>CAJHYQ010000940.1_pt1 | contig 13252 bp, 6 predicted proteins | sample 9198721 | NCBI WGS metagenome assembly CAJHYQ01 (sample SAMEA7708357, study PRJEB35096) | sediment metagenome | biome: marine neritic benthic zone biome [ENVO:01000025]; feature: sediment [ENVO:00002007]; material: shallow marine sediment [ENVO:03000034] sea grass bed [ENVO_01000059] ... | reverse complement strand
TGACGACGAGGGCCGCAAGGAACGCAAGAAACGCGAGGACGGTGACACGAAGGACGGCGAAGACGGCGACGGCGAAGAGCAGGACCGCGACAAGGAAGGTGATGAGGACGAGGGCCGCAAGGAACGCAAGGAACGCAAGGACGGTGACAAGAAGGACGACGAAGACAGCGACGGCAAAGAGCAGGACGGGGACAAGGAAGACGATGGGGACGATGAGGAAGACGACGAGGAGAAGGAATTGCCGATACCAGACATTGGCCCGGAATTGGATGGCACGGCGATCCGACTGACAGACGACGGCGAGGAGAAGTTCAGTTTCGCGGGCTCAAGTCGTAGCTCCAGCCGTCGGCGTGGCACGCAGTCGACGGAACAACAGGAGAGCAAGGATCCTGAAGAAGCGAAGAATCACAAGACGCGACCACGTGTTTCGTGGTCGAAAGACTCACGATCGTTTTACGTCACCCGCAGCGACTCCCGCAAAGTCAAGGAACTTTGGGTGATCAATTCTTTGTCGGCCCCGCGTCCGACGTTGCGAAAATATTCTTACCCAATGCCGGGTGAAGAAGAGGTTCGCATCTCGCAAATGAATTACTTTTCACGGGACACCAAGAAGCTCACCGTATTCAAACCAAAATGGAAACATGAAAACTACCGTAATGTGCATTGGAGCAAAGACGGGCACAAACTCCGTTTTGTCCGCACTGACCGGCTACTTCGCAACATCGAATTCTGCGAATTGGACACGGACAGCAACGAACTCACCTGCCTGATCGCCGACGGATTCGAGGAAGCCAACGTCGCTCTACAGTCTGTTCGGTATCTGGAAGACACCGACGAGATGATCTGGTGGTCTGAACGAACGGGCTGGGGCCATTTCTATCTGTACGGCCGAGATGGGACTCTGAAGAACGCCATCACAACGGGGGAATTCCGCGGCAGTCGCATTGTGGAAGTCGACGAAAAGAACCGTCTGCTGTACTTCTACGGCAACGCACGCGAAGCCGACGAAAACATCTACTTTCAACATTTGTACCGTGTGCGACTTGACGGAACGGGCCTGACGTTGATGGATCCGGGAAACGCGTCTCATCGTTCGACCCTGTCACCATCAAAGAATTATGTGGTCGATAATTGTTCGCGTGTGGACATGCAACCCATTTCGATCTTGCGCGACGCACACGGCAAGGAAATCATGAAATTGGAAACATCGGACCTGTCGCGTTTGACGGATGTCGGATGGCGTATGCCTGAGGTGTTTGTCGTCAAGGCGGCCGATGGTGTGACGAACTTGTACGGCAACCTGTGGAAACCGTTCGACTTCGACCCCAAGAAACGCTATCCCGTGATCGCTCACGTTTATCCCGGGCCGCAGAGCGAGGGTACGTCGCATACGTTTTCCGCTACCGCCGGCAATCAACAGCTGGCGCAGCTCGGTTTCATCGTGATTCAGGTAGGCCACCGCGGCGGCACGCCTCAACGATCCAAGGCTTATCACACCCACGGATACTACAACCTGCGCGACTACGGGTTGGCCGACAAAAAGGCTGCCATTGAACAGCTGGCGCAGAGATTCCCGTACGTCGACCTTGAACGAGTGGGCATCTACGGTCACTCCGGAGGTGGCTTCATGTCGGCCGCCGCGTTGCTGCAAGTTCCCTACAACGAGTTCTTCAAGGTGGGCGTAGCCACCGCGGGGAACCACGACAACAACATCTACCACTACTCCTGGGCAGAGCGGTATCACGGGCTCAAGGAAGTTGCCGCCACTGAATCCAAGTCGAAGTCAGGAGCCAGTCGCGAGCAAAACTCGACCGACAATCGAACTCGATCCGGCGCACCGCTGGAAGGCGGCGACTATGAGGCGTTCAGCGTAGAAGAATCGGATTTCTTCTATGAACATGAGGGACGCCTGACCGAGGATGGTGAACTCGAGTCTTCGTCGGGCCATGAGTTGTACGATGGTCCTCGTGCTTTCCTGCATCAGGACACCGACCAACAAGAGAAGAAGGACACGGACGAAAAATCAAATCGCAAGGATGACGAGAAATCGAAAGGCGACTCCGACAAGAAGAAGGGAGAGTCGAACAAGAAGGGCGAGTCGAACGGCAAACAGCAGAACAACAAAAAGGATGACTCGGATTCAAAAGACGAAAAACAGACCGACGAATCCAAACAGAAGACTCGCTTTGAAATTGAAGTTCCTACCAATGCGGAACTGGCTGCGAATCTCAAGGGACATTTGTTCCTGATTCATGGCGAGTCGGATAACAACGTGCACCCGGCCAACACGCTGCGATTGGTGGATGCCTTGATCAAGGCCAACAAGCGATTCGACATGTTGTACCTGCCGGGTACGAGTCACGGTTTTGGACGTTATCAGCCGTATGTGACTCAGCGAATGTACGAGTATTTCGCTGAACATTTGATGGACGACTATCAATCGGCGGCCGATTTGTCCGAGCGAGACTAGCAAGCGATCGCGGAGGTCCACCGGGGTGTACAAGTCGCACATTTGCGAGGCGCCCCGTGACCTCCGCGTCCCCGGCCCCCGACGAACCACAAGTTAACAGAGGCCGAGTCATGAATGACCAGGTTTCGCTTTGGATACAGCAGACCAAGCAGGGTGATGAAGCCGCGATGAACCACCTGGTGGCTCATTATTATGAGCGGGTGATGCGGTTGGCGTTGCAGCGCGTTCCGGCATCTCTTCGTCGAGTTGGCGACGAGGAAGATATTGCCCTCAGCGTGCTGGACAGTTTTCTGGCTCGAGCACAACGGGGTGAATTCCCGGAATTGAATCATCGAGAAGATCTTTGGCGACTGTTGGTATGTATGAGCGTCCGCAAGGTGACGGGCTACGTAACGCAAGAGCGTGCGCAGAAACGCGGTGGAGGCCAGGTGCGCGGCAATTCAGTTTTCGAGAATCGTGATCGACCGGATGAAGGCGGCCTTCACGAGGTGGCGGCGGACCAACGCACCCCGTCCCAAGAGGTTGAGGTCAATGAATGCGCCCAGGCGATTCTCGATTTTCTCGAGCAACTTGAGGACCCGACGCTGCGCAAAATTGCGCTTTGGAAGAGCGAGAGTATCTCGAACTTCGAAATCTCACAGCGGCTGGAATGTTCCGAGCGAACGGTCGAACGAAAACTTCGCAGACTACGCGACAAGGCGGCAAGTTGGTTCGACCACGACCTGCCGCCGGAGAGTTAAAGACTTGCCAACTGGCGGCTCGCCCGCGTGCTACAATGCGGCAGTCGAGAGCGCGTGTGGTCTGCTTCCTCAGTGTCTCTGTGGTGCACGTCCACCACTTTGACGCAATAGAATCGCAGAACTGCCCTATATCAAAACGCGGAAACGGGTTGACTTCATGAGCAATCCAGAAGACACCGCATCGCACGCACCGGATACGCGCATTGACGCTCTTTGCGATCAGTTCGATCGCGCTTGGCGAGCCGATCAAAGACCGGATCTTGCTGAGTTTCTATCAAGGTTGCCGACTGCGTCTCAGAGCGCGCAGATCTTCGAAGAATTACTGGCCGTCGAGCTGGAATATCGCCACCAGCTGGCTGACCACCCTTCTCAAGACGAGTATTTGGAGCGGTTTCCCCAATACTCAGATGCGATCTCCCGCGGGTTTGCCAGATTTGCACAAAAGGCTGAGACATTAGTTTCCGGCGATCCGACCGCTCCTGACTCGGTGAAGCTGCCGCCCGAACGCTACCAACGAGAACACGTTCATGGCGAAGGCGGGTTGGGGCGCGTCTGGTCGGCTTATGACCAGCGGTTAGGTCGCGTGGTGGCAATCAAAGAACTGTCGCCGAGATGGAGTGGACATCGGGAACTTCGGCAACGGTTCTCACGCGAGGCCTTAATCACGGCCCAACTAAGTCATCCGAATATCGTACCGGTATACGAGTACCAGGAAGATGACGACGGGTCGTACTATGTGATGAAACTGGTTGCCGGTCGGACTCTGCGCGATGCGATTGACGAGTATCATCAGGTGCGAGCTGCGCAGGGTCCTCAACGCGGCACGTTGGTCAAGTTGATTCGCGCGCTGGTGGGTGTGTGCCAGGCCGTGGCGTTTGCACATACCAAGGGAGTGATTCACCGCGATCTGAAACCAGATAATGTGATCCTTGGAGAATACGGCGAAGTCATCGTCCTTGATTGGGGATTGGCAAAACAAACGCCAAACCTCGATCAGCCGGAGGGCGATTCAACGTCTGCACCTGCCGAACCCGTCCCAAACAGTGCGTCTACTGACCGTACCGGTTCGACCCCCGAAGTAACAGCTGCCGGCCAGGTGCTGGGAACGCCCGCCTTCATGTCGCCCGAGCAGGCGCGTGGCGACGAAATTGGACCGGCAGCCGATGTCTTCGGTCTCGGAGCCACGCTCTACATGTTGTTGACAGGTGTCCCGCCGTATCGGGGCGAGGATCAGGTGGCGACCTTGCAACTGGCCGTTGACGGCAAGCCCGATCCACCACGCGCGGTAGTACCCAATGTTTCCCGCGCGCTGGAGTCCATCTGCTGCAAAGCCATCGCGCACGACGCCGACGATCGCTATCAGCACGTGAACGAACTGATCGAGGATCTGGAAGCCTGGGTTGCCGACACTCCGATTTCTGCACATCGCGAATCGTGGCTCGATCGTGCGACAAGGCTGGTTCGGCGGCATCGTGCGTGGGCACTGGCAGGCAGCGTGGCCATGGTTCTGCTTACCATCTCGTCAATTGTCGCAAGCGTGTTGATCGAAGGTGCACGTGAACGGGAATCCACCGCCAAGAAAAACGCAGTTGCTGAATCCAAGAAGAGTCAGCGGCTGCTGTATGACGTTCGCGCCGGAGCCAATGAACAGGCGCGTCAGCTTACACACCGCAACGTCATGTTGGCGTTTGAGTACTGGCAAAACAACCAGGTGGAGATTGCCCAGCAACTATTGCAGGAATGTGATACCCGGTACCGATCCTGGGAGTGGCAGTATTGCTGGAATCTCACACAGTTGCCCGCCATCGTTGCTCAGGCACCCAGCAACCACACATTCGCCGGAGCAGGCTTTGATCATCAGCACGTTCCGTTTGTGATTGTAGATAACCAAGAAGATCAACGCGCCGAACGCATGATGGCCGATGCGAGCGAAACCATGTTCCGTCCCTACATGACCGAACAGGCAGAGAAACTCGATGCCGAAGACCGTGCCAAGGTCGAACGAGCAGTGAACAAGACCATCGGGCGATTCAAGCGCGAGCCGATTCGGCAAGCTTTTCGTCGTTTGCAATTGGGTGAGAAGCCGGTGGCGAAGGAGTTGGGAACTCACCTCCTCGACATGTTCATTACGCTTCCCGATCCGTACGTGTTCCAACTGCCTTACGCAGGCCAGCGATTTAATTGGCAAGGACAGAGAGCGGTGTTTTGGGAGCATAACGAGGAAGGAGGCCGCACACAATTTGTTTCATTAGTGGAGGGAGAAGAAGACTACTCGATCGATGGTGTCGGCGTCCCGCTGGCGTGGAGCCGAGACGGTGAACGTGTACTTCTTTACTCGTGGGACAATCAGGCCACAGTCTGGAACTGGGCCGCGCGCGAGGCGACTTCGACCAGCGACGAGACCGCCGGCCCACATGGTCAGATCTGCGGAGTGTTCACCTATGATGCAAAATCGTACGCATTGGCATTCGCCGACCGGCTGGAATTGCGCGACGCGCAGACCGGCGACTTGACCACCATCACCCGCGATGGGGAATCAATGGCGGCCGTGTGGCCAGTGAATCACGGGATTCGCCAAATGACGTTTTCACCGGATGGAAAGCACCTGGCCGCAGTCACGGCCGATGGCAGCCTGGTGTTGTTCGATACGACCAACGGAAGCATGCTCCCCGCGCAAGGCAGGGAAAACGGGGTGCTCTGCGGCATCGCTTTTTCTCCGGACGGTACGCGGATCGCGACTGGCGGCGATTCGGGCTACGTTCGATTGTTTAACGTGGCTGATTTGTCGCACGTTTATTCGTTTCGCGGTGCGCCGCACAGTCCGGTGTCGACGTTGGCGTTCAGCTCAGACGGCAAGCAACTGATTGGGGCTGGTTTGAATACCGTGATGGTTTGGAACCTGCCAGGAGCGCTCAACGTACAGGGCACCTCACAGAAGGTCAGCGAGTTCGCGATCAACGTTCTTGCCGTGACCCAGAACGGTCGTACTAGCGCTGTTTCAGGTTACGTCGCCGGAAAAGTCAAGGATACGGATTTTGAACGACAGGACACGCGCATCCGTCTGTTGCGCAGCGGGGACGCGTCGTATACCTGGAAGGAAAAGCTGTTGACGGACCACGAGCACGTGGTGCAGGACTTGGATTTTCACCCCACCAGGCCCTGGCTTGCGTCGGCCAGTGCAGACGCGACTGTCAAAGTCTGGAACGCGGAGACAGGGGCTTTGCATAAATCGCTTGAGCAACACCAGCAAAGTCTGAACTGCGTCGCCTTTTCTGCCGACGGAGACTACCTGGCTGCGGCAGAGGGCGGGTGGACGAAGGGAAACCCCGTCGAGTTTAAACTCGGCCTGTGGCAGCTCCCCAATTTTGATGGACACCGCGAACTTGGCGGCCATCTAGCGCCAATCAGTTGCCTTGAGTTTTCCAAAACCGGTAACACGCTGTACAGCGGTGATGTTTCCGGAACGGTCTGCGTTTGGGACGTAGCCCGTGGCACGATGCAAAGTCGGCTCGAAATCTTTCCCCAATACGACCCGTCAAACGCCTTGCAGGCGCGCGGAATCTTGGGGCGCATGGCCGTTAGCCCCGACGACAAGTTCATCGTTTTTCCCGCGCCAGAAAACACAACTACTTTATTGGTCTGGAGCGTGCGCCGAGACGCATTGGTTGCCAAGCTGGTTGGGCACACGCATCAAGTGATTGACCTGGCATTTACACCAGACGGTCAGCGGCTGGTTTCGATCTCGTCGGGCATGATGATGCGATTCTGGGAAACCAAGACTTGGCGCGAGACGTTTCGCTATCGTGGATGGGAACTGAGCAACCGGCTGCAGTTTGCCGAATCCGGTAAGACAATCTTCTTCGCCACGGACAAAGGCAGTCTTTCGCAGCTGTCGATCTCGCCGCAAAAGACACGCCACGTCGAACTCCGCTGATCTCACGGCCAAAGGCCGCAGAACTGCGGCACGACGACGCGCAATTGCCTCTTCTCCCTGCGGCCAAACCTTGGATCGAAGAAAAACTCAAAAAACACTGTCGGGGTCTGCGCTTGGATCCTCATGTAGCTGGCACGGAGCAAGAATCCAGGGCCGCCTGGAACGATTCACAGTTACGAAAGAGGACAAGGAGCAAGAACATGTTGAAATCGATCTTCACCCTAGGTGCCGTGGCCATGCTGGCAATCGCGTTTCTGCCGTCGCCGGAAAATCAGGTCCAGGCCGGCCAGCGGCTGTCTTTGACATCAGTGCAGAGCGGGCGGTATGTCCGTGCCGGCGTAGGACCCGATACCAAATTGGCCGCGGTCAGCACGCGTGCCGTCCCCAACGGATGGGAAGCGTTTGAATGGGTCACCTTCCCGAATTCCAACGAATTCGCATTACGTTCAATTCTGAACGGCAAGTTCATTTCGGTGGGTCAGGATGGCTACCTGCGAGCCAATGTGGCCGTGCCGCCCAACGGCCGGCTTGGCCCGCGAAAGGACATCCGATTCGAATACATTCAGGTACAGGGTGGATTCGCGATGAGAAGCGTGGCAAATGGACGATTCGTCCGCGCCGGCATCGGCCAGTATTCACTGATGGGAGCCGTCTCGAATCGGCCCGCCGGTTGGGAGACATTTCGTTGCCAGCCGCTGCCATAGCTGAGATTGCGTGTCGTGGGATGTGAGCTCCGTGGCCCAAGCGGTCGCGGAGCTTTTTTCGTGGTTCTATTTGATTAGAAGATGAACCACAGAGGAGCAGAGCTCTCTTTGTCCTCTGCTTCTCTGTGGTTCATTCAAAAATCCACTTGCACGCGACCACCCAGCGACAGCGCCGAGCCGAACGTTTGTCCGTCGACGGGCATGTGGTTCGAAATGTCGCTGTACACGCAGTTCAACTGCAGCCGCGATCGGGGAGTCCAGTACCAGTTCAAACCCACGGTCAGGTTCTTGCCCACGCCCCCGAGGATATCGCTGTCGCTCAGGTCCGCGTAGGACCCGCGGACCGCAAGTTGCCAGGCGTTGTAACACCACCAGTTTTCATCTTCCTCGCCAGTCAGCGACCTCACGCGCCCGAGGATACCCGAGTTGCGGTTCCAGGGTTGGTAATGTGGCGTCAGAAAATACGAAAGATAGAGGTAGCCGCCATAGAAGAACACGTTGTCGCCGACGGCAGGATCACGGTTCAACCAGATGTTCTGATACTCGGCAACTGCCTGGAATCTGCCCCGGTTGAAAACCAGTTCGGTTGCCAATACCGAAAATGATTCTGCTCCAGCAATCGCTCCCGTATCAAGCCATGTCGATCGGCTGCGTGTCTCCGGTTCGGTGCGGAAACGCGCCTGGTTGATCGCTCGCCCGGGCCCAGGATTGCCATCCGGGACAGCCAGGCTTGAAGCTACTCCCAGATGGAGATAGCGACTTTCATCTTCCGTGTTCCAAAAACTCCGCGCCAGACGTCCGACTAGTTCGAGTTGCCAGTGGTCGCTGGCGTACAGACCATCGGATTGAATTTCGCGAAGGTTAACCACGCCACCGCGCCAATTCCAGGCTTCGTCCTGCGTCACACCGTAAGACAGTAGCCCGAGGCGGCGATTGTTGCGATTGAAGGCCTGGACGACGAGCGGCCGTTCCATGAACACGTTGAAGTTGCTGCTGTTCAGGTGGTCCAGGCCGTAAGGACGTTTTTGGTTGCCCACAATCAGTGTTTGAAATACCGGCACGTTTTTCCAGCCGACATACAGATCACGAAACTGTGGATCGGCGGCCTCGGACAACTCGAAGTCCAGCTTGTATATCGTGTCGCCCGGTAACTCACCCAGGACTGCAAATCGAGCCCGACGAAGTTCAAGTCGGTCTTGAGGAGTAATCGTGGCATCACCTGATTCGAACGCATTCGTTCCAGGGGTGCTATGCGGATAGGTCCACACATCAAAGTGAATCCGACCTTGCAACTCCATGCCCGGCGGCGGACCCCACGGCCACATGGGTGCTGTTTCGAGTTCGCCGGGCGGAGCTGTAGCGCGAAGCGATCGGTTCTCGGCTTCCAGCGCCGCAACGCGCTCGCTCAAGTCATGAAGTGACGTGTGTACCGAAGCCGGCGTCGCGCTGCCGGCGTTCAGATCCGAGATTTGCGAGGCGTGCCCGGTTCTAAAATGCCCGGTATTTCGCGATTCATCTGCACCAGCCACCGCCGCGACCAGCGCGCAGCCAATCACGAACATGGCCAACGTCAATCCAGGTCTTGGTTTCCTGAGCTGCATGCTGAGCTAGCGGTTGGGTACCGATGGATGCTGTGTAGACGGCGCACAGCACGGTCAAAATCGGCACAACCGCTAGACTCGCTTTAGCTTATCCAGCTTAAGGTGGGTGGTTAAGATTACCACAGAGATGCAGAGAACACGGGGATTCTGTTACCTCAAGCCTTTAACCTCAAGCCTCCAGTTAGCTTCGCAGCATCCAGATCGTCTCCTCATGCACTTGGATGCGAGCAATCATCAGGTCCTCGGACTCCGAGTCCCCTGCCTCACCAGCATGATCGCGAGCGACCTTCAGATCAGCCAACAGTTTTTCATTGGCCCCGATCAGATGTCGGACCATATCCTTGGCCGACGCATCCTCGGCAATTTCTTCGATTCCCGCCATCTTAGCGAGATTACCCAGTCCGCCGGGAGCCAGTGCACCCTCGGCCTCGGTCGCGACTAATCAAAACTCGGCGGACTCGGCGGACTCTGCGTGGTTAATTGATGGCAGAAAGGATCCCACGCAGAGACGCAGTGTTCGCGGAGAGATCGATTTAGAAAGTGATAACAAACACGGCAACCATCAGCGCATTAAGTGGTTACGTGAACGCGTGAAAAATGTTCTTACGCTTCGCACTTAGTATTGATGGAAAGCCACCGTGCCAACGCCATGCAAGAGTGATGTGCATCGTTGAGCTTTAACTCACGTCGACGTCACATGGCACAATCCCTCGCTGACGCGTCGGGCTTGTGAATCTCTCTGCCCCTCTGCCGCTTTACCCCTTGGTCCCTTCACCCCTTTCCTTACGTCTCCGCATAATACCTGGGCAACGCATCATCGATTCCGTTGATCGTCAGATGCAGACGCAGCAGTTCGATCAGCAAGGGTCCCACGCCGTTGGCCGCTTCGTAGTATTCTTTGCCCGTCGCCGCGCGAAAGAGACCGCGGCTGTAAAGTTCATCGATCGCGTGATCGGCATTTTGGCACGCGAAATCGAGGTACTTCTTTTCGTCGGTCAGGTCGTGCAAATCCAACGAAAGCGCAATCAGGCCGCCGAACTTGCCAGGAGTGATCGGTACACCTTTCGGGCGTTGGATTGTCTGGTAGGTATCCCAAACATCTTTGGCATATTGCAGGTACTGCGGTTCGCCCGTCAACCGATGAGCGCACAAGCACATGAGCGCTAACTTCTCGGCACCCACAAAGCCATAGCCACCGCTTTGCTCGTACACCTTGTCCCAGAATCCATACGTAACGCCCGGTTTGGCTTGCTCGCGCGGCGGCACAAAGAAGAGTATGCGTCCCTCCTTCGGTTGTTGCCGAGTCGCTTGCACGACCGGGCTCAAGCATTCGCGGCCGAATGTGTTCCAGTTAGCAATGGGATGCTGACCTAGCAATTCCTTGTTCGCGCGCAGCAACGAAAGCCCCAGGCTCAACACGCTGAGGTTAGCCCGATCAACGTCTCGATTAGCCTGGGCCGTATTCTTGGCGAGGTCAAGCAGATAGGGGTCGCGCGTCTTGCTGTACAGGAACGACCACTGGTAAATGTAGAAACCGGCGTGACGCGGGAAGGGCGCCGGTTTTGAAGGGCGTTTGTTGGAATCGATCGACGCATGCCGATTCCATGTCCATGGATCGCCTTCCAGAAAGTGCATCTCCAACTGACGGATGTGTTTTTCAGTGGCCGTGGGATTGATCGCCCACAGTTTTTCGAGGAACTCACTGGGGACGAACGCCAAGTCTTCCTGCGTCGGATAAGTGCAGGTTTCTTTGCGAAAGTCCCAATAGGCGTGCTCGCCATAAGGGAACAGTCCATTCCCGAACGAAGCACAACGATCCAGAAAGAACTCGAGGTAAGCGTCTGCCGACTTCGCATAGCGATCCTCACCGCTCAAGCGGCTGACGTGGTACATCGCCAGCAAGGTGAATAGATCGTGCTGAAGGTTGCCGCCAGGATACGCTCGATCGGCCTGTCTCTGTCCGCGTAGCAGCGGCGGCGCCTTGTCCGGCAGCCGATGTGTCTGCAGATCGATAATCGAGCAAAACATCGGGCTGTGTTGCCGACCATACTTGTCGGTGCCTTCCGTGATTAACGTATCCAAACAGCCCAACACGGGTGTCAGATAACGATCGGACTGCTCGACCTTTTGCTGATTGCCCGTGCCGCGCCCCACCTCGCGCATCGCAACGGGTTTGGCGCCTTGATCGAACGGAACGGCCATTTGGTTCGTTTGTGGATCGCCAAACGGACCGGGCCAATCGAGTGTTGAATTGGTAGCGATCGGCGTCACCACGATGCGATCTTCGTGAAGATCGCCGCTCAACAACTTGCCTTGCGCGATGATGCTGGTGGCACAGGATGTGATCGGCCGCCTGTAATCCAGCACTTCCTCCAACTTGCCATTGGATCCGTTGATGCGAAACACCTTGCTCGAGACGGGCTGCGGATCCTGAGTTTCGGCGAAAAAGGAACCGTTGAAATAAGGCACGTTGAGAATACAGACGTACTGGTACTGCGAAAGGTCACACTTCCAGGCAACCTCGCCGGTATTGATCGCATAGGCAGCGATGTACTTCCAATCATCACCTTCATATTCCGCGTGCCATTGGTTCCCGGATCCCGAGACCAGCTTCCCATCGGCATAGGTGAGCGTCGCTTTCTTGCCGATAGGCAGACCCGTCCTCTCCCAAACGAGGCCTAGATCCTTATCAAACACGCGGATGGCTGAATCCCATTCCTTCTTATTGTTCCAATACGTGGCCACAAAATATCCGTGGGCATCGTCGACCAACACCGTATTCCACGAAATGCATCGTGATGGTTGAGCGACTCGAGTTGACCGAACGACGCGTCCATCGACCGCACTGATCTTGAGCAGTTCGCCATTACACTGGTAGTAAACCCAGCCGTTTTTTTGATCCACACATGGGGTCACACCACCACTGCTCTTACGTTCAACCCACCAGACATCTTTACCAGTCTCGCTCGACATCGCGTGCAGTCCGTTGGCGCACGCCATCAAAACCAGCTTCGAGCCGTCGTTGCGGATGAAGTAGGAGTAGCCGAAGAACAACCTGCCCGGTTGATTTGTCGCGCTGATCCACTCGGTTTCTCCGGTGTCACGATTCAGAGCCACGGTCCGTGAATGTTCGTGTTCATGAGCGATCACCAGCCAGGGGCCATCTTTCTTCTGGAACACCAGGGGCGAGCTGTCGTAGGTGCGTCCAAACCTGTATGTCTTCAGTTTCTTGAAGGTCCGAGTGTCGAAAGCGACCACAGCAGGAAAACTCTTCGTCTGAGTCACCCCCTGTCGCCGTGACACATCATTGGCCGCGAAGTAGGCGATGCCGTCGACCACCACCCCGCCCTGGCAATAGAAGTCCAACCCGCTCTGAGATTGCGGATAGGGCTGCGCGCCTTGCTGCGCGGCGGCGCTGCTAATCAGAAGGAGGAACACGGCCATCTCAACGCCACCATGGATCCAAAGCGCTCGCATGACAGTTTCCTCTCACCCCGTCGGTCGACGCTCCAATTGTAGTCGAGTGTCGCGACCATCGAGAAGGAAAACCGCAGAGACGCAGTAGCCATCGAGTTCGTGCCGAGATTTCGCGCTGAATAACTAACCCGAAGCGTCAGCGAGGGAGACGACTCTGCACGTTCGTAAACCGCTCTCCCTCGCTTACGAACATTTCGCATGAATCACCGCAACTTCAGGCAGTTGTTGCGATCGCTAATGTGTATGTGTACCTCTGTGGTATTCATTATTTGCATCGTCGATGCTGCAACTCGCGTCGACGTCACATGGCCCAACCCCTCGCTGAC
>CAJHYQ010000532.1_pt1 | contig 13330 bp, 10 predicted proteins | sample 9198721 | NCBI WGS metagenome assembly CAJHYQ01 (sample SAMEA7708357, study PRJEB35096) | sediment metagenome | biome: marine neritic benthic zone biome [ENVO:01000025]; feature: sediment [ENVO:00002007]; material: shallow marine sediment [ENVO:03000034] sea grass bed [ENVO_01000059] ... | reverse complement strand
GAACTTGTGCTGCTGAGTGGGCCAAATCGCCGCGAACACTCAACCCTAGTACAAACTCGCTCCTCACATGTCAGACGCTCCGCGAACGCTGCGTTTCATCGGGATGGTTGTAACGAAATAACCCGCACAGTCTGCGGTATCGGTTTGACGTGGCCAGTTTGACGGGTTGAGTCGATATTCGGACAATTCGATTGAAGTCTAGCATTCGGTGACGACATCAGTCGCTGATCGAACATCAAACAAATGAGTGAAACTCCAATCGCCATCCAGGATTCGACGGTCGGGTTAAGTTTGTCGCTGTTTTCTGTGAACATGCTCCGGCGTTTATGTTGGCTAAATGCGACAACGGGTATACTGCCATGGTTAAACCGGTTCGAACGTGACAGGGAGCTTGCGTGATGATGTCGGTGTTGGCGAGTCGCCGTGAGTGGGTATTACTGACCGCGGTTTCGGTCTTGATGGTGACCTCAGCGTGTCAACAAGGGACGCATGCCCCCGATGCGGCCATACAGACCACGTCGGTCAATCCGGAAGCAGACGAGACCTGGGACGTGATCTATCTCTCTGGCCAGGCGATCGGCTATCAGACCACGAAATGGAAGCGCACCGAGGAAGAGGGAGAGGCCTTTCGCGATATCTCATACCGATCCGTGTTACGAATGAAGCGGTTCGGGCAACCTGTCGAGGAGACGATCGAAATCAACAGTCGCGAGACCCTGGAAGGTCGGCTTGTATCGTTTTCAAGTGACATGTCTTCAGGAGCAACCCCCATTCGATCGACCGGGCGGCGTTCTGGCGAGAATTTGGAATTGGCGACGGAGACCGGCGGTACAAAACAAGAATGGAGCGTTCCTCTGCCGGATTCGTGTGGTGGCCCGTTCGCCGTAGAGTTATCACTGATGAATGAGCCCCTGCAACCGGGGGAGAGCCGGACATTGACAGCCGTCGTTCCGGTTCTGAACATCGTCGCCCCAATCCAGCTCCAGGCGGCGGAATACGAACAGACCGAGTTGCTTGATGGCGCGCAGGAACTGCTGCGAATCGAAAGTCTGACGCAACTCTCCGGCGGTCAGGCGTTGAGAACTCTACTTTGGTGCGATGCTTTTGGACAGGTTCTGCGGGCGAGCGTGCCCGCGATGAAGCAAGATACCTATCGTGTCTCGAAACAGCAGGCGTTGGATGATCGCGGCGAATTGCTAGATCTGGCTCGGGAGTCGATGGTTCGCATTAACCCTCCCCTTCCCTCTCCGCAAGGGACCCGATCCGTCAAGTACCTCGCTTCGTTGGACGGTGGTGATCCGTTGTCGGTTTTTGCAGAGACGCCCTACCAGACGTTGGAACGTGAGGGTGACCGGTCTGCCATCATCACGGTGACACGGGTTGATCCTCTTTCCGGTCCGCCGCCCGACGATGCTCCACCCAGCGATGCGGACCGGCAACCATCGGCCATGATTCAAAGTGATGATCCCCTGGTCGCCGATCTCGCCAACTCATTGGGCACATTCGAGAGCCCCTGGTCCGATGCCGTTGCAGTCGAGAAATTCGTGCACGAATACGTACGGGCAAAGGACTTCTCGACGGCTTTCGCGACGGCCGCTGATGTTGCCCGAGATCGGTCTGGCGACTGCACTGAACATGCCGTGCTGACGGCAGCGATTTGCCGGTCCCGGGGCTTGCCCGCTCGAATCATGGTAGGCCTGGTCTATGTCGCAAGACTGCAGGGATTCGGATTCCACATGTGGAACGAGGTCTGGGTGGGCGACCGATGGGTCCCGCTGGACGCCACAATTGGCCGCGGCGGCATCGGCGCAGGCTACCTTGCCCTGACACGCACATCTCTAGCGACCGAGGAATCTTTTACTAGTTTTTTGCCGATCGTTCAGGTCATCGGGCGGCTCGAGCTTGAGGTGCTCCAGGCAGAATAGACCGTCCACCTGTATCGGCCGCATCGCCAATCGATATGATAGGGGTTCCGTGACATTGGTGCGAGAAAAGACTCAGGATAGATGCAATGAAGATCTATACCAAGCAAGGTGACGAGGGCGAGACCGGCTTGGTCGGCGGAAGCCGAATTGACAAAGATGATGCTCGCATTGAGGCTTACGGGACCGTCGACGAGTTGTGTGCCACGGTTGGCGTTGCGCGGAGCTCGCGGCTTTCGGCACCAATTGAGTCGGAACTTGCTGAAATCCAGCGAGATCTGTTCACGCTGGGGGCCGAATTGGCGTCACCCAACGTCGACGTCGGCGTTCGAATCGGTGAACAACATGTGAAGCGTCTCGAAGAGTCGATCGATCGCTGGGACGCCAGTCTTCCAACACTGCAGAATTTCATCCTGCCAGGCGGAACACCGTCGGCTGGTTTTCTGCACCTGGCACGGGTCATTTGTCGTCGAGCTGAACGGCGAGTTGTCAGCCTCGCGCGGGTCGCGGATTTGTCACCCCAAGTGATTCCCTACCTGAACCGATTGAGTGATCTGCTGTTCGTTCTGGCCCGGCTTGAGAATCAAGAGGCGGAAGTCTCCGACCTGCTTTGGTCCGCCGATCAGGGCGTCTAGGAAAATTTCCGCTACGGGTGGTTCAACCAGTTTGAAGCATTCGTTAATTTGGTGACCTATCGAGGAACCTCGTCAGGCAGGCGATAAGCGAGGGGTCCGGTGATTACCAAGCACGGTCAACGGTGGCGTTGGCAGGCGACGTACTTGGGACTTTGGCTTTGAGGCGGGGGGATATTCAAATGTCCTTGCGATCAGCGTTTCTTATTTGTGCCCTCATACTGTTTGGGGTCTCAACTTCCGTTCATGCCCAAGACGAGCCGACGGCGGCAAGTGCGCAAGAGGCGGCTGCCAGTGCCGAGCGGTCAGCGAACAACGCTTGGATGATGGCTTCGTCGGCGTTGGTTCTGTTTATGACCGCGCCGGGTCTCGCCATGTTCTACAGCGGACTTGTCCGCCGAAAAAACGTGCTTGGTGTCATGATGCAGTGCCTCTTCTTGATGGGGCTCATGACCGTCGTCTGGGGTCTTTGGGGTTATTCGCTTAGCTTTGGCAATCCCGTGTCAGCGAGTGAGGAGGAGCCCTCGGGATTCACGGGTAACGCCTATGTTGGCAATGCCGACTACGTGCTTATGAAGGGCCTCACGATGACGGATGGGGTGGCACCAGGTGAAGCGCTGCCCGATCTAACGTTCATGGTCTTTCAGGGCATGTTCTTCATCATCACACCGGCACTCATTTGCGGAGCGTTTGCCGAGCGAATGAAGTTCTCGACGATGGTCATCTTCATGATCCTCTGGGGCACGATCGTGTATTGCCCTCTCTGTCACTGGGTCTGGGCCGGCGGCATCCTAGCGCACGGCTCACCCGCGGCGTGGCAATATTGCGGCGCGATGGACTTCGCTGGAGGAACGGTGGTTCACATTAGCTCTGGCGTGTCGGCCTTGATTGTCGCAATCTTGATTGGCAGACGCCTGGGCTTTGGCACCGAGGACATGCGTCCACACAACATGACCTACACCGCACTCGGAGCGGCGATGCTGTGGGTTGGTTGGTTTGGGTTCAATGCCGGGAGCGCGGGCGCCGCCAACGACTCAGCCGCAAATGCGTTTGTGGTCACCCACTTCTCAGCCGCAGCTGGGGCCGTGGCGTGGGCGCTGACCGAGTGGATCGCGCGCGGCAAGCCAAGCATTTTGGGTACCGCCTCGGGTGCAGTGGCAGGTTTGGTCTGCATCACGCCGGCTTCCGGATTCGTGCAACCGATGCCCGCTTTGGTCATCGGGGCCATCGGCGGTATCGGCTGTTATTTTGCATGTAGCTCGATCAAGGGAGCGTTGGGCTACGATGATTCGCTCGACGCATTCGGGGTGCACGGAGTGGGTGGAACGCTGGGTGCCATTCTGACCGGTGTCTTTGCCTCGGCTCACGTCGGCGGGACGGATGGGCTCTGGTACGATCGAACTTCCGCGGGCGTGCAGGTTCTTGTCGGCCAGATTGGTGCTTCGGTCGTGACGATCGTCTACGCGGCCGTTGTGACGTTCATCTTGGTAAAGATCCTTGATGTCACGATTGGCTTGCGAGTGACGCAGGAGTCGGAGATCCAGGGCTTGGACCTCGCGGAACATGGCGAGGAAGGCTATATCTTTAATTAACGTCCGGTTGGCGGGTGTTGTTTATTTCGGTTTTTGCTTTCGAGGCTAACACGCTTTCACGGTATCGCGGTTAGTAGCTACCGAGGTGCCTTGAAAAGGAGTATTTGAGATGAAGAAAATCGAAGCCGTCATTCGGCACTTTAAATTGGAAGAGGTAAAGAACGCTCTGTCGGAACAAGGCGTGCATGGGATGACGATTACTGAAGTTCGAGGCTTTGGTCGGCAGAAGGGGCACAAAGAGACCTATCGAGGGACGGAGTACACGGTCGATTTTGTTCCCAAGGTCAAAATGGAAATCGTTTGCTCGGATGATCAGATGCAAACCACCCTCGATACCGTCATGCGATCGGCTCAGACCGGACAAATTGGTGATGGTAAGATCTTTGTAACCAACTTGGACACCATTGTTCGCATTCGAACTGGCGAGTCTGGCGAGGACGCGCTCTAGTCTTCAAACCATCGACGTCAGTTTCAGATAGCTCTGCTCCCTTGGCCACTCGGTGGCCGAGGGAGTGTTTTTTTGCGCCCTGACTCGTCTGCAGAGTTGTTGGTACGATAGGCGGATGTCAAAGACAAAGACGACAAAACGGATCCACGATGATGTCTTGCGGATCAAGGATTGGCTGGCTGGTGGGCGTGAAAAGCTGTTTCGACAGCACCAGTCCGGCTCACCGGGCATCCAAGTCTGCACACAGCTTACCGAGTTATTGGATACGGTGGTCCTCGAGATCTTTGAGAACGCGTTGTCACAGTATGGTGAAAATGTCGGCAGTGTCTCTTCGCGGATTGCATTGGTACCCCATGGCGGATACGGACGTCGCGAGATGGCGCCGTACTCTGACATCGACCTCATGCTGCTGCACACTCAGGGATCGCTGAGCTTGATCTCTCCGCTCGCACGCCATCTGGTGCGCGACTTCTCCGACGTCGGCATCGAGCTGGGTTTTAGCACGCGGACGATTCGACAAGCTTGCCAGATGAGTGTCCGTGATCCGATCATCTTCACATCGCTGGCAGATGCTCGATTTCTCGGTGGCAGTGTTCGATTTTTCAAACGCTTCCTGAGGTCTTTTGCCAAGACAACTCGCCGCAAGTCGTCGGCACTTGTGAAATCGGTTGAGGAGTCGCGTCGATCGGAGCGTGCCCGCTATGGCGAGACAGTCTATCTGCTCGAACCGAACATCAAACGTTCCCCTGGTGGATTGCGTGACCTGCAGCTGCTGCGATGGATTGGCTTTGCGCGATACGGCGAAGCCGTCCCCGCGAAACTACACCGTCGTGGATATTTAACCGGAGAAGACTTTAGACGGCTGCAGCGAGCCCGGGACTTCCTGCTTCGCTTGCGGAACGAGATGCACTTCAATGCCGATTCAGCTCGAGATGTGCTCTACCGTGACGAGCAAATGCGAATCGCGGATGCCTGGGGTTATCAGGGACGTGACGGTGTCTTGCCGGTCGAGCAGTTCATGCAGGACTATTTCAAATACACCTCTTCCGTTCGTCAGGTGGTGGCGCATTTCGTCGACGGTGCCAGATGGCGTCATCCCACGATGCGCCGTCTCGCGTCGCTGCTCACCAGCCATCAGGTTGAACGCGACTTCCGCGTGGGGCAAGTTCACATTCGGGCCACCCGACGCGGCTTGGAAAAAGTGAGGTCGAATCTGGCGGACATCCTTCGGCTGATGGACTTGTCGGGCCGATACAACTGCCGCATCGATCACCCCACGTGGCGTGCGATCCGCGAGGCGGTGCTTTCGCGATCAGATCTTGTGGTCGACCGAGCGGCCGCCGACCGATTTCGTTCTCTTCTCTCGCAACCCAACAGGCTAGGCAAACTGCTCCGTCGTCTGCATGAACTTCGCGTTCTAGAGAAGTTGGTGCCCGGATTCGATCACGCCCGATCTTTGTTGCAGTTCAACGAGTACCACAAATACACCGTCGATGAACACTCGTTGCGGGCGGTCGAGGCGGCAACACGATTGATGACGGACGACAGCATCCTCGGGCGCGCTTATCGAGAATTGAAGGACAACCAGCGGTTCCTGCTGCATTTAGCCCTCTTGGTGCACGATTTGGGAAAGGGGTATCCGCGCGACCATAGCGAAGTTGGAGCAGAAATCGCCCTGGACGTGGCTGACAATCTGTTCTTGTCCAGCCAGGAAAAGGAAACGCTTCGCTTTCTCGTCCACCGCCACTTGATGCTGTCGCACTTGGCCTTTCGCCGTGACACCAGTGACGAATCGATTGTGTTAGAGCATTCGGCCGAGATTGGGTCGCCCTCGATGTTGCGGCTCATCTTCATTCTCACCTGCGCCGACCTGGAAGCGGTTGGGCCAGGAGTCATGAACCAGTGGAAGCTGGATGTGTTGGCTAAACTCTACGGCCGTATGATGGATCATGTCAGTGGCGGTGGCGAGCCAACGCCAGCGGCTGAAAAACGAATGGCTGATCGCAAAGCGGAACTGCTGCAGCAGGTTGATAAAAACAGCAGTTCTGAGTGGCTCGAGAGTCAGATCGATGCTTTGCCGGTAGCCTATCTGGAGGGTCCAACATCTGAGGACCTGGTTGAGGATTTGAATCGTTTGCGTCCACTCGAGCCTGGTGACGCTGTGGCGTGGGGACGCTACCTGCCGGAGCGGAAGGTCGTCGAGTATTCAATCGGAGTTTATGAACGTCCAAAGCTCGGCATCTTCCATCGACTGACCGGTGCCTTGTCGAGTAATGGCTTGGAAATCTTGTCAGCCGAAATCCATTCACTTGCCGACGGATTGTGCCTCGATCGATTCTACGTGGATGACAACGACTATCGCGATCAGCCACCCTCGGATCGAATTGATGCAGTCACAAAATCACTTGTCAAATCGCTCAAGGAGCCGTCCAGCGATCCACCCAGCTTTCGCCGCACTTGGCAATCGGACGTAAAGCAACATGCGGTGCCCCTCAACAAGTTGCCAACCAAGATTCGCGTCGACAATTCAACATCTGATCGCTACACGATTATCGATGTCTTCACGCATGATCGACAAGGATTGCTGTATACCATTGCCCAAACACTGTTCGAATTGAACATCTCGGTGGCCTCAGCCCGAATCGGCACTTACCTCGACCAGGTTGTGGATGTCTTTTACGTCACGGATTCCGGCGGGCTGAAGGTCGAAGGTGAGGGCAATCACCAGCGAATTCGCTCAATGTTATTGAAGGCGATCGAGGCGGCACCGGCAAACGATTAGGAGCTGGCTTTGGACCTGCCGCGTTTTCACGGACATGAAGGGCGCGAAGAAAAACGGGACCGAATGACGATCCCGTTGTCGTGTCAAATGGGTCAAAACAGTTACGCGTTGAGCTTAACATCGGAGCTGTCGGCGATGTTGACCCAGACGTGCACATGTGGCGAGCCTCGGAAATGCCACACAAACGAAGGTCCCTCCAATCGCCAGTTGTCCCAGACCTTGTCGTCTCCGATATCGGCATCGGTGAAGAACGCCAAGTGACACTCGTCCAGGCCACCTTGCGCCTTCAGACACTGCAGAACTTCGTCTTTGTCGGTTTGCCGATACGGCTCAACGAGCTTCTTGAGAACGGATTGAACACCTTCCTTCTGATCCGATGAGAGATCACTAACCGGGATACCCATAAACCGGCCGTCCTTGCCGCGGAATCCGACGTTTTGCTCACGAGGTGTCTTCACGACTTCGGCGATCTTCTGTTGTTTTCCATCAAGCATCTGGTAGACCTTGTTGGCTTCCAGGGCTTGAGTCCAGAAAACATTGTCGTCGTGATTCGGGCCTTCGTCGAATTCACCGTGTGGATCGTGGCCGTAAAATATCGGGCCGCCAAAGGCGACGTGATCAGCCGAATTGCCGTCACAGCGCATCGTCATGTGTCGTCCGGTCATCACAAACTCAAATTTATCTTCCCCGGGATGGCCGAAGATGGCGATCGACTGACTTTCACCGAATCCGCCGGCATCGTCACGCAGCTGCTGATCGAACTTTTCGTGCCACTCGGGTTGAATGATGTCCTCGTACGCCTGTCGGATTAGATGCCGTTGATCATCGGTGAAAAAGTCACTGTTGATAATTGGATCGGTAATTTGCCAGTTGTTCGCGACACGGGTGCGTAGCAGTCCACGTTTTGGATCAACGTAGTCCCAGTCAAAGCAGAGAACTTTCTTTTGCTTGTCCGTCAGTGACTCGTAGAGATGTTTCGCGGCCGTCTCCGCCGTGACTTTCGTCGGTTTTACGGCATGAGCTTGCTCGGTGGGTAAAATGCCAGCGAGTGTCGCTGCCGTCACGCCCGTGGCGGTTGTTCTCAAAAAATCTCTTCGATCCAGATGCGATCCACCTTCGCAATCGGGACAACGTCGAATTGGCTGCGACATACCGCTACTCCTTAGGATAGATATCGACCGTCATGCGGGCCCTGACGAAACCCATTGGAAACGATCGGCCAAGCAGATGCAATCGAATGCTTCAGATTCCCTCGACGTCCATCTCGGATGGGCTAATTCACGTCGCTTCTGGGATGCTTCGGACGCCGTGTTTGACACTCTGGGCAATAGAATGTTGAGCGTTGCGCTTGCACGATCCGTTGGATGCGACCCGCCTTACAGCTGTTGCACGGTTTCCCCGTCCGGTTGTACACTCGATGGTGGTTTTGATAACTACCCGTTTGGTTCAAGGCGTTCCGGTACGTTCCGTCAGACAGAGTCGAACCTTCGTACCGAATCGCTTCGCTCAACACATCCTGCGTCGCTTGATGGATGAGTTGCCACTGCGTTCGTGTAAGTCGGTCGCAGCGTTTTTGGGGATGGATGCCGGCCACGTGCAAGATCTCGGATGCATAGAGATTGCCGATGCCGGCTACGGTTCGTTGGTCGAGCAAGGCAACCTTTATTTCCCGTCGACTCCTTTTCATTCGGTTTTGCATCTCTGAGACGGCGACCTGCAATGCATCTGGACCGATCTTGTCGGGGCCAAGTTGTACCTGCAGTTGATCATCTGACAGCAGCTGGATCGTGCCCAGACCTCTTCGGTCCCAGAACCAAAGCCAGGGGGCCGCATGATTGTCGAGCTTCAGACCAATACGTAGGTGCTCCTCGTCTGGCGGATTCGCCAACAGAACCAAACCTGTCATGCGCGGTTCGATGACAATGGATCGACACTTACTCAGTCGGATCACGACCCGTTTGCCAAGTCGTTCAGTGCGTTGAATCTGGCTGCCGGCAACCCGTCGACGAAACACGGTTCTCGAAGGTGAAATGGTAATTGGCTTGAGTCGACAACGAGTGAAGTGGACCGTGTCGATGCGAGAGCCAACAATAGGTTCGATACCTCTCCTCATGGTCTCGACTTCCGGCAGCTCCGGCATGGTGTATATATCCTTAGGCGTTCAATGTTTTCGGAAGGCTTAGGGAGAGGGTCTGGCTGTTGGTTCTGAATCGGTTCGCTCGCCGATTCTAGGGCGTCATGCCGCAGACATGGTCAATCCGCAGGCCGCTTGCTAGGATGAACGATATGAGTACCCATACCACGACTAAAGCATCGGGCCAAGTCCCGGACCCAAATGGACGTTTCGGACAGTTCGGCGGCCGCTATGTACCTGAAACCCTCACCCGTGCGTTGGACGAATTAACGCTCGAGTATGAGAAGGCGGTCGAGGATTCATCGTTTCAGACAGAGCTCTCTGGGCTTTTGCGCGACTACGTGGGTCGCCCGTCACCCCTTTATTTTGCGGAGCGTCTAACCGCAGAAAGTCGCGGCGCTCAAATCTGGTTGAAGCGGGAAGACATCAACCACACTGGTGCGCACAAGATCAACAACACGCTTGGCCAAGCACTCTTGACCTTGCGAATGGGGAAGACTCGCGTCATCGCAGAGACGGGCGCGGGGCAGCACGGCGTGGCGACGGCGACCGCATGTGCACGCTTTGGCCTGCCGTGTGTTGTTTACATGGGCGAGGAGGACATCCGACGTCAGGCTCCGAATGTCTTCAGCATGAAGTTACTGGGTGCAGAGGTTAGGCGCGTGACCAGCGGATCGCGTACCTTGCGTGACGCGATCAACGAAGCAATGCGCGACTGGATGTCGAGTGTCGAATCGACTCACTACATCCTCGGCTCAGCTGTCGGCCCTCATCCATTTCCGCGGATCGTACGCGATTTTCAATCGGTCATTGGAATTGAGACCCGTCAGCAGTGTTTTGATCGACTGGGCCGCTTGCCGGATGCGGTGGTTGCCTGTGTCGGTGGCGGTAGTAACGCGGCAGGAATGTTCTATCCATTCGTCGAGGATTCGGACGTCGAACTTATCGGCGTCGAAGCGGGCGGGCGAGGTGCGTCCGAAGGGGAACACGCCTCGCCATTGACCTACGGTCGACCAGGTGTGTTGCATGGAAGTTACAGCTTCGTGATGCAAGACGATGATGGACAGACGTGCGATGTCCACTCCGTTTCGGCGGGATTGGATTATCCAGGGGTCGGGCCGGAGCACAGCTATTGGAAAGAAACCGGTCGAGTGAAGTACGACTCATGTCGAGATGGCGATGCGTTGCGAGCGTTCGATACCTTGGCTCGCACCGAGGGAATTCTTCCGGCACTCGAGTCCTCTCACGCCATCGCCTACGCAATGGATGTCGCTCGCGATCGTTCGCCCGATGACATCGTCGTCGTTTGTTTGTCGGGACGGGGTGACAAGGATGCTGCTGAGATCGCTCGCCTGCGTGGTGAGGATTCTTCGTAAGCTGATTCCCGTCGATGGTGTCTGAGTTTGCCAATCACGTTTAACGAAGAGTGTCGATGTCGGCCATAGACCAGCTGTTTCATGATCTCCATTCCAAAGGCAAGAAGGCATTCATGCCCTTCGTGACGGCTGGAGACCCGGACCTCGAGTTCACAACGGCGGTTGTGGAATTGTTGGCCGACCGAGGATGTCATCTGTGCGAAATCGGCATTCCCTACAGCGACCCGATTGCCGACGGCCCGGTGATTCAAGCGTCCTACACGAGGGCGTTGGACCATGGCGTGCGGGTTGATCAGATCTTTCAAATGACGGGCCAGTTGGCGCCGCGACTTGAGATGCCGCTGGTCACGATGGTCAGCTATGCGATCGTATTGCGTCATGGTTTGGAGGCGTTTGTTGACTTGGCGCAGAAAGCTGGTTTCGCCGGTGCAATCGTGCCCGATCTATTGGTTGACGAATCCGCTGAACTAGCGGCCATCTGCAAGCAGCGGGACTTTAGTCTCATCCAATTGGTGACCCCAACAACGCCGCGAGAACGAGCTGTCCGTATTGCTGAGAATTCAACCGGCTTTCTGTATTACGTTTCTGTAACCGGAATCACGGGCGCGCGAAACGACCTGCCACCAGAGCTGGTTGAGACGGTGGGTTGGTTGCAGGAGCAAACGAATCTGCCCATCTGCATCGGCTTTGGCATCAGCCAGCCGGAGCACATCCGCATGCTGGCCCCGGTTGCCGACGGCATGATCGTAGGCTCGGCCCTTGTACGGATCATCGAAAATGTTGAGTCCAAAGGGCGTGACGAAACATTGCACGCCATCGGGCAGCTTGTCGACCAACTCATGGCTGCACTCGACTGACCCTTGTCCACGCGTTCAAAATCTTGATCGCGCTTCTGAGCGATTGATCTGCCAAAGTGTCACGCTCAGCCACGATGTCGTGGTCAGGTACGTGGAATAACCCATTGTTTTGGCATTTAGCACGCAGCTTGCGGCATTTGAGCGAAAACTCGAACTTGACCTGCCCGAAAAATCGAAAGTAAACTTGAACAAGCGAATCCGTTCTGGATTCAGCTTGTCCAGTTCGTTGGAATGCCGTTCGTTGCCATTGCCCGTCACCGCGTGCCTCAGACATCACGTGCGGGGACATTCCTTCTTGTGACGTGCGATGGGTATCGTAACGTTAAAGGAGGAAGCCGTATGCGTTCGACGGATCCCGCCGCACTGCATGATTACTTTGCAGGCATCTCCGAATTTACATTTCAGACTCAGTTTGGTGTCGCTGATCCGCCGTTGATTGACTACATCAGTGACCTGCTGACGCGATTTGTGCGGTGTGAAGCCATCTTTCGTGTCCGGAATCTTGCTGGGCGGCCGATTCGCGAGGTGGCCGAAATGATGGCCGAGGCAGAAGAGCGTGTTGGGATCGCGCGGCGGGAGGTGCATCGTCATATCGGCGATTTCACTCTGTTCTGGACAGGCGTCTACCCCGAAGCTCTGGGACACATGAAATCCGCCTCGCGACAAGATCATCTCATGGACTACCGTGCCGAAGGCAAACGGGCTTATTGGATTGCCAGCACGATCGAAACGGACGAGCCGGAATCTGCTTCGAACGAAGTCCTTGAGCGACTCAGCCGACAGTTCGAGCTTTGTGCGTATGGCTTAAGAGAGGTCCGCCGACAATGGGAAGGCGACAATGATCCGCCCAGACCGTATCTGATCAACTGACGGATCTCAGGTTCTCGGCGGCTTACTTGGATTGCTACGTGACCAACCCCTTGGTGACAAGCATGAAGACGTCTTCCAGCGTGGGTTCTTTGTCTGAGTAGCTGCGAACTTCTACCTTGTTCGCAATCAATTGATTCAACAAATCTCCGACGCCGGCATCGTCTGTCTCCAACTCGACCGTGATACGATCCTCCTCTACCTGCACGTCACGGCAATGGGGTGAACTGCGAATCACGGAGAGACCGACGTCCATGTTGCTATTGAAGACGATCTGAATCATGCGGTTGCCACGAATTCGTCGGTAGACTTCAGCGATCGGGCCATGCATCAGCAGTTGACCTCGCTCGATAATACCGATCGATGTGCAGCAGTCGGCTAACTCGCTGAGGATATGGCTTGAGATCATAATCGTTTTGCCCATTCGCCTCAGCTCTTTGAGCAAGGCTTTCATTTCGAGCCGTGCCCGTGGATCCAAACCACTGGCCGGTTCGTCAAGAATCAGGACGGGTGGATCGTGGACGAGCGTCTTGGCCAGACACAAACGCTGCTTCATACCGCGTGACAATCCGTTCACGAAGTCGTCACGTTTATGTGCCAGATCGAGTAGCTCAAGGACGTCACTGATGACTTGCCGACGCTTACTACGCGAAATGGAATAAGCAACGGCAAAGAAGTCCAGAAACTCCCAGACCTTCATGCCGTCGTAAACGCCGAAGG
>CAJHYQ010000332.1_pt1 | contig 13336 bp, 10 predicted proteins | sample 9198721 | NCBI WGS metagenome assembly CAJHYQ01 (sample SAMEA7708357, study PRJEB35096) | sediment metagenome | biome: marine neritic benthic zone biome [ENVO:01000025]; feature: sediment [ENVO:00002007]; material: shallow marine sediment [ENVO:03000034] sea grass bed [ENVO_01000059] ... | reverse complement strand
GTCGACTGTACGAACCAGCAGACGCCGGCCGCCGCGAGTTAGCTGAGAGTATTCTCGATTCGGATAACCCACTGACCTCTCGCGTGATCGTGAACCGACTATGGCATCACACTTTTGGCCAAGGCATCGTTTCGACGCCCGACAACTTCGGCCAGCTCGGCGAGAAACCATCTCACCCCGATTTGCTCGATTACTTGGCGACCATGTTCGTCCAAGAAGGTTGGTCGATCAAGAAGATGCTGCGTCTCCTGACGACATCCCGGACATTCCAGCTGCGTACGTCGTCCTCGCCGAACGCAAACACAGTGGATCCAACAAATCAGTTCCTGTCGCACGCAAACCTCCGTCGCCTCGAAGCCGAGGCAATTCGAGACAGCATGCTGATGGCGTCAGGTCGTTTGGACCTGACCCCATTCGGCGAGCCGGTTGACGGACCCGCAGATCGGCGAAGTGTCTACGTCCACGTCAGCCGAAACAATCCGGATCCATTGTTGGCCGTCTTCGACGCCCCGATCCCGACAAGCACGAAAGGGCGCCGGCACGTAACGAATGTTCCAGCACAAGCTCTTTCAATGATGAATAGCGACTATGTGCATGATCTCGCCCGCACGTTTGCAGCTCGGGCTAAGAGGGAAGTGGCGGCTTCCGAAGGACGAATCGTGCGGATGTTTGAGTTAGCTCTGGGGCGCCGAGCCTCGCCGCAAGAATTGACAACTGCGAAGGCCTTTCTCGCTGTGGCATCTACTCCAGAATTCAAAAGACGCAATCGAAAGCCGATCGAGGCTGCGATTGCCGAGTTACGAAAGAGAATCCATGCGTTGAAAGACGAGGGACGTGAAGAGGAGTTGGAACCGGAACAGCGGGAAGAACTAAACGAATTGCGCGAGTTAGCCGAGGACGAGGTTGAAAAACTAAGAGACTGGGTGAATGCCCAGGATGAGTGGTACGAGCTGGCGCTTGCCATATTCTGCATGAAAGAGTTCATTTACCTGAGATAGCAACCATGAAGCGAAATCACCAAATCACGCGCCGTGAGATGTTAGCTCGATACTCAACCGGTTTCGGCGCCCTAGCTCTGGCTGGCCTAACCAATCGCGCAAAAGCCAGTACGGAGGGACCACACTTCCAGCCGCGTGCGAAGCACGTGATCTTTTGTTTCATGGCCGGTGGTGTTTCGCAACTGGATTCGTTTGATCCGAAACCGCGGCTCACGCGAGAGCACGGCAAGCCGATGCCCATGAAGATCGAACGCACGCAGTTCAACAAGAACGGCAACATCTTTGGGTCTCCATTCTCATTTAGCAGACATGGCGAAAGCGGCATACCGGTTAGTAGCCTTTTCCCGCATGTCGCGAGACATGTTGATGATCTAGCCGTGATCCGTTCGATGACGAGCCCCGTGAATGAGCATTCCACGGGTGCCTATTTCTTCCACACTGGCTTTCCCACAATGGGGCATCCGAGTGCCGGCGCTTGGGCAAGCTATGGACTTGGCTCCATGAACGAAACGCTGCCCGCCTTCGTAGTCTTGCAAAAGGCCGGCACGGAAGAGCTGATCGGGGGACTCGGTGTATTCGGAAACGGGTATTTGCCGGCTCAGCATCAAGCTTCGGTCTTCAACCCGGATGAGCAGGAAGTTGTTCGGAACCTCAACAGTCTCGAGTCACTTCAGAACCAACGTAAACGCCTCGATCTTGTCGGGCAGTTCGACCGCCAGTTTCTCCACGCAAGCGAAGGCGACGCGAAGATCGAAGCAGCGATTCAAAACTACGAGACGGCTTTTCGAATGCAGACTGCGGTTCCGGAATTGTGTGACCTGAGTGGGGAAACACACGCGACGAAGCGACTTTACGGCCTCTCCCATCCGAACGAAACGACACGGGACTATGGGAAACAGTGTCTACTTGCCCGCCGGCTTGTAGAACGCGGCGTGCGGTTTATCGAACTATCGTGCATGGGTGAACTCTGGGATCAGCATGAAAACCTTGTGGGTGGTCACAGATCGATGTCGCTGCAGGTCGATCAGCCGATTGCCGGACTGATCAGCGATCTAAAGTCACGGGGCCTGCTTGACGAAACGCTGGTCATTTTCGCAAGTGAATTTGGGCGGACTCCCTTCTCACAGGGAACCGACGGACGCGATCACAATCCGTTCGGTTTTTCGATTTGGATGGCTGGGGGCGGTATCAAGGGTGGAACGATTCACGGAGCGACTGATGAGTACGGTTACCATGTGGTGGAAGATCGCTGCACGGTTTACGACGTGTGGGCGACTGCTCTTCATTTGCTCGGTATGGATCACAAGCAGCTGACGTACCGCCACGGCGGACGTGATCTTCGGCTGACGGATGTGCATGGCAACGTGATTCATCCGATCATCACCTAGTATTGCGCTAAACGGCTTACCGCTATCTGAAACAACGGGTTACAGCGAGGGTTACAAAAACACTTGTCCTGACCTGTCATCAGCTGACATTGCACGTCATCGTTTAACCGAACGGCTTGTTGAGGCGTGGCCGATGTTGCCGACCGCCGTGCGTGAAGACGTCGTGTCCTTGATTGAAGCAGTGCTGATCGAGCTGAGCGACTTTGCAGCACATTCCGGCGCGATTACCCGCTGGCTGCAGTCCAGATAGCACACACGATCACTGCGTCCTTAGTGACCAGATGTCGGCACAAATGTGAGTTCCAGCTTTCCATCAGATCAAGCAGGATTCTTTGACACAAGTTTGACACCTACACATGCGGGATCCAGTCGAAACGCCGGGATTGCAGTCCAGACAGCGGCGTCCGTTGTGACCCGGTAAGCCCGTAGCGCCGCTCGATTGATGCGTGCCGCGGGACGATGGTGTCGCACTCAAGCATTGCTAAGGTGTTTGCTGAAGCACCTTGATCGGAATGATGGCCAGCTCGGCGCTGTTGAGATTGCCGCGGCGGCCGCCGTTGTTGGAGTACCCTACGTATAAGTGCCCTTCGTGCTCAACTGCGCACGGATAAGCCAGGCTGAGGTTCTCTGCCGATTCTCCCGGCTGCCCTTCGTGGAGTGATCGTCGAATCACGAACACCTTGCAAAAGATGTTCTCGCCGGGACGGGTCACGGCAATCGTCAGCGGCGTTCGCTTGCCACCGTTGTTCTTCGCCGTGGTGCAAATCAAGTAGCGCTGCCCAGTGCTCAGTGTTCCGGCTGCTGGCTTTGATGTTGCCATCGGAAGGTTGCTGATTCTGGAGGCCGTCCAGCTACGGCCATAGTCGTTACTCACGGCGACCAATGCCGAAGCCCCGCTCCCGTACCGCGCGACGTTGAACACCTGCTCCCCGTTCACCCAGATCGCGGACTCGCCCCACATCCGGTCGATGCCCTCGGCCGTGGGGATCTCCACGTAGTCCCAGTTCGTGAAATCATCGCCGTTGCTTATCGCCACTGCGGAAGGAAAGACTCGATGGTTGGAATACGGACCGGCCGAGAAGCCCGGCATGATCCAGTTTCCATCTTGCATCTTTACGGGTTGATTCATCGGCCAGAACCCGTAGCGGATCACGACACCACGCTTGACCCACTGGCCGGTCTCTTCGTCGAGTGAATAAGCGCGGGTGTGAATCCGCTCCATCTTGTTGTAGTAGGCTCCGTGGAAAGCCCAGAGCTTGCCGTTGTCCGACAGAAACAAGCCGTGACTGACTGCGAGATCGGCCTGCTCGCCGGCATCAATCACCCGCAGCTCGCTCCACGTTTGTCCACTGTCGCCGCTGACCCGGTACTGCGCTTCCTCGGTGACCGTATTCTCCGCGCCTTTGTTATGGCCGATCGAAGCGTAGAGCTTGCCTTGGTGCCAGGCGAGGGACACACCGTGCAGAAACGTGTAACCGTCCCGCTTTCGATCCCACTTCTTGATGACGTGGAATGTGACGCCTTGTAGGGTGGGAATGTCCGCAGCGACTGGCAGTGCTTGGGTTTCGTCCCAGAGCGAAAAGGGCTGTGGCTTTCTGTCTAACGTCTCCCGGTCATCTGCTTGGATCGCGACCGGGGCGGAAACGATCGCGCACAGCAATGGAACGCAACAATGATTCACGGAGCATGACATCAGCGTGGTCTCGATACCTTGTGAACCGAACACACCAATTCTAACAAGACATGATGTCGATCCAAATCGCAGCGAGAATCCGGCGTTACTCGCGAACGGCGAGACGCTCGATGGTATGATCTACTTCCATCGTGGCGATCAATCTGGCTTTCCGCAAAGAAGTCCAAGGGGTGAACATGTTGATTCGAGTCTTACTCCTCCTGCCGTTGGCGGTGGGCTTCGGTAATGCTATGGCAGAGGAGAGCGATCCGAAGTACCCCGGAACGCTTCTGTGTCTGAAGCAGAACCAGCAGTTTGGCAATGTCACCTGTGACGGAACGTACAGACACCATCTGCAAGGCGTCTGCATAGACAAGAAGGCGATCTACTGGTCGTTCACAACGACGCTGGTGAAGACAAACTTGAAAGGCAAGGTGATCAAGAAGATTGAAGTCGGCGACCACCACGGCGACCTCTGCCATCACAACGGCAAGATCTACGTCGCCGTGAACTTTGGCCGGTTCAATGATCCAGAGGGCAACGCTGATTCATGGGTCTACGTGTACGACGCTGACACCCTGAAAGAGATGGCCCGACACGAGACTCAGGAAGTCTTCCATGGCGCAGGCGGCATCGGCTATCGAGATAGCCACTTCTTCGTTGTGGGCGGCTTGCCGGATGGCGTCGAAGAAAACTACGTCTACGAGTACGACGGCGAGTTCAAGTTCTTGACGAAGCATGTCATCAAGAGTGGCCATACGCATCTGGGGATTCAGACAGCAACCTTTGCACACGACCGATGGTGGTTCGGATGCTACGGCGAGCCAAAGATGCTGCTCGTCACCGACGCTGATTTTCAGTTGCTTGGTCGCTACGAGTTCGATTGCTCGCTCGGCATCGAGGGGCTTCCTGATGGTCGCTTGTTATCGGCGAGCGGGCGATGCGAAAAGGACAAAGGCTGTATTGGGAGCGTGCGAGTGGTGTTATCCGATGCAAAAGCTGGGCTGAAGTATGGTATTGCTGAAGAAGGCTTAAAAGATGACCGACCATACTGATCACATTCGTTTGGGACGCCGGGCGTTCCTCCGGGGCGGAACGCTTGTGCTGGCGGCGGCGTCACTCCGTTCAGGTCAGCTACTCGCTGATGACAGTGATTCCTCCGTGATTGTCGGACTTGTCACCGACTTGCACTATGCCGACAAGCCGCCCGCTGGTTCTCGTCATTACCGAGAAACGCCCGACAAGCTGGCGGAAGCCGCCGAACACTTCGGGAGACATGAGCCAGCACTTATCGTCGAGCTGGGCGACTTCATTGACGCCGCCGACAGTGTGGAAGCTGAACTTGGCTACCTGAAGCGGATCAACCGAGACTTCTCTGCCATCTGTCGAGATCGGCATTACGTGCTCGGCAACCATTGCGTCTACACACTCACCAAGCAGGAGTTCCTCGACGGCGTTGAGCAAAAGAAATCGTACTACTCGTTCGATTCAGGAGACTTCCACTTCGTAGTGCTTGACTCATGCTTTCGCAGCGACGGCGAACCGTATGGCCGCCAGAATTTCGAGTGGACGGATCCGAACATTCCTGCCGCGGAGCTTGAATGGCTGCGAGCCGACCTGAAGCGAACGAGAAGAAGGACGGTTGTGTTTGCCCATCAGCGTCTTGATGTGAGCGACCATTACGGCGTCAAGAACGCTGCCGACGTGCGGAAGGCGCTGGAAGAATCGGGCAACGTGCTGGCTGTCTTTCAGGGCCACAGCCACAAGAACGACCACAAAGACATCGCTGGCATCCACTATTGCACGCTGGTCGCCATGGTCGAAGGCTCGGGAGCCGACAACAACGGGTACTCCGTGATGAGCATTGCCAACGACGGAACGATCCGCATCAAGGGGTTTCGCCAGCAAGACAATTACGTGTGGACATAATCGCCCGAATGTTGGCATGTCGGGCCCGGTCAATTCGTTGCAGTCCGGCTTGAACTGGCTCAGTAGGTTGGGTAGATGCGAACTGCCTCAAGCCAGAAGCAGTAGTGACGGTCAGTCTACCGCTTCCAACAACTGCACCGGCACGTAGAACTTGGCGTAGTGTTTCCCGTTCGAGTACCGCTCGCCACGACGATCTTCGACCAACACCGTAGCTCGCTTGTTGATTCTGTTGACGATGCCTTTCTGTTCGACGCCATCGACTCGGAATCGCACGGTCATACCCGGCTTGATCCCGTATTTAACGATCGCCTTTTCTTTCGGCGTGATTAGCCGATGCTTGTTCTCGGTGTGGCCAAAGAACCGAAAGGAGATCGAGTGGAATCGAGACTTCGCGCAACTTGATTTGCCCCAAAGTATCATCTCGATCAGATGGGCAAGTTCATGTTCCATCACCCGCTGGAGTGCATCCAGGCGATCATGGCAGACGATGCCACTGCCCGAGATGGGGCGATGATCGTCTTCAGCGAAACAGCCGAACAGAATGGTTGTCGAGACGCTGATTTCGTACCAACGACGACCATTTGACCCACCGGAGTAACAGGCCGTTTTGCCCGCTGAACTCGTCATTCGCTTAGAGAGTCCAAAATGTAGCGGGACCTCACCGAGCGACTGCTTGATCTGACCGTCGAAGAACTTGCGGTCGTATGCAGCGAACAGGATCTCCAGGTCGTTGGGATGGATCCTGGTGAAGTTGGAATCGTCGATATACTCGGAGTTGCTCAGCACAGTGGCATAGATCTGCTTCGTGCGAGCAGCTATCTCGTCGATTCCGAGCGCCGTTGATTCAACAATTCGAAGCAGGTTCGCTGGCATTTCGTCGTCCGTAACTGTTTGCGTCTGTCGGCCCAAGTCCTATCCCCGCGAGGCACGATTCTACCGAGTTTCGTTCCGGGCCGGTAGAAAGACGGTTTCGAAAACCGCAAGGAGGCGGGAGGTTCTGGCCTCATCATCGCCACGCGATAAAATCAAGTTGCCTCTGTTGCGCAGCGACTTGGAATCGCAACGACCGAGTACCACGGACCGGAGGCTCGTGCGTTCGGTGGCAGATCGCCTTGAGATTTTCGGACGTCGTTCTGCAATTGTCAGATGATGTCTTTAATTCGTTGGGTTGGCCGGTGGCCAGGCGCGAGGCCCTAGTGAATCGGTGCGACTGAACCATCCCTTCAGGTATGGCCAAACACGCAGCAGTTCGCTTATGCTGGCAGCCTTGGAAAGTGCATCAAGCCGCTCGGAGCTGACAAAATGAAATGATCTGGACCGAACAGTGAGAGGCGGCAACGAACACCTGGATCAGTTCAGCACACAGAAGGCATTTTACTGAAAGACACAAGGATGGCGAATGGATTCTGAACAACGAACGCACTCGCCCGCGGAGAAACAACTTCTCAATGCACTTGGCGAACTGGCCGACTCCACGTCATTCTGTACCAGCGGTACGTGTCCGCTTGTACTGCCTGGATTAGTCGTCAATGGCGTCGGCGAAGTCTCCTTGCCCGTCTCAGCCCGCGAGGCTCGTCGGCTTGTGAAACACGCGAGTCAAGCTCCGTACGGACGTGGTGAAGAAACGATCGTTGATACTCAAGTTCGCCGCGTCTGGCAATTGGCGCCAACACAGTTCCGATTAGAGAACCCTAAATGGGACGCTTTCATCACCGATGTGGTTAGATCCGTGAAGTCGGAGTTCGCCGTCAAGCAGAAAGTCACTGCTTCGCTATACAAGCTGTTGATCTACGACAAAGGCAGCTTCTTTGTGCCACATCGTGACACCGAGAAGGCGCACCGGATGTTTGCGACCCTCGTCATCTGTCTGCCATCACATCACGAAGGTGGAACGTTAATCGTGTCGCATGCGGGGCAATCGCGCGAGATCGACTTCAGTGGCAAAATGTCGAGCTACGATCTGCAGTACGCGGCCTTCTACGCCGATTGCCAACACGAAGTTCGCCCAGTTACGGATGGCTATCGCGTTTGCCTCGTCTACAACCTTGCCACAACCGTACGCAAGCAACAACCTGCCGCGCCGCTGTTCGCCACATCCGTCGAGTCTGCCTCCAACGCCATCAAAGCCATGTTTGAGGAGGACGACGAGCGTGACATGATCGTCCTGCCTTTGCTGCACCAGTATACCGAGGCCGGTTTAGCTCCAGACCCAATGGGCGATTCCGGAGAAGATTGGGATGACGATGAGGCAGGCGATGAGTGGGGCGACCAAGACGAACAAGATTTCTACGATCAGGCCCAAGAAGAAGCGGATGATGCTGACGAAGAAGATTGGAACGATGACACTCCGGCGCGCAAAGCAGCACAACACGTTTCGCAACAGTCGCCAGACACCGACTTACCACAATCGCCAATCAATCTCGAGTTCAAAGGAGGCGACCGAGCCCGTGTCGACGTGCTTGGTCAAGTCGCCGCACGAACGGGCTGTCGCGCCTTTGTGGCGTTGCTGACCCACTGGCAAAGTGGCAATCCCGATTACGGCACGATTGACTACGCTCCCTACGGTAACAGCTGGGGTTACGGCGACGACCAAGACGTATCTGGCGAGAACGAGCGTGCTGAGTTCGAGGAAGTCCACGACGAGACAATCTCGCTCAAGCATTGGCACAGTCTGACCGGGGAGCCTCAGCCGTTTGACGAATTGTCGCTCAGCGAATCTGACATCGTGAGTGACATTCCGGACGAAGACCGACCGTATCGACAAGAACTTCACGAAGCGACCGGCAACGCCGGCATGTCGATGGAACGTTGGTACCATCAAGCCGTCGTTGTGCTCTGGCCCGAGTCGCGTCATTACCACGTTCTCGCCTCGCAAGGAGCGAAAAACTCTGTCCCCGCGTTGCTCGCCCTGGTCGAATCGACGTCTGATCCGGGCAAATCCGAGGACTGCAAGACATTCGCGCAGCGCATCCTTGACGAATGGTCATACCCGACGCACCATTGCGACCACCCGGCGGACTCGCTGGGCACGAAAATGCTGCAATGCGTCTTGGCGACAAACGACTCGAGACTCGCTACAAGATTCTTCGAGGTGGTGCTTCCGCAGGAGTATGCATCCCTCGAACGTGATTCGCTCACTTCATTAGCCGAGTTAGCCACGTGGAAATCAATTGAGCGACCGTTGACGTCGCTGTTTCGCAAACAAGACCCAGACGATTACCGCGCGAGCCTGCGAGGTCTCGTATCGACTTTTGGCACGTTGGCGAGTCGAGGCGGCGCGTTGTCGTCAAACCGCAAATCAGTCTGCAAGGCCGTATTGCCAGAAGTCACAGAATTGGTGGCTCGCTGGGAAAAGCGCCGTCCAACAATCGGCTCGAACCCTTTCGCGGGGGTCGTCGATCCTCTGGTGCGAGGGATTTGCGCGGTCGGCGCGCGGAACGACGTCAAGCAGCTGCTGTCTCAGGTCGCAGCCAAGCCCAAACACTACGATCTCCACAGCGTCGTCATTCCCGCGTTTAGAAATCTGCGCAGCGACGACGAGTTTGCGGAGTCATCGACGCTTGCACAGACCGCAGTGCGAGAGCTTGGTCAGTTTTGCATCCAACAATTGCAGCAGCGCACCGCGAAGAAGCCGCAACCACCCAAGAACTGGAAACGCAGCGCAAGAGTTGATTGCGACTGTGAGGATTGCCGAGAGCTGGTTTCGTTTCTCAAAGACAAGGACGCCAAGGTCCATCGTTTCCCGCGCCGCAAAGATCTGCGCCAGCACTTGCATCAACAGATCGATTCCTATCGCTTGGACTGCGCGCACGTTACCGAACGGGTTGGACGACCGTACACGCTTGTCTGCACAAAAAACCAAGCCACCTACCAGCGCAATCTGAAACAGTACGAAACCGACTGCGAATTACTGCAGGAACTATCAAGTGGCTAAGACAGTCGCGACAAGCGATCGCTTGACAAACATGGAACATGCCCGAAACTCTGAACGGATTTATTGAGCGAGTCACTTACCACAACCCGGAAAACGGTTTTACTGTCCTTCGGGTGAAGGTCAAAGGAAGTGACGATCTTGTCTCAGTGGTCGGTACCACGACGTCGGTCACTGCGGGTGAGCATGTTGAGGCATCGGGTCGCTGGGTCATCGACCGCCAGCACGGGCAACAGTTCAAAGCCGACGAACTCAAGACCACACATCCGTCATCTGCCGCGGGAATCGCCAAGTACCTCGCTTCCGGCGCAATTCGTAGCATCGGGCCAAAGTTGGCAGATAAGATCGTCGCGTTGTACAAGGAGCGCACACTCGACATCTTCGAGAACTACTCCGACCTGCTGCTGCATGTCAAAGGCATCGGGAAGGGTCGGCTGCAACGTATTCGCCAGAGTTGGGAAGAACAGAAAGAAGTTCGCAAGATCATCTTGTTCCTGACCGAGCATGGGATCACATCAGGACGAGCCGTTCGCATCTATCGCACCTACGGCCACGAGTCCATCGCCAAGATTAAGGAGAACCCGTACCAACTGGCCGATGACATCCGTGGGATCGGCTTCAAAACCGCCGATGAACTGGCTGCCAAGTTGGGCATCGACCGCAATAGTCCGTATCGAGCTAGAGCGGCGGTACAGTACACGCTGCAGGATTTGGCATCCCAAGGACATTGCGGCTACCCGGAGCCGGGTGTGGTCGAACATGCAATCAAACTGGTCGAAATCGAGCAAAGGATTATTGAGGACGCCGTGCGGACGGTGGTTCAGGAAGGAAGTGTGGTCCGCGAATCGATCGAGGACGAGTCTTGGCTCTATCTCGCCGCCCTCTATCAATCCGAAGTTGGGTTGGCACAGTCCATTCACCGGATCGCCTCGGAGATGCCACATCCGTTGCCACGGATCGACGTGGAAAAAGCACTCGGATGGGTCGAGCAAAGGTTGGGCATCCAGTTGGCCTCAGCCCAGCAGGAAGCGATCCGACAGGCGTGCCGGAACAAGGTGCTCGTCATTACGGGCGGGCCGGGCGTTGGGAAGACAACCCTGGTGCGCAGCATCCTCGAAATCTTCTCCGCCAAAGAACTGAAGTGCGTGTTGGCAGCCCCCACAGGTCGAGCGGCGAAGCGTTTGTCAGAAACGACAAGCCGAACCGCCAAAACCATCCATCGTCTGCTCGAATTTGATCCAGCAAAGGGCCAGTTCAAACGCAATCAGGACCATCCCTTGTCCGGCGATGTGTTCGTATTGGATGAAACTTCGATGGTGGATGTGGTCCTCGGCCACCAGGTCTTGCGAGCCATCCCCAGCCAGGCCTGCGTGATTCTAGTGGGCGACGTAGATCAACTTCCCTCGGTCGGCCCCGGTTCAGTTTTAGCCGATGTGATTGCATCGAACGTCGTGCCTGTTGTGCGCCTGACGGAGATTTTTCGACAGGACAACGAAAGCCGGATCATCACCGCGGCCTACGCCATCAACAATGGGCAGATGCCGAATCTAGCCAGGTCGGACGAACTGACCGACTTCTACTTCGTTGAATCGAGCGAGCCGGATGCCATTCAAGAGATGGTGGTGCGTTTGGTCAAGAACCGCATTCCCAACCGCTTTGGCTTGGACCCAAAGTTCGACATCCAAGTGCTGACGCCGATGAATCGGTCCCTGCTGGGTGCCAGAAACCTGAACCAAGTTTTGCAAGAGGCGATCAATCCGGGCAGTGGTGATCCTGAAATACAGCGGTTTGGTTGGACGTTCAGGGTCGGAGATCGGGTGATCCAAACCGAGAACAACTACGACCGAGATGTTTTCAATGGCGACCTGGGAATCGTCGAGAAGATCAACCGCATTGAACAAACGATGTCGGTCAACTTCGAGGGTCGGCAAGTTGAGTATGACTTTGGTGATCTGGACGAGTTGTCACTGGCCTACGTGCTTTCGATCCACAAGAGCCAGGGTTCCGAGTTTCCCTGCGTCGTGATCCCGTTGCACACCCAGCACTACCTGATGTTGCAACGCAACCTGCTCTACACGGCAGTCACGAGAGGCAAGAAGCTTGTCGTGCTGGTGGGAACCAAGAAGGCTCTCGGTATGGCTGTGCGTCGAGCGGATACACGACAGAGGTACACGGCACTGAGTGGGCGATTGCAGCGTGCTTCGGTTGTCAGTGGGCACGACTCGTAATCCAGTCGTTGTCAACTACCGCTCAGTGTCGACCTACCGATTGCCCTTGTTACTCACGCTAGAGTAGAATCAGTGACTCAAGTACCAAATTCATTTGAAGCATTCGAATGAGATCGCAATTGTACACCAGCGACACCTCACCGGAAGCTGAAGCGGTACAGCTTGAGCTAGTCCGTAAAATGCCGCCCTCTGAGCGCGTCCAGAAAACGTTTCGCTTGAGCAGCGAGATGGTTCGCAGTGCGAAGGCCGCAATTCGCCGCCGGCATCCTGACTTCACCGAGATGCAGGTCGCAATCAAATTCATCGAACTGTGCTACGGAGCGGATTTGGCAATTGAGGTACAGCGTCGATTAGAAAGTGCGGCGCATTGAACGAGCAGGACGATGTTGCGCGTGCTCTCCTGCCTGTGGCAAACGCCTTCGGTCAGCTTGGCATTCGCTATTACGTCGCCGGTAGTGTGGCAAGTGCCTACCATGGAGCAATGCGGAGCACGATGGATGTGGACATCGTGGCTGACCTCGAGGAAACAGACGTAGCTCCGCTCCTTAAAGAGCTCGGAGACATATACTACGCCAATGAAGTCGCCATCTTCGAGGCGATTCGAGGCAAATTGTCATTCAATCTCATTCATTACGAGACCAGTTTCAAAGTCGACGTGTTCGCAAACCGGGGCCGAATCTTCGACGAATCAGTATTCGCTCGAGCCACGCTCGGACCGCTTGGTAGCGACACGACGTTTTCCGTACCAATTGCATCGGCAGAGGACACGGTCATTAGTAAATTGGAATGGTATCGTCACGGCGGGGAAGTTTCCGAACGTCAATGGATGGACGTCACGACGGTGCTCAAGCTCCTGGGAAGTACAGCGGACGTTGCCTATTTACGTACGTCGGCCAAGGAGGTCGGCGTTGCCGACCTGTTAGATCGTCTTCTAGATGAGACGAACCTCTAACCGTAGATCGGTCGCTCGGTGTAAAGTGCGGCCAAGTAGCATCGGTTTGGAGGACCGATGCTTCGAAACAAGCCAAGGCTCCAATCGCCCTAAGTGATTCGCGTCACATCACTAACGGCGTTTACAGGATCTGAGCCGTAGACTGGGCCCGGAAAACGCAACCACTATAGCAGCAACGGACTTACAACCATGCGCAGAACTGGGTTACAGCTATGGTTACAGGAACGATTGTCCTGAG
>CAJHYQ010000543.1_pt1 | contig 13364 bp, 16 predicted proteins | sample 9198721 | NCBI WGS metagenome assembly CAJHYQ01 (sample SAMEA7708357, study PRJEB35096) | sediment metagenome | biome: marine neritic benthic zone biome [ENVO:01000025]; feature: sediment [ENVO:00002007]; material: shallow marine sediment [ENVO:03000034] sea grass bed [ENVO_01000059] ... | reverse complement strand
GAGGTGTGATGGACCCGACCGGTCAAGGGATGACGATGGCCGGTAAGGTCTTGGGCATTATCGGCTTGTTCGTGTTGATTGCCGGCAGCATCCTACCGTTGGTGCTCAGCATCTAACAGCGGATTGGCGATGTCACCGAGACTTGCGTCCCATGGAAATGAAAGAGGCCCAGCGAGACGATCGCTGGGCCAAGCTGTTAGTGAGGCTGTAGTCGGCGTTGATGCGTGCCGCTAATCGAATCGTGCGAGCTCGCGAACCATCGTCGACTGTCTCACGATGTTCTGTGGTGCGAAGAATTTCGAGACGACCCAACCGTTGTCGGCCACTGGCAAGTTGACCGTGACGGTGATCTCTTGCGTGTCAATTTCAATGATGGCGGGTTCGACGTTGACAAACGTGCCCGTGGCTCCTACCTTGGCCATCGCATCCAGCGCTCGTTGTTCAACTTGTTCCGCGGTCGCTCCTGGCAACACGCCAAAGCGTGCTGCCTCGTAAGCTGCCTCCGTTGCCATGTTCCGGTAGGTATTGATCTGCCAGAACTCGACGGTGGAGAACACGATCAGGAACAGAATTGGTGCGGCAAACGCCATTTCGACGGTCGTCGTACCTTTTCGTTGATGTCGACGTAGCTTGTTCATTGCCTTGCTTCGCTTTTCTTATTGAATGAGCAGAACGGGCACGCTGTAGGCGATGTCCGCGAAAGCGGCGTTCAGCGCGGCAGCGTTCGGAGCGTGATAGAACCGTCCGCCCGTTGCGTTCGCCACTTCTTCCATGTCGTCCTGGTTCGCCCCAGCACTAAACGTGATCGTATGAACCACGATGCCGGCTTCGGCGGCTTCATCGGCAAACGTAACCGGATCTGCACCGGCATTCCATTGACCGTCAGTCATCAGCACCATGACTTTAAAAGCGTGGGCTCGTATGGTGTCGACGTTTGTCAGGACGTCAATGCCGTCATTCAGGCCGGCCGAGATGTTCGTACCGCCGATGATTGGTTCGTCACCGATGTTACCGATGGTTTCTGAAATACCTGTGTGATCCGACGTCAATTCGGAGTGAATCGTTGATGTCTCGGCTTCCACGCCTTCGAATTCATACTCGTTCGAGTAGGACACCAGCGCCAGGAGTTCTTCCTCAGGCGTGTCATTCATGGCCGCGACGAACAGCTGCACCGCGTTGACCAAAGCAGCCCAACGGCTGTCCGTGGCGTGCGGTGGAGTGATGTAGTTTTCTTCCCACTCATTCTGGTCTAGCGGCGGCGGGTATGACCAGTCTTGATCAGACAGGTCCCAAGCCATCGATCCCGAGCGGTCCACAACAATGCAGATGTCTCGGTCGACACGGGCGGCTGCCGCTTGAATGGTTGGTTCGTAATAACGCTTTCCAAGCATGTGGCCAAGCCACAGCGTGACAGGACCGTTGGTCGAACCCTGAGTTCGCTGGCCGGTGATTCGGACGGCATTGATGGGTGTCGCGTTCAAATTGAACGTGAACGATCCATCGACAGCCAACACACTTTGACCAAACTCGATGTCTTCATCTTCCAGTTCGAGCCGCTTGCCGACCACCCGATTGTCATTGGCAAGATCGATGGCAACGGCCCGCGCTTGTTCCAAAGACGCACCATCGCCCAACGCGTTGCTCGCGGCGCGAGCGGCGGAGTCCGTGGCGTGTTGCAGGTCAGCGCGTGCCAGGTTCATGTAAGCCAGGTCGATCGTGAATGCCGCTGCGGCAATCAAAACGACCATCAAGAACGCAGCAAGAACAATGATTGTGCCAGACCGTCGATGTCGGCGATGCCGAACCAACGGGACGACGAAGTGTTGCAGCCTCATGGTGTTACTCCTTGATCATCGTGATACTAACAGCAGGTGATTTGTTGGTATACCAATCGCCGAGCAATGCATTCTCAGCAAAGGGGGCCTGGCAAGTAACGGTGAGTTTGTCGCCAGCATTCAGATTCGCTTCGACAACGGAAAAGGCGACCGTTGCACTCTTAACTCCGCGGTCTTGGATGATCTGGTCAAACTGCGCCGTTGCTGCCGTGTACGATCCCTGTTTACGCGTCGCAATCTTGACCGTCTCATAGGAAGCGACGGACAACGAGTGTCGCAGATGTATCATCGTGCACAGCTCAAGCGGAACGATCGCGAACAGTACAAAGACGGGGAGTACAATCGCCAATTCAGTGACGGCGATGCCTTTTCCCTTTTGGCTTTTCTTAATTTTCCAACGACGCATGATGCACCTGAGGGGCGAAAGCAATGTGTCAGAACGCTGCCAAGATGACAAATAAGACGTGGGGCTGGAAAGAGCCTACTTAATCAATATGCCACGATCGGTGGGCCGGCAAGTTGTTTTGAAGCAAACAGGATCTTCACACAAACATCGCATCAAGGTTGCGATCAAGTGTGTGGTGAATTCGCAATAAACGTTGGTTCCACGCATCCTTGACGGGGCAACGTTGCAAAGAGACAACGTCCGTGGTCAGTCGCAAAGCAGCGGTCATTAGAAGAATAACTCACTTTCGACAGAGGCGTCTGAGCGTGGCCAGATTAACCTCATCCCAGCTGCGTTTGCCTCGATTGCCCTTGGGTGTCTCCAGATACATCGGCACTTTGCGAAATCGCCGATCGCTGAGCAAATGCTCAAAGGGCGCGAGTCCCATACAACCCTTGCCGATATGCTCGTGACGGTCCCGTCGGGAACCGAGCGGTTGCTGGCTGTCGTTCAAATGAAAGGCTTTGACCTGTTCAATGCCGACCGTGGCCTTCAATTGACGCATGGTCTTGAGATATTCGGGACGTGTTTCCATTGCATAGCCAGCAGCAAACACATGACAGGTGTCGAAGCATACTCCCAGTCGATCTGGATCACGGACCGCCGCGAAAATCTCCGCCAAATGTTCGAAACGGTGCCCCAGATTGGTTCCCTGCCCAGCAGTTGTTTCCAACAGGCAGCAGGCGCTGGTGGAATCCAGTTCTGCGTGGATTGCGTCCAACGCCTCCGCAATCCGTTGAAGGCCCGCTGCTTCACTGCTCGTCGTAAACGAACCTGGGTGCACAACCACATAAGGAATGCCTAGCACCGACGCTCGGAGCATTTCGATCGTCATTGCATCCACCGATTTGCGCCACAACGCACGATCGGGCGAGGCTAGATTGATCAGATACGAGGCGTGCACGATGGGCGCTTGAATCTGACGGTCGGCAAGGCTGTTCTGAAACTGACGGACATCCTCATCGGTGATTCCCCCGCTGTCGTCTTTCCGCTTGCGTTTGGGCCACATACGAGGAGGTGTGGTAAAAACCTGGACACAGTCACAACCGGCATCGGCGGCCCGATCGACGGCGGCATGGAAACCGCCCGCGATCGACATGTGACAACCCAGTATCGCCATGATCAAGCTCCGGATCGCGGCGCACCGTATCCGAGGTCTTCCTGTTCTGTGGTCGCAGGGCTAAGGCGTTAGAACCGCTTTGACAATGCTCCCACCATGCATTGTCTCAAACGCTGACTGCCACTGTGACAGCTCCCAAGTGCCGCCAATGATCGGCGAAACATCCAGTTGCTTCGTTGACAACAGTCGGACAATCCGTTCCCAAATCGGCCAATTGTGGCTGAAACTGCCCTGCAAGCGAACGTTCTTCTGCACCAGTTGGTCGAGTGAAAAATCCATCGGTTGAGGACCCCAGCCCACTTTCGTCACCCAACCAGCCGGGCGGACCATATCCAGTGCCGTCTTCAATGCCATCGAGACGCCGGTGGCATCAATGACCCCATCCACGCCCATTCCGTCGCCGCACCGTGACCAATCGGTCGCATCTCCGACGAGAGTCTCACAGCCGTAGGAATCCGCGACCCGCAACCGATCCTTGTCTCGTTCAAGTCCGAGGATCGCGACCTCCGCGCCGGACAGTCGCGCGATCACAGCACAGAGGATACCGATGGGGCCGGGCCCTAGGACCAGAATCCGATCCCCCGGTCGGACTTGCGAATTCACGGCCGTCGCGTTGTATGCGACACAACAGGGCTCGGCCAAGGCCGCGTGTTCTAGCGTCAAGTCGTTGGGCACATGATGCAGAATGCGAGTCGGGACCTTGATCTGATGCGTCATGGCCCCGTTAACAACAGCTCCGAAGCCGGCACGGGATGGATCCAAATTGTAAAGGCCTACTCGTGAAAGTGGACTGCCGGGATCGATGACGGCATGCGTTTCACTAACCACCCGATCTCCGCGTTGCCAGCCCTGGACGTGGCTCCCAACTTGCTCAATGACGCCCGAGAATTCGTGCCCCAAGACGATCGGATATTGAACGGGCCAGCTTTGGTCACCGCTCCACATGTGGAGATCGCTTCCACATACCCCAACGGCCTTCACTCGCACGATCACTTCATCTTCGCCGAATTGGGGATCGGCCATGTCGCGAAGTTCGACGCTGTATGGCTCGGCCGAATAGTTGACAACAGCGGGCTGAGTCATGGCTGAATTCCTGCAATCTGAATGTTTGTGACGCGTCAGCGAATGGATTTGACCTGTTTGACGAACTCGGATAGCTGCTCCAGCGGTTTTTCGCCGCTGATCAACGGGTGACCGATGGCGACCAGTGCGACGCCCAATTCTGCTGCTCGCCTGGCATCTTCCACGCCAAAGGTGCCGACGCCAAGGGGAGTGGACACGGCTCTCTGGACTTCTTTGATCCATTGGGTTGAATCGCGATTCGAGTCGGCTCGTCGCTGATCCGCACCGTAGTGCAGATAGATCATGTCGACCCCCCAATCGGCACATTGTTCTGCGCGAGCCGCTTGGTCTTTGACCCCGATGGTGTCAGCAACCACTTTCACACCGGTGCGACGTCCCTCGCTGATGGCTGATTGAACTGTCTCGTCCGGGGCATTCGCACAGACGGTCATATAGTGCCCACGTTTTTGATGTGTTATTTGCACGTTCTTGAAGCCCGAGTCCATCGTCTTGTAGTCCGCAAGAACTGGGTAGTCAGGAAACGCTTTGACCAGCGCCTCGATGGCACGCACTCCCTCAGCAACGATCAGAGGCGTGCCGGCTTCGAGGATATCAACACCTGCCTGGATGCCGATTTCCGCGACGCGCAACGCCTCGTCAATCGTCGGGAAATCCAGCGCAATCTGAACAAGTGGTTTTGACACGATAGTAACCCAGCTCTGTGACTTGCCGAACCAATCGCGTTGTCCGACGCGAGCCACATCCTAAACCGAAGCAAATAGCGGCGAAACCATGGATTCTGCAGGTCGGTCACTCGTCAGGCGTCAACGCGATCCGAACGATCGGCAAAACCGACTCGAGTTGCCAGTGGACAACCTCAAGATGTTGCAGGATCGCCACGCGTGACCTACGGTTTCTCAGTTTTTGTTTCCTGACTGCAACATTCTCGACGGGAAACGTATTTGTGAGTTTCAAGCACGGGCCACCTGATCGACCCGCTGAGTCCAGCGGGGCTTCGATCCGATTCGATTCTCCCATCGACTTTCCCCAACTGCTTCACCGTTGTCTTGGCAACGAGCGGCTCGCGCGGGAAGTCATTGTGCGGTTCCACGATCGCGTTGAGGAGGATGTGGCCCTTCTTCAGGGAGCTCTTCGACGCCAAGACAAGGGCGAGTTAGTCGCGGTCGCTCACCGACTGAAAGGTGCTGCGGCGAGTCTTTCGGCGAATCGGCTAACCGAAGCCGCCAGCGCGATGGAGGAAGAGGCGCGGGCCGGTTGCCTGGAACAGGTCTCTCATTGGCTGAGTCAGTTCCAATCGGAGGGCAAAGCGTTGTCACGCTACGTAGCCGGAGTTCGGGACAGTGGATTCACATGGGGTGAATGAGGAACCTGGGATGCGAGTTCTTGTTGCTGAAGACGATCAAGTCGCCGCTTCGCTGCTTGAGAATGCGTTGTCTGAATGGGGATACCATGTCGACCTCGCTGCCAACGGTCGAGAAGCGATCGACAGGCTGGAGCAGGAGTCCTATCGGCTGGTGATCTGTGATTGGCAGATGCCGGAGGTTTCCGGCTTGGAACTCTGCAAACACATTCGGGCCAATCATAAAAAAAACTACGTCTACATCCTGATGTTGACGTCTCGCACTGGCCACGAGGACCTGGTTGCGGGGCTGAATGCCGGAGCGGACGAATTCCTGACGAAGCCCTTCGATCCGCTGGAACTCGAATTGCGACTGCGGATTGCCAAACGCATTCTTTCCTTGGAAAGTCGCGAGATGATGATCTTCGCGCTTGCCAAGCTTGCCGAATCACGCGATCCGGAAACCGGAATGCACTTGGAGCGGATCCAGGAATATAGTCGCGCTTTAGCCACCCACCTTTCCCAGAAAGTCGCGTTCGCCACCGAGGTCACTGACGAGTTCATCGAGCTCATCTATCTGACCAGCCCGCTACATGATATCGGCAAGGTTGGGGTTCCCGATGGAGTCTTGCTGAAGCCAGGACCCCTCACCGATACCGAGTTCGAGATCATGAAACGACATGCTCGAATTGGTGCCGAAACTCTAGATTCGTTGCTCAACGTTCAGCCCGACGCGCCCTATTTGGCCATGGCTCGAGACATCGCAGCAACTCACCACGAGAAGTTTGACGGCTCCGGCTATCCGAACGGTTTACGCGGTACGGAGATTCCGTTGTGCGGTCGCATCGTGGCACTCGCCGATGTTTACGATGCGTTGACGACAAAACGTGTTTACAAGCCGGCATACAGCCACGAGGTGGCTAAGACCACCATTCTGGAAGGACGCGGAACGCACTTCGACCCAGATGTCGTCGATGCGTTTTTGGCCATTGAAAAGCAGTTTGTCGAAATTAAACGCTGCCTGGATGGCGCAGCTGACTTTGACTTCGAACCATTTAATCCGGATGCCATCCTGTCCCAATAGGCTCAGTCTCATGCTCAATCACGATGCCAACACTCGATCAGACGACCAACATTTTTACGGCGACACCGATGCGGATTCACGGCGTCGTTTATCCGTAGCTGAAGCGCGAGCGGAATCATTGGAGCGGGAGTGTGCGACTCTGCAGCAGTCACTCAGTGAGATGCGCGATCAACTCGAGCGATCACAACACACCGAGCAGGCCTGCAAGCGACTGATCGAAGACAAGAACAAATGGCTCGTGCGATTGGCTCACGATCTGCGAAGTCCACTTAGCGGGCTCCGTGGCATGGCCGACTTGATGCTTCGCTCGCTAGTGTCGCCGCTGCAAAAGAGTCAGCTCGAAGTTGTCGGTTCCACGGCTGCCGAGATGCTTGACTTGGTCGGTGACCTGTTGGATTTATCTCGAGAAGGGGCAGGACCTCATGATCGGGAAGATGTTGAATTTGATTTGGATCGTATGCTATCCGATGCGGTCAACAGCTCAGCGCTAGCCGCCGAAAAAAAGGGCACGATCTGTACTATTACTGCTCGGCCGATGTGCCTCAATTCATTACCGGCGATCCGGTCCGGCTGCGACGTGTGGTCGCAAATCTTGTGAACAATGCCATCAAGTTCACCGAACGTGGAGAAGTGATGGTCCGCGCTCTCCGTGTTCAAAACGAATCCGGTGCAAGTGAGCTGCAGATCATCGTCGAGGATACGGGTGCCGGAATCCGCACCGAGCGTCAACGGAAGGTCTTTGATGCTTTTTGGCGTGATGATTCGGCCGCCAACACGGACGGAATCGGACTAGGACTGTCAATCTGCGACGAACTGGTGATTCAAATGGGCGGTCGTATCTGGGTTGAGAGTACGCCCGGACGCGGTAGCCGCTTCTTCATCTCGTTGCCGCTGTCGTCACACCCGGCGCAACGTCTGAGTGATCGACCTCTGTTCGGGTGTCGATACCTGCTGGTTGGCGAGCCATCGCGTCGGCGTTCCGCATATCGAAAGATGTTAAAGCGAGCTGGTGCCGAAATTGTCACGTGCCGGGCGGCAGCCCTACAGAAAATCCTGTCGCGCGGCAATGTGCGAAAGATGCCATGGGACGGAATCGTGCTGGACTGTGTGAGAGATGCCGAGCTTGAGCTAGCGCTCACGCATCAGTTCTTCCGAGTGAAGGGAACGAGTCGCAAGAGGTTGGTTTTGCTCGTGCCGCGTAGCGCCACGTCGGTGTGGTCTCGCTGCGAAGAATTCCCAGGCGCGACACCCATCGCCAAACCTGTTGACTATGGGCAATTGGTCCTAGCGCTTCAGAACAACGCAAGCGTTGCGCCTGCTGACGGCACGATGCCCAAGACCGATCCACTGCGAATCCTATTGGCGGACGACTGCGAGGTGAATCAGATGGTATCCGCCGGGCTGCTGGGCATGTACGGACATCATGTAGATACGGTCACGAGTGGACAGTTGGCGATTGATGCGGCGGCGACGCAAACTTACGACCTGACTTTGATGGACTTGGAAATGCCGGGACTGGATGGAATGCGTGCGGCACGAGCGATTCGGGAGAATGCTTCAACTTCGAGTGCCCGGATGCCCATCATCGGCATGACGGCTCATGTTGAGAGTGGAGTCGCGGACCGTTGTCAGGCAAATGGCATGGACGCTTGTCTGACCAAGCCGTTAGACCCGCATGTTCTGCTGTCCACAATTGCGGAAGTGACACGAAGAGAGACGACCAGTTCATCCATCGATCCGTTGCCACAAGATGCGGAATCATCCAACGATCTGATGAGCTCGAAGAAGGCCGATCTGGCTCACGATGGCCTCTCGCCCAACGTAACGAGTGCTCCGCAGCGAAGCGGGCGCCATTCAAATTCACTCAGGCGGCATCGCGAGATCACTTGACATCGCTGCTTTGTCGACTGAGCGTGACGTGTTGGGATGAACAATGAGAATGGAGCAGCGGGCTCGTAGAATCAGGCCCTCCGTGGTACTCCCCAACAACCGAGCGATTGCGTGAAGTTTGGGCGCTCCAACGACGACCAGGTCAATGGATTCAGACTCGATTGCCGAGAGGATCTGATCGACGACATGCCCGTGGACAACGATTGTCGGGTGCTCGTGGAAAATCGGCGGAAGTTCTAAACGAAATGAATCGAGTCGCTCGAGTGTCTCGCGGCGTTCGTTCTCGACCTCATCCGAATAGGCGCGTGTCCAGCCATTGGCTTCGTCGGAACCTGTGCTGCGGATCCAATCATTCAGCCGCTCTGCTTCTGCATAATCCAGCACGTGCAGCACTCGCCCGACACTGTTTGTGGGCCAACGAAAACCCCCCAACAGCTCTCGGATTTCATGACGGCAGGTTGCGTCATCGACGGCATACAGGACGTTAACCGGATCGCCCGCTGATCGCTTTGTCGCGCGGTACAACAGCACCGGCAGATCGGCCTGATTCGCCAAAGCGTGGGCGACACCACCGACGAAAAAACTGAGGCGAGCCGATGCGTTTTGCGCGGCGACGGCGATCAGGTCGCTGCCTGTTTGTTGAGCGGTACTGATCAGGCCCTCCACCGGTTTTTGCTGCGTCACCACGGTCTCGACGCGAGACTGCAAGGCCGCTGGCAGCTGCCGAGTTGCCTCCTCGAACACGTCTCTTGCGAAAGCATCGATCACCCGCTGCTGTGCATCGTCGTCCGTTAGATTGGTCGATCGCAGCTTGATTTTGGGTGCGCCGAAGTAGAATGCGATACGGTCTTGCTCCGGTGCCAAGAGTTCGCTCACGAACTGCGCAGCAGCATAGCTCCGTTCGGATCCATCAACACCGACGAGAATTTTCATGATCCTGCCCGTTGCAGCCAGCTGAAACGGCCGACCTGTCTGTCGTCACTCCTCGATTGCAGCGATCATCGAAGCGACAAGGTCGAGCGAACTGATAACGCCAACTGGCTTGTGATCCTCGTCCACGATGACCAGTCGGTGAATGTGTTCGCGGCACATGATCCGAGCGGCTGCTGTGATCGGAGACATTTCTGAGATGGTTTGAACCATTGGCGACATGTGTTCTTCCACCAGGTCGTCGCCGACATGGTCAACGCTTGCCGTGGCGACCTCCGAGCTCTCAGACACGATGCTAGTCTGTTTGAGCCGAGCTCGGCCGGCGAAGTCGGTCGAACTTAATACACCCACGCAACGACCCTCTTCGTCGACCACAGGTGCGCCCGTAATGCCGTACTCGGTCAGCACCTCGGCGGCTGCGGACATGGTGATATTGCACGGAACGGCGGCGACACTCGTGTTCATAATGTCGACGACTCGCAACGTCAGAAGACGCTCGATCGCACTGTTCATTTGAATCTCCTAGAAAATCTGCCGTTGCTTGTACACGAGCTGTTGAGGTGACAAGCACTCATTGAAGGTCGCTCTCCTGCGTGGGTAACGCTTGAAGGCGGATCCGTCGCGGTCAGCTTGATTCGTTTAACACTCGCGCCGGTTGCTTGACTGTCAACACCGGGCATTCTGATTGGCGGACAACTGCTTCGGCGATACTTCCCATCAAGAACCGCGAAACACCGGTTCGACCGTGTGTTCCCATCACGATTAAGTCGATGCCGTGCGCCTTGGAAAACTCAACAATCGCATCTGCCGGATGACCTACCAACAGATGATGTTCACACGGTACGCCGTCAACGGTTGGTCTCTTGGCCCGCAGGATCTCGGACATCCTTTCAGCTTCGTGCGGTGGTGGCACGTATCCAGCGAAACCGGCGTCGTAGGGAACTTGAGTGTCATCAACATGGATCAAGAACAACGTTGCACCGCTCTCGCTGGCCAGCTGAGAGGCATACCCCAAGGCCACGTCACTGTAGTCCGAAAAATCGATCGGACACATGATTTTCGTCGCGTTCATGTTGACCTCCGATTTCGTGAAAAGATGGTTTAGCAGAATCGCTATCGAACACTGAATTTCGGACGACACAGAGTCCCCACCACAGAACAATTGCAAATGTGGTGCCAAGCGGAATATGGGGATCGCTGTGCAGTTATCTCTCAAGCTCTGTGCGTCAGAGCACATTCTGTTCGGGAAGGCACACGGTGTACACGTGGGCTTACCCGTTCAGGTGCGTCTTGACATAGTCCAACACGGCCTCGACTTGGTTGTCCAAGGGATGGCGTGTGTCGATCTTTAGGGTCGGACACCCGTTCACGTCCGGTTCGAATTCCTCGACCTGTTGATCGAACAAACGAGGATGGGCTTCGGAGCTGTGATCGTTCGCCCACGTTCGGCTCTGGATCCGACCGATCGCTACGTCGCGAGGGCATTCGCAGCGGACCATGATTCCGGTTGCGTCGTGCTGACGAGCTATTTCAAGAACGGACGCACGATGCGATGTTTTCAAGAACGTTCCGTCGAGGATGACGCTGCCGCCTTTTTCCAATTGCTTAGTGGCGGCGTCAAGCAGGTCACCATAGACGACGTCACGGAATCGTGGTTGATAATGACCCGATGCGTAATTCAAACGATCCGCGCTGCGCCCGTAACGGCGGCGGCGCAGCTCGTCGGTCTGGAGTAGCTCGCCACCCAATGCATCGGCCAGCGCGCTAGCCAGCGTGGACTTCCCGGTTCCCATCAGTCCGCTGACGGCAATCACCAGACGTGGACCAACAGCGGGCAGGTAATTGCTTGCCAATTGAAGATAGCGCTGGGCCATTCCCAGGTGGTGGGCTCGCAAAGAGCTGCTGGCTTGTACGCCTTGCAACGCGCTGATTTTAGCCCGCACGCAGGCACGATAGGTTTTGTAGAACGCGATGATCGATTCGTCCGGTTGATCCCCGGTTGCCGCCGAGTAAAGCGTCATAATCGTCTTGAACACCTCCGGCTTGCCAAGACGGTCACACTCCATGCCAAGAAAACAGAGCTCGTCGGCGACATCAATCTCACGCAACTCTGAGCTGAATTCGATGCAGTCAATGATCGCTAAAGGTGAAGTGAAGAAAACATGTTCGGGGCGAAGATCACCGTGACCTTCCAAGACCAATCCATCACACACGCGTCGATCGAGTGAGCCCGGCCTTAACGTCAGAAATCGCAGCAAGGCTGAATGCACACGGTTGATCGTCTCAATGCGATCGGGAAGGTTTTCCAACAAGTCACTCCAATTGGCCCGAATGTGCTCCCTCAAGCGACGACGATATGCATCCGGCTGAACGGTCAAAGGGGGCTGCTGCACGTAGAATCTCGACAGCTCATTGCCCAAAACGTCAATGTCTCGCGGAAGAAGTTGGTCGGTGACAATTAAATGATGCAGCGTTCTTGTTGCCGGAAGACGTTTCATCTTCACGACCCAGTCGACGGGTGTTCCGTCGCCATTGAGTGCAAGGTTTCCCTGAGCCGAGCGTGTGACCGGCACAACTCCTTGATACACATCCCGCGCCAGACGCCGATTCAAGCGGACTTCGTTCTCGCAGGCTTCATGTCGCTTTTCAGGTGTCGAAAAGTCAAGAAACTCGAATTGGACGGGCTTCTTTAGTTTGTAAGCGAATCGGGGAGTCAAAAACACATGCGAGATGTGCGTCTCGATCTCCTCGATTTCGACGGGTTGTTCTGGATAACTCGAAGACTGACGAAACAGTGCTGCCGTCGACAGTATTTCCGTGGTTGCAGATCCGGACATAGCCATCAGGTCCTAGTTGAGGAAAACCGCCCATGCTCGGCACCCCTCCCGACATCGACTCGGAATCACGCTTATGATTTGAGCTTGGGCCGCGTGACACCCAACGTGGAACGCAATTCTCGCGCCAAAACAGCTATGAGCCGAATGCACGTCAGAACCGATCAAGATCGACTAGGAATTGCACGGCTCACGCGGCGGATTTGGCACGGATGGGCGCGTCAGTCCGACACAATGAGACGCAAATTGACCGTCGGTTCTGCTGCCGTGTGCCGATGAGGCTGCTGCAGGCTGAACATCAGCTCCTGATGGGAAATCGATCTTCGACTACAATCGACAGATTCAACACTCGTCGAAGGGATCGTTCTGATGTCTCCGGATCAATTGGTCGCGCGATATCGTGAGCTGCAAACCTATGTCGGTTGGAACGACGAGGACAGTGCGCGCGTCAATCGCTTGGCCGAGCCGTTGAATGGCTGCGTCGAAGCCATGGTTGACGATTTTTACGCAGAAATTAAACGTCATCCGCGTGCCATGCAGGTGGTGACCGGCGGCGAGGCGCAGATTCAGCGACTCAAAATCAGTTTGTCGACCTGGCTGCGAGATCTGTTGACTGGTCCGTATGACCGTGAATACGTCCAACGGCGTTGGCGTGTCGGTATTCGCCATGCTGAAATCGGCTTGGAGCAGGTGTTCACGAATGCAGCCTTAGCGCGACTGCGGTGTGGCCTCGTCTCCGCCACTTGGCAGCTGGAAATCTTGGATCAAGAAACCAAGATTCAGACCATTCATTCCTTGAATCGT
>CAJHYQ010000913.1_pt1 | contig 13366 bp, 19 predicted proteins | sample 9198721 | NCBI WGS metagenome assembly CAJHYQ01 (sample SAMEA7708357, study PRJEB35096) | sediment metagenome | biome: marine neritic benthic zone biome [ENVO:01000025]; feature: sediment [ENVO:00002007]; material: shallow marine sediment [ENVO:03000034] sea grass bed [ENVO_01000059] ... | reverse complement strand
CTCTGACGCTCGGCGTCTTCAAGCTGAGGAATATCCGCAGCCGTCGCGTCAGTTGAAGGATTCGCCGGTGATAACTCGTCCAGGTTGCTTCCGGAATCGCCTGCGGTCATCACTCGAACCTAACTTTCAGAAGAAGAGAAGCTGGTATCGCGATCACTTACGATTATAGCACTCCGCGTCCGAGATGCAGCAATTCAATCAGATCAACGAGCAGGCTTGAGACCGGCTGGCCGCAGACGTGTTACAATCGGCGGCGGATTTATGGATGTCACGGAGGAGCTACTGGCATGGCCGATACCGAGGATCCGGCACTGGCGGCGATGCGGAATCTTTCCCCGCGGCGCAATACGACGGAAGCCGAAAACGTTGATCAGCTTGTTACGGAACAACTCGCGCATTTCGGGATCAACCCGACGACAGACCACGGACGCACACTCGCCAGTATCGCCCGCCGCCTGTACGAAGCCGGCGCCGATGCGGAAGCACTTTGGCGTTTGACGCAGCAGTCCATCGGCAGCCTCGACCGCTCCGACCGGATTGCTTACTTCAACGCCAAGAAGTTCCTCTCGTTTCAAACGGCAAAGCTGCTCGACACGCTGCAAAACCCGTTTCGCCGTAGCTATCAGGCGCTGAAACCGCATTACTCGACACAGGCGGCCAAGGGACCGTATGCGGTCTTCGATAACGTAACGGCTATCTTTTCTGCGACGCCTGTCATTGCTCGCACTGCGACGTACATCTACGCCTGCGCCGAATGGATCGAAGACGCCTTTCAGGGCAAAGAGTTGCTGCTGGAAATCTATTCGCGGCTGCTTAACCCGACTTCGGTGTCGTTGGCCAATTTTATCGTGGACATTGAGGCCGGCCCGTATGCCGCCGAATACTTCGCTTGGAATTTCAACAGCGGGATGGCGGCCATCGACGGAGTATTATCCCATGTCCTTGGGCGCGACGACGTACTGATCAGTAGCCGCAATATCTACGGCGGTGCGCATCAGTTGATTCACGATTGGTACGCCAAACCGTCCAACCTGAGAATCGGCGTTGAGACGTTTGCCGGATACGGCGTGAACGACTTCGAGCAGTGCTGGCGACGGACGCAACAGAAGTACGCAGCTCGTTTCTCTGCCGGTAGGAAGGCGTATGTTTACATCGAGTCTCCATGCAATCCACACGGCTATACGCTCGACGTGCCAGGGATCTGTCGCTCGGCACATGCCTCCGGCCTTCGCGTGATTCTTGACGCCACTGTCGGCACTCCCTTTCTGATGCAGCCACTGCAACGAGACGAGCCGAATGAACGCCCCGATTTCGTGATTCACAGCTACACCAAGGATCTGTCTGGGACCGGATCGACGATTGCCGGAGTTGCTATAGGTCGTAACCATGACATGTTCATTCCCAAGGGCGAAACGGCAGGCGGCGTGGCCTGGAATGAGACCATGTTCTGGAATGTCTACTACGTGAAAGGAGCGTTTCTGAATGCGGACGCGGCCTTCGACGTGATCCAAGGCATGCGTACACTTGGCGTTCGCATGCTGAACAAATGCATCAATACGGAGATACTCGCTCGGTTTTTCGACTCGCATCCCCGCATTAAAGTGCATTGCAATGCGTTGTTCGGCAATGAAAACTCGCCGCTGCGCGAAAACCTACTATTTCTTGGCCTGCCGGCTCCGCTGTTCACGATCGATATCGAGGGTGTCCCAGCAGATGTCTTCCAGCGGTTTTTTGACTCGTTGGAACCGATGTTTGCGCATATGATCAGCCTCGGTCAGTCGAATACGATCGTCAGTTGTCCGGCATTGACCACGCATTCAGAATTGGACGAAGCGGCGTTGGCGGCCAGTGGAATCGGTCCGGCAACGATTCGCCTGGCCATCGGTACCGAGGATCCAAAGGACTTGATAGCTCAGTTCATTCAGTCGGCACGCTTGGCCATTGAACCGCGCGTCGCAGGATTCACAAACGCGTTCTTGTCAGCGGCGGAAATCGACAAGCTGGTCCACGATTGCTACGTCGACGGTCATCAGCGATACATCGAGTCCAAGTCATCGATGGCTGAGTATCTATCTTAGGCCGTACTAGGTCATGCAATTCGACGTCGTAGCTGGCGGTGTGCCGTTCGCCCCCGAGCTCGAGACGACGCCATCGCCCAAAGTGCGTCACAAATCGGTCCTTTGTCGGGACACCTATGGTCTGGGCTCAGCAGAGCCCATCTTTGGGTGATTGACGTGATTTCTACTCAGCCGTTCCGATATTCCGGTTGCCGACGACGGACACCGGCCGTCTGCGAATCACGTTTCCAGTTTTCCAGGTGAGCGCCACCCAACCGCTCGGCTCTCTTGCGCAACTGCGCTAGTTCAGCATTCGCGTACGGCTTGAACTGCTGTGCGATCCGCACGTCGTCTTCGATCTGACCGACGGTCGTGGCGCCGAGTGTCACGCAGTGGATGGGCAAGCTCAGCGTGTATTGGATGCATTCTCGCACGCTGAACGACTGTAAAAGTTTCGAGTTGGCAGTGATCTTCATGCCCTGAATGCCTAGGCCCTGCTTGATCGCCTCGGGAAGTACGTTCTTCTCGAAGCTCAGGTACGAGGGGTCGGCGACGTGTAGCGGCATTAAGATCGCGTCAAACTTATCGTAGCTGCGCAGCATCTCTAGGTGCGCCGCCGGGTCGTGGTGGCCGGTAAACCCGATGAAGCGGCACTTGCCAGCCTTCTTCGCCGCCTCGAACGCCTCGATCGCGCCGCCGGGAGCGAAGATCTTGCTCAGGTCTTCGTCAGTGGTGACCGAGTGGATTTGCCACAGATCGACGTAGTCGGTCTTCAGACGCTTGAGCGAGAGCTGCAGCTCTCTTTCGGCGCCCAGGCGAGTCCGGTCAGTGGTCTTGGTGGTGATGAAGACCTCCTTGCGAAATTGCGATAGGACCTCGCCATAGACTTCTTCCGAGCGGCCATTCCAGTAGACGTGCGCATTGTCAAAGTAATTGATGCCTAGCTCATAGGCTCGCAACGTGACGGCCTTCGCTTCTTCGAACGTGATCAGCGGAAACCGCCCACCCGCCTGGCCGACGATTGTCAGTTTCTCTCGCGTTTTGCCGAATACCCGGGTCGGGATATCTCCGCTTTGCAACTTGGCACCGCGAACGGACGGGCCGCTCAGTGCGGCTAGACCAGCCAAGGCGCCACCGACGAAAGTCCTGCGTTTCATGTCCGGCACTCCTCTTGTGGTTGGGCTTCCTATTCTAGAGCTTATCGAGCTACTCACCCCTGTGCAATTCACGAGAATCCCGCGTCAGATTCAGCAAGCCGCAAACCGTGGTTAGTTGCTTCGTCGCAAAAATCAAAAGAGGCTTCCGACGGGTTTCTGACATGATGGGACCCGATAGAGGCCCTGTCAAACGTGTCTCAATGGGATTCATGAGACTTGCACAATTTCGCAGAGTCACCGTACGAACCAATTGCCATTCAATACGGCTTGGCTTCTCCGCCTCGTTCAACCTTCCTTCCCACTGCCATCCGTTTACTCCGGTGGGGCGACGGCTACCGCGAATTGGAATCAACGAGGAGCGTAGAAAGGAGTTTTTTCAACTCATCGCCCCGTGCTTCAAGCGAAACGACTTTGCCCTCACGATTAACAAGAACGGCAGTCGGCCATGCCCGAATGTTGTATCGATGATGGTTGGAGTCTGCGATTTCCGGCCCCTCGTGAATCGTGGTCCATGGAATCGCCGCCTCGGCAAGATACGCAACCAATTTGTCTTTGTTGGAATCTGAGCTGATGCCAACGACGTCGAATCCAGCTTCATGGTACTGCCGGTAGAGTTGCTTGATCTGCGGCATCTCCTCAATGCACGGTTTGCAGCCTGTGAACCAGAAATCGAATTGCGATCGCCCTACCATGGGCGTTGTCGAGAATCATTTGACGGTCACTCCCGTCGAGGGCAACCGACTCAATCGTGTTCCGAGAAGCGTCGATCCAAACCAGCCGAGACGTATTTTCGTCAACGGCCAGGTCCTGTGGAAATTCAAGCCCACCCCTGAAAATCCTTTGCGGCTGGCGATGGCTAAATGATACACGCTCAATGGTGTCGGAGTTGACATTGGTCCAGAATAACTCCTCGGTCGACTCATTGATGGCAATCCCCCGTAGCCCGTTACCCAGTTCGGCTAGTCTCATCAAGTCCGTACCATCGGTGCGGATTCGCTGGATTCGTCCACCGTCGGCTGTTGGCGAACGCACATCCGTGAAGTACAGGAAGTCGGCAGATGTGGACGATGCACTGGCAAATTGCAGCAAGAACGCAAGACCGACGGAGATCGATTGGCGGTGTCCTCCGTTGCTCAAACGAACGTGCACTGTGGCCGCCTCGCATTCAGCCTTTACGGCGCGAGAGGCACAAAAAACACCCACGAGGGCACAGCGCTGATGTTTCAGCGCGACGTGCATACGTGGGTGTTCGTTAGCGGTTCCAGTTCAAATACAGCTTCGCTGTTGAATGTATGATCGCGTTGGATTCGATTCAACCAATTGGGGAATCAGCGAGCACAATTCTCCTAAACGGTCAAATCACATATCCTTCCTTTGCTGGGGTAGATTCTACTTGAACCCGGCGGTCAACCGTCGGAGCGTCTCACGCGACGGGTAAATGAAGCATGTCGGCGTGCGTCAAGAAACCTGTCCGACATCGCTCCGCCGGGCAGGCCGCCCGTGCGATCGAACCGTTTCTTTAAGGGTCGTTTTCCAACGCGATTCATCAATCAAAATGACATTCCGACGAGTTTACGAGACGATGATGTCTACTACGACCGCAACCAACAACACTGGCCGACCTGCTCATCTGATTCTTTTCATTGCCGTCTCCTTGCGTTGGAATTGCCAGGCTTGTCTGTAGATTAACGAGAATGGCGGCGCTTGTCGCCGAGGCTCTTTTACGGATGCACACTTGCTCAACGTCGACCGACCGGCTCATTGCTCTTGCTGTGGAAAAGTGTTAAATGACGTCGATGACGAACAAAGCCCAGAGTCAGGAACGAGCCAAGCAGCATCAACGCCATACTCGATGGTTCGGGGATCGAGACGACGACATCGCCCAAGCTCACTTCGCCTCCAAAGCGGCATAACCCCTCCTCGACATCCGACGGTGTGCAGAAGGGGTTATTAGTGCCCCAAAACGGAGTTGCGAAGTGGACGTCGAACCGATCAGATTGGTCGTCCACGGCGATCGCCACGAAAGGGTGTTCGGCATCTTCCATCGTCAACTCGTCGAACTGCGTGATCGACCGCATCGTGCCAACGACTTGGATCTTGCCAGATTCGCGTTGCCTCGTGACGTCGTAGCGCTCGATCTCCGTGGCGTGCATAAGCATCGTGAGCATGAAGGATTGCCCGTCCGGCGCCAGATCTGCCGGAACTTGCACTTCGACGCCACAGCTTACCATCTCTGGGTTAATGGTGAAGAATGATGACGTGAAAAGGGTCGAAGCATCTCTATAAGCGCCCACGCCCGCGTCTTCTAGGAGTGGGGCACCTCCTCGGGCTGGAATCGCCGAGATGGTCGCGAGGAATAAAATGAAGGTCAGGCGCGCAAGCCATGTCACCGTATTCATGATTCTTTCTCCTGCAAAGAGGTGGAGTTCGACGTCATCTGATCGGATACTCAGATGCCACGGATCCCCGTGCGGGAATCCACCAAGAAATGTGAAAGAAAGCCCGCCACGGGCGGGCTTTCGGCTGACAAACTTGGAGAACAAATCAATTCCGCCGCATTCTCCGAACGAGTCCAATGACAGGAAGGAGGCACAGCGCGAGTGTCATCGTGGAGGGCTCCGGTATTACGTGAAACAGAGTTCGATTTGCATCGACGCCAGCGATCGGCGCTTCGAACAGCGAATAGGTAATGAAGTCCTTGTTGGCGATCTGACCCTCGAAGACGCCATCTGGAGTTAATATCTCACCACCGCGCAGGCGACAACTGATATATACGTTGCCGGCGCTACCATCATCGAAGTCAACTGCAAATAGTGCCAGGCCTGCTCGCGTGTCCCCGATGTTCCCGATCGTGTCGTTGAGTCCGGGATTTATCTGCCCAGGTGCGGGCGTCCAGTAGAGCAAGTCTGTAACGGTGTACTCTCCACTGCCGCTGGAAACCACCTCGCCATTTTCGTCGGGAGCGGAGAACGTTTCCCAAGTGCCGCCGCCAGTTGTGGGGCCAATCCCATCGGTATCAAAGAAGCCGGAACCAGTCAGTGTGAGTTTCGCGCCCCCCTTCGCGATACCGACTTGTTCTGGGTCGCTCGGGCCATCGTCCGCGTGAGCTGTGGCGTTACCTCCTGCGCTAATAGTCACTGGCGCGGTGGTAAAGTCGAGGCTAATGATATCCCATCGCATCGGAGTGGCGCTAGCGGGCGACCCTGGGTTTGCCCAAAGGCATGCCGTTATGAGTGCAATAGGTACGACGAACCGCCGACAAGACGAAAGACATGTTCTGTTAGCGTAGAAGACCATTGGAAGCTCCCTGGTGAACACCAACTTCATGAGCTCATTTCACAGCCTTTCGGCTACCGTCTAAGAGTGAAAGTGCCCATCGTCGGAAAAAGTGAAGGAATGTGAATCCAAACAACTACAACCGGCTCCGCACGGTTGGCATCTCTTCTCGGATGTCCTTGAATTCACTCCATTAGCGTTCCCTCTCTAGGTTCGTCGACAAGGGATATGGGTGGATGATGGTTGCCACCTTGCCGGAGGCAGAGCTAAGCACAGGGGGCGCTCGCTCAGACCAAAAAGAAAGCCGAAGACAACAGATAATCTGTCTACGACACGCAGACGTCGTCAGTAGCGTTTCCTGTAGCGCTTCTCACCAGCGCACAACGCTTGTTCCAGCGAGAAAGATTGACGTCATCCCCCAAGAGCACGCTCGCAGTTCTGTCTGCTTAGCGTTTCCCCCCATTGGCACGAACCTATCAAAGTGGACTTCAATTGCAAGACAAATAGCGGAGGTTTTACAAAGCTCGCAACAGGTGGCGACGGCCCGCCAACAGATACCTCGGATCAAGAATCGAAGTACGCGGCTTACACTTGACTTCGAACGTTGCGAGTTGCACGAAGCTGAGGAATACTGATCCGAATCGCGGGCGCCATTCCCGATAATCTCGATGGTTTTTCTCAGAACTCCGACCGGGCGTTGCGCCGTCGCCCAGCGCGACGCCGCAGCCAAATGGGCACCATCACAATGCCAGCCAAGACGAGCAATGAAATCAGCCCGCGCGACACCAGCAATTGTCTTTCAATCATAGACAACTCATGTATGCGTGTTCCGTCACGCCACTCCTCACCATCTATCGCGGTTGTTAGCGCTACACCAGAGAGCTGCGTCGATCCTCCATATTCGGCTTGTAACACTTCTGAAACCGAACGTGCAGCATTGGTCGCATCAGCCGATGCAACGAGAGACAGTCGTAAAAGGGTACCGGAACGATTGGCGAAACTCTTGTCGATGTCCGGGATTTGATCAAGTCGCGCCAGCACGGGCGCAAGACTTTGGCCTCAGCCAAGCCCTTTAACGAAACCTCACGTCAGACCTTCAACTCGAAAGACCAGCTGTTCTGTTGACGGACTGTTCGCTGATGCGGACTGAGCAAGAGCGGACAACACGAAGGTGGCGATAACGACACGAAGGACGCGAGGTGCTACGAAGTCGACTCCTGACGGATCAGTCCTGGCCATCACGTTCCCTTTGCTTGCAAAGGCACGGCACATCGCCAAAGACGCAAAACACACAACACTCACTGGCCTCAGGCACCATCTCAGCCCCACACGTGGAGCAAAAGTGACGGACTTTTCACGTTCCTTCGGGAATCTCCCTCTCTCTTGTGCAACCGCATTCGCGACACGTGAGATTTGACGTTGTAATAATGGGCATGCGCCTGCCCTCCCAAGGCTGAAAACCACCATTCTTGAGCGGATGCATCACCGTGTCAAAGTGGATATTCGATAGCCAAGTAAATGCCTTCAAACGTTCCTTTGATGACACAGATGGAAGCCATTCCTTACTCTCGACAGGGTGTCGCCCACTGCAGCACTTGGACGCGATTCGACGTCGCCTCGTCCTCGAATTGGCTAATCTTTTCGTTCAGCTCATTCTCGAATTCCCGCAGCGCGGCCAGGGTCTCTTTGGCCGTGTGATCGCGCGCGACCGTGCCGCGTTTCTCAGCCGACTCGCCACTCCCGTCCCGTTCAGCTGCCAGTTTAGCTTGCCACGCTTCCGTTTCGTTGGCAACCTCACGGCGAACCTTGTGAAAGTGGTCGAGAACCGCCAGCTGTACTGAATCCAGCAGCAATCTGGCGCTGGTAGGCGCTGACGATTGCATTGACCAATATCGTTGCTTCATCCGTATTCCAACTGCGCAGCGCAACACGAGCCACACCGGGATCTTCTAATGGCTCAACCTTTATCTGATCGTAGACCCAGCGTGTGGGATTGTGGTTGTTGTTGACGATCGACAGTCGCTGAGCCAACGGGTCCCCAAGTGCAGACAGGATGATGAACGGGCTGTGAATCTGTGCCAACTCGTTGACTTCACATTCTCCGAAATCGCAGACGCCGCCGGCGATGCGATTGTTTTTCATGATGGAAGCAACCTGGGGCGATACAGGCGTGACTTTGACGAGCGCAACTACTTCTGGCGTGTTCGATTTTCTCCAGAGAGACGCCAGGCCGAGCATCGCTGCAACCAAAGCGGCGACGATAACTCCCACCATCAATCTGCGTGTCCTGTTGCGCGGCATCATCAAATAGGTTGGATAAAGTTGGGATACCGGATCTGTCTCACAACAGGGAGGTTTCTCGAAGCAAATCAAAAATAGAAGTTCCGAAGTCCCGCCGATGGGTTCTTGAAACTATCGCAGGCTACCCTGTTCTCGCTTCGTGACCTCTCTTACATATCCTGAAAGATCCGAATAGGAAGTAGCGTGCCAATCCATGCAGCGAGCGCAAACTCAACAAGATTCACGCCCAGCTTCAGTCCGAGCACGTGCAGAGCCATGAGGATGCCCAGACATGTCCACTCTATGGCGAGGTCAGCCACAGCCTGCCTTAGCAGTCCTATTAGCTGATTGAACAACACCGATTGTCTCCCACTAACGTGACCAGCTACATTGGATGAATTCGCGAAGGACACGTCTTGTTACGTGAAGGAAATCCAGGAGTTCCGTTATGGCCTTTGGAAATCCTAGAATTGATGACGCTATTTGATCAACGTCGGCCAACCTCGACACGCCTATGTAAACTTCCTTTGTCCCGCGCAGGGTCCATTGTTGGCACGTTGACACCGGTCTTTCTTTCACGATGTGGCTATTCCCTCTCGTAGCATGCCATCGCCGCCGCAACCAACGCAAGAACGCAAGCGGCAAGTCCCCAAATGGCTCCGCCTAACAAAAAACTGATGGACAAATAAAGGACTAGCAGACCAGGATAAACCACCGTCGCGAGAATGGCTCCTAAGATCGCACCCGCCAGCGTGCTTTGATGATTCTTCGCGCTGACTGTGATTCCCACGAAAGACCCGACGGTCAAACAGATCATGAGTATGGCTACTTCCCACGACACGCCAGTAGACACGAGCCACCGTGAAACCACGGTAATGATCGCGGATATGGCCACCCACACAAACAACGTCTGCATACCGAAACGAAAGTTCGCGACACCCAGATTGTTGAATCCTCGCGACATTCTCTAGCTCGCACCGTCAGCCCACCAAACAGGCAGAGTGATTACGAGGCGTCGATTCATGCTCGCATCGTAACGACGTCTATGTTAAGGCTTCTTGGTCCCGCGAACGGTCGATAACTGGGACTCGCTGAACGCACCGATTACCTGGACGCCGGGGTGACCGCTCCATTCAAAGTTCGCGCTGTCGGCGGCTCCGCATGCGTTGTGCTGTTAGCACCCCTATTCAAGAATTCGGACATCTAGCTTCCGGGGTCTTTGGCAGGACGCGATTTCTGCAGCCGACATCTGCGATGAATCGATTTCCAGGCCTTCCACAGGCAGGCTATCAATAATCCATCTTACGCCCGCATTCGTAATGCGTGTCCTATTGATCCTGAGCATGGTTGGAGTTTGCCCAGACAATGCCTTGATTCCTACGTCGCCAACGTTCGTGTTTGAGATGATCACATTCCACATTTGCGTGAACGATGAACAGGCGATTCCAAATCCGTTGTCCGTAAGCGCACTTCCGTCACAGTAAAACGACATCTTGCCATCATTCTTCCATGAAGAAAAACCCGATCCTTCGATGTTGCAGTTTGCAAAGCCTATTAAACCGATACTGTTCGAACGAAGTTCGTATATTCCCGAGTCTGTGATCCCCGTGTTATCGATCACCAATGAATTGAGTTCGGGTAATTGGCGAAGCAGCACAAGCGACCGATCTGTTATCGCAAGTGCCTTCAAGATATAGTTCTCCAATTGTCGCGCACTGGGCAATCGATTCGAGTGAGCGATCAGTGACCTTAGGTACACCAGACAACAGCAAGCTGGAAACGCTGCAGTTTTCGACGACGGCGATGATTCCGTCGTCCGTAATCACGTCACTAGAAACGTGCAGACTCTTGAGTGATCCAGTGCTCGCGACTTCCGCAAGGAAGACATCATCAACGGACGAATTGAATAAGTCGAGACTTCGAATCTTCTTGCCTCGTACCTTGGCGAGGGCACGCTCATTGTCCCAACGCTTGCCTTGCAGTTCCATACAGTTTTTGTGCTGCTTTCTACCGCCCGCCGCCACCTGACGCCATACGCCGCGCCTGAGCAACAAGTCTCACATCGGTTTTGAGAGTGTATCGCAAGGGTCCTTGCTCAACGCAAGTCAGAAATCAAACTCGGTTCTGATGGGTTGTTGGGGCAGCGCCAACTCAAAGTCCAGCGGTTGATGTGTCCTCAGCGAGTTGGCAAATGGCCAAAGTGAAGGCGGGGAAAACGACCCTCTGCGCGAACGTTCACGATCACCCGGTCCGAGCAGAGAGGCAACCGTTACCCAACAGCAACACGAGGACTCGGGTGCATCGGTTGGTTGGTCGCCGTGTATCAGGACACGACGACCATCGATGTCAGGACTCATGGGTTTTGTACCATCGCAGTGCGACTACGGGTGCGATTCAAAAGAGTGAGACGGGCGAAATACGCGAGGCCCATTCAGCCACGCGTTGCGACGAGTCGTTCGACCACGCTCGCGTTTACTGCTTCCCAGCATTCTGGTGACAAGCCATTAGTCCACACGACGACGAGAACCAAGCCTTCTCGGTGAACGCGCGCGCGGTCGAGGCTTGCGTTTTTGGCCCATATTTCGCGTAGAGCATCCTCCCGCCGGTCGGCGTCTGCGGCGGACGCAGCCTCCAACCCGTAGAAACCGAGATGTCTTGGCCGTTCTCCCATTTCCGCGTCGCCGTCGTATCGGGCGTAGAGCACAGAGCAAATCCCCTCTCCACCGAGTCTGCCTTGCGAACTGCCGCGCGAAATGGCCTCAACGAACCCGGCGTCAGTCGAGAAGTGCGGATTTACTGGCAGCACCAGGCCAGGGGGCAGATGGTCAATCGAATCGTCAATCTGGCGCGTCTTAAGAGAGGCGTGCAGCTCGTGTCCTTCGACGAGCAAGGAGCCTAATCCACTCGCCGAAGCCCTGGTGACCAAAGTGTTGGTTTCTCCGATGGCATGCCACCAAAGGGCGCAAGAAGAGGCTAGGAGAACACCCAGGAATCCCGTGAGAAGCGTCTTCGTGCTTTTCATTGCTCTGAAGCCCAACGCTGTTCTACGTTCGCGTTTCATCAAGCCCTGATGTTGTGCCCACGGCGACGAACTATGAATTATCCGGCTTTCGAGCCGGAAAACTAAAACCCCAGTCTACCTCATTGAGCCGGTTGAATGACTGCAACGGCCGTTGATTTCGCTGTGTTCACCGCCAAGAAGGAACAGTGACGAATTTCGCAGCACGCCAGCTTCATGAATATCCACCAAGCGGTCGTGCTTAGGCTGAACGAATGACTAGCGATCGTGTCGTCCTTGAGCATTCTTGGCTCCTCGCATCGGATTAATGGAGCAGTCGTGGCACAGTGGCACGGCAACTCAATCAAACCCAAACAAAAACACCCACACACTTGCCTGGCTGGTTTCAGCAACAGAACAAACGTGCGGGTGTATTCGTGAGCAACTCCAGGGTTGAGGTCAGCTGGTAGAATGGCCGCAAACGACACTTCCGCCAAGAAACGTGCGCGGCGACTGCTCACGAGAAACCTTCGATTGATGGCGATGTCTCATTCAACCTCGACGCTGACCGTCCTCTGCGACTCCTGATCGGCGTAAAGACTTGTTGTCCCCGTTTCAGGGTCGGCCAAAGGGGCTTCCGAGAAGCCTCCACGATTCGGGGCGCTTTGCTGCCCCCCTCTTACCTCGTCTTGAGCGAGCAGCTGCGTCAACCTGACTGCCAATCGAGACCACTGTCGATCGCGCTTAATTTGCCTCGCCTTGCTGTTTTTTGTATATTGTGTGCCGAAGGCCATTTCAGAAAGGGCAATCAAATGATTCGCCGGATTCTGTTCTTCGCAGTCGTTGGTGTCGGCTTGTTGGGCCCCGTTGAATCTGTTTTTGGTCAATCCTCATTGACCAGCACCAGTGTCCGAAATCGGACTCGCAACTTTCTCTTCAATCGGCCCACCGTGAGTCCGTATGTGAATCTGGCGTCTCGCAACACGTCGGCCATGCCGAACTATCACACCCTGGTGCGACCTCAAATTGAAGCGCAACAGAAATCCGTCAAACGCCAGCGGAAGACGGCTGAGATTCAGCAGCAACTGAACATCGTCCAGAATGAGTTTCGTCAGTCTCAGCAGCAGGCCAACAGAATGATGTCCACGGGACGGTACGGTTGGTCAAGTCGTGGAATGCCACGATTCGGATCAACATTGAATTACTTTCCCGGTTTCCAAAGAATCGCTCTCAGGCGTTAATCGGCCGGGGAAAAAGATCGCAATGGTCAGCCCAGGTACGACCGCTACGCTCGTGAGGTAAGCGTAGAGAAATGCCGTAGCGATCTCATCGCCCTCAGCAAAACCGCTGCCGTCTGATCTCGCCTGATCGGTCGCTTTCCATCTCAGCTTTCACTCGTACAAGGGTCGTTTGATCGGACTGCCTACCTTAGGTCGATCCGTGCTGCCTTATTGCTGTTGATGTCGCTTTCGAATGTGTTCCAATCGTTGCCGGACGTCGGACTCGTCGGCGCACTCGTGTCGCTACGTTGTTCCCGAACGAGGCATCCTTGTTGCGCTTGGTCAGCGCGATCCTGAGTGAAATCAGCGATGACTGGG
>CAJHYQ010001266.1_pt1 | contig 13373 bp, 8 predicted proteins | sample 9198721 | NCBI WGS metagenome assembly CAJHYQ01 (sample SAMEA7708357, study PRJEB35096) | sediment metagenome | biome: marine neritic benthic zone biome [ENVO:01000025]; feature: sediment [ENVO:00002007]; material: shallow marine sediment [ENVO:03000034] sea grass bed [ENVO_01000059] ... | reverse complement strand
TCCCAAGCTTCGCGGACGTTCGCCCGACGTTCTTGGATCAGCTTCTCCATGCCATCGTGGAAATCCAGATTGGGATGCTGGTCCTTGGAGGTCACGCCCTGCATCTGGTTCATGTAGCCGCTGACATCCGACTGATATCCCTCGAATTCTTCTGACAGTTTCTTCGAGGCCATCATGCCACCGGTGATTCCCAGCGCGACGAGAACGGGCGCGAGAAACCAGAAGTGTTGACGCTTTACCAACCCCAGGAATTCTTTTAGTTGATCCATTTCAGAAACCTCCCTCATCTGCGTCCGACGCGTCGTCCGCACCTAGTAGCTTCTGCTTGCGAGCCTCCAGGCGTTCGCTTGCTCGCGTCTCGATCCAAATAAAGTGAATCGTGAATTCGTAGGCGGGGACATTGATGAACTCCGCGTTTGCGGGGTCCACACTACCTGGTTGATTTCGGTTGAATTGTTCGCCGCCGGGTCGGAGCCCTCCTTCGGGCGGTTTATAGTCTGGATTTGGCACCGCCACGTCGACGTCGCGTCCATCCGTCGCCAGGATCGGACAGAAGATGCCGAGTTCCTTCATCGTGAAGGTTTCCATCGGCTTGCCAGGTCCCGCCGGTAGGTCGACCGTTCCGTTCTCTAGACGCTCCAAAACAGTGTTGACCAAGTACTGCGATTTGCGATTGAAAATATCGTCGTGGAAATGAAATCCTTTGAGTTCTATGACCCAACCGGGCCGCGCGAAGTCGAACGTTGGCAAGATGACTTCAGCCTCCGCGTCCTCGTCGGTTTCATCGGCGAATTCGTCGTCCTCGGCCAATTCATCATCCGCGGCATCGACCCCGCCGTCGTCTTCCGGCACGGCTTCCGAGTCCGTGGTCTCGGTGTTCTTGGCTTCACGCTTCTGCGCGTAGGCCAGCATCTTGAGAAACTCCTCGTATCGCTGCTCCACATCCGTCGTGAAATAGTCGGTCAGCTGCGGGAAGTATTGCGAGTCGCCGTACTCGAGGTACAGTTCGCGGCGCTCCAAGTACGGAGTCTTGCTGATCTGCGCCGGGTCAGACCCCTCTTCACGCGGCAAGGCTGTGTTGACCGCCTTCAACATTTCCAGAACCAAAAACCTCGCATCGGCACCGCCAACCACATCGTTGCCGAGCTGTTTGAGCTTGTCAAAGTCGGCCTGTAGCTGATCGTCGCGCTGAATGGCTTGGCTACTCCGACTTGCGACCCCGTCAACGAGCGACTTGACCTCCTTGTAGCGATCCGCGTGCGCGTCCCGCCATCGATTCCACTGGAACAGATAATTGAAGGCAATACTCAATAGCAAGGCGGCCAGGCCGATAAGTGCCCACGGCTTTTTACGCCGAATCAATCGTGCCGTAATCAGCTCACGCGGAATCAGGTTCGTCGAGAGTCGACCTTTGGTGACGCCTTGGATACACAGCCCGTAGGAAACAGCGAAGGAGAGAAGGTTGTCCTTGTACTTCGGTGTCGAGAGAACGCTGGCGCCGGTGAGGTGACGAAATTCCGACACCTTCTTAATGGGGATGCCCAGGTTCTTTTCGACATACGGCTGCAGCCCCGGCAGTCGCATCGCGTTACCCAGGACCACGCCCGCCTCGATCTTGGCCTCGCGATCGATACTGCGAAAATAGCCGATGCTGCGCTGTAGCTCTTGCACCAGATCGTTGAACACTGGTCGCATCGCCTGGAAGACCGCTTTCGGGTCCTCGGATTGTCGCGCGTTGCGTTTGAGCTGCTCTGCCTTTGCGAAAGTCAGCTTCATCTCTTTCGTCAGCTGCTTAGTGAAGTGGCTTCCACCGATCGGGATGCTGCGTTGCCAAATACGAAAACCATTCGTTACGACCAGGTCGGTCGTATCGGTACCCATCGAGATCACCACGACCGATGACGGCGGATCCTCCGGGTCGTATTCGTTAGCCGAGGGAATTCCCTTGAGCACGCCGTAGGTCACGGCGTTGTAAATGGCGATGGGCGTCAGCTGAACAATGTCTAATTCAATGCCCGCATCTCGGAATGGCCGAAGTGCTCGCAACACTTGCTCACGCTTCATCGCGAACAAACCAACTTCGGTTTCCAGCGCTACGCCTTCGTCGCGGTGTCCGCCAACCAACGGCTGATAGTCCCAAATCACGTCATCTAACGAGAATGGGATTTGCTGCTTCGCCTCGTACTTGACGATGTCGGGGATCTTCTTCTCTTCGACCGGTGGCAGTTTGATGAAACGCGTCAAGCCACTCTGCCCCGAGACAGAAATCGCAACACGCGAATCACGAACCGAGTTATTCGAGAGGAATTGGTTCAGCGCATCCCGGACTAGATCATCCGGGTTAGCATCCGGTTCCGTCAGTATCTTTGGATATTCGATGTAGTCGAAGCCATCAGCAACGATCGTCTCCCCATCGTCATCTAAACGACACTTCAGCGCTTTGAGGGCGCATTGCCCAATATCAATGCCCCAAACGGCGTTTGACGCTGCCATTGAAAAACTCCCTGACGATTCCCGCGGACGGTGTCGAACGACAATAATAGAGGCGGCCGCGCTGCTCGAGAACCGAGTAGACGCCCCGCGCGGAACCAGACAAGTCAACTGTTCCGGCTCTGTTCCTATAGCTTTTCAGTTTATCGAACCAACCAATCATCTGTCAAACATTTGCGAAGCCGGCCCAACGCCGTAAACCGTATCGATTAAACAACATAACGACACGCGGCCTCAACCGTCCAATCGCCGCAGACACAGTCGACGAAGTCAGCACCGCGCGATATCTTGTCTTAGCGTTATCTGCAGGTCCAGCTTTGTGAGGCGGTCTCAATTCTGGACGAAACGGCGATCAAGAAATTTCTCATCGGAACCGTCAGCCACGGTTATCGCTCACAACGAATGTCAATTCAAGAAGCTGCTATTCTGCTGGGTTGCCATGGTTTCGATGACTTCCCCGTCCACCATGCCGGTGATGACGCCCAGAGCTTACTCTGCTCCTGGACAGCACTTTGGCACCCCCAGTTGATCGCCGCTCACGGCAAGATCCCCAGCTGCCTGCGTGTTGACGACCCGCCGGAGCAGCGTGAGGGCCAACTCTGGGTCGTTCCAACTCCCTACGCCGACCAGCTGCACCCGCAGGTTTTGTCCGAAATCGAGTCGAAGGGCGGACTCGTCATTCGCTCGGCAACGACTCGGGATGCGATTCTAGCGCCCGCGTTAACGGCGATGAACGTCGACCCGGGCAGTCGTCCCACCCTGACTGACGACTTCTTCGCACTTGGTTATGCCTACCTGCAAGTCGAATTGCTGACCCGTCAGATGCGGTATTCGACCAGTGTGGAAGAAACCATGTTTGAGCAGAGCATGCTGGAAGCGGCCCAATCCTCCTTAGCGGGCGATGAGACCGCGACGCGCGAAAAGCTACAGGCCTGCTTCGATTTTCTCGCTCAGGAACGAGATCACTACTACGCCGTCGATGTTTTCCTGATCGATCTGACGATGGTCGCGCGGCAAGTCCTGGACAACGTCGCAGCCGAGGTAGCGACGTCAAGTAAATCCAACCTGCTGATGTCGGGCGAGGTGCTCAAAGCATTGGAAGCCGAGGTACCCGAGTCGCATCGACGGTTGAAAGAGGCGATCCAAAATGAAAAGGCCGGGATAATCGGCGGCGAATTTAACGAGCTACCACTCTCGCTTCTTGCCACGGAAACAATCCGCACACAGGTCGAACTGGGTACCCGAGAGTTCACATCAAGTCTTGGCCAATCACCAACCGTGTTCGGGCGGCGTCAATTTGGATTGTCCCCGTGCCTGCCGCAGTTGCTTGGCAAATTTGGATTCCGTGGCGCGTTGCATGCCACGTTCGACGGTGGTCAATTCCCTCAGGCCACTCAATCCAAGTCGCGTTGGGAAGGTGATGGTCAGACAAGTCTCGACGCCATCGTCCGTGCCCCGTTGGACGCCAGCCAGACAACAACTTTTCTGAATCTGGCGGGCAGCATCAGCGAATCGATGGACATGGACCACGTCGCCACGCGCTGTTTCGTTCATTGGGCGGGGGTCGCCAGTCCGTGGTACCGTGAATTGCAGCGGGTCACACAGTACACGTCCGCCTTGGGCCGCTTCGTAACGGTCGATGAGTACTTCGATGAAACCTACGACCCTGGGATGCATGATCGCTTTACAGCAGACCAGTATCGCTCACCTCGTCTACAGGACAGCGTCAACGACAATGACGCTCACCCCATTTCGGCCAGCGTCAACTATTGGCGACATCAACTGTTGATGCAGAGCTTGCTGAGTTGTCGCGCGATGCACGTGGTCGTCGACTCGAACACTGACACTGTCGAGCGTTATCGCGAATCGTTAGAGCTGCAGGCACAATTCGCCACCTCACCGTTTGAGCCCATCTGGCAACAGCGGGAACCCGAGCTTGAGGAAGCCTTGCAGCAATGCGGCAAGGAGCTCGCGATTGCTGTGACACGATCCAACCAAGCCTCGAACACCGACGGCCTCGCGGTGATCAATCCCATGGGTTACGCACGTCGCATTGCAGTTCTGGACGCTACGCTGCCCTCCCTGCCTGAAGTCAAGAATCCGGTCTATGCGGCTAGTGGCGCTGACAAGCAGCAATTGATGGTCGACACGCCGGGATGGGGCGGTAGTTTTCTGCGTGGATCGACCAAGCCAGTCTCGGGTCGAAGCCGTTCGCCGGATTTGGCCGAGGAAGGCGTTCTGAGAAACGAGTTCCTCGAAGCTAAAATTGACGAGAAGACAGGAGCCTTACGCTCGCTGCGCGACTATTCAAATCGTGGCAATCGGCTTTCGCAACAACTCGCCTTTCGCAACGGCCAGACAAGAGATGCGGATGCGGCCCAGCAGTATACCTCGATGGTAGCGGATTCGGTCCAGGTCGTGACGGCCAACGCCGCGGTGGGCGAAATCGTCTCGAAGGGACGGCTTGTCAATTCTGGAAACCACACCGTGGCGAAGTTCGAGCAGACATATCGTGTGTTGCGGGGAAGCCGAGTTTTAGAAATCGCGATTCGGCTCGATCCAGCTCGGGAGCCTGAAGCGGATCCGTGGAATTCCTACTACGGCTGCCGCTTTGCTTGGTCCAATGAAGCCTCGGATTTGGCGCGAGCTCTGAACGACATTCGTCGCTCGACCTCCGCGAAACGATTCGAAGCTCCGTTGTTCATACAGATCGACGATGGCGAGCAACGCACGGCCATCTTGACCGGAGGTTTGCCCTATCATCGACGCATCGGCCGGCGAATGCTCGACAGCTTGCTTATCGTACGAGGCGAAGAACAACGCGAGTTCCGTATCGGCATCGGGTTGGATCTGAAGCAGCCGTTTCGCGAAGCGCAATCGCTGATCAGCCCGCAGATCGTCGTACCGAGAATTCCCGTTGGGGCAGAAAGCTCGTCGAGCTGGCTGTTTCATATCGATGCGCCGAATGTGTTGCTCACCGGTTGGGAAGTGCTGCTTGACGGCAACCATGTCATCGGGGTGAAAATGCGTGTCAGCGAGGTCGACGGTCGTCCCGGAGGGGTCTGCATTCGATCGTTCCGCCCCTTCGAATCAGCTCGCAAGACAGATTTTCTTGGTCAGACGGTGACTCAGTGCGAGGTCGAGGGTGATCAAATACGCTTCCAGATCTCGGCGCACGAGCTCGTCGAAATCGAGGCGCTATACGCGTCGTGAACACGGCCAGCCGCGGATCGGGCACATCCGCAGCCAGCAACAGTGGATTCTAGAATGATCATTACCATCGACGGACCGGCCGGCGCGGGCAAGTCAACGATCGCCCGCAAGTTGGCCGATCGTCTTGGCTTTCGGTTCCTCGACACCGGCGCGATGTATCGTGCGGTCGCTTGGTCGGCGCTTCAACGTGGCCTCGAGTTGAGTGACACGTCGGCCATTGCCGATCTGGTGGGAACCCTGCGTTTGGAGCTGGATGGCAACACCATTCGCTTGGACGGGCAAGACATTTCGGCCGAGATTCGCTCGCAGGACGTTACCGAAGCGGTCAGACACGTAGCGGACAACCCCGACGTGCGTGCCAGCCTTTCACAACTACAGCGTGTGCTGGCAGGTAACGGTAACATCGTGACCGAAGGCCGCGATCAGGGAACCGTCGTGTTCCCTGACGCCGATTTCAAGTTCTATCTTACGGCTTCCGCCGAGGAACGGGCTCGTAGGCGAAGTGAGCAGATGCGTCGGCAAGGTTACGAGGTCGCAACCGAAGAGATACTGCTGCAGCAGAATCAGCGCGACGAACACGACGCCAAAAGACCTGTCGGGCGGTTGATGAAAGCCGAGGACGCCATTGAGGTCAGCACCGACGGACTGTCCATCGAGCAAGTGCTGGACAAGCTGGAATCAATCGCCTTGAGCAAGTGATTCTCGGCCAGCCCACAAGCGGCACACTTACCGCCGCTTTTCTCATGAAGATCGCCTTAGCGCGTCAGCTCGCCCAGCAGTTTCACATCGTATTCCCTCGCCGACGCTTCGCGTTATGATGTACCGCGAATTGAACGTACCGCTCCCGCGACCTTCATCATGGCACGCAACGAACAGCTGATCCGTCAACACAAGCTTCTTCAGATCTTGGAACGTTTCCGATTCGGCCGAACGTTATCTGAGCTGCGAGACGAATTGGTGGCCGAGCTAGGACTCACATCGCTGCACACTCGCAGCGTGCGTCGTGATCTTGAGGCGCTCCAGGCTGCTGGTATTGATGTCGGCGTGCATGACTCACAAAGAGGTCGGATTTGGAAGCTGGGGCCGATGTTTCGGGGCTCGCACAAAATCACCGCGTCCGCATCCGAGCTGCTCGCTCTTTCACTTGGCCGAGACCTGATGACCCCCCTGGCCGGTACGCCGTTCTGGATCGGAATCGAGTCGTTCTGGCATAAAGTCCGAGACAGCCTGCCTTCGAGCGTCTGGGGTCATTACGAAAAGTATCGACAGGTTTTGCACGTACTCGGAATGCCAGCCAAGAGCTACGAGAAGCATCAGGGGGTTCTCAAGACGATCAACCGGTGCATCCTCGAACACCGAGTGGTTGAGGTGGACTATAAGCCGCTAGGACAGGACCGCGCGTCCAAGCGACGCATCGAACCGTACGGAATCGCCTTCTACCGCGGCAGCCTGTATGTCATCGCCGATGCTTGCGACGCGAAAGACGAGGAGACGCCCGTACGGCATCTGAAACTCGATCGATTCGGCAAAGCCAAGGCGCTTGACGAATGGTTCAAACCACGTGAGGGCTTTCATCTGGAACAACACCTGCGAGAAAGCATCGGGATTTTTGGCGGCGACAAGCTACGTACATTTCGCATTCGAATTAGCTCGTACGCAGCTCCCTGGATCGAGGAGGATCCCTGGCATCCGGACCAGAAGATTCAGCGCAAAGGGAATGGCGACATCGTGTTGTCGGTCAAAGCAGCTCACGACCTGGAGATCATTCCACGCGTCCTGGCGCTCGGCGCCGAGGCCGAACTGCTTTCCCCCGCTTCCAGCCGGCGATTAATGCGCGACATCGTGTCCAAGTTGTCGGAGCGGTATGAGGCCTGAGTCTTGAGAATCGAGGCTTGAGAGCATGACGGCCGTGTTCTGAAGTGCAGGCTATGGTGGTCGGCGAGGCCAATCGGGCGGCTGGTTACCGCGTCGCCAGATGCAGAGGCCCTGGTCATTGGCAGGAACACGCTTGGCAACACGTCTGAGTTGCTCCGGATCGGAGAAAAAATAGGTGTAGACGTCAGTCGACTGCCCGGTGTCATTCCAACAAGTCGCGACACGTCGCAAGTAAAGGTCGTCGCCCCCTTGCCCGTAACCCTCAATGGCGTCTAACACGCGTAGCGTTGGCACAAGGTCCTCCCTTTCCAAGACCCAACACTCACCGGCGATCCAATCATCACCCTCGATCAATGCCGGATAGGGCCCCAGATCATAGAGCTGGCCCCGCAGCCGCGCCGGTTCGACGTGCCGAGGTGGATGTGGCCATTGTTCCGCACGGCACTCACCGCGTTGCAACGTGCCATAGACAAAAACGGAGGTGATCGACATGGTCCTATCCCAGCGCGGCAGCGGCAATTCTGTGCGACGGTTGATGAACTCGCATGCAGGAGAGTCGTTGAGCGGCGACGTCTTTCGACCGCCATGACGAGCGTGGGGTTTAGCCCGCCGACTCGATCTGCTTCCACTCATCGATTTTACCGTTGAGCAGCTGAACCTGGCGTTGAAGGACGTCCTGGGTCCGCTCGATCCGAGTCAAGATCTTCTGGCTTGCCGAGTGGATTGTTTGGGCGGACTTACGGACATCGTCTAGGGAGCCGGCCCGTTTTTCGATTTCGAGGATCGCGCGATCGATGGTCTCATAGTCGACTCGATCACGCTCGCTCTGCTTCGCTGATCGCAGACACAGGGCTCGGGCAGTCGTGAGGGCCGCTTTGAGGTAGACGTCGGATTCCACGACTTCGGCATCCCACACCACGACGAGGTCATCACCGTAGCGGGCAAATGGGTCCAGTCCATCGGGCGCGGAGCGTGAGGAGAACACGAACAATCCGATCTGGGCATCACGGTTCTTCCGTGCCTGTTGAATCTCTTCCAGCGCTCGGGGCAGAGTATAGCTGGCATCCTCCTTGGCCTCGACGACAATTCGAGCTCCTGGACATTGGCAATCCGGACCGGTTTCAACGACGAAGTCTCCGATCTTGCAATTCTTGATCCGCCCAACACTGGCTCCGGTGGAACTGAAGATATCCCCGACCGCGGCAACCTGTCGGGCAAGGAACTCTCCCAAAGCCGCTTCGAACTCCAGCCCATGCCGGACTGACCTATCGGCCTCTTGTCGTTTGGCCACCAGCGTGGCCAGCGTCGCCTTGACCTCCTCACGGAACTCAACATTGTCGCGGGCGTGATCTTTCAGCAGCTGCAGCAATTCCTGCTTGAGCCGAGCGAGGGGCGAATCCTTGTCATCCAGCGTCAGGTTGCCGTGAATGGCACCTTGCGTATCGCGAAGCATGGTGTTGAGTCGCGAAAAGGCTGACTCGGGATTATCTAACGAGAACTCGCGTACGATAGTCCGTTGGGCAGAGTCCACGTTGCGCACCAATCGACTGAGGGCGGAATTCTCCTGGTCCAGGGAAAACTCCTTCACAACCTCGTCGATCTTGGCCTGCAGGTCTTTCTGCATTTGACCGTGATTCTTCGTCAGTTCGCTCACCAACCGAGTCAAAGCACCCTGTTTGTTGTCGAGCGAGAATTCGTCCAAGACTCGCTCGCGCTGGTTCTTCAGCTGCTCCACGACCAAGGTGCGGAGCGCGGCGATCACGCCTTCCGACTCGGTCGGACTGAGGCTTTTCATGAGCGGGCTGTTTTGTCCGACGTGGGCCACCAGCGTCCGCACCATCTCGGAATCCTGGGTGCCGATCTGACGCCGTAGTATTTGCTCCAACTCGCCATCGCGGCTGACCAAGCGATTGACGCGTTCGTTGAATCGGCCGCTGTCCGGATCAAAGTAATCCTTCAGCTGATGGTTGATCCGATCGTGGATGGCGCGTGTGTGTTGTTGCAGCCGGTGGTCGACCGATTCCAGCAAACGCGCACTCTCCCGCTGAATCAGTTCGGCGTCCAATCGGCCGCTTGCCAGACGCAACGAGGAGATGCCGATCTTCAATGCCGTGAGGGCATAATCCCGGCGTTGCGCTTCGTCGTGGAAAGCACTGAGCGCCTCCACCACCTCGCGGTCCGTCACCTCCAGTTCAAGCGTCAGGCCATAAGGCAAGACATCCGCGGTCGCTTGGTGCGCGGCGTGAGCTTCGGCTTGAAATGTCGGTTTCCGAGCGGTATTGGCCATGCTATGGGAACTCCGTTTCGAACGGGCTGGTGACTCTTCGAGCCTACCGCCTGACCGTGACTCCTTTGGTCCATCCATCAGCGAATCAGTATGTCGCGAAAACGAATAGGGTTCAAGCGTTCAGTATTTGTGGCCGCGCCCAGAATGATCGACGGTCAACAGTCCGACAGGACAAATAAGGAGATAGGTCCGATACGTCGGATAGGACAAATGAAGGAGATAGGTCCCATAAGTCCCATACGACCTATTCCCATACGACCTATTCCCGAACGACGTATCCCCCTGCCATACGACTTTTCCAAGACCTCTGGACAATTGCCAGACAATATGGGTAATTTATCCACGAATTGATTGACCTTTGATTGATGCTGATTATATTGGCTGGTATTCGAACAAATCTCGTTTCCTTCTTGGGTTGCCAATGCAAATCGTTTGAGACGTTAACTCGCATGAGCCGAGTTTTTTAAGCCTTCGGGCAGTCTCAACGGGTAACCCTTTCTGACTGACGTTCTGTCAGATGACTCCTTAGCGTGGGTGACGCTTGTGTCGTATTGACGCATTTGGGCCATCGCGTTCGAGAGGGTTTTCTCGTGAGCATGGCAATGAATCCAACTGCAGGAGAATCCAGACAATGCACGCACGGGGTGGATTGTTGGCCTTCGTCCTGGTCGGGACGGTGGTCTTATTAAGTTCGACGGCGGCGGGGAGTTCGATTTGGTACGAGCCGACGCCCTACTTGAGCGCAGACGATATGCCGAGCGGTTTTAAGGCAACGAATCCGTTCATTGAGGATTTTGAGGATAACGCGATCGATTCGCGGCTGACGATTAGTCCGGGGAAAATCATCGGCCCCGGCTTTGACTCGGGTATCCCAGACGTGACGGATTCGGTGGACGCTGACGATGGCACAATCGACGGGGATGGCGGGCAAGGCCATTCGTTCTTCTATGCCTTGAACGAAATCAACGTCGAATTTGCCTCACCGATGTTCTCGGCCGGCTTGGTCTTCACCGATGGGCCGCAAGAGATGGAGATGAGTTTGAAAGCGTTCGACGCTTCTGGCAATTCGCTGGGAATCCTTAATTGGCCGACCACGGCGGACGAAGTGTTTACGGGCACGACTCCGGAAGATCGCTTTGTGGGGCTCACGCACCCCGATGGGATCGCAAAGTTGATCATCAGTCAATCTGGCGCTGGCCTTGGGATCGAAATCGACCATGTGGCGTTTTCGGCCATCCCCGAGCCAGGAAGTCTGAGTCTGATGGTTCTGGCCGCAACGATTCTGGCGATTCGTTGTCGTCGACGCAGATAGAGGGCCGCCAGTCGGCCATTTTAGACAAACCGATTTGAGTGCGCCGCGGGGGGGCGCGCTCGATCGAGTTTGTTCCGAATGCACGCTGCGTTCCGGCAAATCGGAACGGACGCTACAAGTTGGTTCTTCGTGACTCAATCTCGTCATTGGAACCGAAAACTCGTCGAAGAAACATTGTTTCAGCGACGGGTCCAATTAGTTTGAAGCTCAGGAGCGTCAGACCCCTTCCGTTACGGTCGTTCGACCGCGACGCTTCATTCGTGAGCCTATTTAACTCCAGCCGCACTTCCCTGGATCCTGGAGTTGAGTGAATGCGAGAACACCATGATGAGACCCCTTCGTATCTTGTTGTGCTGCGCCGTCAGTTGTGCCTTTTTTGGGAGTCGGCCCGCTGAGGCGACGATCATCGAACTGTTTGGCCCCGAACCGTACCTGTCGACCGACGATCGGCCCGACGGACTCTTCTCGAATGATGCTGCCATCATTCTGGAAGACTTCGAGGATAACGACGCCACCGACAAGGGCCTGACCTTCAGCGGCGGCACGATCCTCCTGCCGAATTCACAATCGGGCGAGAGTGCTCCCGTCACCGATTCAGTTGACGCCGACGACGGCAACATCGATGGCAACGGAAATGGTGGTCATTCGTACTTCTATGGGGGACAGTCACTGACCGTCACCTTTCCCAATCCCGTGGTGGCCGCCGGGCTCGTTTGGACGGACGGCGATATCCTGCTGACCAACGTTCTCTTCGAGGCATTTGACGCGGATTCGGAACTGCTGGCCAGCATCGATGCAGGCGACTTGTCCGATGACTTCTACACCGGGCAAACGGCCGAAGACCGCTTCCTGGGAATCCTCGCCGCGGAGGGCATCAGCAGCCTGAAGATTTCCAACCTGGGTGGCGGATCGGGCATCGAGATCGACCACATTCAGTATCAACAAACCCAGGGTGTACCGGAACCGAGTGGCTTGTGCCTGTTGCTGCTGGGCTGCCTGGTCACGCTGGCTGGTCGGCGCCGCCGCTGACAACCAAATCAACCGTCGTTATCGCAGCTGACGGGAAGAGCCGTCGGTCTTTTGGCCGACGGCTTTTTTGATGCGCCGGACGCGGCTCGGTGACGAAAAAATTGGCGGACTCGGAACTCGGTTGTCGCGTTCTTCTAATGGGCCGGTTGGCATCGACGGACAAGTTTGGAGTGCGTTTCCGCGCGAAGGGGTGCGTTTCCGCGCGAAGATAAAGCGGAAACAGCGACCCTAGGGGCGGTCGGCCCATCGATTCAGGCCCAAGTCCGTTTTTTTGGCCGACGGGTGTTGACCCAATTGGCCGCGCCGATATGATAACGTGTTCCTGAGGGGGACCTTCGGGTCGCCCTATAGGTTTGCTCTTTGACAATTTGGTAGTGACCTCTTGTAAACGTTCTTTTGAACAAAGCAGCACACAAATGACTGTGCGCGCCAAGGCCCTTTCTTCGGATGGGGTGTTGGCAACAAACTCTCAATTGGCTCGTAATCTGTGATGCTTCCATGTGGAGCATTGCAGTAAGCATTTAAATTGAAGGGTTTGATCCTGGCTCAGAATGAACGCTGGCGGCGTGGATTAGGCATGCAAGTCGAGCGAGAAGGATCCTTTGCTTGCATTGGATCTGGAAAGCGGCGAAAGGGAGAGTAACGCGTAGGACACCTACCCCCAGGTCTGGGATAGCGGCGGGAAACCGCCGGTAATACTAGATGATGTCCCCGGACCAAAGGTGAGATTCCGCCTGGGGATGGTCCTGCGTCCTATTAGCTTGTTGGTGAGGTAACGGCTCACCAAGGCTAAGATGGGTAGCGGGCGTGAGAGCGTGGCCCGTCTCACTGGGACTGAGACACTGCCCAGACACCTACGGGTGGCTGCAGTCGAGAATCTTCCGCAATGGACGCAAGTCTGACGGAGCGACGCCGCGTGCGGGATGAAGGCCTTCGGGTTGTAAACCGCTGTCAGTGGGGAGGAAATGCATGGGGGTTCTCCCTCATGTTTGACCGATCCGCAGAGGAAGCGCAGGCTAAGTTCGTGCCAGCAGCCGCGGTAACACGAACTGCGCGAACGTTATTCGGAATCACTGGGCTTAAAGAGTTCGTAGGCGGCCAAGTCAGTCGGGTGTGAAATCCCTCGGCTCAACCGAGGAACTGCGCCCGATACTGCTTGGCTTGAGG
>CAJHYQ010000456.1_pt1 | contig 13408 bp, 11 predicted proteins | sample 9198721 | NCBI WGS metagenome assembly CAJHYQ01 (sample SAMEA7708357, study PRJEB35096) | sediment metagenome | biome: marine neritic benthic zone biome [ENVO:01000025]; feature: sediment [ENVO:00002007]; material: shallow marine sediment [ENVO:03000034] sea grass bed [ENVO_01000059] ... | reverse complement strand
GACGCCATTGACGGCAACGCCCACGATTTCGGCATGATCCACCTCGCGCAGTACGTTTTGAATCGACTGCCGATACAGGGCCGAGTCATCAACAACCAGAATCTTCGTGGGACTGGAATTCACCGCCGCATCCTAACCTAGCGATCCGCAGACAAGTACTTTTCGAAGAAACCCAGAAGGCTGGCCTTTTCGAATGGTTTAACAATGAAATCGATGGCCCCAGCCTGAATACATTCGGCAAGTTTGTCTTTCTGGTTCACCGCGCTGACCATCACCACGCGGGCCGAAGGATCGTGTTGCATCATCTGTTTGAGTGCTGCGACTCCATCCATCTTAGGCATCACGATATCCAAAGTGACCAGATCGGGCCGCTCGCTGTCGAACATCGCCACGGCTTCTTCGCCATTTTTGGCCTCACCGGCAATCTCCCATCCCGCGGATTCGGCGATGTCACGAATTCGTTTCCTGATGATCAGAGCGTCGTCAACAATCAACACGCGCTTCGCACTCATGGCGCTGTCTTCCACCGACTTGCTCACAATTCAACAGGATCCTGACCAACCACCTCGATCACCACCGTACCGTCCCCGGTTTTCAATGACATACGTCGGCCCTGACTCCCTCCGCAGTCACGCGCCAAGATGGGAATGTTCATTGACTTCAAAATGGACTCGCAGGCTTCAATATTCTGCAAGCCAATGTTGGCCGCTACGGTAGTAGAAAACATACTCGCACCGCCAGCCATTTTGGCCACGATTCTTAGTTTTCCCGATCCTAGCTCTTCCATCTTGCGAATGAGTTCAGGGATGGCGGTGTCGACAAACTTGCCAGGCCGATCCGTGTTACCGCGTGACTGAGGAAGTACGATATGCGCCAAGCCGCCAATCTTCTGGCGGCGATCGTACAGCGCCAGTCCAATACACGAACCCAATAACGTGCGCAGCTTGGCGCCATCCTGAGCCACGCTCACCTCACCCATGCGAATTGTCGAAGTAGCTGTGCTTTCCACCGTCTCCCCAACGTCATCCATCTATACTCATCCGCCAGCACGGCTAGCAGAAAGTAGTCCAGGCAATCGCACCATCGAATCGGCATCCGGCACCAGCACCAGAGTCCAGTTCACAGGCGTGGCGTCAATTTCAAATCGTGTTGTGGCAAGAACCACATGGTCGCTGGCGATCGCCTGCCCCATCAGCGCGAATTGCAGAAGACTTTCGGCAAAGTCACGACGAAACTCGGGAGGCGACGGCAGCAGTCCCTGTGCACCGCCACTGGCCGCAAGGCTTTGCGAAAGTGAGTTCAAATACGCGCAGCACAAAATGTTGGTTGTTTCCAATGCAACCGACGTGGCCATTTCGGACCATTCGACTGTGGTTCCCGCGGCCTGATCAAGCAACATATCCGACAACAGCATGCCGCTGGCGTCGTCGAAGGCCAGAATCATCTCGCCACCCAGCACACCCTGCATTTCGGTGACACAAAAACACATCGGCTCTTCACTGTTGGTGAGGATGCCGGTGGCTTGTTCGATCGGCAACTGTTCGACCGAGTCGACTTCGACGACCGACGGTTTGCCAATCCATTTGGCCAGCGCTTCGGAGGCGTGAGCAGCACCGCGGTGGAACGCCGCCGTCAGCGTTTCCAGCTGCCGTGAAGTCAGCAGGTGTTCGTTTCCACTGCTCAAAGTGATACTTCCTCATGATCCGCGGCACGCGATTGCGTTACCAATTCCGTGACACGGCCGATATCCAACATCAGACACACGCTGCCGTCCCCCAGAATACTGGCACCCGAAAGACCGCGAATGTTAATGAAGTTATCAGAAAGCGATTTGATCACAATATCTTGACTGCCGAGAAGTTGGTCGACTCGCAAACCAAGAGTCTTGCCCGACGCGCTGACGATCACAACTTCCACCGACTCAGAATCCTCGTCCACAGCCAAGTCGTGATCGTATCCGTAGTCGACGCCGTGCCACTCGAAAATATCGTCAATGTCACACAGGGGAATGAACTCGTCTCTGACGTCGATCGTTCGCTTCTGATTGACCGTGATAATATCACGTTGCCGGACGGAGACGATTTCTCGCACATCATCGATCGGCATCGAAAACGTAACACCGCGCATCTGTACCAGCAGGCAATTGATGATCGCCAGGGTAAGAGGCAGACGTAAGGTAAATGTCGTTCCTTCCTGAGGCGTCGACTGCACTTCAATCGTGCCATTCAATTCTGTGATCCGCGTACGCACCACGTCCATGCCCACACCGCGACCCGACACATCCGTCACCTCCCGTGCGGTGCTGAATCCCGGATGCCAGATGAAGTCAAGCGCCTGCGCATCAGACAGCTCGGCCGCAGCCGCTTCGGTCAGAATCCCGCGGTTGACCAGCTTGGCTTTGATCTTGTCAACGCTGATCCCGGCCCCATCGTCGGCGACGTGAATGTAGACATTGTTTCCACTGTGCGTCGCTTCCAGCAGGATCGTTCCCTCTTCGAGTTTTCCCGCCTCCACGCGCACTTCGGGCGCTTCCAGACCATGGTCGAGGGAATTGCGGATCAAGTGCATCAGCGGCTCGCCCAATTCATCAATCATCCGCTTGTCCAGTTCGGTTTTTTCGCCGCGGATGATCAGCTGCACTTGCTTGCCACGTTCCTTCGACAGGTCGCGGACGACGCGCTTGAAGCGAGTGAACAGGGGAGCCACCGGCACCATGCGGGTATCCAGAACTCCGCGCTGCATGCTATGCGACACGCGCGTCAGTTGATCGATGGCTTCGACCATCTGCGAGAAGCATTGTCGACCGTTGTTCCAGATCTCGGACTGTTCGTTCATCATTTCCAGCCCGGAACGAAGCTGCTGGATTTGTTGCGTCCAGTCCGCACCATTGCCGGCATCGCTTTCCATTTGAGCAATCATCCGTCGCAGACCATCGCTGAAATCGCGAATGCGATTCAACATACTTGCCGTACGCAGCGCCGGATTCACCTGCCCCGAAATCTGTACGAAGCGAGCTCGGTTCACCACCAGTTCGCCCGCCAGGTTCATTAATTGATCCAGGCGATCGATATCGACGCGCATCGTTTCCACGACTTTGCCGGACGCCGGTTCGCCCGACGCTGCGACCGGCGCGCCAGCAGCCGGTGCTACATCGGGTTTCTCAGGCTCGGGGCTTGTTGCCTCGGTGGCGGTCGCTGGATCGGGCTCGATGGGTGCGGATTTGGCAGTCGGCGTCGCCGATGGGTGGTCCGCGTCCGTGAGTGTGGATTCCGGTTGTTCCTGTTCCGGAGTCAGCGGGTCGTCCACCGCTGTTTCTTCGCCAAGTGCATCAACAGCTGCTGCCTCATCATCGGCCGCTTCTTGCTCGACATCGTCCTCAGCGTGCGCATCGTCGTCTTGTTCGCTCGAAAGATCTTCCTCGAACTCCTCCTCTTCCTCAGCCGAAGCTTCGGTGAGGGGCGTGGGCGCTTCGTCGGCTACCTGCAGGCTTTCCACACCGTCGACATCCGCCGCCGTCTTGATGGCTTCCAGGTCTTCGACAGCCTTCAGATGGATCTCGAATTCTTCCAGCGAATCGATGTCTGCCAGCTGCGCGGCGGTGGGATAGGTTGCTGTAACCTCGGTAATCTCCGACAGCCGAGCCACAATCAGTTGCGCCTTGAGGTCGACCAGCTGAAGTCCCGCGCGGAACTTTACGATCAGTCGCACAACTCCGTCCTCGACATCTTCCGCAGCCGTCCGGTCCGTCGCCGGTTCCGTGGCCGCGGCTTCCGCAGCCGCTGTTGTTTGCTCTTCCGCGTCGGACGCATCGTCGGTGGGCCGATTCTCCAGCTCGCGCAACTCTTCCAGCAATGATCCGGCCGTTCCCAGTTCTTCTCCATCACGCAAACGATCGTTGCATTGACGCAGAAAATCCACGCACCGCAACACAAGGTTCATCGTGTGTTCGTCCAGCCGCGCGAAACCGGATCGAAACCGCTCGAAGTGATTCTCCAGGTGATGGGTCAACACCGCGATGTTCTCGAAGCCCATCATTCCGGCTGATCCTTTGATCGAATGGATCAGCCGGAACGCTTCGTTGAGATCGTCGCTGTTGGTTGAGTCCTGTTCCAATGCCAACAGGGTCTCGACGAGGTCATCGAGCTGTTCCTCGGTTTCATCGAGAAACGTTTGCAGGTATTCCGACATGTCATCGGAATGGTCAGGTTGATCCAGGTTGTCACTCATGTTGTCTGTGTTACAAACAGTGAAATTCTTATTTTCCTGCGCAGATTCAAGTGATCCCGATGTACATCGGGATGGCGCTGGACGAGCGGTAGCTCATATTTGGCAGTCGCCATTGGCGACTGTGGTTTACGCGGATTGACTCGACTCGGGTTTGCGGTACAGAAACGGTGTGATTTTCTCGAGAGGGTCCAACATGCCGTAAACGCCCTCGGAAGGTCCGACGACCAAATAGCCGCCGGGCGTCAGCGCTCGTAACAGATGTCCGAGTACCACTTCTTTGGATTCGCGATCAAAGTAGATCAAAACGTTGCGAATAAAGACGCAGTCAAACGGCGGGCCGGTCATCGGCGTCATCAGATTGTGCCGTTGGAACTCGACCATTTCGCGCGGTCCATTCTTCAGTTGCCAGAGGTCGTTTGGCTCGTCGTGCTTGAAGAACCGTTTGCGCTGCCTTTCGGGCACCGCTTCGATCGCACGCGGTTTGAACTTCGCCTGCCGCGCATCCGCCAGCGTTTCTTGGCTGATGTCGGTTCCCACGATTTCCAACGACCAGTCTTTCAGGCGATAGAGGTTTTCGGCCAGGCAAATGGCAATCGAATAGGGTTCAGCTCCCGTTGCGCAGCCGGCCGACCAGATCCTCATGGATGCCGGACGCGTGCCAGTGCGCACCTTGTCGATACACTCCGTGACGAACTCGTCATTCAGCCATTGAAAGTGCTTTTCGGTGCGGAAGAAGAACGTCTCGTTCGTGGTGATGGCGTCCAGAAAACTTGCAATTTCATCCAGCCCATTGGACGATGTCAGGTACTGGTAGTAGGCGTCAAAGTTGTCGAAATTGCCGGCCCGCACGCGTCGCCGAATACGATTGCTTAACAGCGTGACCTTTTGTGGATCGATGCGAATGCCACATTCGCGATAGATAAGTTGCCGGAAGCGGTCGAACTGCTGCGGATTCAGACGCTCGAGTTCCACAGCTCCGTCCTTTATTCGCGGCCGTCTTGGGCTGATTGCCGCCATTTGAGTTCCTCGGGCCGGGCTCACACTTCGAACCTGGCCATTAGGTCTTGCAGCGCTTGCGACTGAGCTCCCAGTTCCTCGGCGCTGGCAGCCAGTTGCTCGGAACTAGCCGCATTCGACTCGGTGGTCTCGGACACCGCCGAGATCGCAGTACGTACCTGATCCGCGCTGGCAGATTGAGTTTCGGTTTGTTCGGCGATTTCGGCAATTCCCGCTGCCGTCTTTTCTACAGCCTGGACAATCGCCGCTAACGAGTCGCCAACCTTCTCCGATAATTCAGCGCCTTCCGAAACGCGTCGCGATGATTCTTTAATCAGTTGGGTAATTTCCTTGGCTGCTTCGCTGGATCGTTCGGCCAGCTTCCTGACTTCGTCGGCAACCACGGCGAAACCCAAACCATGTTCGCCGGCACGTGCGGCTTCGATGGCAGCATTCAATGCTAACAGGTTGGTTTGGCTGGCAATCTCGCTGATCACCTGAATGATATCCGTGATCTGTTCGCTTGACTTCTGAATCAGCCGCATGGCCGCGACCGCCTCGGTGCGGGTTTTTCCTGCATCGCTGGCCAGGCAAGCGGTCGTCGACGCCTGTTCCTTCGACTGATTGGCACTCGAAGAAATCACTTGAATCGCGTGCGTCATTTCCTGCACCGACGCTGTCATTTCTTCGACCGACGCTGCCTGATTCTGAGCTCCGTCACTCAGATTCGCGCTACTTTCGGCAATCACGCGTGCGCCTTCGGAGAATTGCTGGGCGCTGTCGACCACCTCGCGGATCAGGTTCTCGGTGCGGCTCCGCTGCCGTGAGGATTCACGTTCCAGCATCACGCGGTCCGTGACCTCGGTGGCGTATTTGACAACTTTGTAAGGTTTGCCGTTCAAGTCCAGGATTGGATTGTACGAACCTTGAATCCAGACTTCGCGGCCATCTTTGGCAAGCCGGCGGAATTCGGCCTGGGCATACTCTCCCCGACTCAAGCCTGCCCAGAACTGAGCGTACATCTGGCCATCACGTTCTTTTGGATCGACGAACATGCGGTGGTGCTTGCCGCGGATTTCTTCGAGCGTGTAACCCATCACATCCAAGAACAACTCATTGGCGGTAATAATGGTTCCATCCATCTCGAATTCCACGACGGCCTGTGATTTACGGATGGCGTCGATCTGGCCTTCAAAATCGGCATTGCGCAGTTTCTCGTCGGTGACATCCGTGGCAAATTTGACGACTTTGAACGGGTTGCCCTCTGCATCGAAGATCGGATTGTAAGATCCTTGAATCCACACCTCGCGGCCATGTTTGGCAACACGCTTGTATTCCGCCATCTTGTACTCGCCACGGCGCAAGCGCGTCCAGAAGTCCTGGTATTCGACGCTCTCGGCGAATCCAGGTTCGACAAACATCTTGTGATGTTGGCCGCGTACTTCATCCAGCGTGTAGCCCATCAGGTCCAGGAAGTTCTGATTGGCGTGCAGGATGGTTCCATCCATCTCGAATTCAATCACGGCCTGCGAGCGATTGATGGCGGCTAACTGCCCGGCGACATCTCGCTCGAGGCGCCGTTTTTCGGTAACGACTTCAAAACTTAACATCGGGCCGTGATACGTGCCGTCGTCGGCTACGATCGCCGACACCCTGAGTTCCAACGTTTGCTTGCCCAGCTGGAGATCCGATTTGTAAGGGAGGTTGGCGGGATCCGCCACCAATTCCGGATCCAGCTGGAAGAGCTGCATACTGCGACCGATCACTTCGTCGGCGCGACAGGGCAGATCGGCCTCAAACGATCGCAGAGTTCGCAAGGCCTGCGCATTCATGTAGTTAATGGTCAGATCGGTATCGGCAACGATGATGTTCACCGGCGCGCTGTCGCGCATCGCCTGACTGATCAAACCATCATGTTGCGCCTGGGCAAGTTCTTTCTTCAAGGCTTGCACGCTGCCTCGTGCTGCCGATCCGGTCGTGGATGTCTTAGCCATGTTGTTGACTCAATGTTGTTCGACAATCGCGTCTTGGTTGCGGTGCTTGGTTAGCTGTCCTGATTACGACTCTGTTCAAGTTTGGCTGGATGAAGTAGCTCGTCGATGTCGAGCACGATGACCAACCGTTCATTCAGCTTGGCGAATCCCGAAATGTATTTCGCGCCGTCCGCAGTCACGGTTTCGGGCGCCGGCTGAATATCGTCATCCTTGATCCGAATCACTTGCGTCACGGTATCCACCGTGCACCCCATCAACTTTTGTCCGACGTTGACCACAATGGTCCGCGTTTCGCTGTCGGCCGCCTTGGGTTCCAATCCCAGCAGTCTTCGCAGATTGATAATCGGGATGATGGAGCCGCGCAGATTGCTCACACCCTCGACGTGGTCGGCCACCTGAGGTGTTTGTGTGACCTGATCCAGAATCACAATCTCCTGGATTTGTTCGATCCGAAATGCGTACTGCTGGCCGTCGATCTCGAAACCCACAAACTGTGACGTGTTTCGAGACTCCTCCATGGACGGTGAATGCTGTGCATCGGATGCCGATTGCTCGGCCATAGTCGGTACCTTCCCCGGAAGAAAGTCGCGGGTGATCTCTGCAAAGACGTGCAAAACTCAGTCTATTTGGGCATTTTGCCGGTGACAAGCTTTGCGCGGCGAAGTGATCGATTGAAGCGGTTGTAGGGAAGATTTCGTCGCATTGGGCTCAGTTTGACTGCAACTTTTTGCCAAATGAAACCTTCAGCACGATCGGAACCTTTGCGTTGCGGTCCTCCGCTTGCGCTCGCCCCACGACATAACTGTTCCCCTCATTGTCGCGGGTATGAGTTCCATACAGCAGCAATCGATCGGTTTCCAAATATTGTTGGCCGTCGAAACCTGAGATCACTTGGGAAACGCCCTCTTCCAAGTCGTGCTGCACCCATTCGATTTTTCCGGCCGAGTTGCGAGCCTGCCCGAAGAGATAGCGTTCTCCTGAAAACGTGAACAGGCTGGACGCGTACGATTCGCCTTCCGGATGGAACCAACCCACGGGTCCTACTTCGGCCGCGTCGGATGTTTTGGGCGTGATGACTTCATACAAGAATCCTTTGCTGGTCGCGAACATGATTCTGCCATCATTCATGCATGTGAAAGCAATGATTCCATGCGAGTCGAAGTCGGGTGTCACCGGGTAGTGAAATAAGTTGGTCTCACCGATCGGTTCAAGATTGGTGTTCAATTCAATCAGCATTCCCTGGTAGCTGGTTTCGTCATCCGGGTTGACCACCGGTCGCGGAACGAACACGTGACCTCGGGCGTCCACCAGGAAGTTGCGCGATATGTGCCCACCGACCGATCCTACCTCGTAACTACGAGTCTTCTTGGTCTTTGTGTCGTACTGATAAACGACGTGGTTGAAATAACCCAAGGCATAAATCCATCGCCCGCTGCCATTGAGTGCAATCAAGGCTTCCTTGGTTGCCAGGAGATGCTCCCACTTGTGTGTTTCCAGGTCCATGCGCCACAGGTGGCCACCCCACTTGGGATACACACTGCCGTCCTCTTCTTCATCGGTCTCGTCCATCGACGCAAAATACAGATAGCCATCGTCGGCTTCTACGAACTTGGAATGGATCTTCTCCTGCATTTCTCCTTCGCGGTACACACCGGCTTTTCGCAGTTCGTCGGCCACGGCACCGCGCTTGGTAAACGCGTCAGTTGCAGGATCGTACTCCAACAAGTAAGCCGACTCGGATTTGTAAGCGGCGATTCCGAAATACAGCCGGCCCTTGTCATCACGTCCGGAAGCTCCCCAGATAGCGTGAGCCATTTCGAGTTCGGGTAACTGAAGTCGCTGGATGGTGGGCGTGAAGTCGCCTGGCACGTCCGTGAATACGCTTCCCAAACGCTTCGCCAGAGATCGACGAGGAGCTGCGTTCACTGACGAGTTCGTGTTGGACTGGTCGCCGTTTGCTCCAGAGCTGCGATGGGCGTCGGTCGACGATCCATCGCCGGTTCGTTCGGCGCCGGAATCAGTAGCAGCAGTCTCCGTCGCCGGCTTCTTGCCGCAGCCGCTCAACACCAATACCAAACCGAATATCGTCACCCACAAGATCCGTTGGCCCATGATTGGACTTCCTTAACAAATCGCACACAATACATCCGAAAGCTCACGGCTTTCATGAACTGAATACTGAATACTGATTACTGATTGCTGAATACTGATTACTGATTACTGAATACTAAATGCTGATCACCGATCACTGTTTGCTGTTTGCTGTTAACTGCTACCTGTTACCTGTTACGCACCCGCAACTCTGATTCAAATCCGTGTCCTGTCAAGGACCGCAACCGGAGGATACCAGGGCGATGAGCGATTCCCGAGCTTCTATTCTCCAGCGCCTGCGCGAAAAAATCTCCGCCGGGATCCCGATTATCGGCGGGGGCGCGGGCACCGGCATCAGCGCGAAATGCGAAGAGGCCGGTGGCATCGATCTGATCGTGATCTACAACTCGGGCCGCTATCGGATGGCCGGACGCGGATCTCTGTCCGGCTTGATGCCGTACGGCAACGCCAATCAGATTGTCAAAGAGATGGCCAGTGAAGTGATCACCGCTGTGAAACACACGCCCGTGCTGGCCGGTGTATGTGGGACCGACCCGTTCATGATCCGCGACGCCTTCCTCCGTGAACTACGTGATTTGGGATTTGCCGGAATTCAGAACTTTCCCACCGTGGGTCTGATCGATGGCACGTTTCGAGCCAATCTCGAAGAAACGGGAATGGGGTTCGACCTGGAAGTAGAGTGCATTGCGGCCGCTCATCAGCTGGACATGCTGACCACGCCTTACGCTTTCGACGCCGAGCAATCGCGTCTGCTGGCTGCGGCCGGAGCCGACATCATTGTGGCTCACATGGGATTGACCACCAGCGGCACCATCGGCGCGAAGACGGCTCGCACCTTGGAAGACTGTGTGCCGCGGATCGCGGAAATCGTTGATGCCGCGCGAGCGGTCCGCGAGGATGTCATCTTATTGTGCCACGGCGGGCCAATTGCCATGCCGGCCGATGCCAAGTTCATTCTCGACCGACTGCCGGCGGTGGATGGATTCTACGGGGCCAGTTCGATGGAGCGTCTGCCGACCGAAGTTGCCATCACTCAGCAGATCAAAGACTTCGTGGGGATACGCCGCGACGCGTGAATCGGCCCGTCAGGGAGCAGCGGCAGCTGATGCGGTAGCGGCCATCATCTGATGGGCTGCTTCGGCTTTGCCTTCAGTCAGCGTGATGTGCGCATCGACCGGCAAGTTTTCAAACGACTGAGCCTTGCCGGTGGGCCAGCGTACCGTCAAGCGATCGATCGTGGTCGCGTCACCCACACCGACGATCAGATCCGCCGGACTCATGCCCAGACAACCGTTATGCAGAAACACGTCGCGCACGATCTGCCGGTCGCCGCACTGCAGTGTGATGCGCGAGCCAATCCCGGCTCGATTGCTGTCGCTGCCTTCCAAAACCAATCGCACACGGTGATGCGTGCGCGGAAACTGGTTGCTGAACAACCGCAGAGGTCCTCCGCCCGATGAACCAACGAACAGATCCACGTGACCGTCGCGGTCGAAATCGGCGGCGATCGCCGAGCGCGAATCCGAGTCGATGTCGGTGTTCGAGGCAAAAGATGCGTCGAGGAACTCGGTTCCATTACGATTCAAATACATTCGATTCCGCTCGTAGGCGCTCAGGTTGTTACCTGTGGGCTTCAACATGAATGGGTTCTCGACCCAGAATTCCCCGGCATCGCTATCCAGGTCGCCCAGGGCTGGCAGTTCGCATTGACGATCGAGTGGCTGTGTCACGACAGACCTCCAGTAGCACGTTCAGCCGTCCGGCTTCTTTCTACTGAAGCTCATAAAGCCCGAAGTCGAGTACAAATCCAACAGACCATCTTCGTCGAAGTCCGCCATCAACGGAGCGTATGCCCAGCCGACTTCATTGACTTGCGCCGCCAGGCTGATATCGGCAAACGGTGACTTGCTGTCGGCGCGCGTGTAAAGCCGGTTGCCCGCGCAGGAACCCTTGATTTGATCGTAAATGCCGGCCGGGTAATCCGAGTTGCTCACCTGGCTGATGATCCGTCGGCCCATTTTGGAATACATGTTGGCGACATACACTTCGGTGACACCGTCGTTGTTGATGTCGCCGGTCGCCACTCCCATGCTGGTAGCAAAGTCGCTGGCACCGGAGGCGATCGACACGTCTTCGAAGGTACCGTCACCCTTGTTGCGCAAGATGACGTTGATCCCAAAGTCGTTGGCCATGTAGACATCGGGATAGTGATCGTCGTCGTAGAAAAACCAGCTGCTGGCAAAAGTACTACGCGCGCCACCGCCGGCATTTGCCTTCTCGGTGACGTTTACAAAACGACCGTTTCCGGTGTTACGCCATAATTGATTCGCCTTGCCTCCCACTTCGTCGCCGACCCACGCCAGTTTCTCGGGCGGCTCACCACTTTCGGCCTGGTAGTTAACGTACAAGTCCAGCAAGCCATCGCAGTCGTAATCAATGACCGTGCACCCCATCGGGTCATAGTCGAACTTCAAACCGCTGGATTGGGTCACATCTTTGAACCGCAAACCACCGACATTGCGGTACACGTGGGGACCCATGATCAAGTCCGGATACCCGTCATTGTCGTAGTCGATCCACGCACACAGCCCGTTGCGTGCCGCATCCATCGACTGCCATGGCCGGATGCCGATCTCATGAACCGGTATCGGCTCGAACTTCTTCCCTTCGACATTCCGCAATAACATCGGCTGACCGCGATAACCGGCCAGCGCGATATCCAGGAACCCGTCGCGGTCGAAGTCGGCCACAGCGCACTGGAACTGATACATCTGCGTATCGCTCACCGGGAGATCCCAATTGTCGGGAACCCCGATCTGGTCCAACCCCGTATCCTTGGTCACTTCCTGCATCAATTCGGAATTCGAAATGGTCAGCTTTGCGTCATCAATGCTCCACGACAACAAGGCTCCACCTTTGCGAATCACATCGTCGCTGGCCACATTGAACGTGGCATGGTGATGTGACGCTAATTCACCGCGAGCTCCCGATGCCATACTGCCGCGGACAGTCACAAGCAGTTCTGTTTCGAAGTGGGTCGATTCGCCGGCGACGGGTTTGATCTGCAGAACGCGGACCCGCGAACCTTGCACGCTTTCGAAGTCGGCCAGCGCAGAGCGAAAGAAATCAAGCAGACCCTCTTGGTCGGTATTCTTGGCCGAATGGTCGGCGGCCTTCCAAAGCTGCTCTTCCAGCGTGGAATGCCGGCGCGTGGTAGGCGCCTGACGTTCAAACACCGCTGCTTCAAACTCCTCGGCAAACAAGTGACCGGCCTCGTCCAGCTTGCCCGAACGCAAAGCCGCGGCGAACGGCTTGCCAAAATAGTTTTCGATTTCGAACGTCACATGTTCGGCGCGCCAAATGGCTTCTTGTTTTTCTTTAGCCAGCACCACCGACTGTTCGGCACCGAAATACCACCAGGCCCAGGTCCCGATCCCGGCACCGGCCAACAGCAGCACAAACCCGAATGCAAACAGTTTGCGAACCACACGCAACTCCCTGAGGGACACGTCCTGTTGGTTGAATCATCGCTCGACGAGGAACGCCAGAAGCGCCCATCTCGACACGATTTACGCAGTTCAACTCGCCTTGGTTCAGTCTCTCACACGCCTCATTAGCTTGCAACCGCGCGCTGGAACAGGCCGTGCCGCCATGCCTTAATCCTTAAACGCGCAGTTTGCGGTTTACCACCCAATGCCAGGCGAAACCCGCCGCGATCAGTCCCAAGCCCGTCAGCCAAATCTTCCAGTCCACCCAGAAGGCCAACAGCGCGCAGGAAACCAGCCCGCAGTAAGCCGGCCAAATCGGAAACAGCCTTTGTTCAGGTCGCAGTTCGAGGGCGCACCAGTTAGTAATCGCATAGTAGATCAATACGGTAAACGCACTGAACGACCACGTGAGCCGCACGTCTGCCAGCAATACCAAACCAGAGATGATCGCGCCCACGACGAGAATCGCCACCCACGGCGACCCGCTTTTGCCAACCGTTGCCACACCGCGAGGCGCATCGCCTCGCCGGCCCATCGCCAGCAGCACGCGCGACAATCCCAACAGCAAGTTCAGCAACACGCCCAGCATGG
>CAJHYQ010000487.1_pt1 | contig 13460 bp, 11 predicted proteins | sample 9198721 | NCBI WGS metagenome assembly CAJHYQ01 (sample SAMEA7708357, study PRJEB35096) | sediment metagenome | biome: marine neritic benthic zone biome [ENVO:01000025]; feature: sediment [ENVO:00002007]; material: shallow marine sediment [ENVO:03000034] sea grass bed [ENVO_01000059] ... | reverse complement strand
CTGGGGATGGGCCACCGAGTTTGAGTGATCTGCGGGAGTGGAACGCGGCCATTGCTAGTTCGGCCGAGCGGGCCGAGGAAATCATCAAGCGAATGCGGACGTTCGCACGTCGTGGCGACACTGAACGACCGGAAGCTCATATCAATGAAATCATAAGCGAGTCGGTACAACTGGTTTCGTTCGAGGCCCGCAGTTGCGGGGCCAAAGTTCACCTGGAATTGCCTAAACCATCTCCCATTGTGTGTGTCGACCGAATTCAGATTCAGCAGGTATTCGTCAACCTACTCCGCAACGCATTTGAGGCAATGGCTGAGACCAAACCTGAAACAAGGGACGTTACGATCCGAGTTGAGGCAGCCGCGGATTCGATTTCCGTATCCGTAACGGACACGGGTCCGGGGCTATCTGACACCGAGTCGGAAGAGTTTTTCGAGCCCTTTGCCACCACTAAGAAGTCTGGGCTTGGACTGGGGTTGGCCATCAGCACTTCGATCATCGAAGGTCACGGTGGCGAGTTGTGGGCCGAGTCGGCACGTTCAGGCGGAGCGGTATTTCGTTTCACGTTGCCTACTCTGCAGGCAGAGTCTTGCGATGGTGTTTGAAACATCCTCCAAACGCTTCGAAATGGCCGCTTCGTCAACGTGAGTAGCTAGACTCGCTAAGTCGCCGAACTGTGACATCTCTGAAAGCTTCGGAGCTTGGTCGGTTGCAGCCAACCTCCGAAGCTGATGTGATCGCTGTTTGGAAGAAAATCGTCGCAATTGCACGTTGCGCTTACAGCGTCGGCGCTAGACTAGAATTCTGCTTGAAACTGCGTCCGAAACAGAACACCGTCGTCGCCAACCAGAATATCCGACGCTGTGTTGTTCAGCGGGCTGCCGTCTAGGATCGTCACATCAAACGTCAATTTCAGCGTGTGCCTATTCAACGGATAACAATTCAGACCAAAGGCATACTCAGTTGCTCTGCCGAACAAGCCGTCGACCTCGGAGTATCGAAAGTTCACATCCAGTATTCGAGGGACGATAAACGTGCCGCCTTCGATGTAGAATCCGGTTTGCGACAAGTCATCGACCGGCAAAGGTCCATCGGCTCTGATTTCTTTGAGCCAGCGGAAGTAGACTTCCGAATTCACGCTCCAACCACGCCACTTGAGCGCCATGTCGACACTGTAGAAATAGATGTCCAGGTCCCAGACCGTCACGCCCGGCGCCAACGCACCGACTTGGTTGAGACGTGTTCCGTCACTGAGCCGAAGGAAGTCAGTTTCCCTCAGTGGGTTGGCGAGTTGGTCCGATGAGGTTGGTGAAAACACGAACGAATGACCGATGCGAAACAGCGGAGTGTCGCTGAAGTCATAGTCAACGACTTGACCGCCGAAGTCGCCAAATGGATCAAAGTACTGTGTGACGGCATAGGTGAATTGGTCGTCCGTTTCAGCGTTTGGCAAATTCGCCGTGCGATAGCCGTTGCCGACCATGATCTCGTAGCGGCCCCTCTCGCCCAGGCGGCCGAGTCCCCACAAGCCGATGGTACGATCAGGTCGAAAGAAGTCGGTTGCCATCGGACGGTCCGCAAACCGAGTGCGCCGCGCACCGAGCAGCCAATGGCGGCTAGCCGCAACCTTGCGTTTGCCGAGTTGTAGGCGGAAGTTGTCATTGCACTGCCAAGCCCACCAATAGTCAAAGAAGTCAACGGTGTGACGACCATCCGAATCGCCGTCCAGTTGGTAGAAATACGTCAGCCGATCATCGAGCGCGAAACCTTTGAAGGACAGTCGCGCACGTTCGATATCGAAAGCGTTTCGATTGCGGACGTCACGAATTACTCCCGCGTTGTCGGTCCATGTCGGGACGTCACGTGCGAACCCGTGATGGCGAAACTGAATCCAACCGTTCACTCGCAATTCGAACGGTGTTTGCCTTGCATCGAACGGCAGGATCGCGAAACCTCTGTCATACGTGGCATAGAATCCCAGACTTTTGAATTCATCGCTGGAAGCTCGGTGACATGGAGGAACCGTTTCTTCCACGATGACGGGCAGGCGACGCTTTACGGGATTGCAACTCAAGTTGCACTCGCCGGGGCCAAGTCCGGCTGAAAACGTGCCAAGCTTCTCTTCAAGTTGACGAATCTGCTCAGCCTGTGCTTCGAGCTGAGTTTGCAAGCCTTTGATTGTGATGTCGCAATTGGCTCCGGTTTCAACGGCGCGTTCGGCCGTATAAGAGGTGGACTGTCCCGTAGACACGAGCGGAAAGGCGAAGGCGACTGCCAAAACGCTGACAAACCTTCGAATAGTGGGCGGTGCGAACATCATAACGCTGCATCGTCTGTCCAGAATTCCCATCGTTTCCTGGCGATCAACGACGGGAGCCGCGGCGAAATCGTGCGCAACCACCACCGATCATTACGACGCCGATTCCGCCTCTAGATAAGTTCGGTCGCTTCGGTCGTCGGAGTTGTAGCTAGCGACGGACAAAGCAACGTAGGACCGAATATGGAGAGTTTCCGCACTAAGCAAGTTAGGAAGACCTCACAAACGGTGACGATCGCGAGCCCGCTTGTCGTAGGCGAGGACGTAGGCGAGGTGGCTGTCACCGGATAGGGTGAAACTCGTGACCGTTCGCTGGGGCAATCATATTGACGATTCCATCGCAATGACGGCGCCTCTGCGAATTCACCCGAGCTGAAGTCGCTTTGGAATCACTGAGATTCACTGTGAACGCCGTTCACGTTCTGGCCGCCGAATTGCCCAAGCGGCCCGAACAGGCTATTGAGGGCCTATAAGTGTCTGCCCTTGTCGGGCGGTGACCGGGATGATCGTGACCTTGATCTTGGGCTGCTATGATGGTGTTGCTCGCAAATTGAGGATGGGTACTGCGTAACGAGGCATTCGCAAGCCGAGGGTTGACCACATGAGAATTCTACTGCCGTTGTTGGTGTGTCTACTGATAGCTTCTACTCAAGTTCTTGCAGACCAAGAGATTTTGACAGATGGAGTGTCCGGCGACGGTCACATGGAAATTCGCGGAGACCAATACGGAGCTTTCGGCCCCTTTTCGGTGTCGAATCCCGGACGGGGTCGCTACGATCCTGACGGGCCTGTTGGACTTAGACCGTGGTCGTTCTGGTCGGCAATCATGCTGACCGACGGTTTCGACTGGCAGTGGTTGATGGACGCCGACGATTGGCCCGGGGATTTCGGCTCGCGGATGCTGGACGAAGAGGTGATCTCGGATGAGTCCACCGGTTCGAAGCGAACCAGCAGTTTTGACGTGTCGCTCTTTAGCGACCTGCAGGTGGATCTGGTGCAGGAATTGTCGCCATACAACATCGTGCAGACGTACACGTTTAGGAACGAGGGCAAAAGTCCGCTGGAGTTGACGGCACTTTGGGAGACGGACGTGGACATGGAGTTTGCCCAAGGTGCGCTGGACAACCGGGCTGGTTTCGTGCTGGACGAGAATCCACGCGTGTACTTCATTGAGGATTCAGACGTGGAGGGCGAGGGCGACCCGGGTGTCGCCGATCGTGATCGGCGCATCTCCGTTGTCGCGCACGCCGGTGATAACGTCGAGCTCGATGGCGTCCTGGCAGTACGGACGCCCGTGGGGACCGGCGGTGCCACGCACCTTCACTTTTACGCCCAGAAAACGTTCGGGATCGAAGAAGACTACCTGGACAGTGTGCAGGAGATCCTGGGGGGTGGTAACGGAACACCTGTGTTCGATATCGACGACGACGGCGACAACCTGATGGATGATGCCGGCGACGTTGGGGGGGCGATGCAATTTACTCTGGACCTGCCGGCCAATAGTAGCGGCACGCTGACGCTCAATTATGTTGGAGGCAGCCTGAGCAACGCGGTCGTCGGACGCCCCACCACACCCGGCGACTACAATGACAACGGTGAGCTGGACGCGGGTGACCTGGACCTACAGGCGATTGAGATCGTCGCTCAACCTGGCGACCTGACCTACGACCTCAACGACGATGGCGTGGTTGATTTCAAAGATCGCGAGACGTGGGTCCACACGCTGAAGAACACCTGGATGGGAGATGCGAATCTCGACGGAGAGTTCAACAGTGGCGATCTAGTGAGCGTGTTTGCGTCGGGCAAATATGAGACGGGGGAGCCGGCCACGTGGATCGAAGGGGATTGGGCTGGCAATGGCGACTTCAGTAGCGGCGACCTGGTTGTAGCATTCGCCGACGGCGGCTACGAGACGGGACCGCGTCCCCCATTGGCTGCCGTGCCGGAGCCAAACGGAATCAGCATGATGATGATCGCTTTGGCCCTGGCGGCTGTGTCATCAACTCGTCGGAGAGGCCGACGTTTTTGATTTGCATCAGCGATGGTCTCTCCTGGGACGTTCAAAGCCTTAGCATGGCGTTGCGCCAATGGCAGTTCGGCGACAGGTTACGGACGCGGTGCTAAGGGGCTCATGCCTTCATCGCCTCCTAGTTGGTCTTCGAGCGCACGGATGATATTCGCTTGGTGGTGGATTAGGCGGCAGTGAGAATAGAACATCGCCAACAAAATGAAGAGTATCAAAAATGCGAAAGCACCGATCAACGCAGTGCCGCCGCCGAAAACCGTGATAATCGCGAGCAACTCGACGTAATAAACGATCCACAGCGCGACGCTCAGCCCTATCGCGGGGTAGCGCGCCATCTCCAATTCGGCTAGCGGAAAACTGAGTATCCGATTCAACGCTCGGCGTTCTCGCTTGGATAGTTTATCCGGTTCGGGCATGTTCTGACCTCTTACATTAGAACAACTCACGATTATCCGTGCTTGGGAGGGCGAGGCGGCGAGGCTCCTGCCGAGCCAGCGCGTTTTCGGCTCGGCAGGAGCCTCGCCCTCCCGAAATCGCTGGCACGAAATTAGGTGAACCGCGATAGTAGGCTCGCTCATGGCTATTCGCAACGGAGCGTTCCCATATTGCGATCTTGCGCGACGACGGACGCACGCTCTCGGTTCCCAATACGACGTCCGCAGCTGCTGTAACCCGCAAAGTATGGGCGTGCTTGACAAGTCTACGCTTGAATTCGCTAAAGACTTGGTTACGCTACTGATTACGTACTGGAGACTGCTAATCGAACTCGAGCGATCAAAGAAGGTGTTGAGTTTCTGCAATTAGGCAGAGATTCAGCACCTTTTTTGATGTGGCAACACGGAGCTGCAAATGATTTACCCACTCGATCATCCAATTGCACCTAGACGACGCCTGCATGTAAAAGCCTATGTTGGCCTCTTGATCACGATTGCCTTTTCTTGCGTCGTCCAGGGTGGTGTGATTAATCACGCTGACGTTGACTCGTGGAACTCAGCAGTCGGGAGAGTGGACTATGTGCTCTCATTTGATGAAGTCGAGCTGAACGAACAGATAACGACTCAGTACCAAGGTCTGGGCGTGCGGTTTTCGGGTGAACCCGCAGCTCCGTTTGGGAACAACCAAGATCTGTTCAACAACCAAGCCTTAATTGACGACGTTTCTTCGACAATTCAGGTCGATTTTGAAACTCCGCTCAAGGCCGTCGCTTTAGATGTCTGGGGAGCAGTATCTGGTGGGACGACCGCCCTTCTATTTTCGGGGCGTCAACAGGTCGCTATGAGTGAGGTTCCGCCGGGCGGCAAGACTCCAGAGGGTCGCTTGTATTCGTTCTTCGCATATGAGTTTACCGAAGACACAACAATAGACCGCATTTTGCTAGACCCCGGGCCGGGACCACAGAACGGAATCGGACTGGACAATCTGCGAGTCGTTTCCGTTCCCGAGCCTTCAGCTAGGCTGTTGGCCGGCATGAGTATGCTGTTGCCCTACTGCTGTGGACGCAAGAGACAAAGGATGATGCGAGCATGATGACGATCGCAAACCACCGTTAAAGAAACGGCTGCCGTCGAAGTATTTCACACGGTACACATCATGCAGTTGGCGAGCCTCCTAGGAAGTCGTGGGATTCTCGTCTTGATTTCTCGGTCGCTTCAAATATCGACCGAAATTGAGACAGGCATCGATCTGATCCTGTGATATTGAAGCGAAGACTATTTTGCCGTTTGATGAGCCTCATCCTCGCGTTCGCGATACTTGCGTACGCCGGAGCCTATTGGCGACTATCACGCCCGGAGTTGTCGGTGGTTTCCAAGACGTTTGGCCATCGCTGCGCTGCAGACCCAAATGTGGTCGAGTTCGGTATCACAAAATATTTCCATTACTATGCACCAATCTGGAACTCACGAGCGTCTAGTAGGTATAGAAAGAATCCAATCCGTAGTGAAGTGGTGTGGAAGGTCAGATATCGAACCCCTATCGACGTTTATCTGATTCCCGGCTGTTAGAACGATTCGCCGAAGGACGTGATGAAATGGCCTTCGCCGAACTTGTGTCGCGGCATGGGGCCGTGGTGATGTCCGCATGTCGTAGACGACTGAGAAACGAGCAGGATTGTCAAGACGCATTTCAAGCAACATTTCTGACGCTTGTTACCAAAGCAAATTGGATTCGACAAAGGTCATCGGTAGGTGGTTGGCTTCAACGGGTCGCCGTTCGAGTTGCAATCGATTTAGAGCGAACCAACGCCCGACGACGCACAGTGAGCGACCAGGTGGATGTCACGGATACGAAAATGGTGAATAGCGAAACGACGCTAATCATTGAAGAGGAACTGGCACGATTACCGGCCAACTACCGCAATGCAATCGTACTTTGCCACCTCGAAGGCCACACGAGCAACGAGGCGGCTGAAATGCTCAGCGTGCCTCGGAACACATTGAACAGTTGGCTTGTTCGTGGGCGGCAGTTGCTCCGCAAGCGTCTTGTGAAACAGGGAGTGGTCCTTTCCCTGGAAGGCCTGATTTCTGGTGTGACCATCTTGGGTGGGACCGCGTCCCTTCAAGCTGGATTGATTCAGGAAACCTCACGAGCGGCGTCATTGTATGTGGCAGGACATGCTTCCGCCTCAACGACAGCCGCGACACTCGCAAAGGCAACTCTTTCGAAAATGATAATCACCACGATGATTAAGGCCGCAGTCCTCGCGGTCACAATGACTGCCTTGTTGGCAACCGTCGCCCCGACATTTACTGGTTTGGCTGGTTCAACCTACGCAGACGATTTCGAAGATGGAGAGTTGAAGAAACTGACCGATGACGCGATCGATTTGGTGAGCCCCGCCATCGTTAGATTCTCGTATGGTAAAGATTCCCCCTATCATTTTGGTTGTGGCGTCATCGTCAGCCCCGAAGGACACATTGCGGTTAGTGGTCCGGTCCACGCTGTCATCGACAACGATTTGATGCAGCTAAGATTAACAGACGGACGCATCGTCAAAGGCGAGGCCTTAGGTTGGTCGAGTGAGTTTGGATTTGGCTTGCTGCAAATAACGGAACCTGGACCATGGCCGCACGTAAAAATGAACCATCGATCGAAAGCAGGCCAGGTGTGTGTTGCCTTGGGATACGATCGGGACACAGACCACTCCGTCGCGACGAAGCCTCATGTTCGCATGGGATTGGTCACGAAGTCATCTCGCGGTCATTGGATAAGGACGTCCCATCGCACGCAATTTAATTCTCACCCCGTATTCGACTTGTCCGGGAAACTCCTAGGACTCACGTGCAGCGTTCCGGTAAACGGCGATGCGATCGTTTCAAGTGCATTGCTGATCACTGAACATTGGGATGACCTAGTCGCCGGCGAGAACCTTGACCGATTAAGGTTTTTTCCCGCGAAGAGCTTGCCTCCGGCAAGGGAAGAAATAGCGGATGCTACATTGTCGAGGGCGAAGGCGGCGTCCGTTCGAATTGGCAATGTGACAGGAGATGAAGCAGCGACCATCGTGAGTGGAACCATCGTTACAGCAGATGGGTATGTCATCACCTGTGGGCATCACGAACGTATCCAAGGCGAGAACCTGCGAGTATCGCTTCGAGACGGACGTTCAGCAATCGCCACTGTCCTTAGCACGAATTTCATTTGTGACATTGGAGTCCTGAAGATCACCGACGACGGGCCATGGCCCCACGTGGAAATGGGGCAGTCGGCTGGGTGTGAACCAGGAACCCCCTGTTTGCTTCTAGGTTACCCCAACTCGCGAAGAGACCCGGGCACTTGGGCCTTCAAAACGAAAATCATCAGACCGGCAGGAACGCTTCCAAGGCGAGACGAATGGTACAAGCAATTCTGGACAGAACGGTATCCTGATTCGATTCAAGGTGCTTCAGGAGGCGGAGTCTTTGATACCAACGGAAGGCTCATCGGTGTGCTTCTCGGTGGTAATGCTCAACAGATGAACCACACTCGAGTTGAGGTTCTTGTTAAGAACTGGACGACGCTTATTGCAAACAGTCCAGTCCAAGTTGTTGATGCGTCGTCACTGAAAGATGCCGCAACAAAACTCAGCCGAATCGAAAAAGAACTGTCGGCAAAATAACGGCTTGGGCTAACACGCACCGACGACACGTCAACGGACTGCCGGAACGGGTTGAATCTAACCCAGCACAGGAAAGAAACTCGCGAAGCATGAACGGTGCGGCTTCCAAATGCCAGTTAAGTCGCGTAGATGGTGACAACCTCAGTGAATCCCTGCGACGTTTCGCACATGAACAAAACGCTGGTGACGTCCATGCGCGCGCGAACTGAGAATCCACCGTCTATTTGAGACAGATCTGGCGTCCTGGATTCTCCATACGTTCAAATCGAAATCGTCGTCCGCGTGTCTTAGACGGAGATCCACGATCGTTCTAAGGTGCCGTTTCTACCGACTCTTGAAGGAAGGCCTCAAGCATGGCGTCAGCTTGTCGCCAAAGTTGAAGTGATTGACCGCGTCCACAATTGGAGGAGCTTCGGCATCTTGACCTGTATCCGCCGGTTGGTTCCTATTGGTTTGACGGTGTAGGAATCCTCTCAACGCACACAACGATGTGCCGCATAGCGCATATCCGTCGGTTTTGTGCACAGTTACGCCGGTGTTCCTCAAGTAGTGTTGGATGGTCCGCTAGTTGCACACGTTGTTTTCTTCCATCTGGGGTGGCGAAGGAGGACTTCAGATGTCTGCCGCTTGCCCTCTTGAATTCGCTGGTTGTCGACCCATCCATTCACAGTGCTTGAAGCCTGCCATTCTCATAGCGGCGCTGGTTGTTGCCGCGTCCAATCCATTGAGCGCCGATCTCTACCGAAGTGGCTGCGAACTGATTCCAGGGACGGAAGGCATTGAGCTAGTGGACGGTGTCAATGTGGACGGCATGGATTTGGAGCACGTCATCCCCATGGAGAGACCGTGTGTGCTGCCGTCGGCGCAATTTTGCGTGGCAGTCACAGCGACTTCGTGCCGTTTTGTCAGGACATGAACCATGTGCGAACGAACCACATTCCTAAAGCTAGTTGCATTGAATGTCCTTGTTGCGGTCGCCTTGATCGACACCGCAGATGCTCAAATGATGAATAACGATGGGAGTCGTCCAGCGGCCAGCGTAGCGGTGTCGGGTTCGGCGGTCTTTGGGACGGCTACTCGTGGTGGTGCAAACGGGGACGGTACGTTCTGGTCCTTCGATACTAGCAGCGGTATGTTCGCCAAGCTCTACGATTTCAGTGAAGCCGCTGATGGGTCCGCCCCATCAGACGTGGCGGTATCGGGGACGACCGTCTTTGGGACGGCCGAATCCGGCGGAATGAACAAGGACGGTACCATCTGGTCCTTTGACACCAGCAGCGACACGTTCAATAAGCTCCACGATTTCAGTCGAGATATTGATGGGGCAGGGCCAGTCGGCGTGGCGGTGTCGGGCCCGATGGTCTTTGGGACGGCCAGCACGGGAGGGGAGAACGGGGATGGTACGATCTGGTCTTTCGACACGACCAGCGGCACTTTCACCAAACTCCACGACTTTAATCACGTCCCGGATGGGAGTGACCCGTTACGGGAGGTAGCGGTGTCAGGCTCGATGCTCTTTGGGACGGCTAGTCGTGGTGGCGCGAACGACGACGGTACATTCTGGTCCTTTGACACGAGCACCGACACCTTCACCAAACTCCACGATTTCACCGATGTTGCGGATGGTCGATCTCCAGTTGGCGGCGTGGCCGTATCGGGTACGACGGTCTTCGGGACGAGCTGGCAGGGCGGTGCGAACGACGACGGTACGCTTTGGTCATTTGCCACCAGTTCAGACACGTTCACCAGCCTTCACCACTTTGATCGAGGCGCCACCGTGGGTAACTTGGCGATATCAAATGGGACGGTGTTTGGGTCAGCGTGGGAGGGCGGCGCGAACGACGACGGTACGCTTTGGTCGTTTGACACCAACACCGACACCTTCACCAAGCTGCACGACTTCAGTCGAGACGCCGATGGCGGTCATCCTTTCGGCGGGGTGGAGCTTTCGGGTTCGACGGTCTTTGGGACGGCTAATCGTGGCGGTGCGAAGGGGGACGGTACGATCTGGTCCTTTGACACTGGCACGAACACATTCACCAACCTGTATAGCTTCAATGTCCCAGAGCCGTCATTGGCGACACTCGCGGCCGTGAGTTGCCTGGCCATGCTAATCTTCCGTATGCGACGCCGCTCATGACAAGGCGATGGCGGCTATGCACTTACGGATCGCGGCAATCCATCACATCCCGATCAGGTAACAGACGGGAGCTCGACCATTTCGTAATCCGGTTGAGTTTGTTCGGACGTGATCGTGGGCGGCTTGGGGGGTGGCATGGCTTTCTCCAAGCGCTGAATGCGCTCTTCGATGGACGGATGTGACGGAAGAAGAGCGCGCTCAACATCAACACTGGCAAAACACATGAAGCCGGCCATTTGAGCTGTATGACGACTCAGACGACTGCCGTCCTCATGAGCAGCGATGATTCTCAAAGCATCGCAGAAGGCCCTTGGATTTCGCGTGAATTCTACGGCACTCGCATCGGCAAGGAATTCTCGTTGTCGGTTAATTGCGTTTTTCGCCATCGTCGCAAACAACGAACCAATCTTCCCAAAAGGTGACAACACGACCGACAGCAGAAGAGCTAAACACGAGCCGAAATTGCCGTGTTCGCGGTGGGCGTACCTCAAGAAGCCAGCGACGCCTGTAATCGCCTCAATACCACAAATCGCTCCCAGCAATGTTGAATTCAGCCGTACATCGCCGTTTTCGATGTGACTGTACTCGTGGGCAATGAGGCCCTGCAGCTGATCACGCGTCAAGAGATCGATCGCCCCGCGCGTGACCACGACGACAGTGTCATGTGGGTCGAAGCCGGCGGTAAAGGCGTTGATGCCAGGCTCTTCCTCCAACACGTAGACTCTCGGAAGGGGCACCCCTGTCGCAATCGCCATCTCCTGGACAACGTTGCTGATCCTGCGGTGCGCCGAATCGCTGGATGTCTCGCGAACGAGTGTACCACCCGCCTTCTGCGCGATTAGACGTCCTCCGCCGCTTCTGAAGGCCGTTGTGTACCAAATCGCCGTGAAAAGGACCAGCGGCAGGATGAACATGCACGCCGTCGAGAAATCGTCAACCAGCGAATCACGAACATAGCCGACTGGCCACTCAACCGGGATGCCAAACAGGCTGACAATTCCAGTGATCGTCAGCACCTGGCAGATGGTCGTCGTCACGGCTACCGCTGCGGAAGTGACGATCACGGTCGCGGCCATCACGATCGGGATCAGCGGAAGCATCCGCCTGGACTTCGCACGAGCGTCATGTTGATGACTTAGGAATTCACGCATCGATTACCGCCCTAATACCAAACCAACTCAGGCTGACTCAAGTCTAGCCCGGAATTGTGACGTTAGTCTCGACGACGCTTTGACAACGCCAGCGAAAGCTAGTCCTGCAATGCCGAGAAACGGTGTTGCCGCGAAATCTGAGACGGGTCCAGCTAGATTGATCGTCGGGTCACGACCACCGCGCTCGATCAAACGAACGGTATTTTGCAGCTTCGTGGCGGATTGCGACGCATTCGGCCCGACCGACATCCTGAGCCGCAAGTGGCCAGCCACGTCGAGCAATATCAAGAAACTGTGTGGTGGGTGGCAACATATTGCCAGTTAGTGCGTACGATGCGAACTGGCCCACATAACGACATCTAACGAAATGGGATTCTGCATAACAAGTACACTTCTGCTGTGCGGCGGGTTACCAATTACGTTGAAGAAAGGACGGGGCAGACCAACACTCTCTGCTTTGCATAAGGAAAACGGTAATGAAGATTTTGGTGTTAGCTCTTTTTTTTGTCGCTATCGAAAACGACGGCGGCCTGACGACTTCGTACGTGCAGGAGCTTCGCGCTGAGATTGCGCTCGCTGACCATCTTGTTCTTCGTACGTCTCCGGAGAATGGCGGAGCAACTCGGTCGACAAACGAGCTATCGGAACTTCGCACAATCGCGAAACTGCTTCGCAGGGCCGCCACGGTTGTGCCGTTACGTTTCTTCCACCGAATACGCTACGATCGCAGTGTACGAATCGCCCGACTCCAAACGGCCGAACTACGAAATCACTGTGATGCCAGATGGCTGCGCTTTTCGCGTCAAGAAGAGAGGTTACGAATTCAAAACTCCCGACGCATCACTGTATGACGCCGTCCTGAGAGCGGCTGCGCGGCGCGAATGATGGCCGCTAAACTTCGGAACGAACTGCCTCTCACCAGATAGAAACGTAGGAATAGATCGGTGATGAGGGTCAGCACGGCCGGCAACACAAGCGGAGACTTCCTTGTGCTTGGCATGAACTAGATTTCTCTAGTTGATCCAAAATTTCGCTCAATCGGAGTTCTCACCTTGTCTACCAGGCTTGAGGTCAACCCTTACCAATACACTGACACCGTTTCCACCTCACGAATTTCGAAATCCGATCCGGAAACCCCGATTGTCGCTTTCGGTCCGGTCGTGTTCGAAGATTTTTGGCACGCGTATAACTTCAGACTTCGTCGATCCCGCAAGATTGGGGCGTGTATAGTCTTCGTCTGTGTAGCAGCATTAGCGTTGCTGACTCGCGAACAATTCTTAAGTCAAGGGCTTCCGATGCTGGCGACTCTTGTCGTGATGACGGTGGGGCTTTTCTTATCATCGAAGGCGTCCGTTCGCAAAGCTTATGCAGCATCTGGAAAAGTCCGACGCTGGGTCTTTACGAAGTCGGGACTGCAATACGAATTGGAAGAGGGGGAAACGGCGTTCTTTACATGGAAGTTGATTGCACATGCCGAGCACTCAGACCGAGTGTTGATTGTCACGACTGCGACAAACCAGCTTCTGCTCGTCCCAAGGGCTGCATTCGATGACGACAGTGAATGGCAACAAGCCCTTGACTGGCTGGACGAATATCGACAAACCGGTGCCAACGGGGAACCACAGGATGCACCGTTTTCATTGGCGAAAAAGAAAGAGGACATCGGTACCGATGTCCTCTTTCTTTTTCGCCAATGAAAACGGTGCATCCTGTGGTTCCCCGTTGGCACCGGT
>CAJHYQ010000666.1_pt1 | contig 13584 bp, 7 predicted proteins | sample 9198721 | NCBI WGS metagenome assembly CAJHYQ01 (sample SAMEA7708357, study PRJEB35096) | sediment metagenome | biome: marine neritic benthic zone biome [ENVO:01000025]; feature: sediment [ENVO:00002007]; material: shallow marine sediment [ENVO:03000034] sea grass bed [ENVO_01000059] ... | reverse complement strand
TACTCCGAGCAGTGGCACAACGAAGCGGCCGAGCGTGGACTATTCAACTTGAGGACTTCCGCCGACGCCTTGCCCTACCTGCAATCGTCGGAGGTAATCGACCTGTTCACCAAATATGAAGTATTGTCTGAGCGCGAGTTGGAAAGTCGCCAAGAAACCTACCTGGAACAGTACTGCATGACGGTCCAGGTCGAAGCCAACTTGACCGTGGAGATGGCGCGAACGATGATCTTTCCGGCAGCGATCCGGTACCAGAATGAACTGGCATCGACGTGCGCGAACCTTAAGCTCGTCGGTTATGAATTCGACACGGATACGCTTGACACTGTCACCTCTCTGGTCAAAGCGTTGCAAGACAGCATTGCATCGCTTGAAACAGCCATGATGGAACATACACACGACGACCTCGTCCAAGAAGCTCGTCACTACTGCGATGTGGTGCTACCTGCAATGAACATGGTCCGTCAATGCTCAGACCAGCTAGAAGGCCTTGTTGCCGACGACCTCTGGCCACTGCCAACCTACCAAGAGATGTTGTTCATCAAATAGTTACGCCGCCGCCTTGGAGACCGGTCGGGGACACTGGATGTCGTTCCCCGGCCGGTCGCCATGCGGTTGTTGAGTTGGGTCAGTTTGACGAACTCAGTGCGATCTCGAGCATTGGCAATTAACATTGGAATCGGTAGCCGGATTCGACAAGCACCAGGCGCCCCACGGGCTCGCCAGCTCGCCGCCATTCCGCAAGATGGTCACCGGTGTCGCGCTGTTCCTGGCCATCTGTCTGTTTGCGGTGATCGGATACATGGCTGCCGGCTGGAAAGTGGCAGACTCAATTTATATGGTGATCATCACCATCTTCGGAGTCGGGTACGGCGAGGTTCAACCGGTTCAGTCCCATGGGCTGCGGGCGTTAACCATCACGGTGATTATCGCGGGTTATGGAGCGGTGATCTATACCGTCGGCGGATTCATCCAGATGTTGATTGACGGCGAACTCAATCGGGCTCTAGGAGCGAGAAAGATGACAAGAGACATCGAGAGCTTGCGCAAGCACACAGTGATCTGTGGTGTCGGTCGGATGGGAACGATTCTTGCCCGGGAGCTGAGTACGTCCAGTAAACCGTTCGTAGTCATTGAGTGCGACGAGCGACGTCTGCAAGATGCTGAACAGCAAGGTTATCTCGTGATTAACGGCGACGCGACAGAAGAACACGTCCTGGACCAAGCCGGAATCCGTCATGCGTCGGTGGTCGCAACTGTGCTTTCGGATGACGCGACAAACGTGTTTGTGACGATTACGGCTCGCGAAATGAACCCGGATGTCATGATCATCGCGCGCGGCGAAAACCCACGTACCGAGAAAAAACTCCTGGGTTGCGGGGCCAACAAGGTCGTGTTGCCCACCGCCATCGGAGCCACGAGAGTAGCTCAATTGATCATTTGTCCGACGGCGGAAAACATGCTTGAAGAGATCACCCAGCGAAGTAATGTACAAGACGAACTCAGCCAAATCGGTCTCCAATTCGATGAGCTCGATGTGGCTGTGCAGTCGCCGCTGGTCGACAGGGACCTGAGCGAGATCGAGGTCCGCAGTAACCACGGCTTTCTGATCGTGGGAATTCGACACGCGGACGGATCGACCGTCCTCAATCCAAGTTCCAGCAGCAAGCTTCTGGCGGGCGACACCGTCATTGTGCTCGGCCATGGCGACGACATTCCCCAACTTGCCGCGCGTTTTGCCCCAAGCTGCACTCAAATCACCTACCGCGGCGTAACCATGGAGGCGCAGATTCCAGCGCATGAGTGAATCGCCGCGCGCGGAGCTGGCAACGCGCCCGCGAACGTGCCTAAAGCTTGGGCAGGTATTTCGCCTAGGTCGGCTCGACCGAATCGCAAACAACTTGGCGCAAGGCGTTTTGCTATCGGCGTTGTTGCTTCCGCCCGAATAGCTAGCGGACACGGCACGAAACTTGCACGGCTGCACAGTGGCCAAGTTCGTGCGCCCAGCCGCGGCAGGGTCCTCCTTTCTCCAGACATCAAGATATCTGATTTGAGAGTCCGCAAGCGATGAAACTCCGCTCGTATCCGTCGTCTGATGCTTTCGATGAGATGTTCGGTCCCGACGGGCGGCCAAGACCAAGTGGCGAGAGGTTTGTTGAGCGACTCGAGGCACTTTCAGATGGGAGTCTACAGCAACGGCAGAAAGAGGCCGAGCTCAGTCTGCAGAACATGGGCATCACCTTCAACGTGTATGGCCATGAAGCCGGGACGGAGAAAGTCTGGCCAATCGACCTCTTACCCAGGATCATCGATTCAACAGAGTGGTCGACCATCCAGCGCGGATTAGAGCAGCGAATACGGGCGCTGAACCTTTTCATCGATGATGTTTACAACAAAGGCCAGATCTTTAAGGACGGCGCGGTCGACAAAGACCTCATTCTCTCGTCGAAGACGCTGCGTGAGCAGTGTAAAGGCTTCAAGCCACCGCAGGGCGTCTGGTGCCACATCACGGGCGTCGATCTGATTCGCGATCGTGACGGCCAAATCTACGTCTTGGAAGATAACCTGCGTTGTCCTTCGGGCGTCTCGTACGTCCTCGAGAACCGAGAGCTCATGAAACGCACGTTTGCCCACGTATTTCAAGGCATGTCGGTTGCGCCGATCGAGGACTACACCGAACAGCTCCTCAAGACTCTGCTGGACTGTGCACCGCACCACGCCGATGATCCGACCGCGGTGGTTCTGACGCCGGGCATCTACAATTCCGCCTATTTTGAACACACGTTTCTTGCGCAGCAAATGGGCGTCGAATTGGTCCAGGGATCGGATCTCGTCGTCGATGGCGATTACCTTTACATGATTACGACGCGAGGACTGCGCCGAGTGGATGTGATTTATCGCCGCATCGATGACGACTTCCTCGACCCGCGGTGTTTTCGAACAGATTCATGTCTTGGCGTCGATCGCCTGATGGAGGTCTATCGTAAGGGTAACGTGTCGCTGGCGAATGCTCCCGGCACCGGGGTCGCGGACGACAAGGCCGTTTATGCGTTCGTGCCGGAGATCATCAAGTACTACCTCCAGGAAGAGGCAATCCTGCCCAATGTGCCGACGTATTTATGTTCCAACGACAGGCAACGCGAGCACGTGCTGGCCAACCTGGACAAGCTGGTCGTCAAGCCAACCAACGAGTCCGGAGGATACGGGATCTTAATGGGTCCCCAGGCTTCGCAAGCGGAGCGCGAGAAATGCGCCGACGCGGTGCGCGCGAATCCGCGTGAATGGATCGCGCAGCCGATGCTAAGACTCTCGACAGTACCAACGTTAGTTGGTGATGAACTCAAGCCACGACACGTGGATCTCCGTCCCTTCGTTCTCTGCGGCAAGGAAACCTACGTGATGCCCGGTGGGTTGACGCGTGTTGCCCTACGCGAGGGTTCGATGGTCGTCAACTCTTCCCAAGGTGGCGGCAGCAAAGACACGTGGGTGCTTCATCCGACGTCACCGCCGGCGCCTGCACCGAAGATGGCGGCCGCTTCGCAGGGAATTGCTTAATGCTCAGCCGCGTTGCCGATTCGGTTTATTGGATTAGTCGCTACGTCGAGCGGGCTGAAAACGTCGCGCGGTTCATCGACGTCAACTACAATCTCACACTCGGCGAGAGCGAGTCGCTCGGCCGGCAATGGGTGCCCCTGATCAATACGACGGGCGATCAGGACGATTTCAAAGAGCGATACGGGGCCCCCACGCGTGATAACGTCCTCCAGTTCCTATCTTTCGACAAGAAGAACCCGAACTCGATTATCTCTTGCGTGGCGATGGCTCGCGAAAACGCGCGAACGATTCGCGACGTGATTCCCTCTGTTGTCTGGGAACAACTGAACAAGTTCTTTTTCATGGTTCGATCGGCCGATCAGCACAGCGGCACGCTCGACCAACCGCAGGAATTCTGCGAGCGCGTGAGACTGTCCAGCCATTTGATCGTAGGGGCGAAGTACGTGACGATGGCGCACGGGGAAGCCTGGCATTTCATGCGACTTGGGCGCCTGCTTGAGCGGGCCGACAAGACATCGCGAATCGTCGACGTGCAATACTACCTTTTGCTTCCGGACGCTGGCTACGTCGGTTCAACGCTGGATATCATCCGTTGGGCGGCCCTGCTCAAGTCGGCCAGCGCACTTGAGATGTATCGGCGCCAGCACGGCAAGATCGTTCCCGAAACCGTGGCCGCTTTCTTGATTCTCGATCGTCATTTCCCACGGGCGGCCCACTTTTGCCTGACCAAAGCGCACGAGTCGATGCGCAACATCACCGGCAGCCCGGCCGGAACGTTTCAAAACCCGGCCGAACAGCGCATGGGACGGTTGTGCGGCAACATCGATTACAGCAGCATCAACGACATTATCAAACGCGGACTCCACGAGTATATCGATGACCTTCAAATCCAGTTGAATCTGGTCGGCGAAGCCGTTCACGAAGAATTCTTCAGGTCCGACCGATTCACCCCGTCAAAGACTTCCCCACGCATGATTCAGACGGCAATGAGTTGATATGCGGTTATCAGAAAGCAATTCTTCGTTTGCCGTAAAACTCATCGACATATGATCCGAATCGCCCTTAATCACAGGTCGACGTACCGTTACGACCAAACCGTCAAACTCGGACCGCAAGTAGTAAGACTGCGGCCCGCTCCGCACTGCAGAACTCCCATTTGCAGTTATTCGCTGCGGGCTCTTCCCGAGAAACACTTTCTCAACTGGCAGCAAGATCCGCACAGCAACTATCTGGCGCGGTTCGTATTTCCCAATGTCACTGAGTCCTTCGAAATCGAAGTCGATCTGGTGGCCGAAATGACGGTCATCAATCCGTTTAACTTTTTTCTGGAGCCGTCGGCGACCCAATTTCCCTTTCAATACGACACGGACCTCGCAAAGGATCTAAAACCGTTTCTGCGTCGGATCGAAGCCGGACCGCGACTCTCATTGCTTCTTTCAACGATCGATCGATCACCTCGCAAGACGATGGACTTCCTGGTCGAACTGAATCTGCGCCTGCATCAAGATGTTGAGTATTTGATCCGGATGGAACCGGGCGTACAGTCGCCGGAGAAAACGTTGACACTTGCCAGCGGTTCGTGCCGCGACAGTGCTTGGCTGATGGTGCAAGTTCTACGTCATTTGGGACTCGCGGCGCGATTCGTTTCCGGCTACTTGATACAGCTCAAGCCCGACATCGAGTCGCTTGACGGCCCATCTGGTCCCGCCAAAGACTTCACGGATCTGCACGCCTGGGCAGAAGTCTATTTGCCGGGTGCCGGCTGGATTGGACTGGATCCGACTTCCGGCTTGCTCGCCGGCGAAGGGCACATTCCCCTGGCTTGTACGCCTGAGCCCGCTGCGGCGGCACCGATCACTGGCACCGTCGGTCAGTGCGAGGTCAACTTCAATCATGAGATGTCGCTGACGCGCATTCACGAGGATCCGCGAGTCACCAAGCCGTATACCGCCGAACAGTGGCAGCGCATCGAGTCGGTCGGCCATCAGGTCGACGCTCGCCTGTCAGCAGGCGATGTCCGCCTAACGATGGGCGGCGAACCTACGTTTGTTTCCATCGACGACATGGAAGGTGACGAATGGAAAACGGCCGCAGTTGGTCCCACAAAAAGAGCTCTGGCGGGACATCTCATCGATCGACTGCGTCAACGTTTTGCCCCTGGCGGGCTGATCCATTACGGCCAAGGCAAGTGGTATCCGGGCGAGTCACTACCGCGCTGGACATTGACATGCATGTGGCGATCCGATGGCCAACCGATTTGGGAAGACACGGATCTGCTGGCGGATCCGGATCGCGAATATGGTCACACGATCGAAGACGCCGAGCGGTTCGGAATACATTTTGCCAACCGCCTGCAGGTGAATCCCAACCATCTTGCGCGGGCCTACGAAGATACACTCTACTATCTTTGGAAAGAGCAACGATTGCCGGTCAACGCCGACTTGGCCGACGCGGATCTCGAAGATGACGAGGAACGAGCGCGTCTGACTCGCGTGTTGGAGACTGGCGTTGGGGCACCGGTCGGCTGTATGTTGCCGTTAGTCCATCAATGGTGGAATGCGGGGCCGCGGTGGTTGAGCGGCTCGTGGCCCGTACGCTCGAAGCACTTGTTCTTGATCCCCGGTGATTCGCCGATGGGTCTTCGTTTGCCGATCGATTCTTTGCCGCTTGGTCTGTCCGCCGACAGCAGTTCGGCACCGTTCGTTCCGTTTGAACAAACCTCGTCACTTCCGGATTACACGCAGCTGCGGCAGCAATTCACCTGGCGGGAACAAAGCGTAAGGCGGGCCGAAGCACCGATTCAGCAACAAGTGCTACACTACGTCGGGGCGGGGCAGGCTGGCTTGCAGGAACCCATTGAGAGAGACGAGCTTGAAGCCGTGCCGAATCATGGCGACACGGGCCTTGTCCGAACGGCAATGTGTCTGCAGCCGCGCGACGGCAAGCTGCATGTCTTCATGCCGCCCGTACAACGATTGGAGGACTACCTCGAACTCCTCACCGCTGTCGAGGAAACGGCCAAAGAACTGCATCTGCCGGTAATCATCGAAGGCTACCTGCCGCCTCCCGACTACCGACTGCAGTATGCCAAGGTCTCATCGGATCCGGGTGTCATCGACGTCAACATCCATCCAGCTCATAATTGGAACGAGCTGGTCGCTACAACATCAGGTCTCTACGAAGACGCGCGACTGTCGCGACTCGGAACGGAAAAGTTCGATATCGACGGCACTCACACTGGCACGGGTGGCGGCAATCATGTCGTGATGGGCGCGGCCACGCCGGCCGATAGTCCTTTTCTGAGGCGTCCCGATTTACTGCGGAGCCTCGTGGGTTACTGGCATAATCATCCATCGCTCTCGTATCTATTTTCAGGACACTTCGTTGGACCAACAAGCCAGGCGCCGCGCGTCGATGAAGGACGGCGCGACGCAACTTACGAGTTGCAGCTTGCGTTTGAACAGATTCCCACGAACCGTCATTGTCCTCCGTGGTTAGTTGATCGAGTTTTTCGACACCTGCTGGTTGACATCACCGGCAACACACACCGGGCGGAATTCTGCATCGACAAGCTCTATTCGCCCGACAGCGCGACGGGGCGTTTGGGCTTGGTTGAATTCCGCGCTTTTGAGATGCCACCCCACTGGCAAATGAGCCTGACTCAGCAGTTGTTGTTGCGAGCCCTCGTCGCGCGCTTCTGGGAACGGCCCTACAACACAGGATTGGTTGATTGGGACACGTCAATTCATGACCGCTGGATGCTGCCGCACTTCGTCCAACAGGACTTCGAAGACGTAATCGAGGAAACCAGATGCGCCGGCATTCCGCTGGAGGTCAGCTGGTTCTTGCCGCATTTCGAATTTCGATTTCCTTTGATCGGGGAGATGGAGCAGCGGGAGATCCATGTCGAATTGCGCACGGCGATTGAGCCCTGGTACGTGCTGGGCGAAGAGCCAGCTGGCAGCGCCACGGCTCGATTTGTCGATTCGTCGGTTGAACGGTTGCAGGTCAAAGTGAAAGGGCTCTCCGGGCCGCGGCACATACTGGCATGTAACGGACGTAGGATTCCTCTGCATTCCACGGGCACGGAGGGCGAATTCGTTGCCGGCGTGCGTTATCGTGCCTGGCAGCCGCCAAGCTGTCTTCATCCAACGATAGGCGTCGACGAACCTCTTGTGTTCGATGTGCTGGACACGTGGATGGGCCGATCTGTAGGCGGTTGCAAATACCACGTTGGCCATCCCGGAGGGCTGAATCCGGAAAGTTTTCCCGTTAATGCTTACGAAGCCGAAAGCCGCCGCGCTGCTCGATTCTTCAGAACCGAACACACGGCGGGACCGATACAGATTCCCCACGATGAGCGAAACACCGCATTTCCGATGACGCTTGATCTTCGCCGAAGTCGCGCTGTATAAGCTACTCGCAAGTCGAGCAAACGAAATCGCGCTGCCCTCGGAGATTCGAACGACACCGTGTCCACCGCTCAGCCATCGATCAAGAACATTTTTCAGGACTACATGCCGCTCGACGGCGTGCATGACGAGTACTTCAACAACTCAGGCCATGCGCGCGAACACGCGCAACTTCTTGTTGCCTCGATCAATCGACTCGGGCGCGAAGAATTTGATCGACGCTGGCAGCAGGCTCAACGCCTGATCCATGAAAATGGTTTCGCCTACAGCGGCTACGCCACGCCCAAAGAGCAACCCCGACCATGGGAGATGGACGCGCTGCCGCTGGTGATTTCATCGACCGAGTGGCAATCGGTTTCCAAATCGCTACAGCAGCGGGCTCGCGTGTTGAATTTGACCTTACAGGACCTGTACGGCGATCAGCGGTTGCTGAAAGAGGGCGTGCTCCCGCGAGAGCTTGTGTTTGCGCATCCTGGTTTCCTGCGGCCGTACCACGGTCAAAGGCTTCCGCGGAATTGCTTTTTGCATTTCTACGCGGCAGATCTAGCGCGGTCGCCGGACGGCAAGTGGTGGGTCCTTGCCGATCGAACGGAAGCACCTTCCGGTGTTGGCTATGCGTTGGAAAACCGAATTGTCACTTCCAGGATTCTGCCCGATGTGTTTCGTGAATGTCGCGTTCAGCGGCTGGCGCCGTTCTTCATCGCCGCGCGCGAAACGCTCCGGGCACTCGCGCTCGCCCATCGCGAAAACCCCCATGTCGTTCTGCTTAGCCACGGGCCGAGAAGTCCCAACTATTTTGAGGATGCCTATCTGGCGCGCTACCTTGGCTACACGTTGGTTGAAGGCGGCGACCTCGCGGTGCGGAATGGCTACGTCAAAGTCAAAACGCTCGGTGGTTTGATGCCTGTCGACGTCGTCCTACGCCGACAGAACAGCGAGGACTGCGACCCCTTGGAACTGGGAGCTGACTCACATGTCGGCGTCGCCGGGATGACTCAGGCCGTACGATCCGGCAAAGTCGCCATCACTAACGTTCTGGGCAGCGGGCTGGTTGAGTCAGTCGCGTTCATGGCCTTCATGCCGCATTTGTGTCGTGCCTTGCTAAGGGAAGAGTTGGCTTTGCCCGGTGTCGCGACGTGGTGGTGTGGACAAGCGGATGATCTAGAGCATGTGCTGGACAATCTGGATGATTTGATTGTTCAACCGGCTTTTCGCCGTCGTGGCAAAGACGGTCCAACCCGCGAAGCGCTTGGTAAGATGTCACTTGACCAACTAGCCGAGACAATTCGGGCAGACCCATCCGCGTTTGCCGCACAGGAGAGAGTGGTGCGGTCGACGGTTCCCGTTTGGCGGCGAGACCTTCAGCCATCGTACGCCGCCTTGCGTGGTTATTTGGTGGCCTCCGGCGACGACTACACCGTTATGCAAGGGGGGCTGGCCCGCATTTCGTCCGCACTCGATCCGCTCGAAATGTCGATCCGCAGAGGAGAGGGCAGCAAGGATGCCTGGATCCTGGCGGACGGCCCCGTTCAGCACGTCACCTTGCTTGACGAACCGGGGCGATCGATCGTGTTGCGCCGCGGTGGAGCCGAGCTTCCAAGTCGCGCAGCAGACAACGTTTTCTGGTTGGGGCGACACTTGGAGCGGGCCGAATCGTGCGTCCGCTTGCTGCGTGAGGCGGTCAGCAGGTTGACAGGTGAGACCCTGTCGAGCGGTACGGCCGCAATTCCCGTGCTTTTGCGCTGCCTCGCTGATCAGGGCCAAGTTGAGCCGGGCTACGCGGTTGACGAGATGCGGGAGCAGCTTCCGCCCATCGAACAGGTACTTCCACAAGCAGTCTTCGATCCGGCAAACAACGATTGTCTGCGCCGTGTCCTGGACAATTTGTTTCGCCTTGGATCGGTTGTGCGCGACCGGTTGTCGCTTAATGCGTGGCGGATTATTCATCGCCTGGACGAAGGTTTTCAACCAGCACGCCACGGGGGCACCACCCTGTCCGATTTGTTGGCCATGGCCGACGAATTGCTAATCGAACTTGCGGCGTTCAGCGGCATCGTGACCGAGAGCATGACACACTCGCAGGCCTATCGCTTCCTCGATCTGGGACGCCGCGTCGAACGATCACTGCAGATTCTTAGCCTGATCAAGAATGCCTTCATTCCGCTGCCCGAGATTCATGGGCCTGTGTTCGAAACCGTGTTGGAAATCGCCGACAGTCTCATGACGTATCGCTCGCGCTATCTTGCTAATTTGCAGTTGGCGGCAGTGCTGGACCTGCTGATGACCGACGAGACAAACCCTAGAGCGCTGGCGTACCAATTTGTCCAGATCAACGAACACGTTGAGCAACTGCCACGGACCGGTTCTCAGACGGGGTACTCCTTGGAACAGAAACTGGCCATGTCTCTCCTGCATTCGATCCGCATCGTCGACGTTCAGGCGACCGCGCAACTGCACGGTCTTGGTGAGAGTAGACAACTGGAGGAGCTTTGCAGCAACCTGGAATCACAACTGCCTAAGCTCTCCGAGGCGATTTCGCACCGTTACCTTGTACACGCAGGCCCTGAACATCAACTTGCTGAGATCCGGCCGCAATGAGATACAGAGTCACACACACGACGAAGTACATTTATTCGGAAGCCGTACCGGTGTGCCACAATCTGGTGCATCTTGAACCTCGCCGCTTGCCAAACCAGACTTGCGACGACTTTCGCTTGCTGCTTCATCCGGAACCTGTCGAGGTTGTCCATCGTGAAGACTTCTTTGGCAATAGCAGTTCCTATTTTTCGATCGAGCGAGCGCATCTCGGACTGACCATCACTGCCGCGAGTCAGGTCGAAGTTAGCAGCGAACCGATTTGCAAAAGCACGGCAACGGTGCCCTGGGAAGAAGTAGCAACAAATTTGCGGACCGACCGCTCGGACGAATCACTTCAGGCTTGTCAATTTGTGTTCGGCTTGCCTAAGATGACTCGCTTGGCCGAGCTCGCTGAGTATGCACGTCGCTCCTTTCCTGCGGGACGAGCGATACTTGAGGGCGTGCTCGATCTGACGCGCAGAATCCGTGAAGATTTCTCATACGACCCGCGCGCAACGACCGTCCAGACGCCCATCGACGAAGTTTTCGAAAAGCGTCGCGGGGTCTGTCAAGATTTCGCCCACCTGCAGATTGCATGCATCCGCGTAATGGGATTGGCTGCGCGATACGTAAGTGGCTATCTGCGCACGGACCCACCGCCCGGCAAGCCGCGACTCATTGGCGCTGATGCTTCGCACGCCTGGCTTTCCGTTTACTGTGGTGAAGCTGGATGGATCGACGTCGATCCGACAAACAACGCACTCGCGTCGAGCGATTACATCACCTTGGCATGGGGAAGCAACTACAACGATGTCTGCCCGATAGAGGGAGTGATCGTTGGCGGGGGCGAGCACCACATGCAAGTTTCTGTGGACGTAGCTCTCGATGAATCGGAGGACAAACTTGCCAGTTGCGACATGAAGATGCCCTTCAATGGCTGATTCGGCGCTTCATGTCTTTGCCGCAATAATAGGCCCGGCTCGCCCACGAGATGGGCAGCCATCGCGACGTTGTGCGAGTGACTATCGCAAGGCTCGCACGAATCGGCTTTTTTTCGTCGTGACGAGGATCGGCAATGGCGGCACGATACTTGCTTAGAATCAAGCTGAAGAGGCCTGATTCAAGCGTTTCAATCGTGGTCAGGCCCATGATATCTTCTCCACGGTCGCGGTTGGCTCATGTCGAACGTTTCTTACAAGGCACCTATGATGCGTGATCATCTGGATTTTCTCTGCAATGTCAGCGAGATGAGCTCGGCGTTCGCGGCTAGTTCGGACTCAGCGGCGTTTTTCCGACAACTAGTCCAGATCGTCGCGAGGCACCTTCTGGCCGACGTCTGCTCGATCTACGTCTACGATGCCGACGGCAATCAGCTTACGATGCATGCCAACGTGGGTCTGCGGGCGAATCTGGCAAGCCCCGTTCGATTGGCGATTGGATCGGGACTGATCGGCACCGTCTTTGAGCAACGTGCGCCGATTGTGGAGAACCACGCCAGCAATCATCCAAAATACAAGAGAATTCCGAACATCGGGGAAGAACAATATGATTCTTTCCTCGCAGTTCCACTGGTAACAGGTGGCGAAGGAATCGGCGTGATCGCCGTACAGCGTAAAGAACGAGATCATTTTTCCGATGATGACCTGACCGCACTCAAGGTCGTCGCCAGCCAACTAGCTGGGTGCATCAACAGTGCTCGAGCCCTCTCCGCGATTGGGGCTCACACGCAAGCAGTCAAAGCTCAATCTGCCCCACAACTTATCCGGGGCAAGGTCGTTTCGAATGGCACGGTAATCGGCAAATCTCGTGTGCATCGGTCATCGGAGTCTGTAACTGAACTGCTCGCCGCACTTCCGTCGACCATGACTTTGGAAGAATTCTGTTCCGCGTTGCGTCGAACGACCGAACAGATTGAAGACTTGCAATCTTTGGTCGCGGAACGATTGCCAGAAGCGGTATCGCTGATTTTTTCGGCTCATCTAATGATCCTGAAGGACAAATTCTTCAGCACGCCCATTGCTGACGGTATTCGCAGTGGGAAAACCGTTGCTGAAGCAATCGTGGACGTGCTTAGCCCATTTCGAAGGAGGCTTCTGGCCAGTTCGTCGGCGCTGGTTCGGGAGAAGGTTCAAGACCTCGACGACGTTGGAGCTCGACTTGTAAGAAACCTACTAGCATCCGAAGAATCGGCGTCTATGGCCGAGCAGGACGACATTATCATCGCTCGTGAAATCCTGCCTTCCGAATTGGTGATGCTGTCGCTCGAAGAGCCAGGCGGTCTGATTCTGGTTGAAGGAGCTGCGACCAGCCACGTTGCCATTCTGGCTCGCTCACTTTGTCTGCCGTTGTACATTACTGACGACACGTCGGTGTTAGATGTGCCAGACGAAACGTTGATGTTGATGGATGGCTATACGGGCAACATCTATGTCTCACCGACTCACAAGACTGTCGCAACCTTCAAGGCTGAAAGAGTACCTTCAGATTCGAGCGATCACGTCGACTGCGCACAGACATATTTTCCGGCTATGACTGCCGACGGAACAGGAATCGAGGTTCGCGTTAACATCAACCTACTGAGTGAGATTCCACTCGTGCATCAAGTCAAGGCGGACGGAATAGGGCTCTACCGAACGGAGTTTCCCTTCATGATTCGCAATAGTTTCCCTGATGAGGAGGAACAGTATCTCGTCTATCGAAGGTTAGTTCAGGCTTTCTCCGATCAGACGGTCACGTTTCGAACGCTCGATGTCGGCGGTGACAAGACACTGAGTTACTCAAACAACACGGAAGAAAACCCGGAACTCGGACTGCGCGGAATCCGATTCTCGCTTCGTCACCCGGCCGTGTTCGAGCAGCAGTTAAAAGCGATTCTTCGTGCCGGCGTTGACTGCCCACAGCTGCGCATCATGTTTCCCATGGTTTCGGCGGTTGATCAGTTTCGGACGGCGGTCGAGCTGACACAGGAGGCAATTGATGACCTAGAACGCAGCGGAACCCCTTCGCACCGATCGCCGCAAATCGGCCTAATGTTGGAGAC
>CAJHYQ010000717.1_pt1 | contig 13595 bp, 11 predicted proteins | sample 9198721 | NCBI WGS metagenome assembly CAJHYQ01 (sample SAMEA7708357, study PRJEB35096) | sediment metagenome | biome: marine neritic benthic zone biome [ENVO:01000025]; feature: sediment [ENVO:00002007]; material: shallow marine sediment [ENVO:03000034] sea grass bed [ENVO_01000059] ... | reverse complement strand
TCGGCTGGACTGCATGGGAACAGCTGCAGTCTGAGCGTGAGGCCGTCCTGACTGATGCGCAGGAAATGCTGCAAGCTCAGGTGTCGTTGACCGGAGACGCCGAAAAGAAGTGGCAGCAGGAAGAAGCTGACGGGCGGCTTGCGATGGTGGCTGATCCCGTCGGTCCATTTCGTGAATTTGAAATTCATCAATTGGCCCGCAAACTTGTCACGAGCATCTCGGCGGCTCAAGGTCGTTTCACGACGAGCCTCGTTGCGCAGGATTTGGAAAAGCCTCGCAAGACTCATGTGCTGCGAAGGGGTGAATACAACTTGCCAACCGGTGATCCCTTGGAGCCAGGGATTCTGACCGTGATGGGTGCGTTTCCTGAAGATGTGCCCCGCAACCGACTGGGCCTTGCGCGTTGGCTCACGTCACGAGAGCATCCATTGGTGGCTCGTGTCCTTATCAATCGTGTCTGGCAACGGACATTTGGCGAAGGGCTCGTACGCACACCCGAGGATTTTGGAGTGCAGGGGCAGCAGCCGACTCATCCGGAGTTGTTGGATTGGCTGGCCGTCGAGTTACAGGACTCTGGTTGGGATCTTAAGCAGATGTTGCGGCTGATGGTCACCAGTCGGACCTTTCGCCAAAGCTCGAAGTTTCGGGAGGACGTTGATGATCGCGACAACCGATTGTTGTCGCGAGGTCCCCGATTTCGATTGGATGCTGAAGTGCTGCGGGATCTCGGACTCTGGGCAAGTGAGCTGCTTGATCCGCACATGGGAGGTGAAGGCGTCAAGCCCTACCAGCCTAGTGGTATGTGGATGGCCATGGCCCACCCGGCCAGCAACACTAAAAAGTATGTTCGCGACAAAGGCGAACGTCTGTATCGAAGGAGTCTGTACGTCTACTGGAAGCGAACTAGTCCGCACCCGATGATGACCTTGTTCGACGCGCCGGATCGGGAAGCCAGTTGTGTTCGACGATCACGCAGCAATACATCGCTCCAGTCACTGGGGCTGCTGAACGAAACCCAACGCATCGAAATGTCTCGCATGCTGGCCGAAAGACTGTTGCGCAACAAGGCCAGCGACTCAGAACGCCTGGATTGTCTCTTCCGATTATTAGCTTGCCGAGAGCCGTTGGATGTTGAGCGGAAGGCATGCGTCGGTTTGTTAGATTCAATGCGCGAGCGATATTCCAAGTCGGAAGACGACGCGCTTGCATTGTTGACGACAGGTGACACCCCGCGAAGCGAGGAATTTGACGTTGTTGACCACGCGGCCTGGACGCAGGTTGCCGTCACCGTATTGGCCAGCGATATCGCAATCATGTTGTGGTAAGCCATTAACCCACTCACGATCGTCTTAGTCATATGCAAACGCACAACACCGATCCAATTCGAGAACACGAACTCATGCTGACGCGGCGCCAGTTGTTCGGGCGCGCTAAGCTCGGTCTAGGCACAGCTGCTATGGCGAGCCTGCTGGGCACGGATCTGATGGCCGATAACGTAGTGAACGGAATTCATCACCCTGCCAGGGCCAAACGCGTTATCTATCTGTTTATGAGTGGCGGACCGAGTCAACATGATCTTTGGGACTACAAACCGAAGCTCAACGAAATGTTTGGTGAGCAACTACCCAAACATGTTCGTGATGGGCAGCGCATCACCGGTATGACGGCCAATCAGAAAAACGGCTTGCCACTGGCTCCAAGCAAGTACAAGTTCACCCGCTATGACAACAACGATGGCGGCGTTTGGGTGAGCGAATTGTTGCCGTACACAGCACGCGTCGCCAAGGAGCTATGCGTTGTTCACACGACATTTACGGAGGCGATCAATCACGATCCGGCCATCACGTATATCCAGACCGGCAGCCAGGTTCCCGGTCGCCCGAGTCTTGGAGCGTGGCTCAGTTACGGTCTGGGTAGCCTGAACGAGAATCTACCTCACTATGTTGTAATGCACGCCAAGACGAGTTTTCCGGAACAGAGTCTATTCAATCGCTTGTGGGGCACCGGGTTCCTGCCCTCTGAGCATCAAGGCATGTTAATGCGCAGCCAGGGTGATCCCGTCCTCTATTTGAGTAACCCGGCCGGCGTCTCCCGCACAGATCGTCGGCAACAGCTGGATGCCCTAACAGCAATCAATCACGCGCAGCACGAAGCGTTTGGTGATCCCGAGATTCTCTCACGCATTCGCTTGCATGAAATGGCCTATCGGATGCAATCCTCGGTGCCCGAACTAATGGATTTGTCTGACGAAAGCCCCGCGACGTTCGAGCTGTACGGCGAAGATGCCCATATGCCCGGCAGCTTTGCTGCTTGTTGTTTGAATGCGCGACGGCTGGTTGAACGAGGCGTGCGGAACGTACAAATCTTCCATCGTGGCTGGGACGCTCACGGAAACCTACCGAAGGAACATGAATCTCAATGCAAAGACATTGACCAAGGCACCGCCGCATTGATCACCGACCTGAAGCAGCGTGGTTTGCTCGACGAAACGCTCGTCATCTGGGGTGGAGAGTTTGGACGGACGGCGTATTGCCAGGGCGGATTGACCCGTGAAAACTACGGTCGCGATCATCATCCGCGCTGCTTTACTGTTTGGATGGCAGGCGGCGGTGTCAAGGCGGGTATCACCTACGGCCGAACCGATGATTACGGATACAACATTTGCGATGCCGACGGAGACACGATCAGTCCGCAGCCGTCGATGGAACGTTGGACGCCAGGGACCATGCACATTCACGATCTCAATGCGACCATTCTCCACCTCATGGGGATCGATCATAAGCGTTTAACCTATCGCTATCAGGGACGCGACTTCCGCCTAACCGATGTGCATGGTCACGTCATGCACGACTTAATCACCTAGCCAGGTCAGGTGGCAAGACGCAATTGTTAAGAAAGCCGAAGAGGATGGACAAAAACACCGATTCAAAACAAGTTACCCGTCGAACGTTTACCAAAGCGGTTGGTGGATGCTTTGGTGCGGCGCTCGGCTTTCATTTCATTCCCAGTCGGGCCTGGGGCAATCTTGAAAAACCCACGCTGGCTGGAATTGGAGCCGGTGGACGAGGCCGCGCAGACATTTCTGAATCGCACCAGTGTGGCTTTGAGGTGGTTGCGTTGGTCGATGTCGTCGACGCCAACAAATTAGGGTCGTCAAGAAATCGTCGCTTTAACTCGATGAAGGAAGTTCGGTCTGCTTTTCCAAAGGCAGCGTACTTCAGCGACTACCGCATGATGCTAGACAAGTTGGGCGACAAGATTGATGCGGTCACCGTATCGACGCCGGATCATCACCACTTCCACGCGTCCGCACTCGCGATGAAAGCCGGTAAACACGTCTATTGCCAGAAGCCACTCACGCACGGCATCTGGGAAGCTCGCATGATGGCACAGCTCGCCGATCGGACGGGTGTCAAAACGCAAATGGGCAATCAAGCTCATGCGACCGATCACATGCGACGATGCGTTGAACTGATCCGCGCGGGCCTCATCGGCAAAGTCAAGGAAGTACACGCCTGGACCAATCGCCCGATTTGGCCACAAGGTTTTTCGAAACCGCCAACGCCCGAAGCCGTTCCCGACGGAATCGATTGGCAGCAATGGATTGGACCGGCACCTTGGGTCGATTACAGTTCCAAGATTGCACCCTTCTCATGGCGCGGTTGGTGGGACTATGGTACCGGTGCATTGGGTGACATGGCTTGTCACATCATGGATATGGCCTACTGGGCCCTCATGCCCGGTGCGCCACAATGGGTGATCGCCCAACAGCAGGGTGCCACAGAGCTGTCGCCGCCGATCAGTTCGAAGATCACCTGGCAGTTCGCTCCGAGCGAATATACGGGCGAAGATGGTTTTCAGTACTCGTGGTACGACGGGTATGTTGATGCTCGATTTGATCGTGAAACTTGGTCACTTGTCAAAGAAAGCGATCGCTACAACCATCCGGATCGCGACGTGTTGGACGAGATGGATTTTCGCAGAATCGGCAGCGTGATTGTCGGCGAAGAAGGCAAGCTGTTCTTCAATCGCGGACGCGGCGGAAAATGGTTCCTCAAGGTTTCGAACGCTGTTGATGGGTTTGATTGGCCCGCACAAACGGTGCCTCGCGCTCCACGACAAAACAACTTTCAGGAGTGGATCGATGCCATCGACGGCAAGATTGATCAGGGGCAATCCAACTTCGGCCTAGCCGGACAGCTGACCGAAACCGTGTTACTCGGCGTACTCGCTCAGCGGGTGCCTGACACAAAACTCCAGTGGGATGCCGAGCGGATGGAGGTGAAAGGTCGCCCCGAGCTGAAGAGATTTATCCAACGCGAGTATCGTAGCGGCTGGGAAATCGACATCTAAGCCAATTCTCATCTGGCAAGCCGTTACTGTTGAATTCGAGTTGCCTGCCACCAGGCGTGGCGAAGCGAAGGTCATCGCTGAAGGCGTTTGTATTTGAACCGCGTCGGGTCCCCGGCATTGGCGCCAAGTCGCTCGGCTCGCTGCTTTTCATACGTCTCGAAATTGCCTTCGCACCAGTGGACGTAGGCGTCGCCCTCGAAAGCCAAGATATGAGTCGCGATTCGATCCAAGAACCAACGATCGTGGCTGATCACGACGACACAACCGACGAAGTTGACAATCGCTTCTTCCAACGCGCGGAGTGTGTCGACGTCCAGGTCGTTCGTCGGTTCGTCCAGCAAGAGCACATTGCAGCCTCGTCGTAGTAGTTTGGCCAAATGTACGCGGTTGCGTTCACCACCGGACAACATTGCCATCTTCTTTTCTTGGTCAGGACCTCGGAAGTTGAATCGCGAGACGTACGCTCGGGCGTTGATCTGGCGACCTCCTATCTGCAGAGTCTCGTGACCGCCCGAGATTTCCTGAAAGACCGAATTGTCATCCTGCAATGCATCGCGCGACTGGTCGACGTAACCCAGCTCGACCGTCGAACCAACTCGCAGCGTACCGGAGTCGGGTTGTTCGTCGCCCATCATCATGCGGAATAAGGTTGTCTTACCCGCCCCGTTCGGGCCGATCACACCAACGATTCCGCCGGGAGGCAGTGAGAAGCTGAGATCCTCGATCAGCAGTTGATCGCCGAACGATTTCTGGATCCCTTTGGCTTCGACAACGAGATCTCCGAGGTGGGCACCAGGTGGAATCTGCATCTCGAATTCGTCAAGACGCTCTTCGAATCCCTCACTTGAGAGCTGTTCGTAGGCCTTAATACGTGCTTTACTCTTTGCCTGTCGGGCACGCGGTGCCATTCGAATCCATTCCAATTCGCGCTGCAGCGTTTTTTGGCGCGCTGTTGCCGATTTCTCCTCGGTCGCCAACCTTGCCTGTTTTTGTTCTAACCAGGAAGAATAGTTGCCCTCCCACGGAATGCCCCGTCCTCGGTCGAGCTCCAAGATCCAGCCGGCAACATTGTCCAGGAAGTACCGATCGTGGGTCACGGCAACAACCGTTCCAGAATATTCGGCCAAGTGTCGCTCGAGCCAAGCAACGGCCTCGGCATCCAGATGGTTGGTCGGCTCGTCGAGCAACAGTAGATCGGGACGCTGCAAAAGAATCTTGCACAGCGCGACGCGGCGTCGTTCGCCGCCGGACAGCGTATCGACGCTTGCATCACCAGGTGGCAGGTTCATTGCGTCCATGGCCACTTCGATTTGCCGATCCAGATCCCAAAGATTCTCGGTGTCGATCTGGTCCTGCACCGAAGCAAGTTCGTCACAGAGCTTCTCCATTTCGTCTGCTGCGATGGGTTCAGACAAGCGGCTGTTAATCTCGTTGAACCGATCGAGCAAACCTCGCTTGTCCGCGACAGCTTGTTGAACGTTTCCAAAGACATCCGTGCTCGAGTCTAACTTCGGTTCTTGTGCGAGGTATTCCACGGTAAAGCCACGAGTCAATCCAGCCTCGCCTTCAAAGTCCGTTTCCTCGCCAGCCATAATTCGCAACAATGTGCTCTTGCCAGCTCCATTTCGACCGAGAACACCGATCTTTGCGCCGGGATAAAACGCTAGCCAGATCTCTGACAGCACGGCTCGGTTGCCGTGTTTTTTCGTCAGATTTGCGATCGTGTAGATGTATTTTTCGCCCATAAATCTTCTCAAACGAAGGTGAAAAAGTTGAAGCCGAGGTCCATGTGAATCTTTAACGCCTGCGGCGAATCTGTCGGATGTTCGCGCTGTACGTCGCGTGCCGAAAAATTTGACCCCATCAATCGTATGATGACGATGTCTCTCGTGAAAGCTCACCTGACTCCTTGCCAGCCGCTCCTGGCAAGTCGGTGACCGAGCCTCTTCCTCCACCCAGCCAAGAGCTCGCCCCGCCCTTAATCCGACTCGCCAGGAGCATCATTTCCTGCCACAAGCGCAGCTGTTCCCCGCAGCTGTGCTTGTTTTTTTTTGCGCTGACCGAAATTTGCTGTTGCTTCACCGCCGGCAACGTCAAAGCCAAACGCTCTCCTCAGTTGGCAGATCTTTTGGTGCGTCATCCGGGACTCCCCACAGGATGTTGACGCTGCTGCCTTGCATCCATAGAATTCCAGCGCTCGACCGAAACACCGGCGTACGACAAGAATTGATTGCTTTTGCCGGGTTCTCTGCAGGTTTTGCTGGAGATCTTGCGAAATTCCAACCTTGCAGCTGAAACGGTCAATTATCTTGGAAGAAGGCAAATCGCCCCAATTCTCTATAGACACTCGGTAAAGCGATTGAACTGGCATTTGTGCCTGGCCGATGACGAATCATTGGCGATTAAATCGACGCTTGATTTGATCCAACAGACAAGAGTTAGTTGAGGGGACTGGCAGATGAACCAAGATACCGTCGGACGCCCGATGGAGATTCTGCTGGTTGAGGACAACCTAGATGACGCCCGATTGGCCATTGAGGCGCTGCGACGGGGCGACATCAAGCACCGGTTAACTCTGGTGCGTGACGGTGAAGAGGCCTTAGAATTCCTCCAGCAAAATGGGCGTTTTGCTCATGCCCCGAAGCCGGACTTAATCCTCCTGGATCTGCATCTTCCGAAACGCGACGGGCGGGAAGTTCTCACGGTCGTTCGTTCCGAGTTGCAACTCAAACACGTTCCGATCGTGATTTTGACCGCTTCGAAAGCACATGAAGATCTGGTGCGTAGCGAGTTACTGCAGGTCGACGCGTACATGGTCAAACCGGTCGACCTCGAGAAATTCGTCGCATTGGTCAAGCAGCTTCGCCATTTTTGGCACGCAGACGTTATTTTACCCGCGTGACCTGTAGGGTGCTCATTCCCATTCGATCGTTGCGGGCGGCTTGCTGCTGATGTCGTAGGTGACTCGATTGATGCCTTTCACTTCATTGATGACGCGAGTCGAGATGCGTGCCAGCAGCTCGTAAGGCAGACGCGACCAGTCGGCTGTCATAAAGTCGTCTGTATCCACGCAACGAATGGCCAGCGTATCCTCATAAGTGCGATTGTCGCCCATGACACCGACGCTTTGCACAGGCAACAGGACCGCAAACGCCTGCGATGTTTTCTCATACAGGCCGGCCTCCTTGATCTCGCTGATCACAATCTCGTCCGCCTGACGCAGCGTATCTAGGCGCGGTTTCGTCACGGCGCCTAGGCAGCGGACCGCCAACCCCGGACCAGGAAATGGATGCCGCCAGACAATCTCCGCTGGCAGGCCCAGCTCGAGTCCAAGCCGCCTTACCTCGTCCTTGAATAAGTCCCGTAAGGGCTCGACCAGTTCGAAGTCGAACTCGTCCGGCAAACCGCCCACGTTGTGGTGGGTTTTGATCGTGGCAGCGGGCCCATCCGGCGCTGCTCCACTCTCGATCACATCAGGATAGAGTGTGCCTTGCGCCAAGAAGCGAGCATCATCAATGTTCGCGGCCTCCTCCTGGAAACACTCGATGAACGCATGCCCAATAAGCTTCCGCTTTTCCTGTGGATCGACCGTATCTTTCAAAGCGTTGAGAAATCGAGATTCGGCATCGACGACATGCAGGTCGGTAGAAAAATGATTGCTGAATTCGTTGATCACAAGTTCGGCTTCATTTTCTCGCAACAATCCGTTGTCGACCAAGATGCAGGACAATTGAGGACCGATGGCCTTATAAAGAAGTGCGGCTGTAACCGATGAATCCACTCCGCCGGACAACCCGCAAATGACGCGAGCATCTCCGATTCGTTCGCGCCAGGTTTCGATCGTCTCTCGAGCGAAGTCGCCAATCTTCCAAGTTCCATGGCAACCGCACACGTTCATGAGGAAATTGCGCAGAACGGTCTTTCCGAGCGGTGTGTGCGTGACTTCAGGGTGAAACTGCAACCCGAATACCGGTCGACTGCGGTGCTTCACCGCTGCGATTGGGCAAGTCTCGGTCTGGGCCAGAGGAATAAAGTCGGACGAAACGTGCGACACCTGATCGCCGTGACTCATCCAAACATCGGTTTCGTCCGGTAACTCCGCAAACAGCCGATCTTTTTCCGTGATCCGGCATTTGGCGCGTCCATATTCGCGTGCCGGAGCGCTTTCAACTTCGCCGCCTAATGCGTCACAGACAATCTGCATCCCATAGCAGATGCCCAACACCGGCAAACCGATTTCGAAGAGCTGTGGATCGCACTGGGGCGAACCATGGTCGTAAACACTGGATGGGCCGCCGGACAGTATCAGGCCACTGGGCCGATGTTCTTTGATCCGATCGACTGCGATATCATGCCGCACGATTTCGCAATATACATTCTGCTCGCGGACTCTCCGGGCGATCAGCTGGGCGTATTGCGAACCAAAATCGAGGACCAGGATTCTCTCCTGGGCGATCCGGCTACCAGCCCGCTGAGTCGTCGAGGCAATAGAACTCACGATCAGCCTTCCTTTGCGGTCGATCGAGGCACCGGGCTTTGTGATACGTGGCTGCGACTGCGCTTGGCCTGGCCGGTGCTCGGAATTGAAACCCCGAATTATAAGAATCGCGGCAATGCGTCGCCAGGGCCAAGGCTGGTTGAAGCCTGCGCGAATCGTCGTATAGTCAATCGGAATGTGAGCACCCGCTGTAGAAACCACGTGATCGTCCGGTCTCAGATCGGAAAAAGGAAAATTCGTGCAGATTCTATTGACGAACGATGACGGTATCTACGCACCTGGATTGGCCGCGATGGAGCGTGAGTTGCGGCGGATTGGCGACGTATGCGTTGTGGCGCCGGCGACCGAGCAGAGCGGCGTCGGCCACTCGATCACTTTTCTCAGCCCGCTCATCGCGCAAGAAATCTACGAGAAAGATCGACATCGAGGTTGGGCAGTGGAAGGCAGCCCGGCCGATTGCGTCAAGATCGGTGTCTTTGAGTTCTGTCCGCGTCGACCAGATTTGGTCGTAAGCGGTATCAATGGTGGCCTGAACGCTGGGATCAACGTTCTCTATTCCGGGACCGTAGCCGCCGCGATCGAAGGCGCCTTCTTTGGTATCACGAGCGTGGCCGTCTCCTTGGAATACGACGAACACGCTCAGTTCGACAAAGCGGCGGCGATGGCCCGCGGTATCATCGAGCAACTGCTGAAAAAGAAGGAGTCGTCACAGCAGCTGTACAACATCAACTTGCCAACTTCCGCCATGCTCGAGCCGAAGGGCCTTCGCATCGTACCGATGGGCGTCGCGCGGTACGGAGAACACTTCATCAAGCGCAAGGACCCAAAAGGACGCAACTACTATTGGGCGACGAACGACCCGCCGCCCCAACCCGAGTCGTCGGACACGGATCTCAGTGCGTTGGCTGAGGGCTATGTCACGCTCACCGCGCTAGACTACGATCTGACGAAGACCTCGAAGCTGAACGCGATGAAGGACTGGGGACTTAAGCTACCGACGGAAGAGGTCTGAGCGGGAGCTAATTCGCGCCGCCATGGAGCCCGTCTCGAGGGTCGGACATCTCATAACTGCGAACACGCCAGTGTTCACCTTCCTTTCGCAGGCGAACGACGAGGAAGCGTGGTATGACCTGCGTGCCGAACAAACCTCGCCGATCTTCAACCGTAGCGACGGCGTTGAACCGAGCCTCAGCACTCGTAAAAGCGGTTCGGCGAGTTACCGTGGCCGTCAGATTCCTTTTGATCGAGACCTTTTTGACGTTCACGAATTCCAGCGTGCTCTGCACCTCTTCACGCAACGGTGGGCTTTCGGCCGAGATGTAATTCAGCACGGCCTCCACATCATTGTTCTCCAGTTCGTTGGCGATGGATCGAATGGTCTGTTTGACCTGCTCAACGTCGGTCACGACGAGACGTTCAACGACAAACCACAGCGCCGTCAGCATGACGACCGAGCCGACGGCAGCCAGGGCGCGCCGATCCCGGGTTTGAACCCAGATGGCACCGGTGGCAGCCAACAGGAAAGCGCCGACGAACAGAATGACGACCGGTTGCTCAACGACCCAGCTCATCTTGCCTGTTCCTCTGCCACTTGGGATTCCTTGCTGCCCAGCGTGTACTGAGGCTGGGGATGCGAATGCACTTCCTCCGCGAAACGATATCGCCAGAGGCCATCGCCCGCTGCTGCTAAGCGGATCCGTCAGTTTTCCCCGCGGTTTCCGGGGCGCCGGACCCGATATCGATGATACCAAAGGCCGAACCAGGCAATCCCCAGCACAAGCGCCAAGGTGATGTAGAGCGGGTAAAGCGAAATGATCATGTCGTCGGAAGTCGACGGCGCGACCGGGCCATCAGCGCCCGCGATCGCCTGTCCACCGCTTTGGCGGGCTGAAAACTGGCGTTCAAGCTGCGGCTGTCTCACCCGATACTTCGGGCCCGTCAAGAAAAGCGCAACGAGTGCAGCGGTGGCAAACAAATAGCCCCAGAACCATGGCGAATCGGTTAGTGGGCCGGCGCCATCGTCCTGGGACGGTTCTTGCTCAGGTGAATTCACTTGGTAATGCCCCAAGTGCACGACAGGTCGACTAGGACTTCGGGAACAGCGGTCCGCCGTATTCGGCCGTGTCACCAAGAAGTTCTTCGATCCGAAGGAGTTGGTTGTATTTGGCCATCCGATCAGTTCGAGAGGCAGAGCCTGTCTTGATCTGACCGGTGGACAGTGCCACGGCCAGGTCGGCAATCGTGGCGTCTTCCGTTTCACCACTGCGATGACTCGTCACGCTGCTGAAGCCAGCACGATCGGCCAATTTGATGGCTTCGATCGTCTCGGTGAGCGATCCGATTTGGTTGACTTTGATCAGGATGCTGTTGGCGATTCCTTCGTCAATGCCGCGTTGAAGCCGTTCGGTATTAGTTACAAACAGGTCGTCCCCGACCAGCTGAACACGATCGCCCAGCCGCGAGGTCAGTTCTTTCCAACCCTCCCAGTCGTCTTCGCTGCAGCCATCTTCGATGGAGCAAATCGGATATTTTTCGACCCAATCCGCCAGAAAATCGACCATCTTGCCGGAATCAATCTGTCGTCCATCGATCGTGTACTCGCGTTTTTCAGTGTTATAGAACTCGGTTGCTGCCACATCCAGCGCGATTTTGACCTGTTCACCTGCCTTGTATCCAGCTTTCTCGATGGCTTCTAGGATCAAGTCCAACGCCTCCACATTGCTGCCAAGATCGGGCGCAAAGCCACCCTCGTCGCCAACGGCTGTGTTCAGACTCTTTGACTGCAGCACTTTCTTCAGATTGTGGAAGACCTCGACGCCACAGCGGAGAGCTTCGTGAAAGGAGTCGAATCCCAGGGGCATGACCATGAATTCCTGAACGTCGACCGAATTGTCCGCATGCTCGCCACCATTGACGATGTTCATCATCGGTGCCGGCAGCAGTCGAGCGTTGGATCCGCCCAGATAGCGGAATAGGGGTTGGCCGGTGAAATTGGCGGCTGCTTTGGCCACGGCCATCGATACGCCCAAAATCGCGTTGGCTCCCAGGTTTTTCTTATTCGGGGTGCCATCCATCTCGATCATCTTCTGGTCGACGGCGATTTGGTCAAGCGCATCGTCACCGATCAAGGCGTCGGCGATTTTGGAATTAATGTTGTCGACTGCCTTCTCAACGCCCTTGCCCATATAACAGCTTGCGTCTCCATCGCGTAATTCCCACGCCTCATGGGCTCCCGTGCTGGCGCCGCTAGGAACTGCTGCTTGGCCCACCGAACCGTCCGCCAATTCGACGTCGACTTCCACCGTCGGATTGCCTCGGCTGTCCAGGATTTGACGACCTTTAATGTGAATGATGGTACTCATGTTCTCTCTCACATTGGGTGATACGCAGCCAACCCGCAACAGTCGGGCCCGGCGACCTTGATAAATCAGTCCAAGAGAGCTCCAGGGCACACGCCGTGTTCTTCGGCGTGATCGTGGACCTCATCGAAAGACACATTTTGCCCGATTGAGCAAATCATTTCTAGGAGTCGACCGCTGGCGTGTTGCGAAAATGAGCGTCGACTTCCACAATTGGAGCAGTCCATTTGGAGCAGGCGTCAATTCATGATCCCTTCATCCAGATGATTGTTGCTCGGTTTTCTATGCAAGACAAAAGAGTCGATATGTTTGCGGGCATCGTTGAAGAGCTAGGTCACATCGTTTCCATTCTCGACGCCCAACCCGGTTGTCGTCTGGTCGTGGATGGGCCACTCGTTAGTGACCGGGCCGCAATTGGAGATAGCATCAGCGTCAACGGGTGTTGTTTGACCGTCGTCCACCGCGAAGGATCGCAGCTGCACTTCGATGCGGGACCGGAAACGCTGCAACGCACAAATCTCGGTGAGCTATCAAGTGGGTCCGAAGTGAATCTAGAACGATCGCTGATCATCGGCGATCGACTTGGAGGACATTTTGTGACCGGCCATGTCGACGCAGTGGGCTGGGTCCACGAGAGAATTGACGAGAATGATTGGTCAACCTTCTGGTTCAACGTTCCCAGCTATCTGACAAAGCAAATGGCGTCGAAAGGTTCGGTCGCGGTCGACGGAATCAGTCTTACGTTGGTCGACGTCTCGGACGATCGTTTTAGCGTCGCGCTGATCCCTCACACGCTTCAAGTGACAACACTCGGGAAGAAGAAAGCAGGCGATCCGGTAAATATTGAATCGGATTTGCTGGCCAAGTACGTCGAGCGTCAGTTGCATGGTGAGCAGCCGACTTAAGCCTATGTCATCGAAGAAGCAAACAGTCTCATTTCTCCGCAGTCGCTTTCAGGAAATTGGATTTCGACCGCATGCCAAGCACGGTCAGAATTTCCTGATCGATCTGAATCTCCTTGACTTGTTGGTGCGCGTCGCCGACATCCAATCGACCGACGTGGTGTTGGAAGTCGGAACGGGAACCGGGTCGCTTACCGCTCGACTGGCTGAAAGGGCCCATGCGGTCGTGACTGTCGAGATTGACGAACGGCTTGGGCAGCTGGCTCGCGAACAATTGACGGATGCCGATAACGTCACGCTTCTTCAAACGGATGCTTTGCGGAATAAGAACAATCTGTCGGCACAGGTTCTTGAGACCCTTCAGAAAGAAGTTGATCGCATTGGCGAGGAGGGCACAGTTAAGTTGGTTGCGAATCTTCCGTATGCCGTCGCGACGCCGGTCATTTCCAATCTCTTGAAGTGCGATGTCGTGCCAGCGGCCAT
>CAJHYQ010000724.1_pt1 | contig 13621 bp, 11 predicted proteins | sample 9198721 | NCBI WGS metagenome assembly CAJHYQ01 (sample SAMEA7708357, study PRJEB35096) | sediment metagenome | biome: marine neritic benthic zone biome [ENVO:01000025]; feature: sediment [ENVO:00002007]; material: shallow marine sediment [ENVO:03000034] sea grass bed [ENVO_01000059] ... | reverse complement strand
CGCGGGACGGGAACAGTGATCGCTACAAAGTAGTCGCACAAACCGGCATCTTAAGCGAATTGCAGCGAGTTGACGACAGAACACCCAGAGTTGGCAATTGTACGTCTCGATCACCAAGCATTTTCCGTTAGCAATGGACGAATGCAGGTAGATTCTTGACTTGTCGATGAAACTTCGTACTTTCATGGACTAGATACGAGTGGCGTCGAGGCGGCAATTGGCTATCAAGTGTCAATTACGTGTCATACGGCTGAAGCAAGTAGGGCATCTGTTGCGAGAGGACAAGACATGAAACGTCGGTATTGTTTGATAGCGCCACTCTTGGCGCTCATGAGCTGGACGAGTGCGAACGCAGTCACGGTACAAGATCCATCATGGGTTATGTCGGATGGCTCGGCGTTTATGTGGGTCGAGGCGGAAACGTTGTTAGAGAACGTGACCCCTGCGGATACGGGATTCCTTATTGTTGACAAGGTCAATCCCTATATAACGCCGGCAGAAACCGCTGAAGGCGCGGAGATACCTGCTGGCGGAATTCCCGCGCTTCCCGAGAATACCAACGCGTTGGGCGGCACCGGCATCCTGGATTTGAACGGAGGTACTGACACGGCAACCTACGAACTCCAGTTCACCACTCCAGGCCGATACTATCTGTACGGCCACATCAGCCTGTTCAACCGCAATGCTGACACAAATTACGGCAGCGAAGATTCGATCTACGTGCCGCCAGCCTTTAACAAGGATTCACGCAACGACTGGATTGGCTTTGAAGGTCTCGACGACGTGGGTGATCCCAAGACGGGCGACAGCAATCGCGACGGATGGATGGCAACGCCCAACAACCGCGTGATCATCGGCGAGGAGGACCCCGGTGTAGGCCAGGCCCACAACGACACCAACGAAGAATTCTGGAACGGAGAATTCTGGTGGCATATGTTCGATGTTACCATCGACATGGACGAAAATGACGCGTACGTCGACGATTTTGGGCACCTACTTTTTTACGACGTCAGCGAAGAAGACGTCGGCACGACCCTGGAATTCCAAATATCAACGCGCGAAGCGCACGGTGCGCATGACGGCTTTTTGTTCTCGACCAGCGACGTGCTGTTGCAAGAGACATTTATTCAGGAACAACTCCAAGCGGAGATGCTGAAATTCTTCACGCTGGATGTGCCGTCAGACCTAATAGAAGGCGACTACAACGAGGATGGAGTTCTGAACGCCACGGACATAGACCTGCAGGCGGCGGAAATGAAGAAACCGGCGGCCGAACAGGATCTGACAAAGTTCGATCACAACAACGACGGTGTGATCGACGTGGGAACGCCCGAAGCTCCTGGCGACCGGCTGATCTGGGTTAAGGACCTGCGCATGACCTCGGTCGGCGATTCAAACCTCGACGACGTGTTCGACAGTGGTGACCTGGTCTTGGTCTTCGGCGAGGGAAAGTACGACACCGGTGAAATGGCAACTTGGGCGCAAGGCGATTGGAGCGGCGACATGCTCTTCGAAAGTGGCGACTTGGTCCTGGCCTTCCAGGATGGTGAATACGTTACGGCTGCCGTACCCGCCGTGCCCGAGCCCTCCAGCCTCGTCTTGGCTCTGCTCAGCATCGCCGGTCTTGTCAGTGTTGTTCGCCGTCGCAACGGTTGATCTGCTGACTTAGATGCCACCAATTCAAAAGCCTCTCGAAAGAGCCGAGAGGCTTTTTTGTTGGTTTGTCAGGTCGATGCAACCGCCGCAGATTTGAGGAATCGCCAAGTCACGTTGGCGTGTCTCACTGACGCGAGTTCCGGTTGGTTGCAAGGCTCCGAGATCCACTTTCTCGCAATGAGTTTGCGTTTTGTTCGAGCACTCCCGATAGCCGCGCCGGATACTCTTAGCCGCGCCGGGCAATGCAGTACAGAATCGACGGCCCTCACGGCCCATTCGTCGTGTCGCATCGAGTAGACTGGACTCGGATCCGGCGCTCGCGCCATGTAATTCATAGTTATCCGGCTGAAACACCAGATTCAGTAACCGCTATTGGAGCAGGTATGGCTCACTACATCGACGGGTTCGTCTTTCCCATTTCGCGCGATCGCCTAAATGAGTACAAGCGTCTTGTGGAAGCGGTTGCAGAGATTTGGATAGAACACGGCGCGCTCGACTACCGGGAATATGTCGGTGACGATTTGAAATTGGAGGGAACGCGCTCGTTCACTGATCTCGTAGCTGCAACGGAGGATGAAACCATCGTGTTTGGATGGGTGGTATTTGATTCTCGTGAGGCACGTGATCTGGCAAACGAGAAGGTCGCGGCTGACCCAAGGATGGCGGATTTGGTCGATTCATCGAATTCCGGTTTTGATGCTCGCCGGATGGCGTACGGTGGGTTCCAGTCGCTCGTTCGATCATCCAACGCGAACGCCGGATAACAAACGCGATGCACCGCTTGCAGAACGACTAACTCCATCCAACAGCTTTACGTCCGTTCGCTGTCAGCCTGGCGAGCGACCATGGTGGATTCCACTCGAGTGATACGACGACGGACTTCACGCCTGGCACGCGCATCAACCGCTCTTGAATTCCTTCCGTTACGCGTCCTCCACCTTGAGTGACCAGGAACTCGTGAACGGGTCTTCCGCGGTGGGGCATTGTCACGGTGACGGAAGCAACTCCCGCTCGAAAGCGAACATCGTAAACGTAGCCGAGATCGACGATGTTGCCGTCAACGCCGTAGAGCTGATCGTCTCTGACCGCTCTTAGCGCTTTCCAAATTCGATCTTTCGGGCCAGCTGTCGCTGATGTTTCGCCATCGCGGGCAAGGCGCCCGCGGCTCACTGCTCGTGGAACAGGCTGGAACGTGTCTGTACTTACCTGGAGAGGATTCATCCAGCGATGACGTTCTTGTTCAACTTGTCGATGAGCATCGTCTTCCCATGAGAACAGAGTGTATGCGTTTCGCTGTGTAAAGGTTGTGGCAGCCGACAAGTGTGTTCTCTCGGCAGGATACCGCGACCAGAGCTGTCCGTGTCCGTCGTATTGAAGTGTGGGAGCACCTCCATGACTGATCTGATCACGCCCGTTCACTTCGTGCTCCAGCCACAAAGCGATGAATGCATCGCGGCTTGTTTCGTTGGCGAAACCGACACCCCAAAGATTCTCTCGATGCTCACTCGGGACAGGCCCCTCATGCAATTTTCCAGATGCGTCGATCCAGAGAGACTTAGTATACGAGTACCCGGAGAAGACCCATTCATCATCTCGCATCGCTTCAATGCGAAAGTCAATCAACGCTTCCATGCTCGATTCTTTGAAAAACGTCGGCAAGCCAGACCAAAACGAATAGGCCACATCAATGTGGAACCGAGCCGGACTGATCAGCGGATGGATTGGACTCCGAGGAAAACCCCAGCGGCGAATTTGTGTGCATACTGGCCCTCGGATGACGTGAAAGTTACGGCACTCGGCCCAATTCTTCATTCGCAGTTTTTGATAACCACCGTCTTCCACATAGTCGTGAGCCCAGTCGATCGTCGGCGGCTCTCCATGTCCTTTTCCGCCAGCGTAGAGTTCCAATCCATGTTGACGTTTCGAAATGAGTCGTTCGAGTTGCCCCATCTGTCTTGACATTCGAGCAACGAAACACTCGTTTTCGATCTCGAGTTTCCATTGCTCGCCCCGAGTCTCCAAGTCGGTTGCGTAGTTGGGCAATTCCGCATACGGATTTCCATAGAAAATCAAGTAAGTCGCTTCGCTGTGGCCATCGACGTTCGCGAGAAACGCCAATCTGCAGCCCCGCGCTCCATCTGACAGCCGAACATCTTCCAATATCTGAGACGGCACTTCGCTTAAGGTGGAGTTTTGTTCAACGCGCGCAATGCGGATTTCACGATTTGGATCTGTGATTTCGTCGTCGTCAAAACCGATGAACAATTCGACAGGTTCGCGCGGACGTTCGATTCCAACCGTTTCGAACAACATAATCGGCTTGCAGCGCAACCACCCTTCGGCCCAATCGGCCCATGGCTTCGGTAGCGCGCTCGTCGGAATTGATTTCCGTAGCCAAGGTCTTGTCTCGACAGAGGAGGCTGCAGTTTGCCGATCGAATTGGATCGAATCCTTAATCGAGTCCGCGAGTGACTCGACCAAATCGAAACGGTTCGAAGCATACGCACGACGGAGCAGCTGCACCTTTTGTTCCAGCGATTCGGTACGACGTTCTCGAGGCACATTCGGATTTGGCATGTTAGTGCTCGTTCAGGAAGTCTGTTGGATGTGGAGTCACCAACGTCGTAAACTGGGAAAGCCGCGTGAGCTAACTGCGCGCAAATGTCGATTCGCGAGGAACGCGATATCGCACCTTCATGTACGGAGTGGGAATTCGTTTGCCTTTCGCCAGCGATTGCACGCCGGCTTCTACCAAGCCACTTGTGAGCAAAGTTCGCTCAACTGGATAGGGTGCTTTGCCCGTAACAAAAGTCTCTTCCGCCTTCGACATGAGAGCAGCTGAATATGTCACGTTTGGGTTGGGCGGCAAATAGAACAAAGTAGATAGCGGTTCTTCTTGATCGTTCAATCGCGCGGCAAAAGTAAAATCGCTAACCAGCCCGTTCATCAAGAGCATCGTCCCTTTCAGTCCATCATTGTATTGAAAGCGATAGACGATTGGATCGTTGACCCACTTCCGCATTTGGTCGGTTGTCGGATAACGATGGCTAAAACTCTCCGGCTGAACAAGAGTCTGGCTACGGCAGAGACAAGACTCAAACAACTCGGGGCTCCATCCACCCAACTGCCACGAGCCTGACTTCATCGCTCGCCAAACCGCGTCCCCTCGGAGTGCCTCAACCCACGTCACACCGGACTCGCCGCCTGCTCGCCGTTCCGCCATACATTGGATTACCTCCAGCGCATGGAAGTCATAGCTATCGATACCACCGATGGCAACGCACATGACTTCCTCAACGTTTGCATCATAGGGCATATCGATCGCAGGCATGCGCCACGTCACGGGGAGCGACGAACCCGCCACGTACGGAAAGTTCAGCTCGTGCGCGGTGTCAACCATCTCCTTTGCCCACGACCATTTCCAGGACAGATGTTTGTCGTTAAACATAGGAGCGGTCTTTCCGTCTTCTCTATAGACCTTCACCACTTCCTTGAAGAACTCATATCGCGGATAGAGCGTTTGCTCGAATTCGTTTCGCGGATACTTCCCGTGTTCCCCAATCACAAGCACTGCATCAACCGACAACTGGTCTCCGCCACAGCGTAGAGCTTCTGGAATACTTGGATAGATGTGAAAGCCGAATTCCTTCGCACGTCTCTTGCTCAGATCGTTTTTCGGTTGCTGATCAACGTAGGCAGATACGACGTCAAAAGGCGGACGGTGCCAGCGACCTTTGATCGGATAGCCGACAAGAAACCGCTCGCCCATGTGCCAGGCGTGCGAATGGTATCGCCATTCGGTCGTGATAATTGCGAGTCGCTTACGTTCCGAGCTATCCGCAGACCATGCGCACGCACCCGACGAGAACGCGCCAATTGCGGCCAAGAAGGATCGTCGATCCAACATCGCTGCGCTCCGAAAACAGGTTGATTCGTATTCGTTCAATAACGATGGAGAATTCGACGTGGTTAGATTACTTCGCCGATCGGTTTCGCGCCACCTACGATTTGATGCGGTCTCCCATCGCGGTCTTGAAGGACTAGGCTGTTTGGCGGAATGCCCAGGTTGTGGTACAGAGTTGCGAATACCTCTCGATAGTGTACGGGGCGGTCCTTGGGCTGGCTGGCATGCGCATCGGTCGAACCGATAACCTGCCCGGTTCGCATGCCGCCACCAGCCAACAGGGCAGATGCAGCTTGAGGCCAGTGGTCGCGGCCGGCGTCCCTGTTGATTCGTGGACTCCTTCCAAATTCTCCCCAGACCACGATCGACACATCGTCCAACATGCCACGATTGTCGAGGTCGCGAACCAAGGCGCTCAGGCCCATATCGAGCATGGGTATCGTAAATCGAGCCTTGGCAAAGTTGCCCTGGTGCCAATCCCAGTTGTGTCCACCGCGACTTTCCCGTTCAAGCGGCCACGGGCTGAACGCTAGAGTGACGCAACGAACTCCTGCTTCCACCAAACGGCGAGCCACAATGAACTGCTTCAGCAACTCGGGACCACCGTTAACCGGAATCTCCGAATCGCTGATTCCGTATTCTCGGCGGAGCGAGTGGTCTTCTGGTTGCCAATCGAGAGCAGCTCCCAGCTTGCTTGAGGTCAATATCCCAAACGCCTGCGACTGAACAGCATCCATCCCATCCAGCGCGCCACTACTATCCAGGTCACGCCGAAGTCTGTCGATGCTGCGATGAAGTTTTTGACGATCCGCAAGTCGGCTTAGCGAAATGTCTTGGAGTACGATATCGGCAGACGATTCTTGTTGCTTGCGTAGCGCGTTGCCGCTCACTCCCGACTTGTAGACAACATCCGTCCGCCGTCGTCGGTTTGGTTCAAACCCCGCGTGCCCGATGCCGAGAAAACCTGCTTGGTTAAGCGAAGCTCGTGTTGTCGATTCCGCATTCTTTGGCGAGAGGCTAACGAAAGCCGGCACTGCTGGAGAAACCGATCCCTGAATCTTGGACACGGCCGCCCCAAGCGAAGGCCAGCCTCCCTGTGGAAACTGCCCAAAGGCCTGTGAATCTCCTTGTTGCGGATGCGTTTCCCAACCGGTGAGACACTGATGAAGATTGTGATCATCGCGAGCGCCGTGTAGCGATCGGACAACGACACACTTGTCCATCAGCGCGGCGGTCCGCGGCATGAGTTCGGTGATCTCGATTCCAGATACGTTTGTACGAATCGGCTTGAACTCACCGCGAATCTCAACGGGCGCGGCTGGCTTCATGTCAAACATATCCAGCTGCGGTGGGCCGCCGGGCAAAAGGATCATGATGACTGACTTGTGCGAACGCTCGATCCCGTGCGTTTGCTCTGCGCGCAACAGCTGCGTCATCGACGCTCCACCTAGCCCAAGGCTGCCGATCCGTAAAAAACCTCGGCGCGAAATGCCGTCACAATACTTGCTTTGTTGACCAAGGATTGTCAGCATCGAGTCTGCCCTCGCCAGGAATGGACCGATTGCGATCTCGACAATATAGCCTCATTCGGTCACAGCAACAAACAGCATTGGCGCCTGCCCAGGGCGAGACAGCAAACTGTTCAGCGGTAGGAGATTAATTAAACCATCGTGGTGCTAAACGGAGTTCAATTCTTGAGAAAAGTGAGAGTGTGCTTCAAGTCTCACTGCAAATCGGCCGCGATCGCATGCCGATCCCGTCGCATCCCTGCAATGACGGTGTGTGCAATCGTTGTAGTTGCTCCGTCCGTTGCTTCTGCAGAATGGATTGGTGCTCAAAGATATCGGCTTGGTCGCGAATGTGCCGGCCTGTCGCCCAAGATGGCCCCGTCACTAGCGCGTCACAGGGATGTGCGACTGACGCTTGATTGGTAAACACATATTGAGGTGCACACCCATCTCGAGCCATCGAGGCGCTGCCCGCCCCACCAACGGTGAACAGTGCCCCAGCCGCGCAACAACAGCGCGCGACGGGGACGGACGGAAAAGTGGTGCCGTCTATGGTGCCGTGTGGTGCCGAAAATGGTGCCGTACGCCTCGCATCGAATACGTATCAGGTTGCATCAGATTGCATTGAGGCGAGCGCCGAACAGGCGACGGAGGAGTCAAGCAGACACAAGTCCAAGGCGAAACAGCACTTCTCGCATCAATCGACATCAGTCTGCATCGATCTGCACTGATGACGAGGAGAGCAGGAGGAAAATATCCCCGACAGGATTCGAACCTGTAACCTTCGGCTCCGGAGGCCGACGACAGGATTGCGTAAAGTCGGAGTGTGCCAACTAGTTGCGACGAGTGGCCAACGGCGAGGTGAGCGCAGTGGTGCACACTGGTTTCTCGATCGGCCGCCGGTTGAGTAGGTGATCGTCGAGAACGACTGTATCTACAGGACGAAACGCGCGATTCCCGCTGACCAGGACTGGTTTCGTTTTCCGTGGTGGTGATAATGAGGGCTGACACATGGGCTGAATTCACCACACAGGCGGTGAATACGCTGGCACGTTAGCTAATTGAACAGCGCGGAACGATTGGGCCCGGATAAGTGTGACGCTGGTCCGGAGGCACCCGTTCACCCGCTTGAGCTTCCTGCGTCCGCTGAAGGTCGACCGTCTGACTGACTTGTCTGGTCTGCTCAGAATCTGCAGTCGCCCCTCCGTGGGACTCCGTCGCTAAAAACTGATTGGCCTGCAAGCCCGGACGACAACCTTGATCATTATCTGACCAGAAAAGCATGGATAGTCCCGTCGTCGTGATTGGCGGAGGTCCCGCGGGCCTTACAGCCGCTTATCAGCTGACTACTCACTTTGTGCCCACCGTACTGCTGGAGAAATCGTCGATGGTGGGCGGTATCGCCCGCACTGAGCAGTACCGGGGCTACCGATTCGATCTGGGGGGACATCGGTTCTTCACGAAATCGCCATTCGTCCAACGCATGTGGCGCGACATTCTCGGCGACGACTTCCAGACCAGGCGACGACTCTCGAGGATTTACTATCGGGGCAAGTTCTTCGATTACCCGCTGAAGCCACTCAATGCATTACGCGGATTAGGGCCGTGGGAAAGCCTGCGGATTTTGGCGAGCTACCTTCGTTGGCGACTGTTACCTCACCGCAACGTCGAAACCTTCGAACAATGGGTGACCAACCGCTTTGGCAAACGGCTCTTCCAAATATTCTTTAAATCGTACACGGAGAAAGTCTGGGGCATTCCTTGTTCAGAGCTGAATGCTGAATGGGCCGCCCAACGCATCAAAGACTTATCGTTACGAACGGCCCTCACCAGCATGTTCTTTAAACCCAAGGCCAAGATCAGAACGTTGATCGAGGAGTTTCATTATCCCCGCTTCGGGCCAGGCATGATGTGGGAAACGGTTCGCGACCGAATGGTGGAGCAAGGCGGTCAGGTGCGCCTAAATTGTCCCGTCGTCGCAATTCGTCGCCGCGGCAACCTAATTGAGCACGTTGTCGTCAGCCATGAAGACGGGTCGAAAGAGGAGGTCTCTGGGCGAGCCTTCATTTCGAGCATGCCAATTACCACGTTCGTCGAGCGCTTGGATCCGCCAGCGCCACCTGCAGTTCAAAACGCGGCAAGGAAACTGAAGTATCGGGATTTTCTGACCGTTTGTTTGATCGTCAAACAGCAGTCTCCGTTCACCGACAATTGGATCTACGTGCACGAACCCCAGGTAAAGGTGGGGCGGATTCAGAGCTACGGTAACTGGAGTCGCGATATGTTGGCTGACCCCGCGAAGACTAGCCTGGGGCTGGAGTACTTTTGCAAGCAGGGTGACGATCTGTGGACTATGAACGACGACAGCCTGATTGAGCTGGCCAAGCGTGAATTGGCGGAGATCGGCCTGGTTGAACGAAAAGACGTCGAAGACGGCTGTGTGTTTCGAGTGCCGAAGTCGTATCCGGTATACGACTCGAGTTACCGCAAACACCTGGACATTGTGCGGCAGTTCGTGGATGGATTGGAAAACTTCCAGACGGTCGGGCGAAACGGCTTGCATCGCTATAACAACCAGGATCACGCGATGTTAACCGGAACGTTCGCCGTGCGGAACCTCCTCTTTGGAGAGCATCGAGATCTGTGGAATGTCAATGCTGACGAGACGTACCACGAGATCGACGACGAGGGAGACCGCGAGTACGACGACTCGCTGACCGAGCGGCCGTGCGAAGGGTGTCGTACGCTTCCCACGTCTGTCGATGGTTTGGCGAAATGAGTGCATTCCGAAACGGCATGACGACACCTCGACTTTCCATCATCATTCCGATACGCAATGCCGCAAGCGACTTGGCCTACTGCCTGAACGCTTTAGGATCGTCACCGTTTAAAGATTACGAGGTCATCGTGGTTGATGACGGTTCGACGAAGGTCCCTGCAGCCCTGGTTGAGTCGCACGCTCGTGTTCGTCTCGTGGCGCAGCCGCCGCGCGGTCCCGCGGCCGCTCGAAACCGAGGTGCCGAGGTCGCTGACGGCGAAATCCTTGTGTTCTTTGATGCTGACACGATGCCGCACCATGATGTGCTCGAACGCGTTGTCCGTCGATTTGATGAGTTCCCTCGGACGGACGCCGTCTTCGGTTCCTATGATGCCTCACCGACCGCCCCTCACCTCGTCTCGCAATTCCGAAATCTGCATCACCACTTCATTCATCAAAGCGGACCGGAAAACGCGTCCACTTTCTGGGCTGGATGCGGAGCTATTCGCCGCGACGTTTTTCAAGCGGCGGGTGGCTTCGACACCAGCTACGTGCGGCCCTGCATTGAGGATGTCGAGCTCGGTTGTCGGTTGGTGAATCAAGGACACAGCATCTGGCTGGATCGGGCCATGTTGGTGACGCACCGTAAGCGATGGACGATGTTAACGACAATCGCAACGGATGTGCGAGACCGAGCAGCACCCTGGACGCGCCTCATTCTCAGGGAACGATCTATTTCGGACGTCGGCAATCTGCATTGGTCGCAGCAGGTAAGCGCACTGCTGACCTGGATGGCTGTGCTGCTGCTCGCGATTCACGGATTGGTGAGTCCCTGGGCGGTGGGCCTCGCTTGCTTGGTACTGCCGTCGATCGCGCTGTTGGATGGTCTCACTCAGAGCCCACGCGGAAGAAAAATCGTCGAGCTGCTGACTACCTGCGCTGTGGCCAGTGTTCCAGGGTTGCTAGCGAGCCGCGCCCCCCTATCCGCGGTCGTGCTGGTGGCGGTCGTCGGCAGTATTATCTGGCTCAATCGCCGGTTCTACCGTTTCCTAGTAACCTGCCGTGGATACCTGTTCGCTAGTGCCTGCCTACCGCTCCATCTGTTGTACTATTTGTACGCGAGTCTTACGTTTGCCTTTGAATTGTGTCGCTTCCAGCCGTTTGGTTCACGATTACGGAGACGCTTCCAGCAGCAAGGTTCACAACCGTGTCTTTAGCGTAGCCTGGCAAACCAGACCGCCTCGTCGTTCACGGACAGAAACCGTTGTACTCCTATGTCAAAGTGCCGGGGTGGAAGGGACGACCTTTTGTGGACACCGAAGCAGAAGTGTTAGATACACTGTGCGAAGACTTCGGGTGTCGTTGGATGGTTGTGGAATACGGAAACCGCGTCAGCCCCTATGGGAGAACGGAACTCGTGAGATCGGCCGTAGAGTTAGTGGATGTCGAGCTCCAGAAGTCATTTCCGATTGAGGACGGGCATGGCACGCGTGCAAGTGTGTACCGTATCAACAGGCCCGTGCGCGAAATAGACACGCTAGAACTTCCGATGCCATCGAAGAGTGAGGGCGAAGTGTTCCACGCCCGGCCAATTCCGACGCGCTCAGCCGATGCGTCCTGGCCGGCCAGAGCTGGTGCTATGTCGTGGACGCCTTCGCAAGCAGCAATTAGTTCCTTATGAGCAGTACTGCCGACCATCAGATTGACCCACGCCGGTTCGTTGTACGGCCCACGCGGCACGGGATGCGGTTTTCCTGCTTCGAATTGTGGGAGTATCGAGAGCTGCTGATGTTCTTAGCCTGGCGAGATATCAAAGTACGCTACAAGCAGACGGTTATCGGCGTTGCCTGGTCCGTGCTTCAGCCGTTGTTGATGATGATCGCTTTTACGGTTTTCTTCGGGAGGCTAGGCGGCGTCCGTGCTCATGGTGTCCCGTACGCGATTTTTACCTATGTCGCGATCCTGCCATGGCAACTATTCTCCCATGCGCTGTTGGCGTCATCGGTAAGCCTCGTCGCAAACCAGGATCTGGTCAAGAAAGTGTATTTTCCGCGCATCCTGATTCCAATCGCCTCGTTGTCCGTCGGTTTGGTCAACTTCGGCATCGCGCTCGTGGCATTGGTGATCATGATGGCCATTTCGGGGATTGAACCGCACGCGCGTTTGTTGTTTGTGGTGCCGTTTTTGGTGCTGGCTGTCATTGCTTCACTGGGGGTGGGCTTCTTCTTCTCGGCCCTGAATGCCCGCTATCGCGATGTCCAGTTGGCGTTACCGTTCCTGACCCAAATCTGGCTATTCGCGACTCCCGTTATCTATCCCAGCAGCCTGATTCCTGAGCCGTGGCAGCCGGTTTATGCACTCAATCCGATGGTGGGTGTCGTGGATGGATTCCGTTGGAGCTTCCTAGGGGTGTCAGCCCCACCGCCCGCCATGATGTTTGTGTCTCTCGTCACGACTCTGATCATATTCGTGATCGGTTTGTGTTACTTCCTTCGCACGCAAGAGACGATTGCCGATGTCATCTAGTCGCGCAGATTGCGAGTTAGCAATTCGCGCTGAAAGGCTTGGTAAGCGTTATTGGCTGGGCCAGGGTGTGTCGCACGATACTCTACGCGACACTCTGACGCACGCATTCAGGGTGGGAGTCCAACGCCTGTGGCATTGCGAATCGAAGGCCACCGCCTCTATATGGGCGCTCACAGACGTATCCGTGGAGATCCGGCGCGGAGAGATCGTGGGGATCATTGGGCGAAATGGAGCGGGGAAAAGTACGTTCCTCAAAATCCTTTCACGGGTCACCTGTCCAACCGAAGGATGGCTGGAGGGATATGGCCGTGTCGGCAGCTTGCTAGAAGTTGGCACGGGGTTCCATCCGGAGCTTACGGGCCGCGAGAACATCTATCTTAGCGGTGCCGTCTTGGGCATGAAGCGGGCCGAGATCAACCGCAAGTTCGACGCCATTGCGGCGTTTGCCGAGATTGACCGCTTCCTCGACACGCCGGTAAAACGGTATTCCAGCGGCATGTTCGTGCGATTGGGATTCGCCGTTGCCGCACATCTCGAGCCAGCGATATTGGTCATCGACGAGGTGTTGGCGGTCGGCGACGCGATGTTTCAAGACAAATGTCTGACCCGCATTCGGGAGATTGCCGCATCCGGCTGCACTGTATTGTTTGTTAGTCACAACTTGAATTCGGTGCGCTCGCTGTGTCAGCGGGCAATTTGGCTAAGTGATGGTCGCCTGATGGATGATGGAAAAAGCGGCGAGACGGTGAACAATTATCTTTTGTCGCTCGAACAAACATCGCAGCAGCCCTTGGCGGAGCGCAGTAGCCGCGGCGGATCAGGGCGAATCCGGCTAACGAGCATCGACTACAGGATGGCAGTGGCGTCTCTACCTCTAGTTTTGTTACGGGAGGAACGGCCCGCTTCGTCTTTCGAACCTCCGGCTCCTGTCCGGGACTAGGTTGCTCGTTTACCATCTACGACCCACTAGGACAGCCTGTGACCTATTTTGACTCGGCAGTAAATGGATCGGAGGATTACGAGTCGACCCAACAGAATCAGTTGATATGCACAGTTGACGAACTGCTTTTGTTGCCGGGGAGATACCGGATCAACGCCGCCCTGGCCGAGCATGGAGATTTGCTGGATCACATCGAGGGAGCTTGTTTTTTTCAGGTGGAATCGTCGGTTTTGCGAGGTCGTCCGGTCGCCGAACAAGGCAGCTATGGGAATATGCAAATGCCACATAAGTGGTGCAGACCTGCTGTGTGGGGTCAAGCATGGGGAAGG
>CAJHYQ010000759.1_pt1 | contig 13667 bp, 7 predicted proteins | sample 9198721 | NCBI WGS metagenome assembly CAJHYQ01 (sample SAMEA7708357, study PRJEB35096) | sediment metagenome | biome: marine neritic benthic zone biome [ENVO:01000025]; feature: sediment [ENVO:00002007]; material: shallow marine sediment [ENVO:03000034] sea grass bed [ENVO_01000059] ... | reverse complement strand
TGATTGTTCCATTAGGACGAACGGGCAAGCTGCCTGGCGATCTGCATGGCCTTGAGTCCATCGTCTGGCGAGATGCTAGGCGTATTCCCGTCCAGCAGACAACGCACGAAATGCTCATCTTGCTGCAGGTGTCCCCACATTCGAGGGCCCGATTCCTTCACGTTCCACTCGGTCTTGACTGGGACGTCTCCACACAACGTGACGATCTCATTGGCTGTCACCTTGATCACCGCCCCGGAACTGCCGATAACCTCCAAAGTGTTGCTGGAGCCAGAGGAATTCGACGTGCCGCTGTACTGAAGGCAGCCGACGATGCCATTTGACATACCAAGCGCTGCGGCACAGTCGTAACCCAACGTGCCGCCGAATTGTTCCAGCTTGGTATATTTCACGGCCGAGCCCACCGAGCGAACCTCCGTATCGAAGAGCCAGCGTAGGAGGTCGATCGACCAGACGGACAAGGTGAACAGTGGCCCGCCGCTCTTCTGCAGGTCCCACATCCAGCTTTGTGGTGGCCATTGCCTAGCCAACTCAACTGCGGGGATGAGCTCTCTGTAAATGACGGCAGTCGGCTCGCCCAGTGTTCCGTCGGCAAGCAGCGCTTTGAGCTTGACGAAAGTTGGGGTGAAGCGAAAGGTCAGGCTGGGCATCAACAGCACGCCCTTACTTCTCGCAGCATCGACGATCGACTCAGCCGCCCCGATCGTGGACGCTAATGGCATCTCGCACAAGACATGCTTGCCCGCTTCGATCGCCGCTAGCGCCACCGACTCGTGCATGGGTGTTGGCACAGCGACAACCACGAGATCGACATCTGGATTCTGGATGAGTTCCGGATAATCGCTGTACACGTTGGCCCCGTATTTTTCACCGAGCCTGACCCTGCGCGCTTCATCCGGATCAGCGAGGGCAACAAGGCTTGAGCCCTCGATTTTATTGAAAGCGGGAACATGGGCGCCACCACCCACAAATCCGCAACCGACGACGCCAACGCCGACACGATTCACTTCATTGTCCTCCCATGGCAGATGGCCTTTTTGCGGAACCGACGAGCATTAGTGTATGTTACACAATCTGTCATCACGGTCGATGCTGTGCGAGGGACGGTCTGCTGGCGCAGCGTGAGTCGCTTCTGTCATCCACGCGTGCGCAACTGCAACCGCTATGTTCCGTAAGGGCGTGCTTCATTGAACTCCCGCGAGAGAGTCGTTTGTGCGATCAGTCACCGGCCACCGGACCGGTTGCCCATCGATCTGGGCGGAACGCGCCAGTCGGGGATCGCGGCCTCGACTTATCACCAGTTGGCTAAGCACTTGGGCGTTCCATCTCGCACGCGCGTTTTCGACGTGTACCAGATGTTGGCTGAGGTTGAGCGACCGATTATGGAACGGTTCGGGGCCGACGTCGTAGGATTGAATCGGCCAGAGATTGCCTTCGGAATTCGCAATGAGAACTGGAAACCGTGGCAACTGTTTGACGGGACGCCTGTTGAAGTGCCGGGCGGTTTCGATCCTGTTACCGAAGAGAACGGAAACCTTGTGCTCGTGCGCGACGGCGAAGTGATTGCCCGTATGCCGCGGGGAGGTTTCTACTTCGACCGGTTTAACAAGTATCCAGGCGCAGCGCATGTCGATCTTGAGACGTACCAGGCACCGATATTGACGCCGGACCAATGCGCTCACTTGCACGATCAGTCTAAGGCCCTGTGGCAAAATACGGACTTCGCGATCATTGCGCCCATGGGTCCCCCGTTCGAGTTGTTCTATGGACTCGGTACGGGCGATTTCGAGGCTTGGATGATCACCTTGGCAACCGAGCCGGATTACGCCTACGCGCTGCACGAAAAGCTGGTCGATGCCTGGATCGAGAACCTGAAGCGGTTTGTCGAGGCGGTTGGCGAGCGGGTACAGATCATCCAAATCAACGACGACTTCGGCACTCAACAGGCGCCCTTTCTGTCGGTCGAAATGTTTCGTCGACAGATCATGCCCCACTACCGTCGCGGCTTGGAGTGGATCCATCAGCATACGGACATGAAGGTCTTTCTCCATTCGGACGGCGCGATTTTTCCGCTGATTCCCTCGCTCATTGAGATGGGAGTCGACATCCTTAATCCGGTTCAGACAAGTGCCCACGGCATGGATGCAGTCGAGTTGAAGAAGCAATTCGGAGACAAGTTGACATTTTGGGGAGCCTCGTTGGATTGTCAAAAGACGTTACCATATGGATCACCCGACGACGTGGCGCGGGAGGTTCGAGCGCTCGTGGAAACGTTTGCCCCGGGCGGCGGGTACGTGTTCGCATCGGTACACAACATTCAGGCGGGCGTAGCACCGGAGAACATCGTCGCGATGTTTGACGCGGCGCTGGCATGCCGATCGGGCCAAAGCACGGAATGAGAACGGGCTCCCACTCTTGCGTGTACAACGCTCTATTTCACTTGCGTACCAGTGCTGCTTGCTTGTCGACCGCAGAGGTACAGCGGGTACGGAGGCCTAGCTCGTCTTCAAAAGTCGTCTGATTCACGGCGCATTCATATGACGATCTTCTGCTCCCGATCGAGACTTGCGACTTTACTTTCGCGGTGCGACACAACGCCCATTGAAAGTGGCGCTTGAACACGGACAGCCATCTTGATGGAGCAGGCCGGTTGCCTGCGAGTCTTGACGCAGTCGAGCAGGTCACGCCAGAGCTTGCTGGTATCCCCTTGCCCTTTCCACGGCACGAAGATCTCGTCTTTGCCCTGGCCGAACGGGACGATGCGGATGCCCTTGCCGCGTCCGCCCTGGAGCATCTTCCAGGAAATGATGCCATCGGTGCCGCGGATCATCGTATCGGCAGCGACATGATTCGACAGCGAATTGGTCATCACCACGCTGGGTCCATCGGCATAATCGGCGATGATGTTGCATTGGTCGGGGACCTCGCGGTTGTACTGAAATGTGCCGCCGCCGCCCATGACACGCTGCGGAAAATCTAGCTCCAGAATGCAGAACACCGGCGTAAACGTGTGGACCAGCAGGTCTGTGGCCGGCCCTCCCGCGTAATCCCACCAGAGTCGCCACTGAAAGAACCTCGAAACGGAGAACGGTACGGTGCGAGCGTCACCCAGAAACCTTTTCCAATTCAGATCGGGGCCCGGTTTGGCCTGGGCATCGGGAATCGGCATCCGTTCGCCCCAGTCACCCCGACGAAAGAAACTGCATTGGACGTGTACGGGCTTGCCAATGATTCCGTCACGTATCAACTGGATGACCCGCGGATAGTTGTCGTCGGCCATATGCTGTGTACCAACCTGAACCAGTTTGCCGGTCCTGGTGGCTGCTTCTTCGACTTGTTTGGCCAACTCGAATTGCGACCAGTGCGTCAACGGTTTCTCACAATAGACATCCTTTCCCGCGTTGAGCGCGTCGATTGTCTGAGGAGCGTGATGGCGGTCAGGCGAAGCGATACAAACCAAGTCGACATTCGGGTCATCCAACAGTGCCTCGTGCTCCATGTACATCTTGGCGCCGCCAGCCCGCTCGCTTGCGGCTTCGAGGCGTGGCCTGTACACGTCACACACGGCGACCGGTTGGACAATGCCCTGCCGTTTGAAATCGTTGATGATGTCAATGTGCGCCTGTGCCCGACTACCTGTGCCGATGAAGCCAATGCCGATCCGCCCGTTCGCGCCTCGCGCTGTGTCTGCCAGCACGGTCGGAGCGTGTGCTGCCGAACCGGCAGCCGCGGCTCCGGCGACAACTCCGGAACGCACGAAATCACGTCGCGTCGTCTTCTCCGGTTTCATGAGGAGTTCCCCCTTCGCTGCTGTTTGTTTGCTGTTCCTAATAGGAATCGATACTTGCAGTTTGGAGGTTACCAAGTCACAGGGCCTGGGTCGTGCGGTATTCTTCAGTGAAGGATTTTGAACATCGGACGGTCGGGTGATTGTTGTGGCACCCGTGAGCCGCCAGCTTTGTACGTGATGGACCAGCTCGCATCGCATCATCCTGTGGCTGAGCGCGGTTTCCTCATGTGACCGCCGGTCGCCTAAGGCTGGTGCGTTTCGATCATGCTACGATTGGCTGAAACATCATCCTTGGATTCTTGAGACGCCTGCTGCGGCACGCGGGAGACAAGTCCCACGGGGACGACCCTAGCAGAGCCCAGGGCAAGACGACGCGTTAAGCGTCGGCGCTGCCCTGGGAACAACGGGACCCAAATCATCATCTGGCGCTGAACGTGCTCGGCGCGCTGGGGCTAATGTTGCGGAGTCAGCCAATGATGCGAATGGCCGTCCACACTGGGTCGATTCGCCTGGACGATCATCGTCGGGTGCCACTTCCACTGACCTCAGCAAGCGCAGCGCGCCATAGAGTTGCCAATCAATCAGTACTGGTGTATGCTCGCCGATGCGGGGTGACCTTCTAAATGGGTTGCCAGTGAATTCTTTTCGGCTTGAGTCCATTAGGACGCGCTGACGTCCGTCATTGGGTTCATTTCTATAGCCGCCCACTCATCGTCGTGGCCGGACGCCGTCCGTGTGTTGTCACTCTTGATCTGCACCTTCGTATCTAGGTTTCGATCTAGAAGGAGAATTGAAATGCGAACGTTCAATCTTGCCCTTACGCTTGTGATCCTAGCCAGCCTGCTGGCGTCCAAATCCTCGGGGCTGACCCTTACTCAGAAGCCCACTAATCCCGGGGCCGTCACACTCATCTATGACCCTTCGACAGGCAACTACAGCCTTAACGGTGGAGGTGAGAAGATCACGACCTGGGAACACAAAGATGCCGGTGGCCTATTCAATTGCGACAATCTCTCGGACGGTACACTCCCCGGTCTATTTGACGTTTGCAATGGCGACAAACTGTTTAAACTCGATTCCGAAGGCTTCGAGTCGATCGACTTTGGCAATATTCTACCACTAGGCATGGGTCCTGACGAAGTCATGGGGATTGGAGCCATTGGCGGTTCGATGCTTCCGGACGGGTCGCTAGACAGAAATGATCCGAACAGCCCCTATCTACTCTGGATCCCAGAACCTTCTAGCATGACGATTCTGGTACTCGGCCTGATGGGCATGTTAGGCATTTGCCGCCGCCGCTCATAGAACTTGAAGTTTTGACATCGCGATCGGGAGACCGTAGAGACGATTCCTCGTTCCGGTGCGGTTGAGTCAATTTCGTTGACGCACGGCACGTTTGCGGGACGTGCGTCAATCAACGATGCCCACCGAAGTGGACTAGCCCCAATTATCGAGAGATTTGTGAACTGAGTTAGTCGGAAGTGCACCCTACCTGCTGATACAATGCGTCGGTCGACGAGAAACTACAAGCGGGGAAGGCTGCCATGAACGCTCAACCAAACACCTCCATTCGAAGTGCATCGTGCCACCTTCTCCCACGCCGAATCGCAGTAACACTCGTTTGCATCAGCCTCTTACCAAGCCCATGTCTGGCTGTCGACATTTTCCAGGAAGGCCTGTTGTCCGACTCGGGTTGGTCGGAACCGATTGACCTGTTCGACTCAGCATCCGGTGAACTTCAACAAGTTGATCTGAGTGGTGAGTTCTCTTTTGATGTCCGCTTCGGCATGGAGTTCGCCGAAGATATCCCGCAAGATTTCCCAGTGAACGTCACGCAAGATGTGACGATCACGACCCCCGCGGGCGGCATTACCGTCGAACTGTCTGGCACCGCGGCTGCTAAGAACGTTATCGGTGGCCAACAAGAGGATCTGGTGGCGAGCCTGTTCGGGGAATTTGAACAGACCTCACCCAATTCATCCCTGTGGGAAGGCACGGGCACGTTTCCACTCGGGGTGAGTTGGGGCCCCATCAAAGCGACTTGGTTTGTGCCCGTTACCGCCGAGTTCGTTTACGTGTTCGGATCCACATCCAGCCGGTTGGGGTACACGTATACATTCGAGCCGAGCGACCCGATAGACGAGTGTGATGGCGAAGGCTTTTCCTGGGTCTCGGCCGGAGGCGGCGTGTTCTCGGATTCAGATAACTGGTCCGGCTGCACCGTTCCCGGACCGGAAGATGGGGTGTCCTTCGATCTGGAAAACACAACCTATACGGTTAACTTCAATCAATCTCGCGAAACAAGCGCGAGCACCCACGAAGCCGGCCAGGTCGTCTATCAACTGAACGATCATACGTACTCACTCAACAACGACAACCTGGGACTGCTCGTCGCGCCCAATGCGCTAAACCAAGCATCGCTTACTTTAAAGAACGGCACGGTCGATGTTAGTGGCAATGTTCAGATCGCCACAGACCTAAACTCCAGTGGCGCGCTCAACGTGGAGGGTGCATCACTGTTTGTCGGAGATCCTGACGACCCGAGTGGCACCTCGACGTTGACTCTTGGTTCCGCCAGCACATCGACCGGTGAACTTGTGGTCAGTGATGGCGGTAAAGTCTGGACGAATCGGGCCATGCTTGGCGACGAGCCTGACTCGCAAGCCAATTTGGAGGTAAGCGGAACGGTTTCGGCGTTCCACGTCACGTCGTTGGAAGACGACGAACCCGCCTTTGTTGTCGGCCAAGAGGGGCAAGCAACCGTCACCGTCAAGAACATGGCGGGCATAACCGCAAGAGCGACGGTCCTAGGTGCCGAAGCGGGTGCGACCGGCACACTCAGCATAACAGATGCTTCGAGCTTTGATCTCGAATCGCCTGGCGAAACCGGTTTAGTCGTGGGCTTGGAAGGCTCGGGACATCTCTCTGTCATGAACGGTGCAACTGCCTCGGTCCAACCCGGCATCGAGGTTGCGCTGCGAGACGATAGTCAGGGCGAGATCACGGTAAGCCATGCGACTCTGGCTGCACCGCTCATGGATATCGGAATCGACGGCGAAGGCCTGCTGACCGCAGACGACGGTGCGCAGCTTAGCATTCAGGAACTCCGGATTGGTGTTGATGAAGATGATGTTGGCGGCTCAGGCAAGCTAGTCTTATCGGGAGTTCACCAAATGACCGGTGAGACGGGTGAAGTGATCTTAACACCCACCCAACTCATCGACGGGTTCTTCATCGACGTAGGAGGTGGCGACGGTAAGGGCGAGTTGCGTCTGGAGGACGGCGCAATCATGCAGATTGACCAGTCCGGTGGAGTTGGCCTCGGTGATGCGTCGAAGGGCTTTCCACTCATCATTGAGCCTGCCGGAACGGCCGAGGGTACGGTGATCATCGGGAGCTCGACAAGCAACCCATCGGTGCTCAGTGCCGGGTTCCTGGCCATTGCCAACCGTCTGACGGATTCTCGCGGCCAATTCGAGGTTCATCAGGGAGGCGAAGCAACCTTCACCCTGGGAATGGTCGGACGCGACAAAGCGCTGGCGGACGAGTCAGCCAATGAGGATGCATCGGCACGAATCCTGGTATCAGGCGGGACGCTCAGATTCACTCTGGGGACGGGTGACCCGGTGCAGGATGTTCAGCAAGAGCACGCGTTGTATGTGGGAGGCCAGGGAGAGGTTCGTGTTGAGAACGGAGGTCTTATTGAGAGCGAAGCAGTGGTTATTGGATCCACTTCAGGCTTTCAGGCGCGGGCCACGGTTAGTGGTGTGAAGTCGGTCAACGGCGTGACGACTCCTTCTCGATGGAATGCAGCAGCGATGTTCGTGAGCTTGGGCCCTGAAGCGTTACTAAGCGTCGACAACGGTGCGCAGATCAATGCGACCCAAATCTTCGTGGGTGGACAAGGCACAGTCAACATTGTCGCGGGCGGAACGATCAATTCCGAGAAAGGCTTCGTGGGTTCGAATGTTCTGGGAAATCCCACGGTTGATGCCCAGGCAACGATCTCCGGCCAAGGTTCAACCTGGACGCTCGACGGTCAACTGGTCGTCGGTAGCGAGAGTGGCGATCCCGCGGTCAAAGGAACCGTTTACTTGAATGATCAGGGGCTGCTGGTCGCCGATGAGGTCGTCGTCAAATCGGGCGGGTTAGTCACAGGCAGCGGCGGAACCCTCCAGGCCAACACGACGAAGATCGAAAACGGCGGTCAAATCGCGCCGGGTCTATCGCCAGGCACGCTCTCCATTTTCGGTGCCCTGGAGATTCTCCCTGGGGGCGAACTCGAAATTGAGATCGGTGGCGACACAGCGAATCTCGATCACGATGTGCTAGTGGTCAACGGTGAGACGAATATCGAAGGGCAAGTGACGCTGCGTTTTATCGATGGCTTTGCGCCTCAGCAAGGAGATGAATTCGAATTCCTGATCACCGAGGAAGACGCCAACTTGGCAAACGCAGAGTTTGTCGTTGAGAATTTAGCAACGGGATTCGAATTTCAAATCGGTTCCTCGCCGCAGGGGATCCTCATGACCGCACTCACGGATGGAATCTATCGATTGCTGGGCGACTTCAACGCGAACGGAATGTTGGATGCTGCAGATATCGATCTGCTATCTGAAGAGATTCGCCGAGGTTCCCATCAGCCGGAATTCGACTTGAATGGCGACCAGCTTGTTGACAGCAGCGACCGCTTCGTTTGGGTGAAGGATTCCAAATTGAAGTTCACCTATTTCGGCGATGTAAATCTCGACGGCCAGTTCAACACCAGCGACCTCGTTGCCATCTTTCAAGCGGGAGAGTACGAAGACGACGTAGCCATGAATTCAAGTTGGGCTACCGGTGATTGGAATGGTGACACCGAGTTTGGCACGGCCGACTTGGTGCTGGCTTTTCAAGATGGCGGTTTCGAACAGGGGCCGCGCGGTGCTGCGGCGGCAGTGCCCGAACCATCGGGGATGCTCTTGGGCCTCCTCGTCTTCAGCGCGTTCGTATCCGTGTCAAGAAGAAGTGCCTGCAAGCGTGCGTAGCCAACCATCTGACCGGGCGCTGTGCGAATGAGGCCCACGCTAGATACAAGGATCTGGTAGATTAGTCGCAAAGTGAACTTGTAAGACTACCGATCAATTGGCTTGAGGGACGAGGAGACAGCGATGAGGTACGTTACGCTTGGATGTCTATGGATGGCCGTTGCGCTTGGCGTCAGTCGTGCCGAAGATGCTTACCAACTGCCTCCGCAGACGGTGGTGGATGTCATTGATGCCAAACCGGAACCGGGCGTTAGCATCAGCCCCGACGGTCAGTGGATGTTGCTCATCAAGAGCGATGCGATGCCCGCGATTGCCGACGTAGCGCGTCGCCGTTTGCGCCTGGCTGGCATGCGGATCGATCCGGTCGCCAATAGCCGTTTCTACACCAGTTTCGACCGTGGATTGGCAGTCCGTCAGACCATGGGCGGCCAACCGATCGACATTCCTCTGGCTGAGAATGCCAAGGTATCGAGCGTTTCCTGGTCGCACGATTCGAAACGCATCGCCTTTACGATTGCCACCGACAGTGGCACGGAACTTTGGATTACCACCGTGGATCGCCCTCGGAATCCAAAGCGGTTGACCGATCGGCTTTCGACCATCATGGACGGTTATCACTGGTTGCCGGACGGACAAGGCATTCTCTGCCAACTGGTACCCGCGGACCGTGGCGCGGAACCCAACAAGCCATTAGCACCCACTGGTCCGAACATTCAAGAATCGTCCGGCAACACGACACCGACGCGAACCTATCAGGATCTGCTTTCCAGCCCGTACGACGAAGAGATGTTTGAGTACTATGCCAAGAGTCAATTGGTGGCGATCGATTTTGATGGCAACGTCACCCAACTGAACAAGCCGGCCCTGCTGACTGGCACATCATTGTCCCCCGACGGCCAATTCATTCTCGTGACGAAGATCAAGAAGCCGTTCTCGTACCTGATGACTGTCTATTCATTCCCGCGAGACATTCAGGTTTGGGACCGACAAGGCAAGCTGGTCTACGAAGTTGCGAAGGTGCCTCTGGATGAGAACATTCCGATCGAAGGTGTCCGAACCGGGCCGCGCGGAGTGCATTGGACGTCAGCAGACGACGCCGTGCTGGTATGGAACGAAGCACTCGACGGAGGCGATCCAAGGGTTGAGGTACCCCACCGAGATCGCATGATGAGGATCGCTGCTCCCTTTGATAACCAGGCCGCGGAAGTTCTGAAGATCGAGCAACGGGCGATGGGTGTGATCTATTTCGCGGATCCCAAGATGTTCGCAACAACCGAATATGATCGCGATCGTCGCTGGGTCCGGTCGTTGCTGTATGATCACAATCATCCTGATCGAGAGCCGAGAGTGCTGACCGACCGCAGCATTCGTGACCGCTACGGCGACCCAGGGCAGATCGCCATGCGAGTTCTGGAGAACGGTCACGTCGTGGTACGGCAAGAGGGCGACTGGGTCTATCGAACCGGTCGAGGAGCCTCTCCGAAGGGTAACCTGCCCTTCTACGATCGGCAGAATCTCGAGTCGATGGAAACCGAACGTCTCTGGCGTTGTAGCGACGGGACCTACGAGAGAGTCGTCAAGATTCTCGAATCGGAAGGAGATGCGGCCTCGCAATTCTTGACGGTTCGCGAAGACCCCGTGACGCCGCCCAACCTGATGCTACGTTCGGCCGGCAAAGAAGACTACAAACCACTCACCGAGTTTCCCGATCCGACGCCACAGATACGAGGCATCAAGAAACAGCTTGTCACCTATGAGCGCGAAGATGGTGTGCCGCTTTCGGCAACTCTGTATCTGCCACCCGACTATCAAGACGGCACACGGTTACCTCTGCTGGTTTGGGCTTATCCTCGCGAGTTCAACGACGCGCGAACCGCCGGGCAAATTGCAGCGAGTCCCCATCGCTTTACGCGTATGGGCGGCATCAGTCACCTCAGCCTGCTCATGCAGGGATACGCGATCATGAACAATGCCACCATGCCAGTCATCGGCGATCCAGAAACGATGAATGACACCTTCATTGAACAGATTGTCGCGGCGGCCCAAGCCGCAATTGATAAGGCGGTCGAGATGGGCGTGGCCGATGGTGAGCGAGTCGCCGTGGGAGGGCACAGCTATGGCGCTTTCATGACAACCAATCTTCTGGCTCATTGTGACCTGTTCAAAGCCGGTGTTGCACGGAGCGGCGCCTACAATCGGACATTGACGCCCTTCGGATTCCAGTCGGAACGACGAACGTTATGGGATGCTAAGAATGTCTATTACAGTATCTCGCCTTTTCTACACGCAAATAAGATCAACGAGCCGCTGCTGTTGATTCACGGAGAAGCCGACAACAACTCCGGCACGTTTCCCCTGCAATCACGGCGAATGTTTCAAGCCATTAAGGGAAATGGCGGAACCGTTCGGCTTGTCATGTTGCCGCACGAGAGCCACGGTTATCGAGCACGTGAGTCGGTGCTGCACACTCACGCCGAAACCATTCGCTGGCTTGACAAATACGTTAAGAACGCCGCCGGAACGCAAAAGGTGAGCGCTGCAGCGGCCGGTGCTCAGGATTAGGTTACAATAGGCGACAGCCCATTCCGAAGGCCCAACGGGCCGGCCCTTGCACGGCAAGTCGACGCGTCAAGCGGCGGCGCTGCTCTGGGAAGGCCACCACCAACGAACATTTCGCCCCCACGGGGCCAGACCGGCATCGACCGCGTCCGCATAGAATTCGAGACTGGCACGGATGGGTCCCATGAATACCGCGTAACAGTCGGCGCACGCTACGTTCCGTAATGAAAGGCGCTAACATCAAACCCGCCTGGAGCGACATGAAATCAATCAGCATTTTTAACCATGTGCTAGGCCCCGTCATGCGCGGGCCTTCAAGCTCGCATACCGCCGGTGCCTATCATATCGGCAGCATGGCCCGCGCACTGCTTGGCGGCATGCCACGCACGGCAACGTTGGCCTTCGATCCCGACGGCTCGTACGCGGTGACCTATGACGTACAGGGAGCCGATCGTGGCTTTGCCATGGGCTTGATGAACAAGCCGCTGACCGATGAATCGTTCTTTACCTCGCTGCAGGACGCTCCTGCAGCCGGACTCGATATCAATTTCGACATTCGCAAACTTGCCAATCCCGAGCACCCCAACACGGTGGAGATCGATCTCGTCGGCCGCAACGGACATCAACTACAGCTGGTCGCGCGTTCGATTGGCGGCGGCGAAGTCGAGATCACTCACATCGATGGCCGATCGGTACGTTTCAATGGCGGCGCACACGAAACGCTCACCGAAGTGGCCGCTGACAAGGTCGATTCAGCTCGACAGCTTTTGATGCATGCGGGCGACACTTTCGAGGAACCTCAAGTCGCTCAATCGAATGGTCGAGTGCAGCTCACGACACGTCGCAGAGCAGCTCTGCCGTCAAATTTCCGCGACGAACTAAGCGCCTTAGACGACCAGGGACGAGTGTGGGAGTCGTCACCGGTCTACTTTCTGCAAACGGGCGATCCAATTTTCTCCAGCGGAGCAGAAATGCTTCAGGTCGCTCAACAGCAACGTCTTTCGCTCGGCGAATTGTCCCTGGCCTACGAAGCACAATTGTTGGGCTTGAGCCACGACGAGGTGATTGACGAGGCGTTACGGCGTTACGAGATCATGGTGAAGTCGGTCGAGCAAGGTTTGGATCCGAACTTTACTGGGCTGCAGCTGTTACCGGCCTGCGCCGGATCAATCTTTCAGGCCGAGGCCGAGGGTCGACTTTCAGTCAGGAGCCTGCACACACGTGCGGCCGCACGCGCCCTGGCCGTGATGCACGTCGACGGAGCGATGGGTGTGGTTTGCGCGGCGCCGACCGGTGGGTCCGCCGGCGTGATTCCCGGGACGCTGGTGACGTTGGCCGAAGAACGATCCCTGTCTCGCGAGCAGATCGCGCGGGCATTCTTGACGGCGGGATCAATCGGCATGATTCTGGCCATTCGCGGTACGTTTGCAGCCGAGGTGGCCGGCTGTCAGGTCGAAATCGGTGCTTCCGGAGCCATGGCGGCGGCGGCCGTTGTCGACGCGGTTGGCGGTACGGCCAAGCAAGCAAGTGACGCGGCGGCGATTTCGTTCCAGAACACGATGGGCACCGTTTGTGACCTGCTGCATGGGATGGTCGAAATTCCCTGTCACACACGTAATGGTGCGGCAGCAGCAAGCGCTTTTGTTAACGCCGATCTGATTCTGGGCGGATACCCCAACTACATTCCGCTGGACGAAACGGTCGACGCGGTTTACGCCGTCGGACTCGCCATGCCATCGGAACTTCGCTGCACGTCAAAAGGCGGATTAGCCATCACCCCCTCAGCCCTTGCCCTCCGGCCCGGTTGCTGCGGCACGGGTTGCGTCACGTGCAAATAGTGGCACTGGTTGTCGCATGTCTCTACTCCCAACGGGCCGGCCCGTTGTGACTAATCGCAGCGGAATTGCACTTGGCTAAGCCGGTGTATACTATGCTCTTTCGACCAGAATATGCGGTCTTCTCATGATCCTACACGACGTCAGAATCTCGATCTTGCTCACCATCTCCCTCGGTGTCGTCGGCTGTGGCGAGCCGAGCCAGACCCCCGAGGCGAGCGTACCCTCGGCAACAACCGCCGATGCCTCAGCCGGTGATACGGCGTCGGACAATCAAGCAGCGCCGAACGAGGACGGCAACCTCTTAACCCTGCCTGAAAATCTGTCGGAAGCAGGGCCCGCCGGCGCGCCGCCGTCGACCGTGCCGACGAGCGCGAACGAACTAGTCCAAATCCGGGCCGAGCACGACAAGACGACGTGGAGGAACGAAGTCCGGGCCCAGCGATATGAGCGGAC
>CAJHYQ010001141.1_pt1 | contig 13669 bp, 12 predicted proteins | sample 9198721 | NCBI WGS metagenome assembly CAJHYQ01 (sample SAMEA7708357, study PRJEB35096) | sediment metagenome | biome: marine neritic benthic zone biome [ENVO:01000025]; feature: sediment [ENVO:00002007]; material: shallow marine sediment [ENVO:03000034] sea grass bed [ENVO_01000059] ... | reverse complement strand
TTTGGCGACAGAGATCCCAAGAGTCGCAAGGCGACGGCAGGATCGGTTGCCCATCAATTATGCCTGGGGCTCGCGCACCAGGCTATCAGATTCAACTTGCAAAGCTATCAAATGCTGTCGCTCCGCGACTAATCATCGACACGGCATGGAGAACTGCCCCAACGGTCGCCGGCTTACGTTCCCCAGAATCGCCACCAAGGTCGTTCCGTCTCGCTGGAATGGTTACTCGCAAGCATTCGACGTTGTTCTTCATCGAGCTCCGGGTCACGCTGCTCGCCTAACCATTCGAGCGTTTCCTGGAAGTCCTCAATCTTGGCTGGTGTATCCAGTCGCGATTCGTCTGGGTTCTGCACCCAAAAGATGATGTCACGATAGTCAGACTTGGCTGTGTCTGCGTACTGTTGCAGAAGTTCCTTCTTTCCCCTCGCCAAGATGAGCACATAGTCGATGACGCGTCGCCCGCCGACTTGCTGGCGCTGAAGATAGCCCAGCGTTTTTGACAGAATCGCAATCACTTCTTCCTGATCGGCCGGTGCAAACTGCGTTGCAATTTTCTGCAGCACTTCGGCAGGAAGTTCAACCGGTTTGGGTTCGCCGGTGGCCCGATCAAATTCCGCTGCCGCATCCGTCAGCGCCTGGAGTCGTTGACGCATCTCAAGATCCAATGCCTCGGAGGCCGCCGGATCAGTTTCATGGAGCTTCGCGAGTGACGCTTCTCGGTGCTTTGCACAGAAGTGACCGAACTCCGCGTCCAGTTTGAGGAGTCGCTGCGCCTCGGGGCTGTTGATGTGTTCGTCGGGAATCTGGAACCACATAAGCTTGAGTCGGACAAAAGGCGCATTGGTGAAGGACCTATGGCAAATATAGGTTATTCGGCAGATTGACATCTTGCCGGCAAAGACCTGGGATTGTGCGGCCCAGATTATTGCGCGCGACGGTGATCGGTGTTTCGCACACCGATGTGTGTTACGCTAAGCTGGAATCACAACCAACGCATCCCCAGCTCTCAATACTATGCGCCGATCCGCTCTTCACGTGAATTTGATGCTCGTTGCTTGCACATTGCATTTTGCCATTTCAGCTGCGCTGGCCGACGATCCGAAGCCGCCGCTCGATGATCGACCGCCGCAGAAAACAGGCTTCATTCCCAGTTTGAAGTTCGAAGGCCTGCCCAAGATGGATTGGAAATTCAGCCCGGAGCTCGACGAGCGTGGCCGGCAACCTGGTCTCAGCGACGCGGCGACATCGGGCGGTGTGCTCTTCTTTGGAGACGACTTCGGAGTGGTACGAGCGTTGACCGCGCGTGAAGGTGTCCCGATCTGGACTCACGCACATGGCGAGCGGGTGTTCTTTCCTCCCACATGTGACGGCGAGCGATTGTTCTTTACGACGCGCAAAGGCATCACTGCACTGGAAAGCAGCAGTGGAATACACATGTGGCATCGACCTGTACGCCACAGTGTTGGACGATGTGTTGCATGGCAGGAAGCCAACACGGTTTACTTTTCCGACAGCGATGGTTGGTTGTATGCACTGGACGCGGAAGACGGGCGCGAAAAGTGGAAAGCGAGTTTTGTCGAGGACGCTCCGGAAGATCCTCCCGGCTTCGACGGAGAGAGGGCTCGTTTTGAGGGCACGGCTGCTCGACCAACCGGTATCGCTACTGACGGCACGTCGGTCTTTCAGAGCGTGTTTGACCAGTGCCGGGTCGTTGCCCATTCGTGTCAGACTGGCGAACGAACGGCCACGTTTCAAACACAGGGTTGGATCTTTGGGGACCCGGCCGTGGATGAAACAAGGCTCTATGTTGGCAGTCAAGACAAACATCTATACTGCTTCGACAAGTCATCTGGAAAGGTGTTTTGGAAACTCCAAACCAATAGTCGGATTGAGTCCGGACCGGGCGTGACGCGTGATCGGGTAATTGTGGGTTCGTGTGACGGCAGCATCCACTGCTGCGACAAGAATTCAGGTCGCCTGCTTTGGAAGACGCCGACCGATCGACCGGGCGCGATTTACTCCGCGCCGATTGTCACGGAAGACTCCGTTTACTTCGCGGCGGCCGAAGGCACCGTCTACGCGCTGGCCCTCGAGACTGGAGCGATTAAGTGGCGATATCGTCCCGCTGACGAGTCAAACTTCTATTCTTCACCGGCGACCGATGGAACGCGGATCTTTATCAAGGGTCGGTCTGCGGATGACGAAGCGGTCGGAAACTCAATCTTTGCCATTGGCCCCCGGCGGCAATAATGGGCTCCGGTAACTTGTTTCGTAATGAGCAAGGGTATGTTTGGGAGGGCGATGTTTGGGAGGGCGAGGCTCCTGCCGAGCCGCAAAACGCACTCGGCTCGGCAGGAGCCTCGCCGCCTCGCCCTCCCGTCGCCACTCAGGGATAAAGATTAAGACGGTCTTCGAAGTCCACAACAACAATTGCTGCACTCGCGAATCTAAAACATGACACTTCCGAAAAAGAACCGTCGCGATTTAAGTGTCGATGGCGTGGACTTCCATTGGACAATCGGTAGTCGCGATGATCATCGACGAGGCACGGCGACTGTGCAGCACGCCTCAGGTACGGGTGCTAAATTGATCATTGATCCGCTTGGTGCGGTTCGACCGGACGACGTCGCCGGAGCCATTCGCTTTGCCGTTTCGCACGGCTGGAATCCTACCGATGCCGGCCCCAATTTCTGGATCGGCTTTGATGACAGCCGCGCATCGGCTGATCGGTTTGTGCTCCGCAAAGAATCGGACGAACCCTTCTGGAAAACGGCTCATGAGTGCTGGCCACCGCAACAGGGGCACTAAGCTTGAGGATGTTTTACAAACGGGAGGGCGAGGCTCCTTCCGAGCCGCAAGACGCACTCGGCTCGGCCGGAGCCTCGCCCTTCCGTGGGCCTTTATGAATCAAACGCACAACAATTGGGGTATCAACATGTGGCTCGCTCACACTCGAGTGCTGTTCGTTTTCAGCTGCACGCTGCTAGTTAGCACATTCGCAGAAGCGCAGTCGCCCTATCGCATGGAAGGCATTGTCACGGATGCTGACTCCCAACAACCTGTAGCCAGTGTCACCGTGCAGGTTCTCATCACTTCAGAACTAGATCCAGCACTTCGAATCAGGAAGTCGCAAACTGGGGAAGACGGACGATATTCAATTCAACTCCCACCAGGTCACGGTTGGGCATGGACTCTGTTGCCACCCGGAGGCTACTGCCCGGTCGAAACGAATGCGACCGAATTGTTCACGACTACTGTCGACAACCCGGTCTTTACCAAGAATTATCAGGTGAGGAAGGGAGTCCCAGTCCGTCTGATGGTGCGTTACCCCAAAGGGCTAACCGACAAGCCGCAGACGTTCGTGTCCTTGGGGCAACAAACGAAGAATGAATACATCCACGGCTACTGCGAACTTGACGATCATGGGACAGGGACCGTCACATTGCTGCAACTCGCCGGGGAATACGTAATCCATGGTGCCGACCAGAATCGCACGTTGGTTGCTTCTAACGGAATGACGGTTCGATTCGAAGAAGGTTTTGATCCCCGCGCTGTTCTCCCTGAAGTGAAAAAAGAAAACGACGGCATCACGACAATACGCGACGCGCAGGGTCGTGTCGCAACGCTACGAAGGTGTGACGCCCTAGTACGCGATAATCAGCTCACGATCGCGATCGACCTGAAAAGTGCTGGCGACAAAAACGCGTTGACGAAACTAAGTGGCCGGATTGTCGATGCGGAGTCGAACGGAATCCAAGATGCGACCGTGACCTTGGCCTTTCATTCCCAAGGCGGCAGCGCGTCCAGCAACGTAACTGCAGAAACAGACCAGCGCGGATACTTCTCGCTTGGTGTTCCCAAGCTCAGCGCGGGCCAACAGATCACCCTAAGCATCACGCGGGCCGGCTATGGTGGTATGGACACGGAACCAATGCCGATAGAAGAGTCTAGCAATCAAGTGCTCGATGCCGGGACGATCAAGCTAGATGCCGGCTCCTCCATCCGGATCCGAGTGGTCGGCCCAGACGGCGCGCCCGTTCACGGAGCGGTCGTCGAACCACTTAACGACTATGCATCGCGAACTCGGATTACTCGCACCGGGCCGGATGGCGAGTGTCACTTGATCGATCTAGCGCCTGGGCTGATGCGTATCTCCGCTCTATTCGGACAGTTGTCGGCAAACACGAAAGTCCCCTTGGATCCCGGCGAAAACGAGCTGATCATTCTCAAGTTGGCTGCCAGAACAGCCGTTCCGGTCGCTGACATCCCAAAACGCCCCACGCCGCTCGCCGCTGGCACTGCCGCGCCCGAATGGTCCATTGTGGAATGGACAGACGGCAAGCAACGAAAACTCGCGGATTACCGTGGAAAGGTTGTTGTCCTGGATTTCTGGGGAGTCTGGTGTGGGCCATGCATCCATGCGATTCCCGCCATCAAGGAATTGCAAAATCTATACAAGGACCAGGATGTCGTGTTCTTGGGCATTCATACTGCCGCAACCGACATGACGCTCGTAAAGCGTTTGCTGAGACAGGAAGAGTGGAATCTCACGGTCGGACTGGATGTCGGCGAGGAGATCGTGACGGGCGAGTCCGTTCGCCGCTTCGCAGTCAATGGTTTTCCGACCACCATCGTTGTTGATCGCCGAGGGACGATTGCTTTTAACAGCGGCGATGTCCCGACGGATCGAGAAGTGTTCATGCGGGATATGGAGGCGCTGGCAAGGTCTGCCGGTTTGCCATGGCCCATCGACAAAGATGCCACGAAAGAACAAGTGCTCGAGCGGATGAAGCAACTGCAAGTCGTAATGCTCAGTCGTAGGATTGACCAGGCTCTGGAACTTCATCGCGAATGAACAAGCGTTCCGGTGGTAAGTGGCGACAGCTCGCTCGGAACGCCCTCGCCGCCGGATTGCCGTGCGACACATCCAAGAAACTTTGGTAGTCTATCGATTGGAGTGAGCGATATCTTTAAAGGAGGGACGCGCATGCCTCGGCAGGTCATCATCATTGCCGCCCTCGTCCACGGATTCGCATTCGTACACGTCGCCTCGGCCCTCGACTATTCGATTGAGCGGACATTCAACCTGCCCATCGGTCAGGGCAACGCGCCTGATTGGGGACGTGGCGATTCCGTCAGCTACGATCCGGAAAGCGGCGAACTTGTTTATCATGTCGCACCGCAGAACCAGGGTCAGCCAGAATGGTCCCAGTTCTGGTGGCCACCCGATCTTGTCAGTGCCAGCGGCCAATTTATGGAGGAGGGGATTTCCGGACCGGTGCCCTTGGCGTCCCATGAGCCGCCGATGTTTCGACACGACGCGACGATTCGCGGTGCGGTCGTCCCGGGCAGCAACGGAATTCACACTGAATACGACGGCTGGAAGTTCTGGCCGTTTTGGCCAAGCGACACGACGTTTCGTGAGTGGGGCTTAGAAGGAGTCGTCGTTTCTTGGAGCTTCGGCCAGGTTCTGCCCCCAGGGCTCGATCGCGATTTCCTACTGCAAGACCTCTACGCTTTCCCTGATGTCAGTCTGTTCATCGTTGGAACGTTCGGGGATGCCAACCGTGATGGCGTTGTTGACGTGAAAGACATCGATGAATTGTCGCGTGCCGTGCGGGAAAATGAAACCGGCAACCGGTTCGACGTGAATGAAGATGGACGGGTCAACGATTCAGATCGCGCCTATTGGATTCACCAACTGCAGAGAACGTGGATGGGTGACGCCAACCTCGATGGACAATTCAATAGCGGCGATCTGGTTACCGTCTTCCAGGCCGGGCATTTTCATGACGGGATCGATATGAATTCCGGCTGGGCCGAAGGCGACTGGAATGGCAACGGGGATTTTGAGTCCGGCGACTTAGTCGTCGCCTTTCAGGATGGCGGCTACGAGGCGGGCCCACGAGCACCGATGGCGGCCGTCCCGGAACCTCGCGGACTCATCCTGGTCGCCTTGGGTGTGATCGGACGAGCGGTTGTGTTGAGAACTCGCCAAAGGCGCCACTGAAGCGACTAGCAAGATGACTGAACAGGCGGACCTCGTCACACGCTCGTGGGAAAGGATCAGATCCCACCTCGAGAGCAAGAAGCACTCCATCAATCAACAGATCACCACCTACCCGACGCCGATTGCTGGCTGCGACGAACAATTCAACCACTTGCTCCGACAACAAACAGAAGTTTCCGGTGAATTGGCTCGTCTAAAGGAAAAGGAAAGCGAGAGCTTGAGGGCCAGAGACGCGGCCGCAGTAGTCGACGAGTTTTTGGAGTCGGCAACGCAGATTGATCCTCAAGAGAAGGAATCGATCAGGATCTACGTGGGGCAGGGCGGGAGCAGCAGGCGTAGCGATCATCCGCAGTGAAGGGTTTTCATTGGTCACATCAAACACTTAGGAGCCGACGACTTCCGATTCGAGGTCCTGGATACACTGGACGCTTGACGGGCCGTCGGGATTCGATGAATGATACCAAGCTCGATCGTCGTTCCTTCTTGTGCGGTTCGCTCGCAGCCGGACTAATGTCATCGGCAGCGATGGCAAGAGCTTCGGAAACGACAACGGTTGCTGCGGTGCAAATGGGAAGTCATTGTGGTGACATGGACGCGAATCTGGAGGAGGCGGAACACTGGGTTAGATATGCAATCCGACGGGGCGCCCGATGGGTGGTTCTGCCCGAGTTCTTCGTGTCGGGTATGAGCTATCGTCCCGACAAGATGCTCGACGCGATTCAACCGTTGGACGGCGAAGCGACACAGATGCTCAAGAGACTGGCGCAGGAAGGTCATGCGTTCGTTGGCGGAACGTTTCTGGCAAAGTCGAGGGCGGACGTATTCAACACGTTTGTACTCGCGGCACCTGACGGACGAGTCTTTACTCACGACAAGGACTTTCCATCTGGATTCGTGGAACACTCGTTTTATGCGGGTGGCGAAGACGGCGTGTTCGTGAAGGAATTGCAGGCGTCTGGCATCGAGACGCCGGATCAGGAGATTCCTGCTCGCAACGAGAACATCAAGTCCGGGGTCTTCCCGATCAACGAGTCAGTTGCAGTCGGGGCAGCAATTTGCTGGGAGCAACTTCGATATCGCACGGCCAGGCGATTGAGAGGAAACGTGGACTTGGTTTTGGCAGCTTCGGCCTGGGGTGCTCTGGATCCGGATGTTGGCGTAGCCGAGGTGGACAAGAGTGAGTTGATTCGTTGGGGCACAGAGTCCAGGCAGATGTTGCATCAGGCTCCTCGCCGGCTTGCGAGGCTCGTCGGAGCGCCGGTCATCCACTCAAATGTGGTGGGTAGCGGTTGGTCCAACGATGGCAGGGAAGGCAAACCTCCAATGCTCGGACGAGGATTAGGCGATAGCCAAATCGTTGATAGTCAGGGAAATGTGTTGGCCAGCCGATCCTACTCAGAAGGCGAGGGCCTCGTTTTAGCAGACGTCGAGATTGGTAGGGTAAAACCTACTCAAGAGATTCCTGCTGACGCATCGTGGACACCCGATTGTGGCGCTTCGCTCATCGACTCATGGCGCCGAGAAGGAGCGTACGGTCGAGACTACTATCTGAACACGGCGCGGCCTCATCGAAACCGCAATTAGTTTGGGACGCCGTCTCGGCTGCTGCCCAACGTACGCACACGAATTCGCTCTCAAGTTTTTGCTTGCTTAATTTCTGCGTGCGCTCGAATTCTTTTAATGAGAGCTTCCCTTTCCTACAATCAAAGTTACCTAGCAACGTCCTCTCCAAGGAGGTGATCCGATGTTGGATCGAGCGATTGCGACCTCTGTTTTCTTTTGCCTCTGCACCTTGCTCTTGGCAGCAGAGCTCTTGGCAGCGGAACCGCCAAAAGCAGTTACAAATGAGTTGCACGACACGGAGGAGCTGATCCGTCAAGTCGAGGCGGCAATTCAGATCTGGTCTGATGCGGGTGATCGGGACTTGGTCAGTTCCTTGCAAGTCAAAGTCGACGAACTCCGTCGTGCCATCAGCGACAAGCACGAGTTCGCAGTAGGCGACGACGCGGAGTTGCACGCCGTTGTACTGGGTGAAGGCATTAACGCACCAACCGGTGTGCTCAGTGGTCGAGACCGATTTGCACTCGGTTACGCGAAGGTCAATGTGACTTTCACTAAACGGCCTGTTGTGCTGTTACTAAGTTCTACGCAGCCAATCTATTGGGACGTTGAACTGGCGCCAGGAGTCTCGATCAAAGCCGCCGTCGTGTGGAACCGAGGCCGCGACAAATCAAGAGTTAAGGGTTTGCCGACGGGTACGCTTGTGTCGACTCAGCGGCCGAATGACAAGTGGTATGTCTTCGCCCGCGATCGGGACGATCCAAATTATCTCGAATTCCAAGAGATGGCCGAGATTGCGACTGGGATGGCGATCAAAACGTTTCAAGCGAGTTCACGTTTTGACGACGCTATAACCATCGGCCCCAGCGGCCGACTTTGGCGACTCGAATACGTGAGAGATGCAGCGATCGCCTTGCATCGCGAGGTGGTGGCCAAACAGCAGCAGAAAGTGCTGCAAGACTTCGCTCACCTTCGATTTCGTGGAACCTATGCATTGAGTGCGGCGAGTCGCCATCATCGCGGCAGCGAGGCGACTGCATTGGCAAACTTTAATCTCCTGGGTCCTCTTGAAGGAACCATCGAGAACAACCGGTACCCCGTCTACGGTCCCATCAGGGTCGCACGCGAGAAGACTCAGTTTGCACTACTTCGGAATCGGCTCATCATGATCGAGGAAGGTCGAGAGCCAACTCAAATCCCGGTGGGACGCGTCGTACACGATCGACGGTTTACTGGGCTCTGCTATGACGAAAACAGACACCGAATGCTCGTCGCGGGTACCGATAGACCCTTTTCTTCGAATCTGTATGAGTACGACTTCGGCAAGAACGAGTGGTCGAAGCTATTTGCCGTCGAAGGTACGCTCTTTGGCATCGTCTTCGATGCGTTAAACGATCGCATGCTCGGCATCGTCCAAAAACCAACACTAACGAAGGACGATGCACCAATCGATGGAGGCTCAAGTTTCTCGACTGGCGGAGTCTCGATGTTGTTTGACGATTTTCGGAGAATGCCTGTCGCGCTTGTCGAAGTCGATCAACGCGGGGGTCTAAGAACAATCGCTGAGTTGAAACTGTCTTACGTTGTCCGAGCCGACAACGTCATGACGAACAACGGCTATCAACTGGCGGTTGCTGACCGGCAGCACGCGGTTCTGTTGACCCCCAAGATTCGACAAGCTCGGAACCAATACAAGGCTTTCTTGACACTGCTCGATACGGAAGCCGGCACGGACTTGTATACCGGCACTGTTCGTCGGCACGATGGGACAACTACCGCGCTCGCGCCAGAACACGTGCCGCCCCCGCAAGGAGGCGGCGAACTCGCGGAATTCTGGAAGCAGCAGGCCAAGGTCGATGACGCGGTCGCGCAGGCTGCAGAAACGGATGCGGCACGGTTGCCAGAACTTCGGCGTCGTCTTGCGCAGATTCAGACCGAGTTGGCCGGAAGTGGAGAAAAGTCGGATAAACCACAATTGCATTGGATCGGTTTGTACGAAGGACCGCGCGCGACCGTTCGTGTGACGGAAACCCGACATCCCGTCGTGTTGGCGTTGACGACCAATGAAAACGTCAGTTGGACGGTCGAAGCCGATGAAGGCGTGGTGCTACAACGCATCATCGTTGTTGGTAGCGACAATCCTGAAGTTGCCAGCGCACCGAAAGGTGTCGACGTCGAAATCTTCTCACGCCGACGAGGAAACAGAATCTCTATCTCCGTGCACGAAAAACACCATTATCGATATCGGCAAGCAGCGGCCAAGCTCGAGGAGATCACAGGTCTTGAAGTCGCGACGTTTCACGGCAACTACGCTGGGGGCGAATTTGAGATCGGACCGCCTTCTGCACAATATCTAATGCAACGAGCCATGGCGGCGCTCAAGCAGCTCGAAAAAGATGCCTTGGCAGGCGCACTGAGTCGCCGTGTCGCTGAACTGGCGTCGGTTACCTTTCCGGCTGTTTACCGGCAACCGGTCGACTTGCCGAAGAATGGAGGTCCTGCCGCCATCCGCCGATTGCGTTTCCAAGATGCAAGACGTTACCTCGCCGAGTTCACGTTGCGGGGGCCGGTCCGCGGAACCTTCGAAGAAGTCAGCACGGGCAAAGGTGAAGTCATATCGGATCCGGCAGATCCGAGGATTCGCTACATCCACAATGGAAAGGTCAGCCGCATTGGAGCTAACGGTGAAGTGACCGAGTTGCAGATGGATCCCAATTTGCCTCGGATAAGCTGGGGCGATTCGATCGCAGTCGATAACAAACGCCGCCGATTGTTGCTGACGTCGCATGGTGGTAGCGGTCACTTCTATGCGTTCGATTTGCAACAGGACAAGTGGTCGCTACTGCGGACTCCCGGTTTGAGTGCCAGTGCGATCACGTATGTGCCCGACGAGGATGCGCTCTACGGTGTGAACGTTCCCATGGGGGAACCTGTTTTGGATACACTCCGCAAGTACAAAGCAGATGGTGAATTGGTTCGCGAAGTGAAGATAGTTCCACCCATCTTGCTCACCAGCCATGGTTTCCGCGGCAATACGGCCCAATTACGCTACGGCCAAGGACACGCCTTCGTGATTATTTCGCGATTGCCGAAATCCGTCGAACCCGCGGGGCGACGGACCGAGGCCTTGCAAGTTCCTTGGGTCCATGTCGTCGATGCCGAGTCGGGCGAAGTTATCTATGACGGCAAGCTTAAGCCTCACGCCGGTCGCAGATCGTTTAGCCAACAACAGCTGCAGGACCTTTGGGACGAAGCTGAACTCACGAATTTGGACAGTGTTGCCTGGACGTTCGCCTCCGGGCATAACGATGCCGTGCGGTTTCTCTCTAAGAAGTTCTCCTCGCTCACACCTGAATACGACGAGGCGCTAGTGGATCGATTAATTGCTGAGCTCGATGATCCACGTTTTCGCACCCGAATGGCAGCCTCCGGCCAACTGAAGCAGCTTGGCCGCAAGATTCAACCGAAGGTCGAGAGGCACCTGCGAACGGATCCGTCGGGTGAGGTGAGAGCTCGTTTGCGAGAGTTGATCAACGCATGGCAAAACGAAGTGCCTCTGACAGCTCAGGAGAAGCGAGAAGCGATGGCCATCACCGCGCTGCAAAGGATCGGGACCGCTGCGGCTGTGGCGACACTTCGTGAGATTTCCGAGGGGCCCGAATGGGCAACTCGAACGGCGAGAGCGAAGGCGGCCTTGGCGGAACTCGAAGACCAAGACTGACTCACCGGACAAAGCCTACGATCGATCGAGTTTCCGTATCGGGCGACGCCAAACGGTCGCATCCACCCGAAATTCGCTTGTCGCTGGCCGATCGGATCGGCTTCTGTCGCATCTCACTCCGTCGACGGGTAGAAACGGCAAAAAACGGCGGAAATGTTCTGGAAAATGGGTTGCATACGAATGATATTTTGGCAGGATTCACCATTGTACGACTAACCAATACTGCGTCGTCCCCGAGTAACGCTAACGAAAAAGCACGACAGCCTCCTTCAGATCATGCCGGCCTGCGCCGCTTGGTTGTTCCGAAGGCGAACTGTCGTGCTTTTTTTATTGTGTGAATTCCGTCTCAACTGGATATTGCCATGAAGATCGCCCGAATCTGCTCGCCCCTCTTTCTTGTTGCCTGCTTGTTGATGAATGCGCCTGTCTCCGCGGAGTTAGTTGGCTATTGGCCGCTCAGCGAAGGGTCGGGCGATACGACGGCCGATGCAAGCGGCAAAGGAAACGACGGTACGATCACCAACGGCGGTACGGGCGGCCTGGGCGGTGGATCCGTTTGGATGACGGGATTTAATTCAAAGCTTGGTCGCGAAGAAACGTTCATGGGTTTTTCTGGGGCCGCAGAGGGGGCTTTCGTCCAGGCGGGTGAGATTCCGGTGATGACCCTGGAGCAAGATTTCACCTGGGCATTCTTCGCGAATCACCCGGCATCCAACACACAGCCGAACAACGTCGTCTTCGGTAACCGCAAGGACGCCGACGCTCAAGATTTCGATCCTCGCCAGTTCATCAAATTTACGCCGACGAAGTTCGAGTGGCATATGAACGGCAACGGCAATGACAACATGGAGTACGAAGATTTCTCCCTGATCGCCGACGAATGGTACCATCACGCGGTTGTGAAAGATGGAGCCGATCTCACGTACTACCGCGACGGGATCGAGATGTCGACGATGACGATTACTCAGGCACTGGATAATCCACAGCCACTCTTCTTTGGTGGTGACAACGAAGCCGCGGACGGTGAGAATTACGAGGGGATGCTGGACGAGCTTCGGGTCTACGATCACGCTCTAACGCAGGCGGAAGTGGCGTCTTTGGTCCCTGAGCCTTCGTCGCTCGTTTTGCTCGCACTCGGCCTATTGGTTTTTGTGCCTCGTCGCTTCCGCTAAGTGTTGATCAAAGACGTGCGGTGGACATGGAAGGTGTGCATGCCGCGTGATCAAGTTCAGCCCGGCCGATTTGGTGCGAACGAGTTTTCTCGTCTTACGTTCGCATGGCGTCGTTTTGGCCACCGCTTTGCAGCTCGGCCGATTTTCTTTAGGCCCAACGGTCCGCACCTTAAACATCCGGCAGCGAGCAGTTCGTTTACGTCTTTGACTTGGACGATGATCCTTCTGGTGGGTCTGTGTTGCGGTTGTGGCAACAGGGCGGATGAGAGTCCGTCTGAGCGATCATCAGCAGAGCGGCTCGTGCAAGATGAGCCCACCGATCCGAGTGCGTTGCCGGCAGCGAAGAACCCAGAGGACATCTCAGATCCTATTGATTGGATCGAGCGATGGGGTGGCCTTTACCGGACTTCAGAAGATGGCCAAGTGATTCGAATCGTTCTGCTGAATCGGACTTCGATTCAGAGCGACGAAATGCGTCACCTGTCGAAGCTTAAACAAATCGTGCTCTTGGATTTGAATTCAACGGCTGTCGATGATTCTGGCCTAGTGCATCTGCAAGACCTGACGGAGCTCGAGACGCTCAATTTGGGGACGACGTCGATTACGGACAATGGCTTGGTCCATCTCCGCCTGCTCACTCAATTGCGGGGGCTGGCCTTAGATGATACAGCCGTGCGGGGCAGGGGATTGAATCACCTGGCCGAGTTGCCAGCACTCACTGACTTAAAGCTTGCCGGTGCGAAGATCACAGACGAATTTGCCGAGCAGTTCTCGGGCCTGCAGGCAGTCCAGACGTTGGACCTGACATCCACAATCGTTGGCGATGCAACGTTACAGGTTCTTTCCCAACTGAAATCATTGCAGTCGTTGGGACTCGGCAAGACACAAGTTACGTCGACGGGCATTCAATATCTGACAAATCTACCTCGGCTAACTGCCTTGGATCTGGGTGGCACGCAAGTCGATGATGAGGCGGTCGACTCGCTGGCTCGAATGACGCGTCTCTCGCGGCTCAGCCTGATTGGCACGGCGGTCAGCCCCGACGGTCTGCAAAGGCTGCGAGAATCGTTACCCAAGACGCAGGTTCAGCCATAACAGGTGGTATAGCGATACTCGGAATGAATGCGGCCGAAGATTGACAGTTGCTCGACCTGATGATAGTGTCAGCGCAGCGCTCGGTTGAGGATTAATCTGTTGTTGAACATT
>CAJHYQ010000851.1_pt1 | contig 13671 bp, 6 predicted proteins | sample 9198721 | NCBI WGS metagenome assembly CAJHYQ01 (sample SAMEA7708357, study PRJEB35096) | sediment metagenome | biome: marine neritic benthic zone biome [ENVO:01000025]; feature: sediment [ENVO:00002007]; material: shallow marine sediment [ENVO:03000034] sea grass bed [ENVO_01000059] ... | reverse complement strand
TCTCGAAGGTGAGACCGCGCTGGACAGGGTCGAAACCGAAGGGGAATAGCGTGTATTGATCATAGATCGTGGTCGCGTCAAACATTGCGGTAAGAACTCCCTTTAAGCTGGTAAAGCTACCGCCGGTTAGCGTTGTGCTTTTTAAGTTTGCTCCGATAAAGTTCGAGTCCGTCACATCAATCCCTTCACCAAGTCTTACTCCGCTCAGATCGGCGCCGGAAAAATCCGTGCCGACCATCGTCGCCAGACTCCAGTTGGTTCCCCGGAGATTTTGTCCACTGAAATCCCAGCCGCTGATGGTGTTGGCTTTGAAACTCACACCTTGCAGATTCTTCTCCTGATAACTGGCTGTTGAATACAGATCCTCTGCCGAAAACCCGCGTGGTACAGACGCTTCGAACTTCGCCCCGGTAATGTGCTGCCCAGTGAAATCCCACTCGCCAATACTGTCCACACGACTCATGTTGATGTTACGCAGATCCTTGTTTTTGAAACTAGCCGTCGATTCGAATTGTTCCTTCGTTAATTCACCCAACGTTTGATCAAAGTTCGCGCCGTTGATGATCGCATCGGTAAAATCAGCGCCCGCGAGGCGGGCGGCATTGAGATTGGCGTTGGTCAAATTGGCCTCACGAAGATTGGCACCGGCAAGTCGGGCACCGCGCAGATGGGCACTCGTCAGATTGGCCTTACTCAAATCGGCGTTTTCGAGTGTTGTGCCGGTGAAAACAGCGCTGGTCAGATTCTGATTGCTAAGATTCCAGCCGGTCAGGTCTGTTTCAACGTCAGTCTCCGCAAAATTGATTCTCGACAAGTCACCTTGCTGGTAGCTGGCTGTCGAGTAGAACTGCGCTTCGGTTAACCCAATCGTTGGCGTGCCCGAGAGCACGGTGCCATTAACGATCGCCCCGGTCAGATCGGCATCGGTCAGCACAGTGCTCGACAGCGAGGCGTCGGACAGATCTTGGTCACGTAGATTCCAGCCGGTCAGGTCATTTGAATTGAGCTTGATGCCGGTCAGGTTCTTCGCTTGGTAGTTGGCAGTCGAATAGAGCTGTTCTGCTACGAAGCCATGTCCGGTCGTGCTCGAAAGGTCCGTCGAATTGACCACCGCGCCTGCAAGATTCGCGCCCTGCAGTCGAGAGCCATGCAACGCCGCATTGGACAGGTCTTGATCACTGAAGTCCCAATCCGTCAGATCGTTGCCTGACAGATCCACGAATCTCAAGTTCTTCGCTTGGTAGCTGTTTGTTGCGTAGAGTTGCTCCTTGGTGAAACCACCTTCAGTCGTATTATTGAGACTTGTCCCGGGCACGAACCGATCGATGCCTGATACGACTGCGTTCGTGAAATTGGCGCCCGCGAGCGTTGTATCGCCTAACCTAACACCCGCCAGATTCTTGTCGCCAAGATTCCAGCCACTGAGGTCGTTTCCGCCTAAACTGAGCCCCTCAAGATCATTGCTCTTATAGCTCGCCGTCGAGTAGAACTGCTCGGCCGTCAAACCGATGACTCGTGACAGGCTGGCTCTCTTGACGACTGCGTCCGTCAGGTTGGCATTGGTCAAATCGGCTTCAATGAACAATGCGCCAGTAAGATCGGCACCGGTCAAGTTTGCATCCGTCAGCACTGCTTTGATTCCGGTGACGCCGTCTAGGACGGCATTGCTTAGGTTCGCGTTGATCAACATTGCATCGATCAAATTCGATCTATTCAGGGTGGCATTTGACAGATTAGCATTGGTGAGCGTAGCGCCCGTTAGTCCGGCCGAATCAAGGACGCTATCCATCAAGTTGGCATCTGTCAGATTCGCGGCGCCGAAGAACGCTTCGGTGAGATTCGCGGCTTGCAAGTTGGCACCGGTTAAGTTCGAGTCAGCCAGTAGCGCCCCGCTCAGATTGGATCCCTGAAAGTTGGCACCGCTCAGGTCCGTATTTGTCAGGAGGGCACAGGAGAGATCCATCTGAGGCAGTTGCAAACCGGGTCCAGCCGTAATTCCCTCGGTACCAGGAATGGGCTCCGGCGTCGGAGGAAACGTATTCTTCGGCCGCCGCAAGATGTCCGCGTTGACCGGACTCAGGTGACACATGATTGCAAACGCGAGAAGCAATCCAGTGCACGCGATGAAACAAGATCGGAAACCATCGATGATGCGCGTAGCGGCAAACCCGAAGATGTGGTTGCAGGACATGCGAAGTCTCCTTGTGATGTGTCTCACTATTTCAAAGGCTGTCACCAAGAACTGGCGGCGAAATAGAAAAAGGCACGGTCAAGTTGTTGCTCACAGCTATATCGCGCCTTCATCGCCTTAATCCCCCTGCCCATGAACGTAACCAGTAAGCAACGAGATTTCAACGTCTTCTTCCAGAACAGGGTCAATCACGCCGGCTTGCCGAAGCGCAATTCGCCCTTTTTAACAGTCAATCGAAACGATGCGTCCACGCCACGATCACGCGTTCGGCGATCCGCATCTCGAAGGCGACTGACCGCTTGTTGTCATACCGTATCGCCGCTCACGACTGGTGCCGTTTGACATCATCTGCATTCGGTAACGGTGTCGCCGTCGATATCCGATGAGCGACTGCATCGGCTCGCCACAGGCGCAATGCCACCGAGTCCATCCGTTACACGTTATGCACTCAACACAGGCACCATCAAGGCCTCACGTTGAAGCCAATCGACGCGATCTCCTCAACGCCTTCTTGCTCGAGTCGAGGCTTTTTTCGACGACCTCACTTACCAACTGAGGCCGCATTGCCTAGATCATCACATCCATTCAGATGTATGGGACAAACGAGCAGCCGAATCAGTAATGCTTCGCTTCGACGCTCGTTTGATACTCCCGCGGCACGATCCGCGCCCGTCCGTTTTGCACAACAGTCGGACGCCGAGAATCGTTTCGCATTCTTTTCACGCTGTTGGTGGCGAATCCGGAGCATGCTTTTCCATTACCCTTTTGATTTAGTGGGTAAACCACATTCACCGTACCATTCGCCGTCTTCCTGTGCCATAATCGCCTGCTGCAAGCTCTAGCCTGACCTGCCGGGATTCAACAGAAGATAATGCGCGTTAACTCACTCGAATTGAGTCCCGGCATTGAAACTTAGATTGGACCTGTTGATCGAGCTGACGGTGGAGGATTCAACGATGTCGAGATACTTACGTTACTTGGTCGGCTTGGCGGTAACGCTTTCCTGTTCGGCTGCTCTGGCCGCCTACGAAGATGTCGTGCTGGCCGATAGCCCCGTGGCGTATTGGCAAATGGACGAGGCGGCCGATTCGCAGCCGCCGACCGACGCGACCGGAAACGTGAATACCGTCTCCATCGGCTGGGATGACCAGGGTGGGATGTTCTTCGGAGAACCAGGAATTCCTGGCACCAGCGGCAGTTCGATTGCCTTTCAATCGGCGGGGTTTAGCTTCGCGTGTAACGGCGCATGCGGGGCGGGTAATGTGATGCTGGAAGACGATTTCACCGACGGCGTTCTCGATTTGGGCACGATTGGTGACGCCAAACCTGTCACGATGGAGGCCTGGTTCACACTGTTTGAAGGATGGGAAGGCTCTTCTTACCCCCGTCTGTTTCATTACAACAACTTTGATGGCGGCCAGTTTACCTTCGGCATCGCTGGCAATGATGTTCCGGGTGAGTTTCCCGACGCGCGTACCGTGTGGGGTGGCCGGGGTGACGGTGGCGGCGGAAGTGTCATTTTGGCGGCCGAAACCGATACGCTTCCCTCGGTCGACGAAGTCGACGAAGACCAGTGGTTTCATCTGGTTGCCCACTCGATGGAAGACGAAATTCGCCTCTGGTTGAACGGCGAAGAACTCACAGATCTCTTCGATTCGGATCCGATCGGCTGGCAATCTCGTCAAGCCACCATTGGGGCCCGCGTTCAAAACAATCTGTCACTCGTTCAATCGTTCCCGGGTCAGATCGATGAGCTTGCCATTTACGATAAGCTCTTGTCTCCCGAGCGGATCATGGCGCACTATCTGGCGGGCATCGACGCGACACCTTTGGATATCAACTCGCTACAAGACGAAATCAAGGCAGGCACCAACGATCCGGCTTTCGACCTCAACGGCGATGGTGTTGTCGACATCAAAGACCAGGATGTGTTCGTCACCGATTCACTCGGGACCTGGACCGGCGACTCGAATCTCGACGGCGAGTTCAACAGCGGTGACTTGGTCGTCATTTTTGCTGCGGGAGAATATGAGGACAACAATCCCGACGATCCCTCGACCATCATGAATTCAATGTGGGAGGAGGGCGACTGGAACGCCGACCGCGATTTCGACAGCAGCGACCTGGTCAAGGCGTTCGCTGACGGTGGATACGAAGTGGGACCGCGTCAGGCAGCGGCGGTCGCGGGCGTCCCGGAGCCGAGCGGCATCGTCTGCCTGCTTACGATCGCGCCGCTCTTAGGCCTTTGCCGCCGACATCTAAGGCGTCGACACCTAGAACACTAAACCCCTGCGGTACTCTGGACCGTGATTTCGTAACCTTTTCGCTGCTCCCGTCGGACGAACGAATTCGCCTGACCGTCGTCGACGAACGAATCGGTCTGCGGATCGAATTTCAGTGCGCGTCCGAGACGCAGAGCCACGTTAATCGCGTGACAAATTGAAAGCATGCGATGATGTGTGACAACGTCCGACACAGGCGTTCGCCGGGTCCGCACACAATCCATGAAGTTATTCATTTGGGCACCCAATTCGTCGTCTTGATCCGACGTCGGAATCTGGCCGCCATACAATTTGGCAATCGCGTCATCCGGCAACGGACTCGACTGAAGGTCTTCGACCGGTTTGCCAACAATCCGTCCACGATTGACGATAAAACGCCCACTCGGACCTCGATTCGAACCCTTAAAGAGAATGCCCCGCTCAAAGTTGAATTGATGATTGAAATCTTCAACGACTAATTCCTGCCCGTCGGCGAACGTACAGACGACTCGGAACTTGGTTGCACAATTAAATTGGTCTTCCTTTGTCGGCATACCGTCTTTCAGCGGGATCGGATGCTCGACCATTTGCGGATCAATGGTCACGACGCCAATGTCGCCGGTCAGTTTGTCCATCGCCCACATGGCAATGTCAACGTGATGGGCACCCCAGTCCGTGAGCTTTCCGCCTGAGTATTCGTAGAACCAACGGTAGTAGCGATGGGCCCTACCGAACGGGAATCCCGCTCCCCAACCGGTTTGGTCCACAATGGTGTCGGCCGCACGATATTCGGCCAGCGGGCATTGGCCTAACCACAGCTCCCAATTCAGAGTCTTCGGCGGAGCAACTTTCGGTAGGACGCCCGAAACTCGAGATCCACCGAATGCCACGGCAACTTGCTTGAGTTTGCCAACGCGACCTGCCCGAACCATCGCGACGGCTTGCGCGAATCGCTTTCCGTATTCGGTCCGTTGCTGAGTGCCAACCTGCACAACACGTTGCGTTGCTTTTTGGATGTCGATGACCTGACGACCTTCGTCGATTGTGAGCGTCAGCGGCTTCTCGCAATAGACATCTTTCCCGGCCTGCATGGCCTCAATCGCGATCTTCGTGTGCCAGTGATCGACCGTTCCAATGCAAACAACGTCGACTTCTTTGTTATCTAACACATGTCGATAGTCTTCGTGAGATGCGATCACCAAGGGTCGGTCTTGCTCGCGATGGTTATCGATAGCAACTTGATAAGCACGGCCAAGCTGTAACGAATCGACATCGGAGATCGCGATACACGGACCATGCCGCAACGCCTGGTCACCGTGGTACGTGTGATAGCGAATGCCAGTGCCGATGAAGCCGATGCCCGGTTGCTCGTTGGGCGACTGGGCGTAGGTACTCTTGGCAGCGACGCTTGAGAAATAGCCAACGGCCCCCGAAGCAGCTGCGATTCTGAGAAATCCGCGTCGCGACGTATTGTTTGTCACAGGAATGTCTCCAGAGGAAAACGCCTCACGTTTGATCGCCGCCATGGATGGGTCGTCATCCATCCTAGCGCGATTCTGAGCTTAGACATAGTATGTCATGGGGCACTGCTTTACAAAAGACAAACGCTCCTGGGGCGTTGCCGGTTCACCACAATGGCAGTCGATTTGGCCGGGACCAGCGAATGCGAGCCAACAACAGGTCGCCGCGGTAGCCGTTACGGGGCATTATTTCACCGACCGTTATCCACGATTCCTGCTCGCTTACATTGACGATGTGAAAGTTACCCATTAAGGCGACTTCGTCAGGAGAATTAACGCCGTCGCCTACCAGTGGAAGTGCAATCCGTTCACTCGCTTTGACAAGACAGCGGCGATCCGGATCGACACGCGCTACCCACAGTGGCGAACGCCAGCGGATGACGTTCGCATTCGAGGTGTCTTTGCGCGTGTAAACCAGGAAGAGGCCGTCGCTGTGAGTCAGCCAGTGTTGTTGTGTCGTGGACATTTCCAGTGGTGTTCCGTCTTCCCAAGTCCACGGCTTCTTGTCCGGCCAATGGAGACCATCGTCGCTGATGCTGTGATAGCCGCGGTCATCTTCGGCCCGCATCGTGATCCAGAACTTGCCGCCAAATTGCGTGACGCTCGGCTCCAGCAGACCACGGCCATGCGGATTGTGTAGCGGCGGTCCAACCTCGCGCACCGTCAGGTGCTGGCCATCATATGCAGCGCGCACACCGGCTACCATGCGGTGCTCGACCTTCGGTCCGAATGTAAACGACATCTGGACTTCGCCGCTGGGCAACACGACACGTTGGCCACAGTTGTTGGAATAGATGTAGCCGCCGCGTGGATCGTCCCACTCCAAGATCTTTCGTTTCGACCAGCTACCGTCCGGGGCTCGAGTGACATAGATCGGATATCGCGGGAGTTGTTCCTTGCGAGCAAAGTAAGCACCCTTGTAGAAAACGACATGGCCTAGTGCGATGATCGTTCCAGACTTTGGATGGTATTGTGGCGTCACATCACAGACGGCAGCTTTCAAGTCATCAGCGCGGCCTGCCACGGGATCACGTCCCAGCGCCGCGATGGGTTCCGGGTCGCTCCAGGACTTGCCGAGATCCTTCGACAGGGACCAATGCACTTGTCCAAAGTAATCGGACCCACCAATCTCCTGTAACGTCATCAGCGCGACCGGTGTGCCGTCCGAATCTGGCATCATGCAGGCGCGCGGATGAAACCAAGTTCGGCCTTGCCCATCCCGATTCCGCCACAGGGTCTCCTTGGAGATTGAAGCAATGAGGGGCTCGTCGGCGCTTGCGACGTGTGGCAGGAGTACGATGCCACAAAAGATCACAGCAACTGTGCAGCAGCGGATGTACATGACATTCACTCAAGGTGGGCAAGTGTGGCAGCTCGGCATCGCTCGTGCCCTGGTCATTTGCCAACGTAACGTTTCGCGATTCGTTTGCAAGCGGAATCGCGCGGCGTGTACACGTCCGTTGTTGCAGGGCATGGCCGCTTGCCTTCCCAGGGCAGCGCCGCCGCTTGACGCGTCGCCTTGCCCTGGGCTTTGCTAGGGACGCCACGTTGCGGCTTGAATTCTGGTCGACAGAAAGGCCCACGGGGCCGGCCCTAGCGAAGCCCAGGGCGAGCGTAGCGCTGCCCTGGGAACGCAATATAGGGAGCCGATCCAACTACGATGTATATAATCATGGCGTTGCCATAATTGATCCGAATCACACGAGAACAGAGCGGTTCGCGATGAACGAGCATGTCCGAATTCTCGACGACTTCTTCAGACGAACGAGCCAGATCCCTCCGGTACCAACGCCGCTTGATGCAGTCCTTTCACACGAAGCGGACGCGCTGCTGGAAGGACACGCGCAGCGCGATGCGGGCGCGGCGATGATGATTCATTTGAATACGACTCTACCTGCGGCTCGCCCCACCGCCGACGAGATCTTTGCCACCGCGTTTGATCGCGAAGACGCCTTAGAGATTGTTGCGCGCACGTATCTGTTCGATTCTTGGAGCGATGTTCTAGCGGCGAAAGAGCGGGTTGTGGATCCGCGGTTTGAGTCCGCGGTCGAGGCGATCGTATCCGGCGACGTCGCGGCGTTGCAACGACTGCTTGGCGAATCACCGGCTCTGATCTCGTCACGTTCGGCGTTCGGCCATGAATCAACTTTGCTTCACTACGTGGCTGCAAATGGTGTTGAAATTCGTCGACAGCGGACGCCGAACTCAATCGTGGATCTTACCAAGACGTTGCTCGAAGCGGGTGCTGAGGTTGATGCGTTGAGCCAAAGCTATGGCGGTGGTCCCAATCAGACCGCGCTTTGTCTGACGGTAAGTAGCGGTCATCCCTACGAGGCTGGTTTACAACCAGACATCGTGGCTACGCTGCTTGACGGAGGAGCAAACATCAATGGGCTGGCCAGCGACGGGACGCCAATTGCCACGGCGTTGGCCTTTGGTTATTTAGAGACCGCCCAGCTGCTTGCTCGTCGCGGTGCAAGGATTGACAACATTGTCTTAGCGTCGGGCTTGGGCCAGTCGGATGCGGTCAGCGCATTGATCGACGTCAAAGGTCAGCTAGTTGGCATTCAGCGATACGTTGATCCGTTCGGTCAGACGATCGAGTCAGCGGAGGAGCTAAAAGACCGTGCGCTGATTCTGGCCTGCAAACATGGTCATCGGGACGTGGCATCTCTGCTGCTCGACGCGGGTGGGAATGTTGATTTTGCACCCATCCGCAACGAGACGTCGCTGCACTGGGCCGCCTACCATGGCCACTTGGCGGTTGTCGAGTTGCTTGTCGAGCGCGGGGCCAATGTATCGCTTAAGGACGAGCAATGGCACGCCAAACCGGTCGACTGGGCCGTTGAGGGAGGCCACGCGACGGTTGTTGAATACCTTTCGACACGCGACGCGGGCGGCTAGATTTTGTCCCAAAAGGCCCTCCGCCGACATCAATCGCATCCGCGTGCACGCTGGACGCGAACTATGCGGCCGATCGTTGTACAATTCAGCTTATGAACGGAGCTCGTTGCAAAACACCGATTCCGTGGTCGGCACGTGCCGCTCTGTTGGTCGCGATCGTCACGTTGTCTTGTGCCACTGCGCACGTGCGCGCCGCAGAAACGGTGGACTACGACAAATTCATCAAACCGCTGCTGGCCGAGAAGTGTTACTCCTGTCACGGACGACTCAAGCAAGAAGCGGAGCTGCGACTCGAAACGCGCGGGCTGATGGTCGATCGAGAAGTAGTCGTGCCGGGAGATCCGGACAACAGCGAACTGATTCGGAGAGTTACGGCCGACAACGACGAGCGAATGCCGCCGCCGCACGAGGGCGCGTCGCTACGAGACGACGAAGTCCAAACGCTCCGACTTTGGATCGAGCAAGGTGCTGTCGCTCCTGACGAAGTCGTCCCGCCGTCACCCGCGGAACATTGGTCGTTTCGACCCATCAAGCGCCCATCGCTTCCTGCCCACAGCGCCGAGGGTGGCGTGCATCCGATTGACGGCTTCCTTGCAGCAAAGCGTACTGCCCGCCAGCTGAAGACACAGCCGAACGCTGACCGTAGCATCCTGTTACGACGCCTCTACCTCGACCTGATCGGACTGCCTCCCACTTTGAGCCAACTTCGTGATAATCGACCCTGGGAACAGATCGTGGATGAGTTGCTCGCAAGTCCGCATCACGGCCAGCGGTGGGGGCGACACTGGATGGACATCTGGCGATACTGCGACTGGTACGGTCTTGGAGAGCAACTTCGTAATAGCCAAAAACACATCTGGCACTGGCGTGATTGGATCGTCCAGTCTCTTAACGAAGACAAAGGCTATGATCAAATGATCCGCGAAATGCTGGCGGCCGACGAGATCATGCCGACCGACTCCGACGCGATTCGTGCCACTGGTTTTTTGGCCCGCAACTATTACCTGTTCAATCGCACAACATGGTTGGATAGTACGATCGAGCACACGGGCAAGGCGTTCATCGGGTTGACGCTCAACTGCGCCAAGTGCCACGACCACAAATACGATCCAATCACTCAGGCCGACTACTATCAAATGCGGGCCATCTTCGAACCCCATCAAGTTCGACTTGATCCGGTTCCGGGCATCGTCGACTTTGAGCAAGGTGGGTTGCCACGTGTCTTTGATGATCACATCGACGCGAAGACCTTCGTGCACGTTCGCGGCAACCCCAAGAATCTTGACACCGAGACGAAGATCACGGCTGCCGTACCCGCTTTCCTTGCCAGCTTCCAACCGACCATCGAACCCGTCGAGCTTCCGCACGACGCCTACGCGCCCGGTACCCGTGACTACGCCCAACGCGATCGCTTGAGACTGGCCCATGACCAACTGCAGTCGGCTCGAAACGAGCTGGTCGAAGCAGCGGCCGCGAAGGAAACGGATATCAAGATGGCACAGGCCACGCTTGAATTAGCCGAAGCGAAACTTGCCGCACTCACCGCGGCGATTGCGGCAGACAACGCGATCTATCGCGACAGACTTGACGAGCAGACCGGCAACCTGATGGCCAAGACGGCCGCGATCCTCCAGGCCAAACAGCAGCAGGCAGCTGCTCGCTTGAAGCTGTGCGAGGCTGGCGACGACGAGCAAAAACTGCGCGGCGCGCGGAAACAACTCAAAGACGCAGAGGCACGATGGGCAGCCATCGGGGACGGTGACGACACAACCTACGCGCCGGTTCGCGGTTCGCGGAAAGCGCTGGAAACACCGGAACATCAGGAGACCGATTATCCCGCAACCTATTCGCCAACCAGCACCGGACGCCGCCGAGCGCTCGCCGACTGGATTACATCACACAGCAATCCGCTGACCGCTCGCGTCGGCGTGAACCACGTTTGGATGCGCCATTTCGGGGAACCGTTGGTGGATTCCGTTTTTGACTTCGGCTTGCGAGCACCGCGACCCGCGAACGTTGAATTGCTGGATTTCCTCGCTTACGAATTCATGCATTCCGGTTGGAGCTTTCGGCATCTGCATCGGCTGATCGTCACATCCGAAGCGTATCAGCTCAGCTCGTCCACGAAAGGCGCGGACACCGTCACCAAGGCTCGGGATCCGAACAACCAGTTCTACTGGCGGATGAATCATCGTCGCATGGAATCTCAAATCGTGCGGGACAGCCTGCTCCATCTGGCCGGCGAGCTCGACGCGCAAGTCGGTGGTCCGAGCGTGGATGTGAACCAGGATTCGAAACGCCGCAGCTTGTATTTCAAGCACTCTCGCGACGACCGCGACACATTCCTTAAAATGTTTGACGATGCGGACTTGTTTCAGTGTTACCGTCGCAGTCAAAGCATTGCGCCTCAGCAAGCGTTGGCTTTGAGCAACAGTCAGTTGTCGCTCCGCCTTGCGGAGAAGATTGCTGATCAGGTGAATCGCGCAGTTTCCAGAAATGATGCCGCGCGCCCCGCTGCGTTTATTCGGGCAGCCTTCGAAACAATCCTGGCGCGCGAACCGACCACCGAGGAAATCGCCGAATCGGTGCGATTTTTCGAGCAGCTAGAAGCGATTGCCAATCAGGCCAAGCGACGACTCGACACGCGTTTTGTTCACGTGCTACTGAACCACAACGATTTTATCTCGATTCGCTGAGTCTCATCATGCAACATGCCCTTCTATCACGTCGCGCTTTGCTCGGTGCGGGTCTGGGTTTTGGCAGCGTTGCGTTGCACGCCATGTTGCAGCGTGATGCTCTGGGCGAGACAACACGAGCGGCGGGACGCCCACAATTCGCGCCCAAGGCGAAAAGCGTGATCTGGATGTTCATGCGTGGCGGCGTCAGTCATATGGAGAGTTTTGATCCCAAACCTGCACTGACAACATTCTCCGGCAAGACCATCTCCGAGACTCCGTTTGCAGATGTCCAGGACCCGGAACGATTGAAAAAGACTCGTGTCGTGGTCGTCAACGATGCGAACGGGCAGCAACGCAACACGCTCTACCCACTGCAGGTCGGATTCAAGAAATATGGGCAGAGCGGAATTCAGGTCAGCGACTGGTTTCCTCACATCGGCAGCGTGATTGACGAGATCGCGGTGATCCGTTCGATGTGGACGACCGACGACAATCACGGCGCACAGGTTCAATTTCACTCAGGACGGCATATGCTTGATCCGCCCGCTCCAACGATCGGAGCTTGGGTGACGTATGGCCTTGGTTCACTGAATGACAATTTGCCGCAGTTCATCAGCATGGGACCGCGTTTCTTCGACCGCAGCGACGGTCACTACCTCGGTCCCTCCTATGACGCGGTACAACTAAAGGTCGATCCCAAACATCCTTTAGACTACGCGCAGCCCGAAGGTGACCTGCCACATGCCGAGCAACAATTGGCCTTCTCGCTCGTCAATCGACTCAACGCACTTGCGGCGACTCAATATCCGGACGACCAGGCTCTGGCGGCGCGCATCAAGTCTTACGAGCTTGCCTTTCGTATGCAGACCGCGGTTCCGGACGCAATCCGATTCGACCAGGAGACCGAGTCCACAAAGCGACTGTATGGCTTTGACCAGAAAGAAACGCGTGCTTTCGGTGAGCAACTGCTTTCTGCACGCCGACTCGTCGAACGAGACGTCCGCTTTATTCAAATCATGCACGGTGCGGGAGCGGCCGGGGCATGGGATCAACATTCGGATCTCAAGGTGAAGCACGCCGAATTGGCGACGCAGGTTGATCGTCCAATTGCCGGGTTGATCACGGACCTTCGGCAACGCGGCTTGCTGGACGAGACACTGATTGTATTTGCAACCGAGTTTGGACGAACTCCTGGATCGCAAAACGCGAATGGACGTGACCATCATCCTTACGGGTTCAGCGTCTGGATGGCGGGTGGTGGTGTGAAGGGCGGCATCGTGCACGGGGCGACCGACGAGATCGGATTTCACGCTGTCGAGCAACCGCACTATGTCACCGACATCCATGCAACGCTGCTGCATCAGTTAGGCTTGCACTCCCATCACATGCAGGTCGCCGGGCACAAGCGGCTCGAACAAGACTTCGGGCATGTGATGCACGACATTCTGAGTTGAGTCTTAGCAGGCCCAACGGGCCGGCCCTAACGAAGCCCAGGGCAAGGCGACGCGTCAAGCGGCGGCGCTGCCCTGGGTACGCAGCACCGAAAACAAATCCAGATGCTTTCAGCCCAACTATCGCGGTTCACCTAATTTCGTGCCAGCGATTTCGGGAGGGCGAGGCTCCTGCCGAGCCGAAAACGCGCTGGCTCGGCAGGAGCCTCGCCGCCTCGCCCTCCCAAGCACGGATAATCGTGAGTTGTTCTAGTGGGCTTGCGGTATTTCAGCTGTTACGATTTCTCCAAGCCCGAGACTTGGTGATTTGGAGAGTAACCTATGGATTGCCGCGCACGTCATCGCACAGGTCGGCTGAAATTCGAGGCGCTCGAACCACGGCTGGTGCTCGATGCTCAAGTCGTGATCTCGGAGATCATGGCCAGCAATCAAATTGGCATCGAGGATGCGGACGACGACCGACCAGATTGGATCGAGCTCTACAACGCGGGAAACGAGAAATCGCTGTTGGACGGCTGGTACCTTACCGATTCGCCGAATGACCTGACACGGTGGCGATTACCCACGGTGACGATGGAAGCGCACGAACACCTGATTGTCTTCGCATCGGGCAAGAATCGGTCGAATCCCAATGACGAACTGCACACGAACTTTCGCCTGCGTGCG
>CAJHYQ010000198.1_pt1 | contig 13799 bp, 9 predicted proteins | sample 9198721 | NCBI WGS metagenome assembly CAJHYQ01 (sample SAMEA7708357, study PRJEB35096) | sediment metagenome | biome: marine neritic benthic zone biome [ENVO:01000025]; feature: sediment [ENVO:00002007]; material: shallow marine sediment [ENVO:03000034] sea grass bed [ENVO_01000059] ... | reverse complement strand
GCAATCCGACGCAAGCGTGCCAGAGTGTTCAGGAACGAGAGTCGACCGACGATCTGATCGTGGACAACGTCCAGCTGGTCGTGCTCGGCGCTATGTGAATCGAACACACTGCTTTCCATGCCGTCATCTGTGCTGTCGCGATAAACAACGTCCTCGTATGCGGCTCCGAACAAGTTGTCTTCGTCATCCTCGGCAGGCTCATCGCCGAAATCGAAAAGGATCTCCGCCTCCAACTCCTCACCCTCGTCAGGTGTCGCCAACTCATCGACATGAAAGTGCGGCACCTGCCAATATTCGCCCGCATTGGCCTCGAGATAATCGAAGAACTTTTGAGTACGAGGCCAGTCGCCCGCAGCAAGTCCGTCGTCCACGTGGGCGTCTTCGTTCAGCTGCAGGACCTCGACGATCCACCGCGTCGCCAATCTCTGAAAGGACTCTTCGCCTTGTTCTAAGGGAACATTGTTCGCCTGACTGAGCCAATGGATCAACAGACCGCGTGCGGCGACGACGTCACGACGATCCAGCAGCATCTCGATCACCATGGTGTACGCCTTGGGTGAATCGAACTTGTCGACATAGGGCGCCCAAAAGCCGATGTCGCCGGTTGCTTCGCCCGCTTTGTGCCAGTGACCTAAGGCTTCCGAGACGTTTTCCGAGGCGCGAAAGATATCCAGCGCATCGTCCGAATCGACGCAGCCGACCTCGTGCACCGCGAACTGATGCCACCAACGTGCGAACTCGCGAAAGGCCGCGGAAATCGACGCACAAATCTCCTGATCATCGATGGCTGCCGCCGAACTCCAGAGGTGACCGTAGGTACAGAAGATCTCCTCGATCAGGTTAAGCAGTTCGTCCACGCGGTGATCATGGATACTGTTCTCCATGGCCGGAAACAAACTGAAGTTGCCGTCAAATCCCAAGATGTTCCAGGGATCGATGATCGCACCGCATTCAATGCCGCGTTGCAAAAGGGCCCGCGTCTCTTCCAAGCGACTTTGCGCTGACTTGAGGTTCCCTCCATCGATGTCTGCTTGGCTGAGCGTTAAGTGACAGTCGATCTGACAAATCATTCGAGATGACGCTACCGGCACTGAATTGATCTGGCGCTGGGCGGCATCGGGATACCCCATCCGGGCAAACAAACTCGCGAGTCGTACGTGTTCCAATTGAGACGCCCGTCGTCGCGTCAATTGAGCATTCAGATCCTGTCGCGCGCCGCCGAAAGGTTGACGCAACCGACGAGCCTCCTGCTGAAGCCGCTCGGCATGCTTCGGATTGCTCTCTTGCAGCTTCTGAATCAGCTCTTCGTAAAACGCGTCCCGATATGCGGCCACGCGGGGCAGCAGATTACCCAAGGTAGTCATCGAGTCGTGCGTGTCTGGCCCGGAGCCACTCACGCCCGAGGCCATTAACATCGTCCCCGCCAAAACCGCGGCAGCTTCGACGGTCAATTCCGCCTTCGCGATTCGCTGTGTCTTTTCGATGCGACTCATCAACGCGTCCAGCGTGACCTGCTGCACGACGAATCGGTTGTAGAAACCCCGGTTATCAATACAGTGCGGGTCCCATTGACCAAAGTGATAATTGGGACGCTTGTTCACCGGGTGCTCGAAGTCATAGGCACGCGGATCGACCGCGAGTTCGTCTAGCTTGTCGGGAATGAAGTGGGCCGCCTGCAAAATCATCGGATCGGTGTCGCGAAGCATTTGCAGGGCGAGTTGGACAACCTCCTGGCAATCGCCAACCGAGATGCCTGCCCCCTCGATGTACACAGGGATCGGTCGTACCTTTTCGTGTGGATAGGGCTCCAGCGTGCGCGATTCCAAGACCGCGACCGGCCGATACCCGACGTAGTCGTTCAGATGTCGGATCACGGCCTCTGAAATTCGGTCTTTCTCGTCCCACGGCCCACCTTGTTGAAGGACCGATTCGATCAAACGCCCCAGATAATAGGGACGAATCAAGCTCGCATCCGTGTGATGAAACATCAGGTCACGATGGAACTTGCGAAATTCAGGGATCGCGTGCTCCAGCAGCTCGAGGGCCGCCCGTGCCTGGCTCGAGTCTTGGAAAGTCGCCGTTTCCGCTTCCAACTCAACTAAGCGGTCTCGCCACAACTTGACCAACTGACGCCAAGCCGCGTCCGGCGGCGGCTCGGATTTCTTGGGGGGCGGCTGATTCTCGATCAACTCAAACAAGAGGTTGACGTTGGCAAGAAATTGAGTATCCGGGGCGCCAGACGAGAAGTTCAGATAACCCAGAGCCTGTTCGAGAGCTTGTTGGCCATCGGGGCCAAGTTCTCGAAGCTCCATACCAATTCCTCGCACTCGTTGAACCCAGCGCACCACAGCCTCAGAAGGGGGTACGTCGGGTAGGACCACCGGAACAGGTTTGCCACCGGGCCCCTTATGTTTCGAATCCGTAACGATACCTGAAAGCCTGCCGGCCAGACGGTTTCGGCAACCTTACATGTTAGAGGGGGGACGTCTAGGGGTCTATGGGACCTGCGATCGCCGACACCGGCACACACTCGGTGCTGATCAGGCGGATTCCGGGAATTTCATGTCAGCCCAAGGACGGATTGACTATCATAGGCTTAACCGGAACAGATGGTAGAACCGGACCTCGCCCGGTCGCCACGTGAACCTCTTGTCGCCGCATTTTGAGGCATTCGTCAAGCGGCTTGAACTTCAAAGGTCATCCTATGCGTTTCCGCCATCACGCTTTGCTGGCCGGGTTGCTCATCGCCTTGCTAGCCGATTCCACAATGGGTCAACTCGCACGCCGACGTCCGGTCGACTACCGTCGATCTGGTTTGGAAGTCGTCTGGCAATCCCATGTTCAACTGAATCGCGATCGATCAAGTTTCGGCGACGTTCGACTGCAAGTGGTTGGAATGAGTTCGCATGAGGCATTCATGCTAGCTTCGCGCCCCGTCTTCGAAGTGAAATCCGAAAGAGGGGTGCGTCGTTTTCGTGCGTTCGACCTGGATCCTGCGGGTCGGCCCATCGGCGCGGCGGAGGCCGAACGGCTTGCGGAAAAAGAAATGATTCTGCTACAAGCCCGCGGGCTGAAACCCGAGATGACATCGCTGGGTGTCCCCCCGACCATCCTTTACGTCCAGTCAAGCGACGGCACGCTGCACGCCTTCGATGCCGAGACGGGTCAGTCGATCTGGGCCATCATCGTGGGAAATCCCCGTTATCAGACGCTGGCCCCGGCGGCGAATGATAAGTACGTGGCGACCATTAATGGCTCCAAACTGCACCTGCTGGATCGTCTGACCGGCGAACAAATTTGGGCCCGGTCGCTGCAACGCAATCCAACGATCGGTCCCGTTATTTCCCAGGACATCGTGTTCGCGCCGTCGATGGCAGGAAAGATTGAGGGGCACTGGCTGCCAAAAGAAACAACTGAGGAAGTTGCCGAGCGGCTGACGCTCGAACGGCCCACTTGGTATTTCCAGGGCGACAGTCAAGTCACGGCCCCAATGACGGTCACGGCCAACACGCTCAGTTGGCCAACGCATAGCGGTCGCGTTTATGTGGCCGAACTGGGCACACCGGCAGTTGTCTTTCGCATGCGAACGGGCGATACGATCTACTCCTCCACGGTCCCTATTCCACCCAATCGGCTGGCGATTGCATCGACCGACGGATACATCTACTTGATCGACGAAACCAGCGGCGATTTGATCTGGGAGTATTCGGCGGGTGAAGGTATCCGCGAACCCATTGTCTCGTTCGGCGAACACGTCTATGCAATCACCGAATTCGGCAATCTACACTGCGTATCGATCGCCGACGGGATGAGACGCTGGCTCGCGACGCGAATGCGTCACTTCGTGTCTGCCAGTAGCGATCGACTTTATGTGATGGACCAACTGCAGCGACTCGTGGCGCTTGATCAGCGATCGGGCGGGCGGATCACACAGTTGAGCACTGGGGAATTCAATACCCCGTTTGTTAACACCCAGACCGACCGGATTTACTTGGCCACGCGTGACGGCGGCCTGATGTGCCTCCGCGAACTTCAAGCGGAAATTCCGCTCCTACACCAGCCGATTCCACAGCCAGAGCAAGAGCAGGAAGAAACTGCGCGTCCCGCGACGCCCCCGCCGGATGAATTCAGTCCTCCCGCTGACGACTTCGCCGAGCCGATGGAACCGGATACGGAAGACGATCCATTTGACGCCGCTGATCCCTTTGATCCAGGTGACGACCCGTTCGGCCCGGGCGACGAACCCGATGACGCGATCGATGAGGAAGATCCATTCGGGACGGAAGAAGATCCTTTCGACATTTAGTAGTCCAACGGGCCGGCACCCATCGCAGCTCGGCAATCGCACGACGGAGGCGAGTCTGTCCGAGACTGGAACAGGCGGCGAATTTAAGTCACCGTCTCGCCGCGGCGGGCGAATCTTTTTTGCGATCTGGGCCAACTTGGCTGCCGATCCCATCCTTGACCGGCTGCGCGCAAACCTGACAATCAGAAGCGTTGTCTTCTACAACCATCTGCGTCGTAATGTCAGGATACTTGAATGGAAAGTCCGAAGATCCGCCGTGCACTGATTAGCGTCAGCGACAAACTAGGACTCGCCGACTTTGGCCGTGGGCTGAGTGCGGCTGGTGTGGAAATCTACAGCACCGGTGGTACGGCAAGGTTCCTGCGAGACAATGAGTTGGAAGTCCAGGATATCTCGCAATACACTGGCTTTCCTGAAATGATGGATGGGCGGCTCAAGACGCTGCACCCCAAAGTCTTCGGCGGCATTCTCTGTCGCCTCGACCGCCAGAACGACCTGCAGGCTCTCAGCGACCACCAGATCGCCTCCTTCGAATTGGTGGTCGTCAATCTCTACCCCTTCGAGTCGACGATCGCGCGTCAAGGCGTCAGCATGAGCGAGGCGATCGAACAGATCGACATCGGAGGACCGAGTCTGGTACGTGCGGCGGCCAAGAACCATGCTTTCGTGACGATTGCAACCTCGCCTGAACAGTACGCCGAGATCCTGGATGCCGTTCAGCAGGGTGGACAGACCAGTTTCGCTTTGCGGCAGCAGCTCGCGGCGGCAGCCTTCGCACGAACCGCCGCGTACGACCAGGCGATCAGTGGCTATTTTGCCCGAGAGCTAAGCGACTCCGACGACCGCTTCGCCCATCAGTTGAGTTTATCGCTCAGCCGCAAGGCCGTCCTTCGTTATGGTGAGAATCCGCACCAGCAGGCTGCGGTGTATAGCGATGGCACAAGCGCTGGGCCGAGCATCCTCACTGCTCGTCAACTCAATGGCAAGGAGTTGTCGTACAACAACCTGTTGGATTTGGACAGTGCGCTGGGAATTGCCCGCGCGTTTCCCAAGGCTGCGGCGGCCGTAATCAAACACAACAATCCTTGCGGTGCGGCCACTGCTGAATCGTTGGCCGACGCCGCCCAAAAAGCTCTGGACGGTGATCCCGTCAGTGCCTTCGGCTCGATTCTGGGATTCAATCAGAAAGTTGACTCGGCAACAGCCGAAGTCCTCGCCACGCCTGGACTATTTATCGAGGCGATCGTTGCCCCCGGCTTTGATAAGGACGCAATTGAAATCCTGACAACGCGCCCCAAGTGGAAGGCCAACGTGCGACTGATGGACGTCGGTCACCTCGACCAAGGAGCCCAGGAGACACACTATCGACACATCGACGGAGGCATGTTGGTACAGGATTCCGATCACACGACGGATGACGAAGAACAATGGAAGTGCGTCACAGAGACTCAACCGGATGATCGCCTGATTGACGAATTACGATTCGCGTGGTCCATCGTTCGACACGTCAAGAGCAATGCCATTGCCGTGACTCGCGACCGTGCCTTGTGCGGGGCAGGGGCGGGGCAGATGAGTCGCGTCGATTCGGTGGAGATCGCGTTGCAGAAGTCCGGCGATCGGTCTCAGGGAGCCGTCTTGGCCTCGGATGCTTTCTTTCCCTTTCCCGACTCGATCGATCGAGCTGCACAGGCAGGTATTACGGCGGTCATCCAACCAGGCGGTTCGAAGCGCGACCAGGAAGTCATCGATGCCTGTGATCGACACAAGTTGGCGATGATCTTCACCGGACGTCGCCATTTCAAGCACTAAGCCATCTAGGGGTCGCAAGTTGGCCACGATTCTGGACAAGATCGTCGCAACAAAACGCGACGAAATTGAACTCGCCAAACAACGTCGATCGGAGGAAGAACTACGGACGATCCTCGAGTCGGCCCCACCCGTTCGATCGTTCTTCGATGCCTTGGCCTCCCGTGGCCCGATCAAACTGATTGCGGAAGTCAAAAAGGCAAGTCCCTCCAAAGGCGTTATTCGCCAGGATTTTGATCCCCTGCAGATCGCCGAGACCTATCAGCAGCATGGAGCCACCTGCATTAGCGTGTTGACCGACGAATCATATTTTCAAGGCTCGTTGCAGTATCTACGCGACATTCGTGATTCCGTCGAGAGACCTCTGCTGCGGAAAGACTTCATCTTGGACACCTACCAACTGCTCGAAGCCCGCGTGGCCGGAGCAGACGCTGTTTTGCTGATCGCCGAATGCCTGGACGACTGCAATTTGCGCAAGCTACACCACGAGGCGATTGATCTGGGACTCACGCCGCTGGTCGAGTTCTACGAACCCGAAAATCTGCCGCGTGTGCTGGAAGCAGGCGCAACACTGATCGGCGTCAACAACCGTGATCTGCGATCGTTCGAAGTCGACTTGGATCACACGATCCGCATGCGTGAACGGATTCCGGATGAATGCCTGCTCGTTGGCGAAAGCGGGATTCACAGCCGCCAAGACGTGCTCCGGCTTCAGGAGGCGGGGGTCGATGCCATCCTGGTTGGCGAAAGACTCATGGCTCAGCCCGATATCGGTGCCTCCGTCGACGAGCTGCTGGGCAAGTCGCAAACGGAAGATGATCAGTGAGCCAGGAATGCTGAAGCTGCTCGATAGGCGCTCTACATTTTGCATTCCTACAGCGATGCTAAACTCACGCTAAGCCGTCAACAGCCGCCCGATCCGCCGGCCCGTAACACTCAAGGGATACTCCTGCAATCGATTGGGTGTTGCCCATTCACATTCCGATTGCTTGCGGATGCGCCCTGCCGAGTAACTTGCCTCGTAACAACTCAGTGTGATTCGATATCGCGTCACGCCGTGCTTGAGGACGGTCAGCAGCACGGGGGAATCGATTTTGAGGCCCGTCATCTGCTGGACGCCGTGCCCAATCTGGGACGGGCTTGGAGTACCGGTGACACCGAAACGCGGAAAGTCCCAAAGGCCAGCCCACCGCTCGCCGTCGGCACATCGTCGCAGTAGAACGTGTCCGTTGCGTCGCACGACAACGGCCGCCTCTTGAACTTCCACATACGCTACGGGCTTGGATTTCGCCGGGATCAGGCTCTGCCAATGGTTGATCTGCGTGGGACACAAAGTCGCCAGTGGGCAAATCTCGCAGCTGGGCGAGGTGGGTCGACAGATTTCGCTGCCTAATTCCATTAAGGCCTGGTTCAACTCGCCAACGTTCTTTCTGGGCAGGATCGCCTCGGCCAGCGTCCACAACAGTCGTTGGCCCTCGGCGGCACGCGGGTCGCCGTGAAAACCAAGCAAACGACTGAACAATCGGATCGTGTTGCCTTCCAAGATCGGTTGTCGCTGGTCCAAGGCAATCGAGAGGATGGCGCCCGCGGTGTAGCGGCCGATACCAGGCAGTGCCAGGGCCGCCTCAAAATCATCTGGAAAGCAACCGCCATGCTGCTCGCACACGATCTGTGCTGCTCGGTGCAACTGGCGGGCGCGACGATAGTAACCCAATCCTTCCCAGAATCGCAGGACCTCCCGCTCGCTGGATTCCGCCAAAGAGGTGACTGTCGGAAAACGCCTGATGAATCGCTCGTAGTAAGGCTTGACGGTCTCGACCTGGGTCTGCTGCAACATGATCTCGCTGACCCAGATGAGGTAGGGATCGCTCGTGCGCCGCCACGGAAGGTCGCGCGCATTCTTTCGAAACCAAGATTGCAGACGGCGGCGTAGTTTCTGTCTCCACGCTCCATCCGGAATCAAGGGCATCCTGTCCATCGCGTCACTGAGCATGCCACCGCTACGCCGAGATTTTTTTCCGGACTTCCCCTCTGATCATCTCATCTGAATTTGCAACAATGACCTCGAGCGAGCCGGTGTCGAACCAACTCGCGCTGGCTACATCATAGTCGTTACCGAAGCATGATCGAGAGGAGATTGTTAGCGTGGTCAAGATTGATTGGAGCTATCATCGCCCTGGCTGAAAGACCTGTGGAAAGACGCAAGGGTTCCTTGCGGATGCCGATGTTCAGACCGTTGAAGAAGTGGACGCACGCAAAAACACACTCAAGGAAGATGATGCCATCGAATTGACCAAAACGGTCAATGAGATCTACGCCGCGAAGGGCAAGAACGTCGTCTACGTCAACTTGAAGAAGGAAAAGCCCGACCGTGACGCCCTGAAAAAGATCCTGCTCGGCCCAACCGGCAATCTGCGAGCACCAACGTTGCGAAAAGGAAAGACGCTGATCGTTGGTTTTGACGAAGAAACCTACGAAAAACTCTTCGGCTAACGCAGCTCTTCGCGCACAAAAACAGGTCTCTCAATCTAGAAGAGACCTGTTGTGCAGCTGAGCGGCGACTCGGATCATGCCGCGACCGGATCGACCGTCCGCCGGTAGTAGTCGCAGGCGGCCTCGCCAACGCTTCGCGTTGCCGCGTAGTCGAATGCGAAGCCAATCGGTGCGCCAACCAACGGCATGACACGTGACATGCGGTGCATCGATCGCAATCCTGTCGTGCGAATGATGCGGCGCCCCAGGTGTTTCCACAGCTCGATCGTGACCTCGCGAGTCACGTATCTTCGAATCGCGTTCTTGGTCACCTGATCAACTTCAACACCCATCAAATTCAGGGATTCCTTCGCCCCGGAACCGGCCAGAATCATGAAAATGTCAGTCTTGATTTCATCCTTCGTTGGATCAATCGCGTGTCCGTAGATATGAGCAATGCACATCGCCATGTTGATCTGGATCTTCCACGAGGCGATGACATCCGCTGGGATGGCGATCGGAAATGCCAAGAATCCAGGGACTCCCGTTGCCGCGCCGACTAATCCGTTCTTGATCGACTTGAGGCTGACGACTTTGCGAGCTAACTCGTCATCCGTGGCATCCGGATAACGTTCCCGCAGGCCTTCCACGTACCTCTTTATCTGCCACGGGTCGGTCTCGATAAACCAGTCAACAAGCTTTTCGAAAGCGACGACACGCTCACGCAGTTCCGTTTTTTCACCTTCGCAGGTCAGTTCGACGTTATCCGAATCCGTATTCATAATATTCCCCCAAAGAAACGGTGTGCCGACGGGTTACAGCGTACTGCTATTCGCTGGCCGCTGTCCAATCTTGTCGACAATCGACTCCAATCAAATAAAATCCGGCCAGATTGAGTCGCTACACAGGAGACCGTCTTCAGTGAGCTGCAGGCGATCCTCGGCCCAGACCAACCAGCCCCGCTGGCAGTATTCTGTTAGCGCTTCGCCGACGAGTTGCTCGATCGTGAATCCCGTTGATTCGGCAAACTTGGGACCGTTAACTCCTTCCAAGCGACGTAAGCCAAACACGAGCCTCTCACGCGCTCGTTGCTCGACGGTCAGTACCTCACTCTCGGCGACCGGTGTTTGTCCAGAAAGCACCCGGCGCAGGTACGTCGTGGTGCTGCGATGGTTCGTTTCACGGCGACCCTCTAAGAAGCGTGAAGCCCCGGGTCCCACGGCGAAGTACTCGTCACCGGACCAGTAAACCTGATTGTGACGACTTCGAAATTGGGGCTGAGCCAAGTTAGAGATTTCATAGTGCTCCATGCCGGCGGATTTCAACACGTCGATTCCGGTGCGATACATCCACACTTCGTTATCTTCGTCCACAACCACCAGGTCATTTCGCTGACGGCGGCTCCAGAACTGCGTGCCTCGCTCGTACGTCAGACCGTAGGTTGAGACGTGTTTAGGTTGAAGAGCAAGCGCGGTACGCAAATCGTCCTGCCAGATGGTCCTAGTCTCGCCAGGAACGGCAAAAATCAAGTCGAGCGCCCAGTTGGAAATGCGATCCTGAATGAGGGCGACCGACCGTTCGATACAGCTTCTGTCATGGTCCCGTTCGAGGACACGCAGTTTCGTGTCGTTGAAAGACTGAACGCCGAGGCTGATTCGGTTGACGCCCGCGTTGGCAAATACGTCGACTCGTTCTGCCGTGATGTCCGAAGGATTCGCCTCAACAGAAAACTCGGCGCCGTCCGCCGGTGGATACCAACGACACACGAGATCGAGTAAGCAGGCAAGATCTTGGGGATTCAGATGTGACGGAGTGCCTCCGCCGATATACAGCGTGTCGACCGGATGTGGGCCACCGCCGGCCTGCAATTCGATCTGTAGTGCCCGCAGATACTCGGGGATCAAGTCATCTCGTTTGGCAACCAACGTGAAGTTGCAATATCCACACCGATGGCGACAAAAGGGCACATGCACATAGGCGGATCGAGCGGGCATAGTGTCGCGGCGGATAAGGTGCTGGACTGCGTCTTGGAAGATCACCTCGCAACCCGTCTTATAACCACAGATGCAAACGTCCGTCCAACATGTCGGGTAGCGCTTGTTTGACAAAGTGCTCGATCTGTCGGTCGTGGTATCTCGTGCTGAAGTGCGAGGCAATGACGAGCTGATTTTCGAAGTAATCTTTGCGCGCAACCAGATCATCCAGGTGAATATGACCTAGCTTGTGGATCTTTCCTTTACGATGCCCAGGCGCGACGAAGGTCAATTCGGTGATCAAGATCTCCGCTTTGTACATCTCGGGGTTCTTATCCAAACCACCAGGCGTACTGTCGCCCAAGTAGGCAACGCGTGGAAAGCGACGTTCGGTCGTGACTTCCTGACCCGCCAACCTGAGGTCGCGAATCTGTTCACCGGACAGATCCTGAAACTCTGACTTCAACTTCTTACGACGCTCCCAAACGATATAACCTATGGAAGGCAAGGTGTGAGTTGTCAGGTAGGTCGTAACGACGAGCTCGCGTGATAACTCGATCTCTTGACCGCTCTCGACACCGACCAGGTGGCAGGGCAAGCGACCTCGATCGAGTCGCGTGAAGGAGTGCAGCATCCGTTTGACGTTATCCACGGCGCAGCTAGGCAAATAGACCGTCGGCGGTTGCATCTTCATCATGCGGCGCCGGGCGACATAGACCGGCAGCGCGGCAATGTGATCAAGGTGCGTATGCGTGACAAACCAGGTTCCGGTCCCCATGAAATCCCATGGCTGAGCGCCGAGGTCAAACCCCAACTTCATCTCCGGAATACGCCAATAGGTTTGCACCGCGGCGCGCGAATAGCCTTCGATCGTCAGACCGTTGTGAAAGAGCGATTTAACCGGCAGATTGTGGACCATTGATAATCTCGATGTGACTCTCCGACGCGAATTCCCCGACGCCAATCAATTAGAGACTCCTCTGGGGATCTCCTACCTTTTGGAGAGGTCCACCTCGCCGTAGGTTCGACTTAAGATGCCGAGGAGAAACGGAAGAGCCGGGCCAATCGAGCTGCGTTTGAATCAAGTTGCTGTTGCAGGTACTCAACGGCCTTTTGCATCTGCGGATCGACAAACGGTTCTTCTTCGTCTTCGCCCTCCTCGCCACCGTCAGGGGGTCCAGCGGCAGCTGCGGCATCGCGATCACGCCGTTGTTGAAAGACCTTCTTGTAGTCGTCGATCGAAAGTTTGACCACATGTTCGGGAAGCGGTTGTACACCCCATTCATCCTCGTCCGTGGCCTTGGGATGCCGATGGATATTACGACCACTGGGTCGCCAATAGGTTTGTGTCGTCAGCCGAATCGCGCTGCGGCCGCCCTCGATCGGAATCACGTTCTGTACGGTTCCTTTACCCCAGGTGCGTTCGCCGATGACCACACCGCGATTGTAATCCTGCAGGCAAGCAGCAAAGATCTCGCTGGCGCTGGCCGAGAAGCGATCGACAAGAACCACCGTGGGTAGATCAGGATCGACGATCGGTGGGGTTTTGGACGAGTATTCAGAGCCCTTTGTTCTTCGGCCCCTCGTACTAACAATTGTCTTGTTCTCGTCGATGAACATGTCGCACGCCGCGATCGCCGAGGTCAGCAGCCCGCCGGCATTCCCGCGCAGATCCATGATTAGAGCTTCGATGGGTGGGGCCTTCTCCGTGTCCTGATTCTGACCCTTGACCTTGCCCTGCAGCTCCTTCAGCGTGCGATGCAAATCCTCCGCCGTGTGATCGCCGAAACTCGTCAGCCGGATGCAGCCGATACGTGGGTCGGATTCCAAGCGAAACATCCACTGGCTGTCTTCATCGCGACGATCCCCGCGAATGGACTCCACGCGAATCTTGGCTCGCCTGATGGTAATCTCCTCAGCCTCTTCCGCGCCTCGATGCAATACCGAGACGCGTACCGGCGTTCCTTTCGGTCCGCGCATCAGCTTCACAGCATCCTCGAGTGAAAAACCCTCTGTACTTTGATCATCAATGGCCAGAATCGTGTCTCCGGCCAGCAAGCCCGCATCGTACGCCGGCGTGCCGGGCACGGGGCTGAGAACCGTCAGCCGGTTATCCTGCATGCCGACCTCGATCCCGATGCCGCCAAACTCCTGCTCGATGTCGACCTGAAATTCACGCATGTCGTCGGGCGGAATGTAACCCGAATAGGGATCCAGTTCGGTCAGCATGCCCTTCATGCCGCCCTCGAACAGCGTGCGAGACTCGACCGGTTCGACGTAGTAGGTCGCAATCTTTTCGATCGACTCGGACAGAATACCCGCGTATCGATTGCGGCCTGCTTCGGCGTAGCAGAGCAGCGATACGACCGCGGCAGCGAATAGAATCACCAGATTTCTCAGCGGCACTCGAATCTCCCTTGCTGGACCGACACCCAACCGTTAACTCGTCACGCTCTTTCCGCTTCTGCTCTTTTGTGTCGCGCAGTTGCCTCAAGCGTCATAATCGCTACGCCTGCCCCGGCCATTCCCCAACAAGACCGGCTAGCCGCGGTAGGGGTCCGGTATAATTCTTGGAAGCATGATGCAATGTTTCAACGGGCCCAGTCGTCGCATCGCTCCACACCGGGGCTTTGATTTGCATCACTCCCGGACCGTAAAAGCCGCAGACGCGGCCCGAATCCGTGCGGATGCCTGGCGAATCATCAAGGCTGGATCATATCAAAGCTTCGGATGAGGCTCCAACGGAACGAATTGAACTATGGATCGACGTCGTCTCACAATCTGCCTAGGACTCATGGGGCTGACCTGCCTGTCAGCCTGCAATAGGCCGACGTCGACCACACCGCCACCGGCGGCGGATCAAGGCACTCAGGTCGCTCAAACACCTCCAATGGCGGCGACCAGCGACGATCCGACGACGGGAAACGAGGCAGACTCGCCGTCCGACGGTCCCGAATCGGTGTTCGATAAGACCCGGATGGTGAAGCCCTTCAGTGAATTGACCGTCGCCGAGGCCGCCGCCCAGGCACTGGGGCGAGTGGGTGCCGCGGCTGTTCCCGATTTGATCGAATCGCTCCACAGTCAGGACCCATCCGTCAGACTGCTGGCCTCAAACGTGCTTTCGCGAATCGGACCGGAAGCGGCGCTGGCTGTCCCCGATCTGGTGGAGTTGTTGAACGACGACGAAGAGCCGGTCCGTCGCGCGGCCATTCGAGCTCTCGGTCAAATCGGACCCGACGCTG
>CAJHYQ010000121.1_pt1 | contig 13872 bp, 9 predicted proteins | sample 9198721 | NCBI WGS metagenome assembly CAJHYQ01 (sample SAMEA7708357, study PRJEB35096) | sediment metagenome | biome: marine neritic benthic zone biome [ENVO:01000025]; feature: sediment [ENVO:00002007]; material: shallow marine sediment [ENVO:03000034] sea grass bed [ENVO_01000059] ... | reverse complement strand
CCGAGCCGATTGCGCTCATGCGGCGCGGCAGGAGCCTCGCCCTCCCGAACGCGATCCGCCCCCGCGGAAACGAGATTCAGGACGGTCCCCTAGTAGAAGTAGTACATCATGTATATAGCGATTCCGAACAGCAGGCCCGCCCAGAAGCGATCCTGACCAACCACCGCGGCCACCGACAGTACTTTGTCGTCGCGACGTCGAATGGCGCCGCGCGCGTTGTGGATCCCAAAACCAACCACATAGGCCGCCGCCAACGTTCCCGCTTGATACGGCGCCAGCCATCCGGCGTAAATCGCATATCCAAGCACAATGAACCACACCAGCATCACGATCAGCCGGCGACTCAGCTTGGCAAGGTCCGAGGGTTGGTGGCCGCCCAGATCGGTCCACGTCAAGCGGGTCTTGTTCGGATCGGGCTTCGTCGCCAAGCTGACGACAACTTGCACCACGGCACACAGCACGACACTGACGACGACGCGGTGAAACGTGTTCAACTGCGGACCGAAGGCCTCGAATAAGGAAGGCGCGTTCGCTACGAGAACGCCGTCCGGACTAAGATAGCGACCGACGGACCACTTGTAGCCCAAGTGGAGCGCGATGCCAAACAAAGGCGCACTCAACATCCCCGCGAAGGCTCCGCTGCCGGTTGCCCTGGGCCAGAACATTCCCAGGAAAAAAGCCACGACCAAGCCGGGGATCAAATAGGCCTGCTGATCCACAATCGTCAGAAAGAAGTGCTTTTCCGAGTTGGGATCCAGCAACAGCGCCGCAATCAATGCGGCCACGATGACAAACAGTACGATCGAGACGCGGCCGATCTGGATCAACTTGGCGTCGCTCGCATCGGGATCGACATACCGTCGGTAGACGTCGAAGGTGACGATCGTCGCGGATGAATTCATCATCGAATCGATCGAGCTGAGGATTGCCCCGATCAAGCCAGCCGCGATAAATCCCATGATTCCCAAGCCCGGCGGGATAACGAGTTTGACAACTTCTGTGAACGCGGCATCGGAGTCAATCGCGACGCCGGGCATTCTTTGTTGGAACAAGTAGTATGCGGCGATGCCTCCGCCGATCGAAGTGAAAGGAATCAGCAGCTTGAGGAACCCCGCCGCGACGATACCGCGTCGAGCATCGTCGTCGCTCGCCGCTCCCAGCGCCCGTTGGACGATGAATTGGTTCGTTCCCCAATAGAAGAAGTGCAGCACCAACAGCCCGGTTAATACGCCGGTCCAAGGTAAGTCAGCATGATCGCTCGGCAAATACAGCCGCATCTTTTCGTCGCCGCCGACATCGATCTGCTGCGATGTTTCTTCGATCGTAATGCGGCGGGACGTTGCGTCCAGCTGGCGCATTCCGGACCAGCCGTTGATTTCCGGCTGCATGAAGACGATCAAGGCGACAGCAATCCCGGCGATTAAGATCAGCACTGACTGGATCACATCCGTCCAGATGACGGCACTAAGGCCTCCCAGGATGGTGTACGTTCCCGCAACCACGGCGAGAACGAGAATGCCTAGTGCGTAGTAGCCAAACGAAATCTCGGGACGCGTGATCTCAGCCGGCTGGCTGCCTGCATCTACTGAGTTCCCTTCGGCAGTCGTCGTGGCCGCCGCTTCGGATGCGAGCAGGACGTTGAGGGATCGGGAGCCAATGTAGAAGCCGTTCACCATCTGAACCAGCACCATCACAATGATCATGAAGATGGCGTAGAGTACGGCGACCCGTTCGTCATAGCGCTGACGCAGGTAATCCGACAGAGTGAATAGATTGAGCTTTCGGTAGACCGGCAGGAATCCGTAGCACAGCAACATTAGCCCAGCGATGGCCCCCAGCTCGAAATGGCTCTGAGCGAAACCAACGGTGAAGCCGATGCCCATCATGCCCACTAGATGATTGGCACTCACGTTGCTACCGAAGATCGATCCGGCGACGCCCCACCATCGAATTCGTCGGCCTGCGAGAAAATAATCTTGCGTGGTTCGTTCCCGTCGACCCGCAACGAGGCCGATGACCATCACACCGATCAATGACGCAACAAAGATGCCCAGATCAAGCCGTGTAAATGTGTCGCCCATGTCGTCCTGACCAATTGGAAGGTTGCATTGCACTCAGCGCACTGGACAACATGATACCGCAAGTTGATGGCGATGGAGGTGTGACGTCACTGCATCGATGGCAAGAAGAACCACGCGATGATCAACAGGGCAATCGTCCACAGGATTGCGGCGATGAATCCAGGTCGGCCCCGCCAGGTATAACCGACGATCCCGCTGCCGGTCAGCAATAACATCAGAGAACCGGCGCCTCGCGACCAGTCTGATTCGATACGCACCAGGGAAATTGAAACCGCCAGCGACGTCAGAATCAGGAACATGGACGCCACGCTGAATCGACGATCGATGGTTTCTTTCATAGCAGCTTTGCTCGATGCCTGTGGCGATCACCATTATATTGATGCGAGCTGCCTCGATCAGCCGCCAGATACCGACCACCGAAAGGAGAACGTAAATGCGTCGCATCGCTCTCAGCATCATCTGCATCTTGGTGAGCCCAACGTTGCTCGTCGCGCAAGACTTCCGCATGCCAACGTATCCCGAGGGCGATCCTCCACCGCCTCGGACACGGGCCGAGGTGGCCAAACTTTTGGCCGATGCGCCCGAAGACGCTCCGCGTGATGATCGTCCTCTTCATGTTGTCTTGGTGGCGGGACCGAAGGACCATGGCCAAGGTGAACACGATTATCCCGCTTGGCTTTCCGTTTGGTCGCGACTGCTGGCCGAGGATCAGAACACACGAGTCGATACTGCGATGGAATTTCCCTCGCAAGATCAAATCGATCAAGCAGACGTCCTGGTTTTCTATCAACGCGGACGATGGGACGACGCACGGGCTGCAGCGATCGATCCCTTTCTTGCGCGCGGTGGTGGCTTGGTTTACATCCACTGGGCCGTGGATGGACGTGGTGGGCAAGACGAGATGGCCAAGCGCATCGGACTTGCTGCCTTGGGTGGGCAGATTCGCTACCGACATGGCGAGTTGAATATCGACTTCAGTCCGTCGTCGGATCATCCGATCGCGCGAAATTTTGAGCGAGTCCGTTGGGTGGACGAAAGCTATTGGCAACTCGTCGGCGATACGAAGAAGATTCGGTTAATTGGCACGTCGATTGAAGACGGTCAGCCGCGGCCCCAATTCTGGACAGTCCAGCGTGGCCGCGGCCGCGTCTTCGTCTCCATCCCTGGACACTATATGTGGACCTTCGATGACCCCGCCTTCCGCACCTTGCTGCTTCGTGGTATGGCTTGGGTAGGACACCGTGACGTGGACCGCTTCAATCACCTCGTGATGCTGGATGCGAGAGTGGAGTAGAAGCGGATGAATACGCCAATCAAGGATGGTGCCTTGCTTCTTGATGGCGGTCACGCCGGCAATGGCTCGCGTGCTGAAGAAGGTATGGAGACGTTGGAATGCCAATCCGAAATCTGGAGAAGATTTTTGAGCCGAGAAGTGTTGCCGTCATCGGTGCCAGCGCAAAGCCGACCCGGGTTGGCCATCAGGTGCTACAGAACTTGATGGCGGGCGGATTCGACGGTCCAGTTCATCCGATCAATCCAAAGCACAACGAGATCAGTGGTCAGCAGTGTTTGCCCAACGTGGCGGCGCTGAGTGAACCGGTCGACTTGGCAATCGTCTGCACGCCGGCCGCTACGGTACCAAGCGTTATTCGCGAATGTGGTGAAGCCGGTATCCAGGGCATCGTCGTACTCTCGGCTGGGTTCCGTGAAACGGGTGAGGCCGGTCAGCAACTCGAGCAGTCGCTCCACGAGGTGGCGAGCGAATTCGACGGCATGCGGATTATTGGACCGAACTGCTTGGGCATCATGGCACCTCATGTCGGCCTGAACGCCAGCTTCTCAAGTGGAATGCCGATCAAGGGTCACGTGGCGTTCATTTCGCAATCGGGCGCTCTGTGTACGTCGGTCCTGGATTGGGCTTTGCAGGAGGGAATCGGGTTCTCTCAGTTCGTTTCCGTTGGCAACATGTTGGATGTCAGCATCGGCGACTTGATTGACTACTTTGGCGCGGATCGCTGGACGCAGTCGATCATTCTGTATGTTGAATCAATTTCTGAGTCGCGCGAGTTCATGTCTGCTGCCCGAGCCTTTGCACGGCAGAAGCCCATCATTGCATACAAGGCGGGTCGCTTTGCTGAATCGGCTCAAGCGGCAGCTTCGCATACAGGTGCGATGGCAGGCGTCGATACGGTCTACGAGGCAGCATTCAATCGAGCCGGCATCGTCCGCATTTTTGACATGCTCGACATGGCGGACTGCGCTGAATTGCTGGCGCGGCAAAAGGTATTCAAAGGATCTCGTCTAGCGATCGTCACCAACGCGGGTGGATTCGGTGTGATGGCGACCGACGCACTGTTGGAACGCAAGGGGGGCCTGGCAACGCTATCCGCTAAGACGATTGAGCAACTCAATGCCGATCTGCCTGTTGCTTGGTCACATAGTAATCCGATCGATGTTTTGGGCGATGCCAGCCCAGAGAGGTTGGCACGAGCGGTCGAGATCACGCTCCAAGACGACGGTGTTGACGCAGCACTGGTGATCTTTGCACCCCAAGCCATGAGCGATCCAACCGATGCCGCTAACGCAGTACTAGCGGTCGCTCAGAAGTCACACAAACCGGTGCTGACCTCCTGGGTGGGTGGTCGTAGCATGGGGCCGGCCATTGAGTTGTTCAATAAAGCGGGCATCCCCACGTATTCGGCGCCCGAGCCTGCCGTCCGTGCCTTCATGTATCTCGTGTCCTATGCGAGAACGCGGGAAGTTCTCTACGAGACGCCGCGCGATATTCCAGTCGAATTTCAACTCGACCGTAGCAAACTGCGGACCGTCTTTGACACGATCCTCAGCGAAGGACATGACACGCTTACCGAAAGCACTTCCAAAGCGCTGCTCGATGCTTACGAGATTCCCGTGTCCAAACCTTATACGGCGCGGAATGCCTCCGATGCTGTGCTGCTTGCGCATCGTGTCGACTATCCTGTCGTTCTGAAAGTGATGTCGCCGCAAATCACTCACAAGACAGATGCCGGCGGAGTTGAGCTGGGACTGGCGACGGACGACGAAGTTATTGCGGCGTTTGAGCGAATCGTTGCAACGACCAAGCAGCGGCGATCGGATGCGCTGATCCAAGGCGTCACGGTTCAAAAGATGGTCAACAATCCAGTCGGACATGAACTGATTGTTGGAGCTCGGCGAGACTCCGTCTTTGGCACGGTGCTGCTTGTCGGATCAGGTGGCACCGCGGCCGAACTGTTTCAGGACCGAGCTTTGGAATTGCCACCCTTGACCGAACGTCTGGCGCGGCGGATGCTCGAATCACTACGCTCTTGGCCGCTGCTCAATGGTTATCGCGGCCGACCTCCGGTGAATATTGACCGGCTGATCGATGTGCTGATGCGTTTGTCTTATCTTGTTGCCGACTATCCGGAGATCAAAGAGCTTGATGTCAATCCTCTATTGGTCACGCCGGACGATGCGGTGGCGTTGGACGCGCGAATCATTCTCGACCGTCAAACAATCCTGAATCCGCCACGACGCTATTCTCATCTGGCCATCTGTCCTTATCCGGAGGAGTTCAAAAAGACCGCGACCCTCGGCGATGGTACCGAGGTCTTGCTACGGCCGATTAAGCCAGAAGACGAGCCCATGTGGCACGATTTGTTGGCCAGTTGTTCGCGTGAGTCTCTTTGGTTTCGCTTCCGCTATCTCTTTAAAGAGACAACTCACGATATGGCGACGCGGTTCTGCTTTATCGACTACGATCGCGAGATTGCGATTGTTGCAGAGCTTCAAGAGAAGGGTCAGCGCAATTTGATCGGAGTCGGTCGTCTTGTCGCTGATGCCGATCACACAAATGCTGAATACGCCGTTCTAGTCGCCGACGCGTATCACGGAGTTGGACTGGGATCGTTGTTGACAGATTACTGTCTTGAGATCTGTCAGGCCTGGGGAATTGGCACTGTTGTCGCCGAGACAGCTCCCGAGAATCAGCGCATGATCGGCATGTTTCAGCGCCGTGGCTTTGAGATGGACTATGGTGTCTCGTCGGATGTCGTTCTCGGTCGGAAGGACCTCAATCCGGTCACAAGCTAGCGCCTTGCGAGTCGCAATCTGGGACGGACACTTCTTGCTTGGGGGCGAAATCGTTCAGTCCGCGCCCCGTTGCATGTCGATCGTCACGGCCGCCAACCGACCCACTTCGTTGGGTTGACTCCCTAGTCGGTTAGACTACAAAGGAAAGGACCTGCTCGTAGGCCCTCGGCTCGTTTTGGCCGATTTTCATGCCATTTCTTCGACGCGGTGCGTGCGTCTTGGCGATCTAACGACTCCACAACGCGTTCATTCCGATCCGTCGTTACAAAGTGAGTAATTCGAAGTGAGTAATTCCATGTCGAAAACACTTCAACACTGGTGGTTCATTCTCTTGATCACGTTCTGCGCCGGATGCGGTTCGGAATCATCCGAGACCGCAGCCCCGGCACGTCCCGTTTCGTTCGTCACGCTGCGGGAAGTGAATCCGGCCCGACTAACGCGTCTGACGGGTTCCGTTGAGTCTTGGAAGAAAGAGATGCTGTCCTTCCGCGTACCGGGACGAGTTGACAACGTCATTGAACCGGGGCTGGACATCGATGGACGAATCATTGGCGATGCGGGCGAGACTGATCAAGAAGGAACGCTGATCGCCAACTTGGGAACATCACGCTATGAATTGCGTCGCGATGAAGCGGCGGCCCGAGTTGACCTGGCACAAGCGCAGGCGACGGAAGCGCGGACGGAACTTGAACGAGCCATTCCGGAACGCATCAAGGCGGCCACCGCTGACGAAGAACGTAAGCGAAGTGAATTCCTACGACAGCAGCAATTGCTCGCCGAGAACGCGACCTCTCAAACCCGTTTTGAGCAAGCAAAGAACGAACTCGCACAGTCGGAATCGAACTTAGCTCAGGCCAAGGCCGAGGAGGCCACTAAGACAGCCCGACTAGCCGCACTGATTGCTCAAATCAATCAGTACAGTCAACAGTTGAACGAAGCCGAACTGAATTTGGAGTATTGCCAACTGTTCTCCCCGTTTGCCGGTCAGATCTCAAAAGTACACGCGATTGCTGGCAGCTACTTGCAGGAAGGCATGCCTGTTGTCACCGTGCAGATGATGGATCCTGTCAAGGTCGAGATTGCAGTCTCTCAGGAGACCGATCGTCGGGTCCGATATAACGATCAGTTGAATGTCTACATCGAAGACAACGAAGATCCGATCAGTGGCTTTGTTTATCTGAAGGATACGGTGGCGGATGCTGCGACACGGACTTTTAACGTGACCATTCTGGTTCGAAATCGTCGCGTCGAGGTAGGTTTGCCAGAGAAATACGTTGGGCAGGACGTTCATCGGACGACCGATCTATTTAATCTCGAATCGGAAAATGCCGACGGTCAGGCGCCGTTCTATACGGAAGTCAATACGATCCACACAGACGCCGACGGACAGACTTTCGTTTGGAAGGTTGACGGTCTGACGGTCGCAGACTTGCGCACCGACTTTGAACCCGTTTTCACCGTCAAACGAGTTAATGTGGAGCTCGGTGAAAAGAAGTTGCCGATTCTGCAGCTTTACAAGGGTGTCGAATTAACGGACCTGGGGAGCTTGGATCCGGCGAAGGATCTGATCGCGGGACAATTACCGGATGGCGTCCAAGACGGCGACAAGGTGTTTCTGTCACGTCGTGAGTGGATGTTGAGACCGGGGCAGTTGGTCCATGTTGAGCTGAAGGGCCAGAGCATCAAGCCCGGTTTTTACGTGCCCCGACCCGCGATTTTGAGAAGCGATGGAAAGCACTATGTGTTCATTGCGGAAGACGCTGGGAGTGGTACTGAGGTCGCAAAACGAGTGCAGGTTGAGGTCGATGAATTGATCGGAAACTATCGTCGAATCGAATGTGCGGATGGTCAACTCAGCGAAGGAAGAAAGTTGATCCTGGATGGTACTCACTATTTGCGAGATGGGGATTCTGTCAACGCGTTTGAGGAAGTTGAGGTCTCGCTGTGAATCTGCCGCAATTCGCACTGAAGAACAAGCCCGTTGTGATTGCCATTGTTGCCATTTTGGTATTCAACGGGATCAATGTTTTTCTAACCGCTCCGCGTTCTGAGGATCCGGAGTACATCATTCGCGAGGCGGTCATCGCCACGCAATGGCCCGGTGCAACGGCCGAGCAAGTCGAAAAGCTGGTCACCGACCGCATCGAGGTCGCCATGGCCGACATCAAGCAGGTACGTCGTCTGCAGTCGACCAGCTATGCGGGAAGGTCAGTCGTTCAAGTCACAGGATAGGATGCGGTGACGGACGTTGATGCGGTCTGGGATAAGGTTCGCGCGGAACTGAAGTTGATCGAGTCCGAGTTGCCGGAAGGCTGTCAGATCCCACTGGTCAACGACAAGTTTGGTGACACCGCCGCGATGGTTTTGGCCATGTACCAGGATCCGGAGTCGGCCAAGGTCCGCCCTTACACATCACGTGAACTTGAGATCTTTGCCAAGCGGCTGCGTGATCGAGTTCTTGATTTGCGGCCCCTCTTGGAGAAGCCGGGTGGCAAGCTCGTACCGAATTCCGTTGCGCCCTCCTACATAGCGCGATTGGAAATGCATGGTGTTCAGCCTGAGGTGATCTACCTAGAGACTGACCTCGGCAACTGGAGTCAATTGAAGCTCAGTGCGGAAGACTTGCGAACGGTGCTTGCCCAAAGAAACGTGATCGCACCGGCCGGTTCGATCGACACGCCAGTCGATCGAGTCGTGACTCGTTTAACGGGTAACTTCGATGCGGCGTATGAAGTCAATCAGGTTGTCGTCGGCCGCGTTGCTACTGGCATGGAAACGACCGAGCGACAATCGTTGGGTGAGCTTGTGCGTAACATTGGTGCGGGTGCCCAGCCCGGCGGTGCACGCCCCACCGCGCAGGCTGTACCGGTTTATTTGAATGACCTTGGGGTCAGTGTGATACGCGACTATCAAGACCCCAGCCCTGGTCTTGTCCGCCTTTCGACCCCTGACTATTCGGCCGAAGCAATCGTCCTCGCGTTCTACCTCAAGCCAGGCCAGAACATTAGTGAGATGGGCAAGGCCGTCGACGAAGTCCTGGCGACGGCGAACGACACGTTCTTGCCGAAGGACATTCGTGTCGCCAAGGTTTCGAACAAGCCCGAGCTGGTCGACAAGAAGGTTCAGGAGGTTGTCGAGAACCTGGTTGACTCGGTGCTGATCGTTCTTGTCGTTCTCGTTTTGTTGTGCGGTTTTCGAGTCGCGACCGTCTGCGCCTTGGCGATTCCGATGATCATGTTGATCGCTGTCGGTGCGATGCGTTTCTGGGATTGTGCCATCGAACAGATCTCGCTGGCTGCGTTGATCATCGCGCTGGGCATGCTAGTGGACAATGCCATTCAGGTTTGCGACAACACGAATCGCTTTCTGCGCGAAGGACTCGACCCGGACGAGGCAGCCGTGAAGGGGCCGAACCAGATTGCTTTTCCGATTCTGATCGCCACCCTGTCGATCCTCGCCGCCTTCATTCCGATGACTTTCTGTCTGACAGGTGGGTCGAAGGAATACGTCTTCAGCTTGCCTGTCGTGATTTCGCTGGCCCTGGGTGGCGGCTGGGTGTTCGCCATGACGATGACGGTCATTATGGCACGCTGGATTCTGCGCCCCTCGACCGCTCCCGCTCCCATCTTTGTCGTCTTTGGCTGGATTGGAAAGTTGTTAGGCAAGGGCAAAAAGACATCCGACGACACGACCGGCGAGAGCCCCTACATCGGTCTCTGCCTGGCCGCCGTGCAAATCAAGTACATCACCGTTGTCGTTGCCGGTGCGCTGTTGTTCGGCTCGACCCTGTTGCCTGTCAAATCCGCTTTTTTCCCGATGGCGGATAGTCGGCAATGCGTGATCGACGTCTTCCTGCCCGACGGTGTACCGATTGCTCGGACAAACGAGGTGATGGAACGGATGGAGGATTTGGTAAGAGCCGTCAGCAGCAAGTCCTATCAAGACGGCCAGTGGGTCGATCTGGACGAGGAACGACTCGAGAACATGGCTGTCTATGTCGGCTTAGGTGGCCCCCGTTTCTACATGGGACTCGATCCCAAGAACAGTGCCGGCAACTATGGATTCGTTCAAATCAATGCAACGAGCAATCCCGTCGTGCCGCAGTATGTGAGAGATTTGCGTGTTGCTTCAGCGATCGGTGTTGGTGATCCAAGTTCGGATGACTATGTGCCGCCGATCGTCGGTGCGCGTATCACACCCAAGCGTTTGGTGATGGGAACTCCCGTGATGTCACCCGTGGATATCCGTGTGCTTGGTCCGCGATTGGCCAGCGAGCGCGTGCTGCGATATTACTCAGAGCGGCTTAAGGACGCACTGTCCGAATGTGGCATCGCCTGGGATGTCCACGACAGTTGGGGCGAGTTGGGCAATCAGTTAGATGTAAATGTGGTCAGCGATCAAGCCAACATGGCAGGCGTCACGAATGAAACGGTCGCGGCAACTCTGAATGCCTACTACAGCGGCCATTATCTGACGACCTATCGCGAGGGTGACCATCAAGTGCCAATCAAGCTTCGATTGCCACCTGCCCAACGAGGCACGTTGGATGACATTCAGAATGCCTACGTTCAAGGGTACACCGGCAAGGTCCCCTTGGATGCGGTGACCCGTTTGGACTGGCGACAGAAGCCGATGAAGATCACTCGCTACCAGCGCGAGCGGACGATTCGCGTGCTGGCGCAGCCCGAGACGGGATACGAGGCGAGTGAAGTGTTGAGCCATCCACGAATTGTCGCAGAGATGGAGAAGATTGAGGCCGAACTGCCTCCGGGTTATCGTCTGGAACTTGGCGGCATCGACGAGGAGGCCGGCAAGGGCGAGCGTCAAAACGGCACATCGCTTGGAATTACGTGTGTGCTGATCTTTCTCTGCCTCATCGTCCAATACAACTCGTTCGTGAAACCGCTGATGATTCTGCTGACCGTTCCATTGGCGGCCATGGGAGGGTTGCTGGGCTTGTGGATGATGGGATTGCCGATGGGTTTCATGGAGACGTTGGGTTTCCTGGCACTGTTTGGAATCACTTTGAGTGCCGCGATCCTACTGGTCGACTTCTCAGAGCGGATTATCACTGAGAAGGTGGAGAAGGGCGAGGGAGTTCCACCAGCAGGTGAGCGTTCTTATAGTGGCCTCACACGTGAGGCGTTTCGCCAATCTCTTGCCCAAGCGGGCGACATGCGTTTGATGCCGATCCTCATGACGACACTGACGACCGTCGGCGGACTCTTGCCACTGATGTTGGGCCAAGGCCCGCTGTTCAAAGGCTTGGCTACGGTCGTTGTGGTTGGACTCTCCATTGGAACTTTGATGACGCTGTTCGTACTGCCGGCGATCATTGCCCTGATGGTCGAGTTGTTCGGCGTTGACCTGTCCAATGTCAAACCGTACGAGAGCAAAGCGTAGAGGGTGGGTCTCTGTCTACTGCTCGTATGCCAGAATGGTGATCGCGTCAGCATCGATTTTCGTCATTGCTCGCGATGCTTCTAGCGCGGCCTGAAGCGCGGTGAGATCTTGTTCGCGTGTCAGCCCAACCGACTCGTCAAAATAGCGACGTGGGATTCGAATCCAGTGAATCCAACGATATTCATACGGCTGAAAATAGCCGTCCTGAAACCTTCGTTCGAGTAGATCCCGGTGTGCAGGCATCTGATATTTGTAGGTGATCTCGTCGGTGTCGATATGCTTCCACTCCGACTGTAGCGAAACGATGCCGGCATCCGCGATGGCCGTAAAGACGCGTCTCCATTTAGCATTACTCATGTGAAAGATGCTGAATCGCGCAACGGCTTTGCGATATCGTTCGTCTTCGGGCGACGAGTCCATAGTCACTTGACCTTCTCATATTCCGGGTTCACGCACTTCGCGCCCCATCGTCTGAGGACGCAACGCAAGCCGACATCGGACTCGGGCTGTTGCCCTTGATCTCCCGTCTGTTCGATCCAAATGGCCAGAATTTGCCGATGTCGATCGAGCTGATCGGCGAAACGTGGATCGTCCGCCAGGTTGTGCACTTCGTGCGGATCGTTCTGCAGATCATACAATTCTTCAGCCGAACGCTGATCGCCGAAGAAGACAAGTTGCGTCGCGTTCATTTCTCCGTCGGCCATCATTTCGCGGAATCGTTTGGAAACCGGCCAGGGGTCCTTGTAGCTGGGTTGCATGTAAGGTCGGTCTGTCAGGTAGTTGCGAAGGTACTTGAAGCGTGGTGTCACGACCGCGCGAATCTTCTCGATCGTGTAGTCACAGCGGTCGCGCGCCGCAACGACAAACTCGCGTGGTTGATGATCTTGACTCAAAAAGTTGCGTCCTTCCATGGCTGCAGGGCGTGCCACATCGGCTGCGGCCAACGAGGCAGCGGCGATATCGATTCCACTCACCAAATCGTCGCGGACCTGGCCAGCGGCGACGCCAGGCCCGACCACAATCAATGGCATGTGAATCCCTCCCTCGTAGAGAAACTGCTTGTGTCGGTGCAGTTTGTAGCCATGATCGCTGAACAAGAAAATCAGAGTGTTGTCCAGCATCCCGTCGCGTTTGAGTGCGTCGATCACTTGCCCGACTTGCTCGTCGGTTTTAAGGAGACAATCGTAGTGATGGGCAATCTCTGTTCGCACTTCTGGGATGTCCGGATAGTAGGGCGGTACGGAAACGTCACGGGTGTCGACGACCTTGGGTGCACGTTTGCCGAGTTTTCCGCCGCCTAACTGAACTTGGCCGAAGAACGGTTGTGTCTTCCTCTTGCCGTTCCAACATTCTCCAGCGACGAGTGTTCTTGGGCCCCAGCCACCGCGACTTCGCTCAAAGTCGTAGAACGCCTCCTTGTCCCACTCGAAGTTGTAGTCGTCTTTTCCGCCTTCATTGAAGGTCCAGTAGCCCGCAGTTCGGAACTGAATCGGTAAGGGAATAACTTCGTCGGGAAGTACATTCTTGTCGTACTCACCCATCTGTTTGCCGCGAAACATCGAGCGGCAACTGCGGTGGTTGTGAGCTCCGATCGATGTCTGCATCATGCCCGTCACGATGGCCGAACGAGTGGCCGAGCAAACACCAGCTGGAGTGTAAAAGCGAGTGAATCGAGTACCGCGCTGTGCCAACTGATCAATGTTTGGCGTTTCGATGAGCGTCTCGCCATAGCAGCTAAACCAACCACTGACATCTTCCAGGTAGATCCAAAGGATATTGGGACGCTCGTCAGCCCGAGCTGTCGTAACAAATAGCCCCGTCACCATCGCCGCAAAGAGAATCATTAAACGTTTCATGGTCAATTTCTCGTGATCGTGTGACAAATGCGTTTGGCCGGTATTCGGAACGTGTGAAGCATATCGGACAATGAGAGCCCGCTGGGGTGATACGAATGTCTACTCTGTCTAAGCGATCCCACCACGTGAACTTCATGATGACCGATGTCACGGTCAGGATCGTGAATGAAATCCAGAATGTATCCCATTTTCGAATCACAAGCATGACTTGCACCACCATCAACATAAAGTATCAAAGTCTTAATCGTAATCTTAATGCGCAGACGGGGGCGAGGCTTCCGGGAGGCGAGGCTCCTGCCGAGCCGAATGCGTTCTGCGGCTCCCAAGGAACTTGTAGGTTGGACGGCCAACACCCGCCCCGTGAGGACGTGTGGCCTTCGAAAATCAACAATCGCTACTCGGCAATCATCACTCGATGGATCGATGTGAATGATGATTGT
>CAJHYQ010000911.1_pt1 | contig 14337 bp, 14 predicted proteins | sample 9198721 | NCBI WGS metagenome assembly CAJHYQ01 (sample SAMEA7708357, study PRJEB35096) | sediment metagenome | biome: marine neritic benthic zone biome [ENVO:01000025]; feature: sediment [ENVO:00002007]; material: shallow marine sediment [ENVO:03000034] sea grass bed [ENVO_01000059] ... | reverse complement strand
GATAGCTCACCATGAAACGACGCCTCGATCTGCCTACCGGAAAACCTCTTGTCCTGAATGACGGTCTCGATGCGATGGTCCGCCAGCAATTGCTGCACCTCTTCCAGACAGCCACGCGGCAAACCAATGTGATGGGAATAGTCCTCAGCGCATCCGATGATGCGGGGCTTTTCATAGGTCGGCAGCCGCATGGCCTGCGCCTTGTAGAACTCGGGATTCTGAAAGGCCGCGAGCCGAATCAGGTGGTTTCGCAGCCCAGGAGAAAGCTGATCCTTGGAAAGGTAGATCTGATCTCCCAACGTCAACACGACCTGACTGGGCACGTGTTCGAGGAGGCCCGGTTGCCGGCGGCGACGCGATGGCGGCAGCGTCCAGGGCTCAGTCTCATGTTCATCTGAGACGGGTAACCGAACGCCGACGACACGGCCTCGACGCTCGGCAGAACTCACAATCTCCTCGACCGTCGAACGTTCAACCTTTCGGATCGAGGACAGGTACGCCCATTGGTCCGAATGTGGGTGAAGATCCTCATCCAGAAACACGCTGTTGCCAAGCGCACGAGGTTGTTTCTGCAGCGGCAGCGCAATCAAATTGCCAAACCCGCCTTGCGGAAGCGTATCTTGATTGGGGAAGAACCGATCGTACGAATCCAAGCCGATCTCTGGTCGATGCTCCATCGTTTCCGTCAGCAAATGCGATCCGAGCCTTCGAACAAGCCCGGCAGATATCGCCTCGGTGAAGAACAACCAAAGATGACCGCCCGCGCCGGATCGCGATCGCTCCAATGCGGCCGGCAGATTCAGCTGCCGACACGTTTGAAGCACGGCCTGAGCGTCGGCCTGCCAAGCCCGTTTATCGAAATCGATTGCGAGAAAGAAGGACGTTTCGTCCAGTAGCATGGGATAGACCCCCATGACAAAATCGCGACGTTCATTGTCTTGCCCCGAAAGATGTTGACGGATCACGGCATCGGTCACGGGCAAGAAGCGGCGATGCCGGCAGGTGGCGCACTTGATGCGCGGTTTCTCACAGATGCCTGGAACCCACTCGTTGGAACACGCCGGCTGATAACCAGACTTGCCCGTTCTCTGGCTTTCGAAACGACGCGGATAGACGTCATCGCGCCCGCGGAAGAGCGATCGAAACAACGCGACTTTTTGTTCGGCACGCGACTGACGGCTCACAGACATGGATTGCTTATTCCACGTTCTTGTCGACATGCAACAAAATGGAGAAAGCATTTGCCGCCCGCACGCTGGGCTTGAATCGGCGCGCCAATCCCAATGACAGTGCTATTTGCCATTGTCCCTGATTTTGGAATGGAATCGACACCGGGCTGAAACCTTGTTCGAACAGCCGGTGCACTAGAATGCCCACTACAGGTTCTTCATGTCACGACTTCCGTGGACGATTCTAGCCACCTCAATTTGGTCGACGGCTGGCCGATAGAAAATAACGTAGTTGCCGACAGCAAAAGAGCGACAACCTGGGATCCCAAAACCCCGTCGCAGTTCACCAGCCTCCGGTTGCGTCGCCAACGTATCCACGTCTCGCGGATGGTATCTACCCAGCGTCGAGCCGCTTGCGGTTTGTCACGCGCGATGTGATCCGCAATTTCGACCAGATCGTTTTCCGCTTCCGGTGCGTAGACGACTCGCGGCATCAGCGATCTCCGCGCTCGATCTGTTGGATTCGCTCTTCAGCCTGAGCGTAAACGTCTGCGGCCGGGATGCCGGCTCCGGCATCTAGTTGCTCAAATCCCTTCTTCACCTCGTCGCGCAAGGTTTCTCGAGCCTGCAACAATCGCAGCCCCTCGGCCAAAACGTCGTCTTCGCTCAGGAAACGTCGTTCGGCCAGCATTCGCTGAACAAAGGGCGCCAGATCGCTTGGGAGTTCCGTACTCATTTTTTTTGGTCCTCAACGCTTTCTCTGCACGAAATATTCTACGGGGCCGTCTCCGCGATGATCAACTTGCTGCCGACACTCCTACGCGGAGCCAGTCGGCGCGCACGACATTAGGGGTATCGTACCCTGAATACAGCGCACCGAGCGCAAATAGCGTGATTACGTGTAAATCCCCTCGACCGGTTGGCAGGGTCAAGGTCAATTGATACAACGAGTTGCGTCGTTGGTGCGCGAAAGCTCGTGACTTTCGGGACGCAGAGGTCGCTGGTTCAAATCCAGTCGCCCCGACTCTAACTTCTTCTCCCGGAATTAGTTGCATCGTTCAACGATTTCTCAAGTCGCCAAGGGATTCCGGGTACGCACCCTGAATCGCTTCCGAGTCGGCCTTTTCTCTCACGAAATAGCGGGGTGACCGCTGCGTTTTGAGTGCAGCGATCTCAGAGCCGACTGGGATCTGCTATCTGCACTTTCAGTCGACTCCCCCGCTGATTCGGCAAAGGAGGCTCCTTCCCAGTTCGTCCGGCGCGTTGCCCTAAACGGTTGGCATTGACTTGGCGCACGGCCGTCCGGCTAAAATCTTCCGTCATAAAGATGACACGGAATCATTCAGCCCAGGCAAGGAGGCATCGATGTTCGACATCCACAATAGTCCAGTCGACGAATACGGCGAATGGGATGACGGAGCGGTTGAAGACTATTGCCAGGAATTAATGGAGCAGTTCGCCGACTCCCCGGAAGGTTGTGCCACCGTTGAACATTACGGATGCGTTGGATGGGCACACTCGTTTCTCTACTACGGGTTCAGCTATCTGGGCTTGGCTCCGCCGGAAATGTCGCGAGACGATGTCGAGGAGATCCTGTTCGATATCTTCCCGCGCAAGGTCTCGACGGAAGCGGAATCGGCCGACGAGATCATTGGCGAATTGCGCGCGTTCTGGGAGTTCTTAACGCGACAGTACAAGCTGCCTAACTCGACCGATATCATCGATTCCCTTGGAAATGAGGCGAAGCAAAATTTACGGCACGAACTGGCCAATCCGGACAACTTCGGTATGGCGAAGTCGTTTTTCATGATGGGAGCGGAAGCCGGATTCGACATGACGACCCAAGAAGGTCTCGACCAATTCATGCTCGCCTACAATGCGTCCCTTCTGCAAAACACCGACGAACTTGCGGATCTTGGAGCGACGGAAGCCCTACCCGAATCAAGTTCCCAGATGTTGCCAGGCAGCCGTCTGTCGGTCGCTGAACGCAAGTCGCGAAGAAAGCAGCTTCGCAAGAGGCTGTCCAACCCCAAACGAAATCGGCGAAAGAAGTAACGTTCATCGAGGCAAAACACAGATCGATCACAATCGTTCTGGCGCCGCGAGTCACATAGGGAGACTGCCAACTACCTGCAACGGTTGGCCAGCGCCTCGTGGATCGCGTCTAACATCATGTCGAGCTGTGTGCCTACGTCTTCAGCGAGGAAACGCAGCACAAGGTAGCCATTCTCCTGCAAGAGTCGATCTTTGCGCCGATCACGTCGATAGGCTTCTGCGCTGTGCAGATGCTGCTCACCATCTATTTCGATCACGATCTTGGCCTCTGCACATAGTAAATCGACCTCCATCTTCCCCATGCCATCGAAAGGGATAGGCAACTCGACATTCAAGCGGAAACGACCGGCTGTCGTCGATAGCGACTTAAGCCTCCGAAAGACGAAGGCTTCCGTCGCGCTGCGGGCTCGTGCCTCGCCATCGGCATCGCAAGCCGGCGTTTGAGTTGCGTGAACGAACAGGCGCGCTAGCGGCGCATCGATACCGTCGCGCACAAGTCTCCTGACTGTTGAGGCATGCTCGTTTTTCCATACTGGGTCGACAGGCAGCGGCACATCAGCCGGCCAACCCGGCACGGCGCTGCCGGGAAGCAACAACTTATATCCCACCGCTTCGTAGCCACGACAACGCCGGTCGAACATCCTGGCCAACATCGGTACGTTGAGGTCCGCGTAGTCGTAGACTTGCACCAGACGCTTACCATGATTTGAGCGATGCAATCGGCCAACATACTGCGGGATCGTACCTCTCCAGGAGACCGGCAGCGTGAGAAACAGAGTGTCTAGTCGCGCGTCGTCAAATCCTTCGCCGACATAACGACCCGTTGCGACCATGACGCGTTCTTCGTCACTTGGGATGGCGGCCAAGCGATCAGCAGCAGCGCGAACTTGCTTGGCCCGTTGGCCACCGCGAAAGACGACGACATGCCGCACGCGAGAGGACAATTCCGCCGTGCGCAGATCCAGGTGTTCGTTTCTCTCTGTCAGTACCAGCGGCGAACGTCCGTCACGGACGGCCCGCTGAACGTCGCTGCAGATCAGACGGTTGCGATCGGTGCTGGCAATCAGTTCCTGGTAAAGATCATGGAATTGAATTCGAGCGTCCGGGTCTGCCGGCGCATGAGTCTGGAATGGCGTGGGACGCACACGCACTTCGTGCTCAATCGGACGAACTGCGGCCTGACTCTTGGGGTCAACACGGTGACGGATTGGACCACACTGCATCATGACAATTGGATGATGCCCGTCTTTGCGTGTCACCGTTGCGGAAAGCCCCGCAACGAACCTCGCCTTCGCTCGTCGCAGAACGTCTTCGAAGCTCTTGGCCGATACATGATGACACTCATCGACAATCAGGAATCCATATTTGCCAACGCAGTCGTCAACGGTTCCCTTGCGCACCAGACTCTGAATCACCGCAACATCAATCACTCCCGTTGGTTTCCGTCTGCCGCCGCCAATGCGGCCGATCGACTTTGGCGGCAGCTCCAGAAAGCCTGACATACGCTCCATCCATTGCTCCAGGAGTTGACGGCGATGTACGATGATCAACGTGTTGACATTTCTTTGGGCGATCAGCCAGGCGGCGATCACGGTTTTTCCAAATGCCGTCGGTGCAGATAACACACCACTGTCATATCGCAGCATGGCGCGCGCTGCCTCCAATTGCTCGGACGTTAGCTCGCCATGAAACGACGCCTCGATCTGCCTACCGGAGAACCTCTTGTCCTGGATGACACTGTCAATGCGATGGTCGGTCAGTAATCGCTGCACCTCTTCCAAACAGCCACGCGGCAATCCAATGTGGTGGGAATAGTCCTCAGCGCATCCGATGATGCGGGGCTTGTCATAGGTCGGCAGCCGCATGGCCTGCGCCTTGTAGAACTCAGGATTCTGAAAGGCCGCGAGCCGGATCAGGTCGTTTGGAAGGCCAGCAGAAAGCCGATCCTTGGCAAGATAAATCTGATCTCCCAAAGTCAATTCGACGCGGCCGGACAAGCGTTCAAGTGGGGCCGGTTCCTGGCGGCGACGGGATGGCGGCAGCATCCAAGGCTCAGTCTCATAATCATCTGACACGGGTAAACGAACGCCGACGACGCGGCCTCGACGCTCGGCACGGCTTACAATCTCCTCGACCGTCGAGCGTTCGAGCTTCCGGATCGAGGACAAGTACGCCCATTGGTCCGTATAGGGTCGCAGATCTTCATCGATGAACACGCTGTTGCCACTCGCACGAGGTTGCTTCTGCAGCGGCAGCGCGATCAGATTACCAAATCCTCCTTGAGGAAGGGTGTCTTGATTGGGAAAGAACCGATCATAAGAATCCAAGCCGATTTCTGGTCGGCGCTCCATCGTTTCCGTCAGCAGATGCGATCCAAGCCTTCGCACGAGCGTTGCCGGTATCGCCTCGTCGAATAACAACCAGAGATGACCGCACGCGCCAGACCGTGATCGCTCCAGAGCGGCAGGCAGATCCAGCTGCCGACACGTTTCAAGAACCGCCCGAGCGTCGTCGATCCAAGCTTGTTTGTCGAAATCAATTGCCAGAAAGAAACAGGTTTCGTCCAGCAGCATGGGATAGACGCCCATGACAAATTCGCGGCCTTGATCGTCACAACCCGACAGATGCTGACGGATCACGGCATCGGTCACGGGCAAGAAGCGGCGATGCCGGCAGGTGGCGCACTTGATTCTTGGTTTTTCACAGATGCCTGGAACCCACTCGTTGGAACAGGCTGGCTGGTAGCCCGACTTGCCGGTTCTCTGGCTTTCAAAACGACGCGGATAGACATCATCGCGCCCACGGAAGAGCGATTGAAACAATACGATTTTCTCATCGGCACTCGACTGACGGCTCACCGACATGGATTGCTTGTTTCCAATTTCTCGTTGAACCGCAACAGACTTGGAGAAGGCAGTTGCAGCGCACGCGGGGCTTGGATCGGCGCCCGTTGACAGCGATACCCAATGTCTGTGCTTTTGCCATTATCCCTGATTTGGTATGGAATCGACATTGGGCTGAAACCTTGAACGAACAGCCGGCGCGCTAGAAGGCCCTCTACAGGTTCTTCATGTCACGACTTCCGTGCACGATTCGGGCCACTTCAATTTGGTCGCCCGCTGGCCGATAGAAAATGACGTAGTTGCCGACGGTAAAAGAGCGACAACCTGGGATCCCGAAACCCCGTCGCAATTCACCAGCCTCCGGTTGCGTCGCCAACGTATCGCACGTCTCGCGGATGGTGTCTAGCCAGCGACGCGCTGCTTGCGGTTTGTCGCGCGCGATATGATCCGCAATTTCGATCAGATCGTTTTCCGCTTCCGGTGCGTAAACGACTCGCGGCATCAGCGCTCTCCGCGCTCTATCTGTTGGATTCGCTCCTCCACCCGAGCGTAAACGTCTTCGGCTGGGATGCCGGCTCCCGCATCTAGTTGCTCAAATCCCTTCTTCACTTCGTCGCGCAAGGTTTCTCGAGCCTGCAACAGTCGCAGCCCCTCGGCCAAAACGTCTTCTTCGCTCAGGAAACGTCGTTCGGCCACCATTCGCTGAACGAAGGGCGCCAGATCGCTTGGGATTTCCGTACTCATTCTTCGTCCTCAACGCTCTCTTGGGCACGACACATCTTACGGGGCCGTCTCCGCTATGATCAACTTGTTGCCGACACCTACTCCTAAGGGGAGTCACTCGCACGCACAACATTCAGGGTATCGTACCCTGAATCCAGCGCATCGAGCGCAAATAGCGTGAATACGGGTAAGTCCCCTCGGCCGGTTGGCATGGTCAAGGTGAAGTGATACAACGAGTTGCGTCGTTGGTGCGCGAAAGCTCGTGACTTTCGGGACGCAGAGGTCGCTGGTTCAAATCCAGTCGCCCCGACTCGCAAAACCTAACGACTCTGGTCGGAAGGTGATGCGGCCACCCACCGGGTGATATTCCCGGCGTTTGCCGCGATTGCGCGGTGTAAACTCGACTTCCACTCGCTCCACCAGCTGCTTCATCAGCTCCCTCAGCCTGGCGGGCTCTGCCTCGCTCAATTCCTGGGCGAGCGTCCAGACTTTTTCGACAGCTCGCTCGATCTCCGCATCGAAGTCGATCGGCTCGGCCGCCGCTTCGACCTGCGTCAGCTGAGCAAGCACCATCTCCCGCTCACGCTTTTTGGCCTCCGCCTCGGCAGTCAACGCTGGCAGTAGCGATTCCGGAGCGCAGAACCACTGTTTGGCAAATCGATCCAGCTGCTTGTCGAGCTCTTTCAATCGCCGCTCAAGCCGCTCCTTTTGATTGGTGTCAGGTCGGCAACGCTGCTCAAGTCGTGAACGGAGGCATTTCTTCAGCCGATCCATATTTCCGCCAGCCAGCAGCTCTTCACGAAGTTTGCCAATGATCACGTCGTAGATCAGCTCTTGGCGAATCGCGTAATGGCGGCATCCCGATTCGTTGTGAGCACCCTTGCGAGTGTACGTTGAGCAGACATAGCGATGATATCGGTACTGTTTCCCGTTCTTGCGCCGGGTGGAAACGGCTCCGTGCATCTTGCAGCCGCAGTGCTGGCAGTAGACCAAACCGCTGAGCAGGTAGGCGTCACCGTTACCATTCGTGTGAGTCCGGTACCCCTGCCCTCCTCGCCGGCTCCGCTTCTCGATCTTTGTCTGCACTGCATCGAACGTTTCCCTATCGACGAGCGGTTCCCAAGCGTCTTCCACGACCGTCCACGCTTCGCGAGGATTGTCGATGGCGTTTGGCTTGCCGTTGGGCATCAACCGCACTTCTCGATGATCGCGGTCAAGAATCTCTCCGCCAGCGACACGGTGGTATTTGCCCTCGCGGCGCTTACCCCACACGAATGTGCCGACGTAGGCCTCGTTCTGCAGAATAGCGCGAACTCCGTTGCCGTGCCAACGGCCACCAGCCGGTGACGGAACACCACGCCGATTCAATTCATTGGCCAGAGCGCGATAGCCAATGTCCGACTTGGCGTATGTAAGGAACAACCACCGCGCTGTTGCCACCTTGATCGGGTCATCCGACGGTACGAGAGTGACGCGCCAGTTCTTGTTCTTGCCGACCTGCTCACCGTTACGTACCCGCTGGCGATGATTGCCCTGCTGGTCGACAAACATGCGATCGAAACCGTACGGAGCCGCCTGGCCACAAAGGAACCCCAGTCGAGCGTTGTTGATCTGACCGCGGGCCGTGTTACGTGACAAGTCTCTTAGGAACTGATGCTTCCCCTCCTGAGTGATTCCGTACAGCATCCGGCCCGCGAAATCATTCCAGTCGATGACACCCTGAGCTACAGTGGCCAAATGAATGCCCGCGCTGCGCAAGGGATAGATCCAGCGACCCGCCTCAATTGAATCGAAACGCCCAAAACGATCTTGATCCCAACAGACGATCGCTTCAAACTCGCGCCGGTCGGCATCGGCGATCATTTGCTGGAACTGACGTCGGTATTCTGTTGCGTCCCCACTAATCGCTTCATCGACGTACCAACGAATGATCCGATAGCCATTCCGCTTGGCAAACTTCTCGACTTCGGTCCGTTGCTGAGCTGGACTCGCTTCTTGTCGTTCCGACGACATGCGTACGTAGCCAACCGCGGTAGTCATGGGCTTGCCATTGTTGTTGCTCACGATCTGTCCCTCCTTTTGGGCCTGACCTCGAGTCCCAGATAATCCATCAACTTGTCGGCAACCGTCGTCGTCAGCACATCCTTAGAGCCATTGAAGAACTTGTTTAGGCCCGACTGGTCTAGGCCGCAGTCCTTGGCGATGCGATAGACCGACAGATTCTGACGGGTTGCAGCGCGGCGGATTTGATCTGCGATTCCCATGCAGACATTATAGGACTTGCGCCCTATGCCCACAAGCCCTCGTGCTTACAAAATCGGCATCGCACGCTGCAGCCGAACCAGCGCTAGGATTGACTTAGCGGATGGCGGGCCTTCCGCTATGATGTCTATCAACAACCGCGGCGGCCGGCCGGTTACCGCAAGACAGACCTCCAACAACTGCACGGTTAGCATTGATACACATGAAGGCCAGCATCATGAGAGCCACAGCTACAACTATCGTTCTCGGTGTACTCGCGACCCATCTTGTTGGCTTGTCGTGTGGGTCTGAGCCGCTGAAACCCATTCGTCTTCCACCACCGGAAACCAGTGGTGGTATGCCTCTGATGCAGGCGTTGGCTAACAGGACGTCGACTAAGGAGTTCACCGACCGAGCGATTCCCCCCGGACAGATCTCGAATCTGCTTTGGGGGGCTTTTGGCATCAACCGACCGGAATCCGGTAAGCGTACAGCGGCTTCAGCAGGCAACTGTCAAGACATCGACGTCTATGTGGTGCTTGAGAAAGCTGTCTATGTTTACCAGGCGAACGAGCATAGCCTAATTCCAGTTGTGAATCGGGATGTGCGATCTCTTTCGGCGACACAGGAATATGCGATAGTAGCTCCGATCAACTTGGTCTACGTGTCCGACTACGGCAAGATGCCAGAACAGTTCAAGAACAAGAAACCGATCTACGCAGCATTTCATGCGGGCTTGATCAGTCAAAACGTATATTTGTATTGCGCCTCGGCAGGTTTGGGTGCGGTCGTACGCGATAGCGTCGATCGGCCCGGCTTGAGAGAGGCCTTGAATCTGCGCGAACACCAGGCGATCGTCATGGCCCAATCTGTGGGACACGGAGCCAAACACTAGCCACTCTGTCGAACCGACGGTTGCTGTTCAGATGGGGGTTGAGTGATCATGCATCGATTGAACACGATCGCGGGGCCGTTGGTCAAAGTGTCATGCGAATATGATCGGCTCGTCGCATTAACACGAGAGCACCGATCAGTAATAGCGCTGCTGCCGACGGTTCGGGCACGATGAACAGGTATGTGAGATCGCAATTGCCCGAGCCGAAGCCGCAGTCATTGGGGCGGCCATACGATCCGGCAATCATACCGATCGAATTGATTTCGTCGAACGTCAAGTCCGGTGGCAGGATGATATGGCCAAACTCGAATCCCCCAAACGGCCAGATTCCTGTGTTGTCCCCATCTGCGAACCCGTCCGCGTCAAGCTTGAACAGACTGTCGCCGTCACATCCGTCAAATAGTCCCGATAGTGTTCCTTCGACGATCTTGCTGCAATTGAACAGCCCATTCATATCTCGGTGATCCCACACCGTGACTATGTACCCTCCACCGGTCACAGCATAGTTGCCAGTGCCGGGATCATAGACCAACGTGGCTGCCCCGGGATTAAACGGGCTAGTAGCTTGAGTGAAGCCGGCGTCGCCATAGGATGCGGCATGTAAGAGGCTGAAAACAATCGGCACGGCGAAAAACATACGTAGCAGTCGCATCACATCCTCCTCGTTGACTTAGAGTGCCGTCCTGGGACTAAGCGAAGAAAGAGAAGTGCGCCGATACAGGATAGCGCGACGCTTGACGGCTCGGGAACTACGAACAGGTACGGAGAGTTAGGATCTGTGCAATGGTTCAAGATGGTGCATGGATCCAAGGTCATTAGTGACCCGCCAACTTCCGCATCATCATTGATGTCGTCGAAGTTCAGTCCCGCTGGAAGAATAGGGCCGAAGTCAACCTCACTGAATCCGTCTCCGTCAAGCTTGAAGAGCTTCGCCTCGGTAAGTACATCGAATAGCCCGGCGAGCTTGGTTGGTGGATTGGTCTCGGCTAGACCGTCCGGAACAAAGATGTTGTTAGTGGATTTGTGTTCCCACGCAGTAAGACGAACTCCTTCTCCGGTGTGCAGGGCATAGTTGCCACTTCCGGGGTCGTAGATCAACGCGACGCTCTCGGGCGGCGGTGGCAGGTTTTTCAGCAGCGTAAAGTCCTGGGCGAGCGAAGGTGTGCCAACCATCGAGCTGACGCCAGCCGATAGGGCAATCAGAATGTATAGCTTTGGCATTTCGACTCTTTCCCTTACAGGCAAAGACCGCGCAGAGATCGACGCGAGCCGGTCATAGAGGTATGGGTACAGAAGTGAATCGCTGCTATGGACGTCTAACCGTCCGACAGGAATTCAACCCAAATAGAAATCACTGGCAACCCGTGAAGAAGGCTACCCCGCATAGCGCAGATTAGCCGATTGCCGGCCGACACGCAACAGGCTGTGTGCTTCTGAATCTAGCGGAGTGAATAGTTTCTCAGATTTCCGTGAAAGGTTCTGCGACGCCGCGAATACCTGCCTTCAGACAGGACAAATCACCCTGCTTGAAAGGCAGAAATCATGCGCACGAACAAGAAACTAGCGGTCGAATCTCTGGAGCGTCGGGAAGTGTTTGCGTCTCTTGCGGGAGTTGAGGGGCTTGCGCCGACGCAAGTGACTGACCAAGAGATCATTGACGCACTAAATGCAGGAACACAGCTGACCGCCGATGCATTGGTGGTCGCTGAAACAGGCAACGTTGGAATCGGCCGGTTCGCCGCAGGTTACGAACCCGAAGTTAGTGACGGCAACGGCGGCACCACTATCGCCACCGTTGCTTTCCACTCCACGGAGAGGTGGCATATCAGAGGGTTCAACCCCGCCAGCGTTGATTCCCTGGCGAGAGGTATTGGTGGACTGATCGGCTAGCGTAGGGTGTCAGCCACAATAGTTATCAAAAGGCCGGCCGGCTTCGACACCGACCAGCCTCGCGGCGATGCATCCCGAGGCGTCCTCCAGTTTTTCAGATTTCCGTGAAAGGTTCCGCCGCGCCCTGGGTACCTGCCTTCAGACGGGACAAATCACCCTATTTCGCAAGGCAGAAATCATGCGTACGAACAAGAAACTCGCGGTCGAAACTCTGGAGCGTCGGGAAGTTTTCTCTGTTGCCCCGGGATTTGAGGGACTCACGCCGGACACACAAGTAACGGACCAAGACATTGCCCTGAAAAACGGAACGCAGCTGACCAGCGATGCATTAGTGGTACATGAGTCAGGCTTCGATGGATGGTTGGATGAACTAGCCGCTGTCGATCAACTGTTCGCCGAATATCAGGTTACCGCACGACCGGCGGTCGCAGGCTCGCGATTTGCGTCGCCCCAGGCCGGCTCGAGCTTCCGGCCAAATGAAATCCTGACTTTTGATGGCCCCCAGTTTGATGACATAAGGAACTAGCTAGAGAAATGAACTTCCGTCTGAAGGCAGGTATCCACGCCCTCGGGAAGTCTTTCAGAAAAAACTCGGACGCACAGGATTGGCGTCTGTCGCACTAAGACGCCTAGGCAGCAACGTTAGCTATCAGCCAGGTTGACAGAGCCGCAGAGGTGGTAGGACACCTTTGCGGCTCGCTTCATATCAGCCAAATCAGAGCAGATCTGGCAATCAGCCGCTGATGTCGGCGATCGCCTCCAAGAAATCAGCGATCTGCCGCAGTTCTCGCGCGACAAACTCCAGTATCGGGCGGACCGACGGCGGCTGTTCAGGTGGGGTTGAATAACCCGATACCGTTCCCGTTTGTTAAGCTAACGTGCGACCGTCGCCGGTGACTTGTGGTTGCCACGAACAACCGCAAGCGCCGGCGGCGGTATCTTCAACAACCTTTTCGTGGGGGGGCATGCCCTTGGAAAGCTACGAGAGCGACCGCAACTTTCTGCCTTCGCTAATTGCTTCTCTCGGTGGCGCTGCGGTCGGCATAATAATTGGTCTAGCAACGGCTGCCATCGTCTCAAGCGATGAGCGTAACGAATTGAGGGAATTCAAAGCTCTCAAGGAAGAACTAGCCACGCTTCGCGTAGAAAAGACGGCACAAGAAAATGCTCTGACCGCTATGAGCAAAAAAGTATCGGACCTAGAGTTAGACTTAGTCAGTGCCCAGGACCTCGTCGAAGGGTTGGAATACACGAACGACAAACTGACATCATACGCGATGACACTCGTCGAGTTCATTGAGAGCCGTCCCGAACTCAAAACGGAACTTGACGCCGTTTCGCGGGCGGAGCAGCCGCGATCTACGGTCGATTCCGACCCAGGTGAGCTGATTCTCGGCCGTAGCAGCCACGATCTACAGTCGATCTCCACCGAGGTGAGCAAGCAACTTACTTGGACAGTGAGCGACGGGCTGAAGTATACGGATTCATTCACCACCACATCGGATCAGTGGAAGATCTCGTGGCAGATCGAGGGCGACAGCTTCTACTTCAAAGTCGGCATCTATCGTGATGATGGGCAAGGCATAAACGGCGAGGGAACGCGCATCGATTCAATTCATAGCAGTCAGTCCGACTCTTCCATCGTGCGCGCGGCTCCAGGCCGATACTACTTGCGGATCAACGCAATCGCTACTGACGTGACGGTCTCCGTTAGCTTTTGAACCGCCTGTTCAAATGGCGGTGGGCACTCGGGAGACAATCATAAACGCTCTACTTCTGACGGCCGCGCTTGCCCAACGGCGACGCGCGTTTAAACAGCAGCACTATGTAGTCGTCCCTGCTAAAGACGTTTGAATCTTTAGAACTCGGGTTTGCGCTCGATTTTTTCGCGCTACAATTTGCAGGCAACGCCCCTCAAGTTACGGAAAGCTTGCAAAAGATGAAGCCCAAAAGCACGGATTCGCAGCGAAGTTTATTCAGTTTCCCGCTGGAACAGATCCTCGATCCAGATCACCCGCTGGTGATTTTGTCGTCGAAAATCGATTGGTCTCAGTTCGACGATCTGGTGGACCAGTGCTACTCAGAAGAAGGACGGCCTGGCTGTACGACGCGGCTGATGATTGGCCTGCTGTATCTCAAGCATGCGTTCAATGAGAGCGATGAATCGGTCGTCGCGCGCTGGGTCGAGAATCCCTACTGGCAGTTCTTCTGCGGGTTTGCTGAGATGCAGCATGAATGCCCCATCAATCCGTCGAGCCTCAGCCGCTGGCGCAAGCGCGTCGGCGCCGATCGTCTGGAAAAGATGCTGCAGGTTACCCTCCAGGTGGCCATGACAGCGAAGCTGCTCAAGCCCGCGCAAGCCACGCGCGTCAACGTGGACACCACGGTGCAAGAGAAGGCGATTGCCTTTCCGACCGATGCTCGCTTGTATCAGAAGATGCGAGTGACACTGGTTCGTCAGGCTCAGCGAATGGGAATCCCTTTGCGGCAAAGTTATCGTTTTGTCGGTAAGCGAGCGCTG
>CAJHYQ010000904.1_pt1 | contig 14398 bp, 11 predicted proteins | sample 9198721 | NCBI WGS metagenome assembly CAJHYQ01 (sample SAMEA7708357, study PRJEB35096) | sediment metagenome | biome: marine neritic benthic zone biome [ENVO:01000025]; feature: sediment [ENVO:00002007]; material: shallow marine sediment [ENVO:03000034] sea grass bed [ENVO_01000059] ... | reverse complement strand
GGTTCGTCGAGAATCCAACCGAGACCGTAGCCATCGCTCTGCTCAGAGAGTATTTCGTCAGCAGACGTTTTTGCAAGAATCGGCCTCCCGTTGTTCAGAAACGCTTCGGCGAACTTTGCCATATCAGTCGGCGTCGAAAACAAGCCGCCATCGGGCATCGCCATGGTGACTTGCCATTTCGGATCGTAACGGCAGAATTCGACCGTCGAGCGATTCTGTTTTCGATAAACGACGGCCACCCGGTGCGCATCTTGCGGGGGAACCGCAAATCCCGTGTCACTCATTCCCAGTGGTTCAAGGATCTTGCTTTTCACATAGTCTTCATACGATTGCCCCGATAGCACTTCGATGATGCGCCCCGTCACGTAGGGCGCCGCGTTGGAGTATTCCACCCGCGTTCCCGGTTGAAACACCAGTTGCGTCTCTGCAATGGCTGGCACAATCACCTTTAGTGTTTGATCGTACCAGGGTTGTTGAAAGAAGAATTGAGGGCGCAAAGGCACGGATGATTGAATCCCCGATGTGTGGCACATCAACTGCCGTACCGTGACACGCTGTTGCCGCCCATCCCTGGTCGTCTGGCCACGAAACTCGGGTAGATATCGATCAACCGGGGCATCTAAATCGAGCTTGCCCTGCTCAACTAGAGTCATGGCAGCCGCAGCCGTCACGGGCTTCGTCAAAGAGGCGATCCAGCAGATCGTATCGTTTTGAAAAGCGCGCTGCTGCTTGTGATCGCAGACACCGAAAGCACGATCATCCACGGTCTTGCCGTGTTGCCTGACAATCACCGAGGCGCCAGGAACTTCGTCATTCAAGACCGACTGTTGGATGATATCAAGCGCCGGCTGCAGTGGCTGAGCACTGGCAGCCGCGCGCATGATAACAACAAAACTAGCGACTAGTAGAATGCGTTGCATCGAATCGCGGCATCCTCAATCAGTTAGCTTTTTTCCACACATGAAGGATCGTCGCCTGTCCACCCTGGGTTGTGAACTCGCTGGGGCGGTCGCTACCAGGCTCGGAAAAGCAGACTGTAAACAGATCGCCTTCTGCCTTAAAGATTCCGTGCACCTTCATTCCTTCGAACGGTCCGGCCGTGTCTGATGCGTCGATCGTATTCGGTGTCTGCGATGTGTCTAGTTGGTGTGTCCCTTTGAGTTCAGCATTGGTCCAAGTGACCAGATGCTCATTGCCCGTGATCACCATCTTGTATTTACCGAGGTCGCTCTCTGGAATGACCTGACCGTTCTGCTCACCGCCAACCAATACCCATTTTCCCTCAAGCATCTGACATCTCCTTTCATGAGTGGAATCAAAGCGTTCGGCGCAGCCTGCATTCTGATACACGTCGCAGCGGTCACGCTCTGCCTTGATGCTGCCGGCCGGAACTGCTCTACTGTCCTACCCCATCGCCACGTCAGTTATACACAGAAAATCTCGATAGGGGCACCGATGCGCTGACGCTGCCCCGTCGATAACTACCGCCGGAGTCATGAAGAGATGAAGGTCTTCAGTGTGCTTCCACTGATGATCGCCCTCTTGCTCGCAGCGTCGAGCTGTAACCGGACCAATTCCGAACACGGCATGGCCGATCAGTCGACGTCACCCGTCGAGAGCGGTCGTCCAACTTCAAGCTCGTTGACAGGCCCCGTCTCTTGGCAGCCTTTGACACAGCGTGTGAGCAGCAACGGCGCGCTATTCGAGCGGTTGAAAGCTACGCACACAGGCATCAACTTTCAGGTTCCGATTGATGCTTCGCACCCGCTCAAACGTTTGTATGCGGGCAGCTTCTTCTGTGGTGGGATCGCAATTGGCGACATCGACAACGATGACCGACCCGATCTGTATTTGATTTCTGGCCCGGGCAAGAATGCCCTCTATCGCCAAACCAAACCTCTCGAATTCGAAGACGTCACGGCGACGGCCGGTGTCGATGGGGGCGAGGCCTGGGGTACCGGATGTGCGATGGTAGATATTGATAACGACGGCGATTTAGATTTGTACGTCTGTAACTATGATTCGCCGAATCTCTTGTATCTCAATCAGGGCAACGGCAGATTCTTCGAAGCGGCCAGTCAGTTCGGGCTTGATATTGTCGATTGCTGCTTGTTGCCCGCCTTCTGTGATTACGATCGCGACGGTGATCTCGATTGCTATCTGCTCACGAACCGATTCTATCGCGAGGGCGGTTTTCCCCGCGACATGAAGATCACGCTGCGCAATGGCCAGCCGCAAATTCCCCCAGAGTACAGCAAGTACTATCGCGTGCGACGAACCGGTAGAACAACCGGCGAGTTCGAGCGTATCGGCCGGCCCGATCGGCTCCTGCGCAATGATGGTCATGGATCGTTTTCTGATGTGTCGGACGTGTCGGGCATGAGTCGTGAGCCCGGCTATGGGTTGTCAGCGACCTGGTGGGATTTCGACTTGGATGGAGATCCTGACCTGTACGTTGGCAACGACTATCACGCACCGGACCATCTTTATCGAAACAACGGTGACGGCACATTCACGGATGTCATTGAGCAACAGATTCCTCACACCACTTGGTTCTCGATGGGAGCCGACTTTGGTGACATCAACAACGATGGTTTGTTCGATTTCTTGACCGTCGACATGTCTGCGACAACACACTTCGGTCAAAAAACAACCATGGGAGATATGGGCCAACTGTTTCGCCTGTTGGAGAAAGCCGAGCCTCCGCAATACATGCGCAACGCGCTCTACTTGAATACCGGAACGGGCCGATTCATGGAGGTGGCGTATCTGTGCGGACTCGCAAGTACAGACTGGTCGTGGACACCTAAACTGGCCGATCTGGACAACGACGGATGGCTTGATGCATTCATCACGAATGGAATGACGCGCAACATGATCGATTCGGATCATTCGTTCACACTGGCTGACGAAATTGGTCGCACAAAATGGGATCTCTACGAGTCGTTGCCGAGCCTACCTCAACAGAACCTCGCCTACCGTAATCTCGGCGATCTTGAATTCCAGGATACAAGCCAATCATGGGGCCTGGATCATGTCGGGTTGAGCTTCGCCAGCGCAACCGGCGATCTGGATCGCGATGGTGATCTGGATCTCGTCGTTGCCAATTTGGACGAACCGGTGAGCATCTACCGAAACCGCTCCGAACAAGGACATCGTTTGCTTGTTCAGCTGCGCGGCAACCAGAGTAATCGTTGGGGATTCGGTGCTGTGGTGCGGATTGAAACGGCCAGCGGTCAACAAATCCGACAAATGGTGCCGAGCACAGGGTATCTCTCATCGAACGAACCAATCATCCACTTCGGATTAGGACCTGAAGACACTGCGCGTCGATTGATCGTGAACTGGCCCAGCGGCAATCGTCAAGTGATCGAGGATGTGCCCGCTGACCGCTTTTATACGATCATCGAAACGCCATCCACAACCGCTGAAAGCATAAGCGACTTGACGGAACCACTTTTTCTTCGCTCAGAGGCTTTCACCACCGCACGGCATGTCGAAAGAGAATTTGACGACTTTGCTAGGCAGCCACTTTTGCCCAACAAGCTCTCGCAGCTCGGCCCAGGTGTCGCCGTTAGTGATGTTGATGGGGATGGTGATGACGACGTCTATCTTTCGGGGGCGGCCGGCCTGTCCGGTCAACTGTTTGTGAATCAGAAGCGCGAGTCGTTCCTGCCTAAGCCGACGACTGCTTTCGCGAACGATGCCGAGTGCGAGGATATGGCGTCCTTGTTTTTCGATGTCGACAGCGATGGCGACCACGATTTGTATGTCGTTAGCGGCGGCAACGAGCATGACACCGACGCGCCTTGGCTGCAAGATCGACTCTACCTCAATGATGGCCTCGGCAACTTCACGCCAGCCGCGGACGGACTGATCCCCAATGCGCGCGACAGCGGTGGTCCAGTGGCCGCTTGCGACTTCGACCGTGACGGCGATCTCGATCTGTTTGTAGGCGGAAGGTTGGTGCCCGGCCGATACCCGCTGACCCCAACGAGCCGTTTGCTGAGAAACGACAACGGACGGTTGGTCGATGCCACGTTGCAAGTCGCTGCCGACCTGCGTAGCACGGGTCTGGTTACCAGCGCTATCTGGTCGGACTGTAACAACGATGGGTGGCTCGACCTGCTCGTAGCGCACGAATGGGGACCGATTAAACTCTTTCAGAATGCCGAAGGTCGGTTGGTCGATCGCACTGAAGCCGTTGGCCTCGACCGTTGGCTGGGTTGGTGGAACGCAATAGCAGGTCGAGATCTTGATGGCGATCAAGATCTGGATTATCTCGTCACAAACTTCGGACTCAATACAAAATATCATGCCAGCCGCGAAGCGCCGGCGCTGCTGTTTTGTGGGGATTTCGAGGGCACGGGTCGACTCAGGTTGGTCGAAGCCGAATATGAAGCTCAACAGCTCTATCCGGTGCGCGGAAGGAGTTGTTCAACAGCTGCAATGCCATTCCTAGGCAACAAGTTCGATTCCTATCGGAGCTTTGCTCTGGCATCTCTCGAAGAAATCTATTCACACGCACGGCTCGAAGGCTCACAAAAGCTTGTCGCCAACACACTGCATTCTGGTGCTTTTATAAATGACGGTCAGGGACGCATGGAGTTTGTACCGCTGCCAAATCTCGCTCAAGCATCGCCTGGCTTCGGAATCGTGCTGACGGAAATCAACGGTGATGGCAACCCAGATGCCTACGTCGTTCAGAACTTCTTCTCACCTCAAATTGAGACAGGTCGAATGGATGGAGGCCTAAGCTTGCTGTTGCATGGCAATGGCGACGGCACCTTTACACCCATCTGGCCGGCCGAGAGCGGATTGGTCGTCTCCGGTGATGCCAAGGGATTGGCGATTGTCGATCTTAATCAAGACGCCCGGCCCGACTTTCTGATTGGCACAAACAGCGGCGAGCTGATCGCCTACGCACAACAGCAACGAAAACAACATCGCTTGTTGACCGTTCGACTACGCGGGTCGCCGGGTAACCCATCGGCCATCGGGTCGCGCGTCACCATAAACGTCGGCGGAAGAAGTCAAACCGCTGAAGTCTACGCCGGCTCCGGATATCTCTCGCAATCCACCGCGACACTAACGTTCGGTTGGGGCTCCGAGAGTACTGCGGCCAAACTCGAGGTTCGCTGGCCGGATGGAACAACCTCCAGTCACACCGTGCCAAACGGCCAGCAGCAAATCACGATCGACTCGCCTCAGGCAAGTGACCCCAAGCTGCCAGCAAGAAGTCAGTAGCCTACGCAGCCTGCGGTAGAGATTGATTTGAATCGCTTGACCATCCATCCCCATTCAACAGCGACTGATATCGCTGGTCCAGACGTTCAGGAGATGCTTTGTCTTCGGCAGACTGAGCCTTCCGCCAGCGACCATGGAGTCTGAATGCCACAGTTCGATGTTGAGAGCGAAACACCCGGGTTGCCGGGATCTCGATTTCGCTTCCATCCTCACGGATTCCCAAGTACTCAAAAAGGACCGGCGGATCGGGGCAACCGCCTGGTGTACATCGCCCAAGGAATGAACGGAAACGTTTTCTGCGGTTTGCTCCAGACCTGCGCGACGAGCATTAGTCCGACTAAGCACAGCAAGAAGCCACGTTGAAAGCGCGGCAATGCGTCCATCATCTGCCGTATAGGCGGGGAAGCAGCTAGCAAAACAAAGCAGCCAACATAGAGACCACCTTCCAGGATTCTCGGCCATTGCTGATAGATCTTGGCATGCAGAGTCCGACCAAGACAAGCCGACACGCGCCGACCAAGACTTGAACGTCAAGCTTTCGCGCCCATTCGGACCGCATTGCAATCATCCCTGCTGTCGTCTTGCGTAGTGGCTGAAATTCAAGTCGCCGATGGTAGGCTGTCGTCTACGTTGATACAAGTCGAATCATTACTTGCGACCCAACGTCAACGTGCTGTCGTCGCACCGCAAACGGGCTTGACCTGACATCGTGCTTTGCAGATCCTGTCGCGATGGCACGAGATCCAAGGATGGAGTGACACGATGGCACAGCTGGCACCGCAGATGGGAGGTGGCAAAACGTCGACGTCCTTGTCGCATTTTCCCCGCCAACTGTTTATTCATTGCGTGGCTTCTCTGCCGGGATTCCGGCAACTGGCTGGACATGTACCTGGGGTCGATAAATACGGCGAGCGTGCGCTGCTGATGGCCCGTCGCAACGACCTGGTTTGTCTTGCTCACCAGGTTCCAGAAGCCTACTTGGAGTTCTTGAACGAGCTTGAATTGGGGCCAGATCCTGCCCACATCATCCGGATACCGGACGCGACAGGCGAGCAAACGGCTGTGCCCATGGCGACGCGACTGCAGCATGTCCTCGCGTCTGGAATGCGTTGGCCCAAACAGTTGATGGACAACCGCGAGCTCTGGCTCAACAGTTTCGCGGCCAGCCAGTTGGATGCACCAATGCAGTCTAGCCTTGCCGAAGTGCTTGGCAATCCAGTGCAGCTGATTAATGAGCACCCGCCCCAAATCAATCTGTATGACAAACACGTATTTCGACAACACGCAGATACCCTGGGACTACCGTTGCCACCGGGCGAATCGGTCATGGTGGATCGCGATGCGGCGACGGTTTCGTCCCGAACTTTGCCGGTACGACATGCAATCGGCAAGTATCTCAGCTTTACCGGTCGCGTCATTGTTCGGGGCGCTTTGGGAGCGTCTGGTTCGTCGGTGTTCGTTGTCGGTGATGATGATGAACTGCAACGGTGCGTGCAAAGTATTGACAAGCAAGAGCATACGGACTTCTACCTGGTTGAGCCCTTTTTTGACGTAGAAGTTTCGCCAAACATCGGAATGTTCATCGACCCACGGGATGGAACCATTTCGTGCGTATCGGCCAGTGATCAGATTCTGGACGGCCAAGTCTGTCATCTTGGCAATCGCTTTCCAAGCGAAGCGCGGCTGGTTGATCAGATGGTGGCCACGGCCACGAATTGTTGTACTTGGCTTCGCGATCGCGGCACGTCAGGCTTCCTCGGCTTCGACTTCTGTGAATACCTCGTGCCAGGAAGTACCCAACGCCGTTTCTTTTTTGCTGAGTTAAACCCGCGATTCAACGGGGCGACGTACCCAGCCCATCTGTTGGCTCACGTGAATCGTAGTGGAAGGCCCCGCTGGCGTGCCTTTCGAGCATCAACAATACAGACGACGCTGCCCTCATTTGCCGCGCTTGAAGAGCTCTGCCGAGACCTCTTCTTCGACGGTCGGAAAACGGCGGGAATCATACCGTACAACGTTGGACTCCTGGAACACGGCAAACTGATGCTCGCCATCTTCGGGGAGTCACGCGGTGATGTCGCGACACTCGAAAACGAGCTTTTCCTTAGACTCTCCAACGCTCAGATTCGCGATTCAAACAGAGCGGTCGCCTGAGAAGCAACCGTGCAATTCACGTAAGACCCGAATTTAAGAAAGCTTGATGATGATATCCCTACGCGAAAGTGCTCGACAAACGAAGCAGTCTTTGCGATACGGCTCGCGTTACCTCACGACACCCTGTCGGGATTGGTCTGCAAACCGTCGATTCGTGACCCAGGAACCGCACTTTTTGATCCTGCGCCACCGGGCTCATCTGACAAAATACTACGACAGTTTCGTACGCTGGCTCGAGGCCGAGATGCCAGAGGCAAGGACGCGATTCGAATTGCAATCGCTTCCGTGTCTCATTCGCGACTGGTCGCGATTCCGATTGTTGGTTCCTTGGTTGCCCGATCCGCTGTTGTACGAGTCGCAACGCGTTTATGCCCGAGTCAAACAGATCGAGCATCTCTGTCAGCAGCACCAGATTGCCGTCATCAATCCGGTGGACCATGTTTTGAATACAGCGAAATCGACCGGTGCGGAAATCGTACGGAGCGCGGGTATTCGCGCACCGCAAGCCGTGCCGATAACCGATCTTCGTCACCCCGAACGCAACCTGACTGAGGCTGGCCTCGAGTTTCCATTGCTGATTCGAGAGGACCGTGCACATGCCGGACGGCTTCCAATCTACCTGGTGAAGAGCTTGGCTGATCTAGCTGAAGTACCGGTGCACAAATTCGACTATCCGATAGCGGTTGAGTTTATCGACGTTCGTGACCCGCGCGATGGGCTATCGCGTCGCTATCGCTACTTCGCCGCTGGAGAGTTGGGCATGGCCATGAACATCCATTGCTCCGCCCATTGGGAGGTACGCGGTCGAAACGCCGTTCGCAATACACAGATGGAGGAAGAAGAACTCGAGTTCATCCGACAACCCGATCCGAATCACGAACGGCTTCAGGCAGCTCGACGCGCGCTTGGACTGGACTTTGTGGCTTTCGATTACAGCTACGGTCAAGAGGGCGAGCTGATTGTGTGGGAGGCCAACATCATGCCGGGCTTGGGTTATCCCGAGTCGAGTGAGCACCGCCCTTACATCCGCGCGATCGCCGAAAGAGCCCTCGCTTTGACCTTGAATCTCTATTACCAGCGTAGCGGCATCGACCTGCCCGAATGCGTGGCGCAGAACGTATCGTTCTCGGCCGACGCCTGGTTCGATCGGGCTATGTCGCACGCGGCTTAACCAATTAGCAGGTTAGTCGCCGAGAGGTCAACTCCCGCGCTCGTTCTGCTCCGCCGGTGACTAAGGCCGCGTGATTAACGGCCGATGGCGACGTGGTTCGAGGTTGAATCTCGATCAACTCCTCGACTTGCGGCGGGACATCCATCCTGGCACGTTGAAGAAGCAGTCTGACCGTGGCCGCCATCGCACGTTCAATCGGTGGGATCAGGTGCTCGCGATGAGGCTTTGTGGGGATAGCCAATCCTGGCAAGACGTTGATCTCCCAAATGATCACCTGACCTTCGTGGTCAAGGCTGTAGTCGAAGGCAACGGAGTCTAAACCCAAGCCGCGTCTCACGCGCTGAAACAGTTCGTGATGTGGATCGGCAGCGTCCGCGTAGACAATTTCCTCTGCTCGCGTCGCATCGTTGATGACACGAACATCCGCACGGACCTCCCATCGATCGGATATCTGAAGCGTGTGGGCGATGCCGGTATCGCCCACCGCCATGTACCGATATTTGCGAATCAAACCATCTCGCGGACTTCGTACATCGACGAATTCCACGGCGATGGGACGGGCAAACTGCTGAAGTGGAATCTGACTCGCGTCCCTTGGATGCCGCACCAAGAAGACCGGACTCCGACCACCATGTGCCAAATCCTCGCGTACCAACAGTGGCAGCTGCATGCCATTGAAATGCCGCGAGAATCCGGACCGATCCGTGATGTGTTCGATACGTGGTGTGCGTACACCCAACTGAGAGATACGCTGTGCTGTGTCATGCTTTGAGATGCTAAGCAGCCGATCCGGACGATTGATCATAGGCACATCATGTGCATCGGCTAGCGATTGCAATGCCAACGTTTGCTGGCGGACACGCGTTGAGCCACACAGCAGCGTCTCGGAAATCCAGGGAACAACCAACGCATAGCGTGACCAATCGTGAATTCGACATGGCAGACTCATGAATTCCAAGCGTGATCGAACCTCCGGAAACCGGTCGGCGATCCAACGCAGGAAGGAATTGTAGTATTTGGCATATCCGTGTCGGTCACGCACCAAAGCGATGCGGCGGTCGCTTCGCACAAATCGCCAGTTTCGCACCTGATCAAGCGGCCTGAGTTTGCAGCTACGTACGCCCTCTTCAATCGCCCGGCCCCAACGTTTCGCGATCGATCGCTGCATGCCGTCAAATGCTCGTTGTTTGTCCATGGGTATCGATTCCTAGCTAAACGAGGGAGCGTGACAAATGCTTGGCAGCAGTGCATCTGTTGGTAGCAGTCGGTCAAAGCGACGTTGCGCGCCGAGTGAGTCTCCCGTGATCGGTCAGCGCATGAATTTGGTTCCTTGCGGACTGGATGTCAGAGTGCCGAGTTGTATCAGATCGTGCGGCGCTGTCCAACGTTGTTCAGCACCAAAGCTGAGGCAGCAGGTCACTTGTTTTTGCGTTTCTGAGCTTTACCGCCTGCACGCTTGATAGTAAAGTTCTCAGCAGTCTGTGGAATGCCGCTGATGAATCATGGAGGGTCGTCATGGGCGTAATGCTGACGGAACCGGTCGAGATTTCTGATCCGTACACAATCGCGCAGATTTGTCGGTTTCGAGCTCGGGTCTGGAAAGCTTCCGGCAAACTTCGAGCTGATGCCTTTGGTGATGAAGGTTGGCGCGACCCGATTGACAGTCGTTGTCGGCATTGGGTCATCCGAAACACCGACCATGTCATCGTCGCGGCTGGACGATTAAGCATGCATGACACGCTAGATGATGTGCATCAGTCAGAGGAGTATCGACAGTATGGCCTGGACGTTGCGGGCCCGATCGCTTCGCCCGACCGGGTTGTCGTGTGTCCATCGATGCAAGGCGGCGGTCTTGGTTGGCAAATCCTGAATGCACAAGACGAGGCTGCTTTTGAGCAAGGCGCAACCTACGCTGTTCGGCAGGCGTCTCCGGGAATGGTGCAGTTGCTCCGCCATCGAGGATGGGAAATCATGGGGCCTGCCAGCGATGACCCAAGGTTTCCCGGTGAGAAATTTCAGGTTGCCGTTTACCGATTTGGCCAAGAGTGGATGAGACCAGCTGCCTGACACCACGTATCGTGAAGGGTGACGGCATTCACCTTTCTTAAAGACAACGCGGGATCTGACGAAGGAACGGATGATCCGTGAGTATAAAAAAACCTTACAGCGTGAAACGCTGTTCGCCATTGGCGAGGTTCGGTAAGCCGCTCGAGAGTGCGTTGCGATCGGTGACGGTACCGGCTCGAGACTGTCTTCGCAATCGTCTTTACGTGCGATCCGACCGCAAGATCGCAGTCGTGCGTCATCGACGGGGGCTGCCTAGCTACTACAAATCGTTTTTGAGCTGGGTCGCCCAACATCTGCCCGAGGTACGGGCGCGGATCGAGTTGCGATTATTGCCGTGCAAGATTCGCGACTGGTCGCAATACTCGCTGATTGTGCCTTGGCTTCCAGATACTCTGCTGTATCGCTCATCCCGCGTTAGGCAACAGGCATTGGCCCTCACCGCGTCGGCCGATTCTTTTGGCGTCCCGGTGATCAATCGACCCGAACGCTTGCTGAGTACATCAAAGCATGACTGCGCTCGGCAAATCAGTAGCTTGGGTGTTCGTACGCCGTGGACAAGACGCATCGACGATATGAACCGTTTTCGAGACGACCTGCAGGGTCTGCAACCTCCCTTTTTGGTGCGGGAGGATCTAGCGCACGGTGGTTGGAGTCCAGTCTTCAAGGTGCACCGCGCAGAACAGGTACGGGACATTCCCTTGGAGAAGTTTGCCCACCCAATCGCGGTCGAGTTCATTGACGTCCGCGACCCCCAGGATGGGCTCGTCCGAAAGTACCGCTACATGGCAACGGGAGATACCGGAGTCGCCCACACGTTACAGATTTCGGGTGATTGGGAAGTCCGTAGTGGCGTGCGAGTGCTAGACGAAAGAACGATCCAAGAAGAGATTGTCTACGCTGATACTCCGGATCCACACCACGAGGTTTTGCAGCACGTCCGCCGCGGCCTGGGACTCGACTTTCTCGCGTTTGATTACAGCGTGGACCAGGACGGTCAGTTAGTCATCTGGGAAGTCAACGTGTTGCCGGGGCTGGGAATTCCGTCAGGGCCGCATCGCAAGCACCTGATTCCGCCGATCGAGCGGGCCATGGCGGCCACCTTGAAATTGTATCTGGAACGTGCAGGTCTGGACGTACCATCGCGGTTGAATGAGTTCCTCTTAGTCGAACCTCGTGTTGCGCAGAATAATGCTAAAGATGGATTGGCAGCCTTCGAGTCTGAGGACCTGACCCAAACGGACAAGGTGGCCGCAGCATGACCATGCGACAATTGAGAATGCGAGTCAAGGCAACGGCGTTGTACGGGCCCTACGCGGTGTCGGATGCATTACGGAATCGTCACTGTCGCGGCGTGGGTCGCCGTTTCCTTATCCTTCGCCATAGCGCGAGGAACCCTCACTTCCACGATTACTTTCTGAATTGGCTGGAGACAGAGCTGCCTTCGGTGCGAGCCTTGTTCGAACAGCGCTTGTTGCCCTGCTACGGCGTGGATTGGTCACGCTACCTGGTCTGTGCTCCTTGGCTTCAGGATCCAGCGGAAGACTGGCTTCCGCGCGGCTCATGGAAACGTTTGCAGCGGATACAGCAGCAGTGTCAACACCACAGTATCCCAGTCATTAATCCCGCCGAGAACCTCTCCCGCGCAACGAAATCAAGCGGTGCACAAATCATCTCGGAACTAGGTGTGCGAGTCCCGCGCGCTGTGCCTGTCGGCGATCCCCAACGCTTTCGACGCGACCTGCAAGGGCTCCGCTTTCCGTTGATCATTCGCGAGGATCGCAAGCATTCAGCTCCGACATGCCTTGTCCACAACGCGTCTGAATTGGATCAAGTTCCCTGGGTTCAATTCAGTTGCCCAGTGGCTGCGGAATTCATCGACGTTCGCAGCCCTGAAGATGGTCTCTACCGCAAGTATCGCTATGTGGCCGCGCGAGACTACGGCGTCCCGCGACATCTGATCGTCTCACGGCATTGGGAAGTCCATGCCGCACAGCGCGTGCACAACCGCCTAACCAAAGAAGAGGAAATCAGATATCTGGAACTGCCGGATGCGAATCACGAAACACTGCAGCAGGTGCGCCGGGCACTAAAGCTCGATCTCGTGGCGATTGATTACAGTTACACATCCGACGGGCAACTTGTTGTCTGGGAAGCTAATCCCTATCCGAATCTCTCGCATCCGACAGGAGTCGGTACGGAGTACACGACGTCATACGTCGAACGCAGCTTTGCGGCGATTGCCGCCATGTATCTGACCGCTGGTCAACTTGAATTACACCCACGCATTGTTGAGTTGTTGGGGGCTTGTGCCCCAAGAGAATGTCAATTTGAAGCGGCCTGACAGAGGCCGGCGTTACAACCAGGAAGTGATGAAGCATGGATGCACTATGCACGCCAACATCCGGTCGGGATTCTTGGTCATCGCCACAAATGTCAGCGTGGCTCGGTGAGCGCTTGTAGGGAAAAGGATCCTCAACGCATCTCGTGGATGCAATGGAGACAACATGGACGTTTCCGTCATCATCACTACGTACAACCATCCCCGTTGGTTGGAGCGGGTTGTTTGGGGATATGAGCTTCAAACACATCGTCGCTTCGAACTTGTGATCGCCGACGACGGTTCGGATCGCGTCACGCGTGAGACGATCGAACGATTGCGTGATCAAACCGGTCTGGTGATTCGCCACGTCTGGCAAGAGGATCGAGGCTTTCGCAAATGCGAGATCTTGAATAAGGCCATCGCGGCATCGGCCCATCCCTATCTGCTGTTTACCGACGGAGATTGCGTCCCGCGGCGCGACTTCGTGGCGCAACACGTCAACCTGGCAGAACAGGGGCGATTCCTTTCCGGTGGAGTCGTTCGTCTGCCGGAACAATTGAGCCAGCAGATAGACAAACAGGCGATTCAGTCCGGAAGTGCGAGTAACTGGCGGTGGCTACGTCAGCGCGGACTGCCATTAAGTCGTAAGATTCTCCGGCTGACCTACAACCCGAAGCTCGCCATCCTATTGGACCAGATGACGACAACGCGTCCCACTTTCAACGGGCACAACGTCTCGGCCTGGAAATCTGATATCGTGAAAGTCAATGGCTTCGACGAGACCATGAAGTACGGAGGATTGGACCGCGAACTCGGCGATCGCATGGCCAACGCGGGGATTTGGGGGAAACAGATCCGGCACCGCGCTGTGGCAGTTCATTTGTATCACGGCCGCGACTATGTGAGCTCAGACGGATGGAATCATAACAATGCGGTACGTGCCGTGACGCGAAGGAGCGGACGCACGCGTGCCGAACGAGGATTGGATCAGCACTGCCCACATACGGCAGCGTGCTCATCCGAGCCGGTGCATTCGGACGTTGTACGTCAGGGCGCTCGAGTCGGAACACTATCAAAGATCATGCACAGCCTCTCATTCTTCTCGGCATGATCGCGCGATGATCGCGTACGTCTTCGACGCCAAACCGCAGACTCGTGAAGCGCATTTTTGGAAGGACATGCGCATTTTTGGAAGGACATGCGCATTTTTGGAAGGACATGCGCATTTTTGGATGGGCGAGCGCATTTTTTGGGAGGGCGAGGCTCCTGCCGAGCCGAGTGCGTTTTGCGGCTCGGCAGGAGCCTCGCCCTCCCGGAAACCTCGCCCTCCCGGCTGCGCGTCGCGCAGATCAGATGCGCATCGTCCGCTTTCGCAGGATCATTGCCAAGCCAATCACCGCGGCCCAAATGACGGTCACACCTAACGGTTCAGGCACGGC
>CAJHYQ010001233.1_pt1 | contig 14416 bp, 13 predicted proteins | sample 9198721 | NCBI WGS metagenome assembly CAJHYQ01 (sample SAMEA7708357, study PRJEB35096) | sediment metagenome | biome: marine neritic benthic zone biome [ENVO:01000025]; feature: sediment [ENVO:00002007]; material: shallow marine sediment [ENVO:03000034] sea grass bed [ENVO_01000059] ... | reverse complement strand
TTCCTCGCCTCAGGTCGCAGATTATAGCCGGAATCACTTGCTTGGCGAGAGGCGAGAATCGCGACCTACGGTGCGGCCGGATTGCTGATGTAGATACCAAGCTGGACGACCGCCAGCAAATTGACGAGTGCATGGACCATCATGCAGGGCCATACGCGATGCGTGCGTTGAAAAAGATAGCCAAGTCCGAAGCCAAGAAAAGTCAAAGCGATGGGTGCTGGGCCTTGTCCGAAATGGACCAGTCCAAAGATGACCCCGCTGATGAAGATTGGGGTCCATTGAGTCTTTTCCGGCTCGAGGTCACCGTCTGCTGGTAACTCAACCGTGTCGGCCGCAGAAACAGTTGTTTGCGGCGGGAGGTCCGAGTTTGCTGCTTCGGTCTCCGTGCTTGGGCCTTCGCCAAACGGAGTGGTCGGTTCGGCCGCCGTGTCCTGCACGCGATCTAGGGCAATTTGCCGACTAAGGTTCTTAAAAATGCGCTCTAACCAACTTTGCAGCAGCACCCGAAACAAGAACTCTTCGACTACAGGTGCCACAATCACGGCTGCGACGGCGACAGCGATCAACGCTCGCGGGTCGGGATCTTCCTTGATCATCTCAATGAACGGATGCTGCTGGTCGGTCGGGAACAGCTTGACGGCCAGAAATTGAATCAGCAGTGTTGGCACCACCAGCATGATGAAGGCGGCCAGTGAAAGCGGCAGATCGTCACTGAGCTTGAATGGTTCGAATCCTAAGTCATGGGCCGACGCACCGCTGCGGAATCGCAACCAAAGTAACGAGATCAACCATGTGACCATCGATGCACAGCTGAAGCCAACCAGCTGCGGCAACTGGTACTCGACACGATCTGGATCGAGCAGTTCGCGACTGGAAATACCCAGAAGGCCTGCCACAATTAAGGTCGCGACCTGTAGCAGACACATGCCGATAAACAAGATCGCAATCAGATCGATGATGGTCCAGGGAACAGTCCGCCGCGGCGACCGGTGAATTAATGGCTTGCGGCGAGCGGCGCGATCGATTCCGATTCCCCAAAGCAGCAAGCTCAAGCCGATGGCGAAAATGCAAAGCCCGATCAACAGCGACTCAGCAAGATCCGTCATTGTTTAACCGGCCCGCGTCCATCAGATTCAATTTCGAAGCAGTCGGGCTGCGCTAATAACGTACCCAGCTCCGGAATAGACCGTCGATATCACGGCGACCCAAGCGGCCACTAAAGCGGCGATGGGCAGCCACTGCGGCGTGCTGTCCGGGTTGGTTGCCAGCAGGCACAGACTAATGATGACGGATAGACACTGAAAGACCATTTTCAGTTTGCCGGCCATCTTGGCTGAGAAATCCGCTCCCTGTTCTTCCATGAAACTGCGTAGCGCGGTGACCAGCAATTCGCGGCCGACGACAACAACCGCCATCCAAGCGGCGATCTGGGAACGCGGTTCAGCGGCCAGAAAGATGAAGACGCCACAAATCAGAATCTTGTCGGCGAATGGATCCAAAATGCGTCCCAGCTTGGTCACCAAGTTGTGCTTGCGGGCCAAGTAGCCGTCAAGCCAGTCGGTGCCGGCCGCCACCAGAAAGCAAATCAAGGCGGCGACATACTGTTGGAAAGGAAACAGCACGAAGAGAATTATGGAAACGACCAACCGGGCGATGGTAATCTGGTTGGGAAGGTTCATCGGGATAGCGGCGTTGGCGTTTTGCGTTTTGACTTCCATGATCCCTCTTCGTTCAACCGGATCTGACGGAAATGATACGGGCGCTACTCCAAGTATTGCATTAAATTACCGCCCCGATGAGGTCATATTCTCTCGCTGCAACGATTTCGCAGTCTACGATTTGGCCGGCCGCCAGATTTTCACCGGACACATAGACTAGCCCGTCTACATCCGGTGCATCAGCCCTCGATCGGCCAACCCACGCGGACGGCTCGTTGGGAACGGGCGTGTCCAGGATCGTCTTTAGTCGCCGGCCTACCTGGGCTTGATTCCATTGGAACGAGACTTCCTGCTGCACCTGCATTAATCGCTCGCGTCGTTCCTCCATCACCTCGTCGCAAACGTGATCGGACAAACTTGCCGCGGGGGTGTCACCCTCCAAGGAATAAGTAAACACTCCCATCCGTTCGAACTTTTGCTCGCGGACGAAATCAACCAACTCTTCAAATTGCTCGTCGGTTTCACCGGGGAAGCCAGTAATGAAGGTCGTTCGCAGTACAAGATCCGGGATTCGGCTTCGCAACTGAGTCAGCAACGATTCAGTCTCCGCGCGGGTAACTCGACGTGCCATGCGTTTGAGCATTTGGTCGTTGATATGCTGCAGCGGCATGTCGAGATAGGGTAGGATTCGCTGGCTCTCGCCAATCGTATCGATCAGACGGTTGTCGATGTACATCGGGTAGAAATACATCAAACGGATCCAGTCCAGCCCGTCAATTTGATCCAACTCGCGTAGCAATTGTGTCAACCGGGGCTCACCATAGAGGTCCATGCCGTAGTAGGTCGTATCCTGCGCGACAACGATCAGCTCGCGAACGCCATCTTCGACAAGCTGTTGTGCCTCGTTGATGATCTGTTCGATTGGCTTGGTGACGTGCTTTCCGCGCATCTTGGGGATAGCGCAAAAGGTGCACAGCCGATCACAGCCCTCGGAAATCTTCAAGTAAGCGAAGTGGCCGGGTGTGATCCGTAGCCGATCGGTATCCGGCAGAGCGCGGACGGCCGCCGGCTTGAAGACGGTGCGTTGTTCCTCCATGTCTCCGAGCAAGCGATCTGCGACGCGAGTGATCTCCTCGCGACCGAAGACGCCAACCAGATGATCTATCTCCGGACATTCGTCCAACAGCGACTCCTTTTGACGCTCTGCCAGACAACCAGAGACGATCACGCCACGAGTGCGCCCAGCCCGTTTCAGCTCCAGCATTTCGCTGATCGCTGAAAACGATTCCTGCCGCGCGGCCTCGATGAAACCACAAGTGTTGACAACGACAAAGTCGGCACCATCGGGGTCAGCCACCAACTGGTATCCGTCTAATCTCAATAGCCCGAGCATGCGTTCACTATCGACCAGGTTCTTCGGGCAACCCAGACTGACGAACGCATACGTCCCCTTAGCCGGCGCTTCGGTCGCTGAAGATATTTCGGTTATAGTGCGCTGTTCCACGGATCTATCGGAGCGTTATTTGAGTCGGCCTTCCGCTTCGACGGGGAAAGGCATGCTGTGTGAGCGACGCACGAACTGTGCCCGCTTCTGCTGTAACGACGTTGCTACGCAGCTAGATCGATCCCACGCCGCGGCTTCCTTTACGCCGTAATCTGTCCATCGTAGCAAACCTGGTCGAAACCCACGAGGGGAAGGTTAACCGGGGCTTGACCAGTTTTTCCGCTCAAGAGGCGTTCTGATGACTTGGCCCGGTTCACAGCTTGTCCTGGACCGATACCCGCTTCGGCCGGAGACACGCCAGCAGATCGCTGATGTCGTAGGGCTTGCCTAGGACTTGGTCGCTACCCATCTCCAGCGCGTGTTGGATCTCGTCGTAGCGAGGGTAGTCAATGAGAGTGAGCAGTCGTGCGTCGGGTAACGAGGCCGACAGCCACTGAAGCTCGCGACTGCGCCGTTGTAGATTGCGATCGGCGTCGTAGATAACGGCGACTGGATCACCATCCGAGCCGCGCGGTGACTTGATACTGATTGTTTTCCATCCCGCCGAGCGACAAACTTCGACCAGTGTCGAGCGACTGTCGTCATGCCGAGCACAGATCAGTACCAGGCCGGAGTCGCGCGTCGTGGCTTGTGTTGCACGAAGAAGCCAGCGTTCATCGTTGCTTGCCGTACACGGAGCGACCGGATGATTGGGGGATTCGCGGTCCCAGCCGTCGGATCGAGCGCGTGGAATGACTTGATGCACATAGAGGCGTTCAATTCCGGGCCAAGCATTGCCGCTTCTTGTTTCGCCTTCACACCAGCTGCTGACGACCACGTACAACTGAGCCAACGGCAATCTTGCCTGTAGCTCGCGCACAGCCTGCAGTGAGAATTCCGCACGATGAGAGGGAGCGACGAGAATCGAATCGGCATCCATGCCGCCCAGCGATCGCTCGATTGCGGTGCTGATGTCTTCAACACAACACAAATCAACGTTCGCCCCTAGCCAGTCGACGATCGATTTGAATTCCGCCGTACGCCGATTGCCGATAAAGACCACGCGACGAGGCATGACGTGAGCGTCCGTTCAAGTGATCAGATCTTGCTCTGCCTTCTCCATCAGCTGGACGACCTGCTGGACGTCGTCCGCTGCACGAAGTTCCGCGAGCAGGTCATCGTTAGAAATCAATCGACTCAACCGAGCCAGCGATCGCAAATGGCCGCGATCGTCCGTCGAACAGATCAGGAAAAACACATCTGTCAGGCGTCTTCCGCCGCCGAAGGGAATTCCTTGTTGCGAGACCCCGATTGCCAGAATCGGTTCCGCCAGGATACTCGACAACGGACGACGTGGGTGAAGTAAGGCGACGCCATTGTCCATCGCGGTCGTCTGCAGTTGCTCACGATTGCGCACCGCTTCGGCCATTTTCTCTGGATCCCACAGCAGGCCCGTATGTCCCGCCAGCTGTGTCATTTCGGCGATGACCGAGCCTTTCGTCTTGGCACGCAGTGGAATCGCGATGGCCGCGTCGTGCAGCATCTCTTGAATCGATATATCGGCCGTTTCGAGATTGTCTGCTTCCGCGAGAGCACCTTCGACATGGGCCAGTTCGCCGTCTTCCAACAGACCCATTCGCTCTTCCATCCAATGATGAATCTCAGCCGGCGAGAATCGCCACTTGCCCCCGACCTTGCGTCCCGGGACCTTGCCACGACTGGCCAGACGCTCGACTTGTTGCGAGGTTATATGCAGGTAACGAGCCAAGCCGTCAATGTCAAAGTCGTTGTCGACCATCACAGCAGTCCGTAGCCCGTCAGCGTATTGCGCAGTTTTGCTTCACCATCCTTGCCCAGCGCAGTCATCGGCAGTCGCAGATGTCCGGTATCACGGCCCAGCATCTGCATCGCGGCTTTGATTGGAATTGGGTTCGTCGAGAGCGACAAAAGATCGTGACACAGTGCAAACAGTTTCGCGTGTAGCTGCTGCGACTTGAGAATGTCGCCGGATGCGAAGGCTTGCAGCAATTCAATCATGTCCTTGGGCACGATGTTGCCGACGACCGAGATTACTCCCTCGCCGCCCACCGACAAGAGCGGGAGCGTCATGCTGTCGTCGCCGCTCAGAACGGTGAGGTCTGTTGTGCCTAAGATCTCTGATGCTTGATCCATCGACCCCGTCGCTTCCTTAACCATGGTAATGTTCGGCAAATCGGCCATGCGAGCGATCGTGTGGCCCTCGATATTCTTGCCCGTTCGCCCCGGTATGTTGTAGACGCAAAGTGGAATGTCAACAGCTTCCGCGACGGCACGATAGTGCTGATAAAATCCCTCTTGGGTTGGTTTGTTGTAATATGGAGCGACCATCAACGCAGCGTCAGCGCCTTCGTGTGCCGCCCACTTCGTCAGCCGTAGGGCTTCCGACGTGCTGTTGGACCCGGTGCCCGGCATCACTTTGATGCGACCTGCCGCGGCCTGAACGACTTCCGAGATGACTTGCTCGTGCTCTTCGTGAGTGAGTGTCGGAGATTCGCCTGTCGTTCCTACCGGACATAAGCAAGTCGTGCCGGCCGCGACTTGAAAATCGACCTGCTCACGCAGTTTTGCCACATCGATTACACCGTCCGTGTCGAATGGCGTGACCATCGCGACCGATAACCCGGCGAATTCCGAACCTTTCCTGCCCATTTGATGGCCCGTCTCAGATATCTGGTTTAAATCACCGTCGTCCCAGAGTCACCGCTCATGATAAGTCACGATTCCGTGGCGGCAAAGGTGGGTGCGAAAATCGGCGTAGAGGATTTCACCGAGTTACGGCGGCTGTTACACGATCAGGTCTTTCATTTCCCGCACCGCTTGCTGCATCCCGACCATCAAGGCCCGAGCGACGATGCTGTGTCCGATGTTCAATTCGCACATTCCATCCAGCGAGACGATTGGCTGTACGTTGCGATAGGTCAGCCCATGCCCCGCATGCAGGGTCATCCCCAGATCCAGGACCAAACGGCCGGCGACCGCCAGGCGATTCAGTTCCTGTTGCTGTTGTTCCGATTTGGCGAGAGCGTAAGGCCCTGTATGAAGCTCCACGGCCTCTACGCCCAGGTCGGCAGCCGCTTCGATTTGGGGTGGGTCGGCGTCTAGGAATAGGCTGACCACGATGCCCGCCGATCGCAACGCGGCGACGGCTTCTTTGACGGCCGCGGTGTTGGCCACAACGTTCAGTCCGCCCTCCGTGGTGACTTCTTCTCGACGTTCAGGAACCAACGTTGCTTGTTCCGGTGCCGCGTCGCATGCCAGTTTGACGATCTCTGGATCGCATGCCATTTCTAGATTCAGTTTGACCGTCACTGTTTCCTTCAGAATTCGCAGGTCGCGATCCTGGATGTGACGTCGATCCTCCCGCAGATGGATCGTAATGCAGTCCGCACCACCCAGTTCGGCAAGCGTCGCTGCCCAAACCGGATCTGGTTCGTACGTTTGTCGTGCCTGACGCACCGTGGCCACGTGATCGATATTGACGCCTAGTTCTGCCATGTAATCTCCGCCAACGAAAAATGTCAGTAAGACGATAGGAACAATGGTTTCATAGTGACACTACACGGTTTGAAAAGTTCGTCACGCTTTTCGTATCACACGACGTGAGCGCCTCGGTTGCTGATCGCCGCGATCACTACGGTGGCCTCGAAATCAGTCGACAACACGTCGCGACGGAACCATTGCATGCATTCCCTGGCGGCATCTTCATCCGCTTGAAGCACGAACAGGCTCGGTCCCCATGAGCTTTGACCCACTCCGGGAAAACCGCGACGGCGAATCTCCATGACCCACGATTCCAACAGCTTGCTGGCAAACGGCCCGCCTTGTTGAGCGGCGAAACAGGCTCCAGCACGGACTCCGTATCGATGAACGCTTTCGGCAAATTCGGCGAACCGACCTGCTCGGGCGGCCGGCAACATCGCTGATTGTACTTCATGGGTCAGTTCGGCGGTGATCGACTCAGAGACGGGAGGAAGCTGACGAAAAGCCTCAGCTTCTTCGTGTCCAGAAAGCCCCATCTTTAAGCTCGGACAGATCAACAAGATTCGCCATTCAGACGGCAACTCGATCCGGTCCTCCAAGCGGGACATCGGCTCAGAAGGTAGTTTTCCGGATTCAAAAAGTAAACCGCCTTGTGCGAAACCGTAGGTGCCAATACTCGACCGCCTTGCCCGGCCGACGGATTTGGCGAGTTCTTCGAGCGTCGGTTCGACCCATCCCGACATGCGGTACAACGCGGTCGCTACGGACAGGCCTAGTTGAGTGCCAACGCCGAGTCCAACGTGCTGGTGAGGAGCACTCATTACCTCGATGTGACAATCGCAAAGCGCCGGCAGCTGATGGAATTGTTGCCAACGTTCGGCGAATTCCGTTACGCGATCAGCCAAGGGACCGTGGGCGGAAAACTTCGCACTCGGTTCGATGCGAAGTTCGATCTTGGGTTGCTCAAGCATCATACCGACGCCACCGAATTGCCGGACATGCGGGTTGCCAAAGGACAGCAAACCGAAGTGCAGCCGACTGGGAGCAGTTATCTTGACAGCTCGATCGATCATTTTGACGTCGTTGCTTGAATGTAATCACGAAGGAATTCAAAGGCGCGATGTTCCTGGTCCCCCGCCGTCTTCTCGACAATGACTGACAGCCGCGCAATCTCTTCGAGGATTTCCTGGTGAGGGAGCAGACCAAGGCGAGTTGCCAGAATTGCCGCTTCAACAACCGCATGCTTGGCTCGATTGAATCCAAGAAAGTCTCGCACCCGACCGCGATCGACGATCTGGCAATTAATCTCGGTTCTCGGCTGGCTGTCGTCAATTTCGATGACCCGAAATGCATACCAGCGACAACAATCGCAAAGTATTTGCCCTCGCACCGCTGCGGCCGGCATCAACTCGGGCACCGGCTCGATCGCTCCCACCGCACAACGGGCCAGCAGTTCAACGTCGTCCGTCACATGAAAGACACCTTCGCCAAGACGCTTCAGGTTGGCGAAAGTGGTTGATGTTTGATACGGTCGCAGCAGCATTCCCGACAGATCGCGGTCGACGATTGGCCCCATCGGCGAGATGTTCGTCGACTCGTCTTCGTTCATCGTTGTGACGATACCTTCCAGAATCATGTCGCTCGTGACGTCAAAACGTGACCGGACGCTGGGGCCATTGGACAAGGTGAGGCGTTTGTTGGCGCCGTTCATTAGACGCCGGTGTTTTTGCCGATACCAGGCCAGCCCGTTCGAGAAAGGCAGCGAGCAACGCATATCCGTGTTCGGTCAGAATCGATTCTGGATGGAACTGCCAGCCGAACACCGGTAGCGAGTCGTGCTGCAGCGCCATCAACGTTCCATCATCGGCCCAGGCGGTTGCCTGCAGTTCGGGCGGAAGCGTGTCCTCGCGAACTATCAGTGAATGATACCGCGCGACCGTGATTGGGTTCGGGAGGCCCGCGAAAACGTCCTGGCCATCGTGTCTCATCAGGCTTGTCCGTCCATGCATCGGCCGATCCGCTCGAACAACCTCCGCTCCAAAAGCGGCGCCAATTGTTTGGTGTCCCAGGCAAACGCCGAGAATGGGAATCTCTCCGGCCAACTCACGAACAATCTGCAGACTATTGCCGGCTTCGCGCGGAGTACACGGACCGGGCGAAAGCACAATCGCTTCGAAACGCTGCCGGAGAATCGCTTGCGAGGCGATCTTGTCGTTGCGGACGACGGTGGCATCGTGTCCAAGCCGACGGATATACCGCGCCAGGTTGTGAACGAAGCTGTCGTAGTTGTCAATCAACAAAACCATGTGTGAACCAATGCGACTCGTTTGCTCGAAGGCACTCTGTCAATACCGGGATTCTCGGGAGGGCGAGGCTTCTGGGAGGGCGAGGCGGGCGAGGCTCCCGCCGAGCCGAATGCGTTTTGCGGCACGGCGGGAGCCTCGCCGCCTCGCCCTCCCGTCGCGCCACTCAGGGATTAAGATTACGATTGAGTTAAGACACTTTATGGTGACTACGGCGAGTGTTTGGCGATGGCACGCAACAGCCCCTCGGCCTTGTGCCAAGTCTCCGCGTATTCTTGTCTTGGATCCGATTGCGCCACAATGCCCCCACCGACAGGAAGTTGCCACCAACCGGCCCCGCACGTGATGGTTCGAATGAGAATGCTCAAGTCCATCTCGCCGCTGGGAGTAAGGTATCCCAACGACCCGCAATAGGCGCCGCGTGCGTGCGGTTCGATCTCGGCGATGATTTCCATCGCCCTCACTTTCGGGGCCCCGGAAATCGACCCTCCCGGAAACGCGGCCTGCAACAGATCCAGCGAAGTCTGCCCCGGTGCCAATCGGCCTGTCACCGACGACACCAGGTGCTGGACGTACTGATAGTGTTCGATTTCACAAAGCTGTGGCACGCGGACCGAATCCGGATCGCAGACGCGGGAAAGGTCGTTCCGCATCAGATCGACGATCATCACATTCTCTGAGCGATCCTTCTCGCTCGCCCGTAAGTCGTCACCTGAGAACAGATCGGCTTCAGGTCCTAACGCCCTTTGTCGCGTGCCCTTGATGGGTCGGGTCTCGACCGTCCCCTCGCGGACTTGAAGGAAACGCTCCGGCGAGGCACTCGCGAGTTGATAGTCACCGAGATCGAAGTACCCTGCGAACGGAGCTGGGTTCTCAGCACGAAGACGCAAATAAAGCGAGACGGAGTCAGTCGTCTGTGGATGAACGAGCCGTTGTGACAGATTGACCTGGTAGATGTCGCCAGCATGGATGTAATCGATGGCCTGCTGCACCGCATCACAGTACTGCTGGTCCGCGAAGTTGCTGAGCAGACCCGTGGGACCGGGAACCGAATGGTGAGGGGAATTCTCCGTCAGCTCAATCCGGCGACCGACGCGAAAAGGCGCTGCAGCGTGTGCTGGCGGTGCGTCCAGACACGTCAAAAACTGCTTCATCCGCAGGTGCGATCGCTCGAGTCGTTTGCGCTCGTCGCTTTCGGGCCAACCCTGCGAGATGACCCACGCACGTCGCTGACGATGGTCGAATGCAAATACAACGTCGTAGATTCCGACCGCAACCGCCGGTAGTTGAAACTCGTCGTGCCTTGGCCGAGGAATTCTTTCGAAGGACCTGCTCAAGTCGTACGAGAAGAGTCCCGCGGCACCACCCTGAAACGCGGGCAAATCGACTTGCTTTAACTGCGAGCAATCTTCGAGCTCACGCTTGACAGATTCGAGCGGGTTGCGTGTCTCAGCAGTCAGTCGCACGACCTGATACGGGTCGGCCATGATGTACGAGTAACGGCCTAGTTCCGCGTGTTGCAACGCGCTATCCAGAAACAGGCAGTGTGGCAGCGTGCTCAGACGGACGAACACCTCAGCCGGATCTGTCGACGGCGCAAGCTCCTGGATGGTCGGAGCCATGCAGGACATGTCATTTCGCAATTGGGCGGAGCCGGAAGTGCTTTCCATCGGCAGCCTTGGCGTTCAGTCGCTTTGAGAATCCCGACGCTGACGACGAGTTTGTTCTGGTATCGTCAAGAATCCCCAGTTCAACGCCTCATCCTGACGATACTGTTTACCCAACGTCAAGGCGGTGACAGCTTTGGCCAATTCATATCCGAGATAAAATGCGTGAGAGGGATCGATATTTTTCGGGTGGGCAGCGATGAGCCGCTTGAAGAGCACGTACGGATCGGAATCTGTGAGGTGCACGGCACCGTTCATCACATGCAGCTGGCCCCTCTCGGCAAAGATCCGGAAATTGGGGTCCTTCAGTTGATTGGCGAGTGTTTCCAATTGTTCCTCGCCTTCCTCATAGATCTGCGGATCGCGGAGCAGGACCAGATTCGGCTCCAAATGCTTGGGCAAGACGCCCTGTTGAAGTGCATAGTGAACCAGTCGTCGCGCCAGATCGCATTCGCGTACGCTCGATCTTGCCCAGTTGATGACCTGTGTCGTCAACACGCTACCGATTCCTAGCTCTTCGCAAAAAGCCAACAGGAGCACGTTGATGCCGGCCGAATCGACGTCGGTCAGCTCTGTCAAGTTGCCGATACCCATCATCATCGGGACTTCTGCGTTTGACTGGCGAACCTGCAAATACCGGCCAAGGCTGGCCGCAAAGCCGAATCCAACGGGTTCCAGGATCGGGTCGACGCGATACGGCACCTGTTTGTCTTCCAGCAACGAGATGGTCTGCCCTAGACCGGAAAGATCAGGCAAGTTGTCTGGGATCGCTACGACTTCGCATCCCCAATCGACCGCCGCCTCTCGATTCGATTGATTCACCGACAAGACCAGTTCGGCACCCGCCGCAACCGCTTGCTGAACTTCGTTTGGATTAAAGCTGTCGATCGAAACACGATGTCCTTGGTGGCGGAGCGCCTTCACACAGTCGCCGACGCCTGCCCATTCATATCCCGGTTCGCAGCCGACGTCGATGACATCCGCACCGTCATCGGCGAGCGCCCGCGCCGCGGTCAGGATGTCGTTCAGAGCCAGGCGTGGTGCGTGGTTGATTTCCGCCAAAATCTCGATCGATGATTCACCGTAGTCTTCTCGCATTTTCGCAGCCTCGCCGAAAAACTCTGGTAGAGCATGCAGATCGCGCGGCCCAATCTCGATCGGCACGTCCGTCAGCTGCTGCAGTGGCGTGAGATCGCCGTGGCAGTAACCGGGCAGTAAGATTTTGGTTGCCTCCGAAGGAATCGCGACGCGACGGGCAACCCAATCGATCGTCATCAGTGCCGCGACCGTGATCGGCAAGACATCGATCGAGTAATCGAAGCCGATTGACTTAGAAAGTGATTCGACGACTCGCGCAAGCGAACGCTCGGCCAATCGGCCGGTAACGAAGTGCAAGTGTTCGTTGTCACTCATCGGAGAATACGATCGTGCTGACTAGTTCGGCCAACTCTCAAGCGTTACCGCCGATCTGCCCACCGTTGATTTTAAGGACTTGGCCGGTGATAAAGTCTGACGCGGGCGAGACCAGGAACAATGCGGCGCGGGCGACGTCTTCCGGCGTTCCCCAGCGTCCCAGCGACGCCTCCTGTGCAGCGCGATGTTGCCAATAGTCAGACGCTTGCTGCCCCCATGCCGTTTTGATCCACCCAGGTGCCAAGCAGTTAACGCGTACGTGAGGTGCTAGGGAGCGTGCGAGGCTTCGTGAGAAGGCCATGACTGCTCCCTTCGTGGCGGCAAACATCTCACCACTGTCGCCGGCCATACCAGTTTCAGCTTGATCCCAACCCATATTCAGGATGACACCGCCAGTCTCTCCCATCCGTTGACCGACCAATCTCGCCAGTCGAATCGTCGCCCGCACGTCCACTCGCCACAGCATTTCTAGTTTCCGATCGAATGGCCAATTCGAGGCGTCTCCGGTCAGCACATCGGCTCCGGCGTTGTTGACCCAAATATTCACCCGCTGTTGCCACGTCCAACTGGCTTCGACCAATGACTCAGCCTCCGCGTCATCAGCCAGATCTGCCAAGTGAAGCGTGCTTTGGCGTCCCAGCTCGCGAATCTCACGGACCACACTTTGGGCGGCTGCTTCGTTCATGCGAGCATGCACGAGTACATCGGCCCCCGCGCGAGCCAATTCAAGTGCGATCGCACGACCGATCCCGGTGGAAGAGCCGGTTACCACGGCAATTTGGTCAGCTAGTGGAAGAGTCTTGGCGTTCGACACGATGATAAAGCGTGGGAGGAATCGGTGGTGAAACCAGCATGATCGATACACTCGTTGTAGTAACCGTTCGGTTGAACGGCAAGCTGAATCGCAATTGGCTTCGAATCGCTCAGTCTGTGGGGTGCCTGTGTACAATTAGGAAGCGAGACACGTTGGCGGTGTCGACCGCCGGCAGCGACACACGGGAGAGACGTGAAGGCCCGGCGGCCCGATTCAACTCCACCTGTGTCGGCCGCCGGGTCCGGGGTGACTGCTCCGCGAACCACTGGCCATGCGTCAGATTTGTGTCGCATCTTTGCTGCTCGTGAGGCAACGCCTCCCAGGTATCACCTTAGGAAATAGAACTCGAACATCATTGGAGAGCCGCATTGAGGCCCTGGTCCAGTCTCCAATCAGCCGCCGGTGTTCCGTCCGATAGCCAGCGACCGATGGCGGAAGATCTTACGAATCGCCTTTCGAACGCTGCGCTGGCGTTTCGTGGTTACAACGTGACCAATCTAGGGCGTAGCCACGAACTACTGGACCACCGTGTCTACGGCGCGACCGTCAAGTCGGTGTTGGATGAAGCGTCAGGAATTTGTGCCGATATCATTCAGCGACCCGTCGATCTGGTTCAGCGAGTGCAGCAGCGGCGAGAAGCTGGCTTGGAGGATTATGGCGAAGCACTTGCACTGGTGGTTGGCATGGAATGTGCGCAGCTACGTCTGCTCTCTGAATTTCACGGAGTCGACTATCACGATGCACGAATGTCGGTTGGCTTTAGCCTGGGAGAGATCTCGGCCCTGGTTGCCGGCGGCGTGTTTGAAATGAACGATGCCTTGCGGGTTCCACTTTCGATGGCCGCTGACTGTGCCGAACTGGCCACCGACGTCACGATGGCCGTCGTCTTCTCACGTGGTGAGCTCATCGCGATGGAGAAGGTCGCCGAAGTTTGTCTTCATCTGAATGCGGAAGGACGCGGGGTGATTGGCGTCTCAGCTCATCTGTCACCCAACTCTTTCTTGGTCATGGGAACCAACGACATCGTCAAGCGTTTTAAAGATCATCTCAACGAAATTCTCCCGCATCGCATCTATCTGCGTGTCAATGAACATCGCTGGCCGCCACTCCACACACCGATCGTTTGGCAACGCAACGTGCCGAATCGCTCCGGCGTGATGTTGCATACACTGCCGGGTGGATTTACGCACCCGAATCCCCCGGTGCTGTCGATGGTCACCGGCAAGATGTCATATCACGACTTCAATTCGCGCGAGATCATCAGTCGTTGGATCGACCACACTCAACTGCTTTGGGATGTCGTGTACGAATTGCTGTCGCTGGGAGTGGAAACGATCGTCCACATTGGTCCTGAGCCAAACATCATTCCGGCCACATTTGAGCGACTCGCCGCCAATGTTGAGGCGCAGACGAGCGGCAGCCGTAGAATGCGTGCTTTGTCAGCCGTGATTCGGCGTCCGTGGCTGCAGTCACTCTGGCCACGGCGCGCCGCTTTGCTTCGCGCTCCGTTGATCCACCATGTCATTCGCGAGGATTGGCTGTTGGAGGCCGAAGTCGAG
>CAJHYQ010000137.1_pt1 | contig 14430 bp, 11 predicted proteins | sample 9198721 | NCBI WGS metagenome assembly CAJHYQ01 (sample SAMEA7708357, study PRJEB35096) | sediment metagenome | biome: marine neritic benthic zone biome [ENVO:01000025]; feature: sediment [ENVO:00002007]; material: shallow marine sediment [ENVO:03000034] sea grass bed [ENVO_01000059] ... | reverse complement strand
TTTCTCGGACATCAGTTGTTATGGCGGCGAGATTCCCACGCCGCATCTCGATCGACTGGCGGCCAACGGCCTCCGCTTCACGCAGTTTTACAACACGGGTCGCTGTTGTCCGACGCGTGCGACGTTGCTGACCGGCGTTTACGCTCATCAAGCCGGCGTGGGGCACATGACTGGTGATTATAAAGTCCCGGGATACCAAGGTTATTTGAGTGATCGATGTGTGACGATCGGGGATGTAGCACGATCGGCCGGATACTTGTCGACGATGAGCGGCAAGTGGCATGTGGGCCACAAGCAAACCAGTATGTGGCCACGAGCCCGTGGGTTTGATCGTTTCTACGGCATCCCTGAAGGGGGTGGTTTCTACTTCCAGGTGAAGAAGGGCCGGTCGATCGTACTCAACGACGAAACGGTGGCCAACATCGACAACCCGCTGCCAGACGGTTGGTACTCGACGGACGCCTGGACCCAGTACGGTTTGAAGTTCGTTGACGAAGCCATCGCGGCGAAGAAGCCGTTCTTGCTTTACCTCGCACACAACGCGCCGCATTTTCCGCTGCAAGCTGACGCCTACGACATCGACAAGTATCGCGGAAAATACATGGCGGGCTGGGACAAGTTATCGCGCGAGCGGTACCAGCGGCAGGTAGAAATGGGTTTGATCGATCAGCGCTGGAAGAAGGCGAGGCGCCCGCGCAAGGTGAAAGCCTGGAACTCGCTGACGGAGACCGAGAAAGATCGATTCGATCATATGGCCGCCGCGTATGCCGCATGCATGGACCGACTAGACCGATCGATTGGGCAGTTGGTGGAAGGACTCCAACAAAGAAACCAATTGGAAAACACGTTGATTATGTTCATGAGCGACAATGGAGGTTGTGCCGAGAGCGGACCGAAAGGCAAAACGGTGGGTGACCCTACCAAGGCCGATTCCAATTGGTACTGCGGCGAGTCGTGGGCCTGGATGCAGGACACTCCGTTTCGCAAATACAAGCATTACAACCATGAGGGTGGGATCGCGACACCCTTGGTCGTTCACTGGCCGCAGGGTATCGCTGCACGTGGCGAATTCCGTCGGCAACCGGCGCACATGATTGATCTAATGGCCACCGTCGTCGACTTGACCGGTGCCAAATATCCCGAGCAGCACCACGGCAAGCAGATCCTGCCGCTGGAAGGCACGAGTTTGCGGCCGGCTTTCGCAGATCGGCCGCTGACACGTGAGGCGTTGTACTGGGAGCACGAAGGCAACGCCGCCGTCCGACAGGGGGATTGGAAGTTGGTGCGCTTAGGCGGCAAGGGCGCCTGGGAACTGTACAACCTGGCGGATGATCGCACGGAGCGCAATGACCTGGCGGCGCAACATCCGGATCGCGTTAAGCAACTTTCATCGCTGTGGCAAGCCTGGGCCAAGCGGGCGCAGGTTGCTCCTCGTGGACTTCCCAAAAAGAAACAACCTTGATCCGCTAGGATCAGAAAACTTCATTCGGCTTTTTTTGCGCGGGCTGCCAGCCGGCCGGCCGTAAGAATACCCAGCATAAATCCAATCACCAGTGTGCCGAACAAGAGTGCTGCGCGCGGCATCGAAATGGTGGTAAAGAGTATTTGGGTTTCGACGATTTCCGTATTCTGCAAAACCACAATCACAACAAGCAGTCCAACAATCGCGCCGCCTATTACCTTGATTCTCGGTACGAGTTTGTCCATCGGTACTCCGTTCATTGTCTGTGGAAACCAGTTTGTAAATCACATTAAGTCAACTTAGAAAGCATGTTGGCCGCCAGGCTAAGGATCAGGAAGAAGCCGCACATATCGGTCACGGTTGTCAGGATCGGGCCGGAGGCCAGTGCCGGGTCGACCTTCATGCGTTTCAGCAACAGAGGAAGTGACCCTCCCAACGTTACGGCGATCAATGTGTTGATCATCATCGCTACACCGACGACGAGTCCTAAGAATACGTTGCCTTTCCAAACCACTGCGACCAACGCGACTAACAGTCCCAGTGCCAGGCCGTTGATCAGTCCGACCGCGATTTCTTTAACCCACACCCGCACGACTTCGCGCGGCGTAATCAGCCCGAGTGATAACTCGCGCATACTCACAGCAACTGCTTGATTCCCTGAACACCCACTCATGTCCGAGATGATCGGAATGAAGACTGCAAGCGCGATTACTTTGGCCAGCGTGTCCTGATAGAAGGCGATGACGCTTGCTGCGATGATGTTGAGCAGGATGTTCACACTCAGCCATGAGAGTCGCCGGCCCGCGCGCACATGCACGGGCATAGTCCTTAGCTCTTCACGAACAATCCCTTGCGAGCGGCGAAAATCGCTTTCACTTTTGTCTCCCAGGGCCTCCTCCACATCGCTCTTCCGCACGACTCCCAGGAGCTTGTCGTCGGCGTCAACAACCGGCAGCGCGTAATATCCGTATCCGTCGAGTAAATCCCGCAGTTGGTCAAGTTGAGTGTCGTCACGGACATGTACCAAGTCGTCCCTCATCAAATCAGACACAGGCTGCCGCGGTGGCGAAAGCAACAGATCGCGTAACCCCAGTACGCCTCGCAATTTGCCACTGGGTGCGACAACATAGGCGTATTGGACGTCATAGTCACGATACTCTTCAACGTTGGCGCGCAGATCGGAAACTACGTCGGCAACCGATAAGGTTTCTGGAAACGCCAGGAGCTCGGTGATCATCAACCCGCCGGCTACATCGTCCTCATATTCGCTCAGCCGCCGCACCTGGTCAGCATCTTCCGTTGGAAGCTGAGAGATGATGGCCTCAGCTGCAGCGGGAGAAACATCACGGACCAGGTCGGCCTGTTCATCACTTGGAAGTTCAACAACAATCGCAGCCGCTTCGTCGGCGGGAAGATGTTCAAGTATTTCTGACGCTGCGGCCTGAGGAAGTTCTTCCAGCAGATCGGCCGCTGCATCGGGCGGCAGTTTTGTAAGCAGGCGCGTCTGTTCTTCGTCGGAGAGACGTGAGACGGCCCGAGCGGTGTCGGCGGGCGAGAGATCGTCGACAAAAGTCGACAGATCGTCGACCGTATCCGTGTCGATTCTCTTTTCCAATTCTTCCTGGATATCGGGATGTCGTTCACTCACGTTGGAAGCTCACTAGTCGAGAAAAGGCTTGCCCAAGGGTCTTACCCTGTGGCGGTTGACGCTATACGGCGACAGAGTATGAATGTCGCATCGTCCAGTTTACTGGGTGCGCCGTCTTCCGGAGCGCGCATGCGTTGCCGAGTGACGTGTGCCAGACGGGTAGCTGCGGCGTTCAGGGGACCTTTGCGAATGATGTCGACAAGTTCGTCGGTGGGGACGTTATCCAGTACACCATCACTCGCGACCAGGAGAGTGTCTCGCTTGGCAAGTTGTCGCTGAGGACCTATTTCGATGTGAGTGTCCCTCGTTCCCACGATATTGGACACCAGATGCAGGTCATCGTGGTGCATTGCCTCATGAGCCGAGATCAAACCTGCCTCGACACCATAAGCGACAGGTGAATGCGCGCGAGTCTGGAACTTCAGTCTTCCACGACGGCCCACCAGCAGAATGGAGGAATCGCCGATGTGATATCCGCGCAGCGTGAGGGCGCTCAATTCGACCACCGCGAGTGTGGTGGCTGCTCCGCTGACACGTTGCAGGATTCGCTCGTTGGCGGCTTCGATGCCGTCAAGAATGCTGGATCGGCATGCAGACCGTTTTGTATTGGAGTTGAGCGAAGTAACCAATTGCTCGATCGCTATGCGAGCAGCGCGTTCCCCTGCAGCCATTCCGCCACATCCGTCGGCAACGATCAACGCCACCGTCTGCCCTCGACCGACAATCGCTGCGGCGTCTTCATTGGGCGGTTCTTTGTCGGGACATCTGGCGGAGTAAACGTACATTTCCCATGGCGGGCAGTTGATGTATTCAGGTGACTCATGGCTGTGGTCGAACCACTTCCACGTGCGTATGTCGCCTGGAACGTTGCTGTTGGATGGAGATGTCATGGGGGGACCTCCTAGCCGGACAACGGGTTGCAACACCAAGGGCAGAAAGACCAAAAGCGAGGCAATACACCGCAGCCACAATTACCGCACGTGGTGTTCACACCTTCGATTTTCCATCGTTTTTGAGTCCGTCTGCGACACCAGGGACAGTACCGCATGAAGGGCATCAATTCACGCCGTTCGCATTTGGGATTATGACACCGCGCCACGTAGCGCTTGTCGGGCAGCTGTCGATTGATGATCGGCTCGAAGCCAGGCCCGAAACACCACGCGCAATACAACCAGTCGGCTTTGAGCCCACGGCAGCAACGGGGACAGGTGGACGTAAAGCGTGTTTCGCCGACGTGTTTTTTTCTGCGACGACCGCACCACGGGCAAGCCTGCATGAATTCCGAAACGGGCCCTCCACAGCCACAGGCGTGCTTAAGTTCCAAGGGCTTGCCAAAATCGCGGCGAAACTCGCGATAGCGTACTTGCTCCCAAGCCGCAGAATTCGATGCGGTCGTTCGCCGCCGCTTTTCACGATCCGGGCGCAACGGGGCCTTAATGCGGTTGAAGGCGGAAAACATAACCGCCGCATCACGGAATCGGTTTCGAGCATCAAGTGAAATGGACTTTTGTATCAAATCAATCATATCGGTATGAAGTTGGCGTTTCAGTCTGCTGAAACCGGGTGGCGGCCATTCAAACGGCCATTCAGGCAGGTGACGCCCAAACAGTTGAAACAAGATCAGACCTAGGGAAAACACGTCTGATCGGAAGGAAGGGCGACCCATGGCCTGTTCAGGCGCCAAGTAGCCCAGCGTGCCCGCACCGTAACCCTGAACCGTTCTTCTTGCGACGCGCGCGATGCCAAAGTCCATCAAACGGATTTGGTTGTCGCCACAGATCAAGATGTTATCCGGTTTCAGGTCGCAGTGGATCACTCGCTTCTGGTGAGCATAGGCGACTGCAGATAACATCTGCCGCGAGTATTCCACTGCCGTTCGCGCTCCCATTCGTTGTTGCAGTCGGGTCTCCAGCGTCTGTTGGCCCAAATGCGTCACAATCACAAAGTGATTTTGGATGATATCTGCGCATTTGAGCGGCAAAATGTGCGGATGCTCCAACTGTGCGACAATTCGCGCTTCGTGACGAAAACAGTTGATGACATCCTGGTCGGTCACGTTGGAATGAAGTACCTTCAGCGCCACCGGAATGCCTTCAATCGTGTCGCGGGCCTTATAGACGATGGCAAAAGCACCTTCGCCGAGCCGCCGCTCGATCACGTATTTGCCCAGTCTTTGACGCGACTTCAGAGTCGTTGGGAGGCTGTGAGTCTGCATAACATTTCATTAAACGGGTGAGTTGGAACGGTAGTTCGGCCTACAACGTGCACATATCAACGTTGTCGAAATTACGCCCGTAGAATTGCATGTACTTGGTCTTGCGATCCAAAGCGCCGATGACGTACTTCGTGAAATTGACTTTCGTGAATTTCTGCGCGCTACCTAGTCCGCCTGGACTGAAGACATTGATTTCCATCAGTTTGTCGCCAACGATATCTAGTCCGACGAGGAACATCCCGTCCTGCACCAGTTTCGGGCGAACGATTTCTGCAATGTGAAGCGCATTCTGATCGAGTTCAGCCTCAGCCAGTTTTCCTCCCGCGTGAATGTTGCTCCGCATGTCACCACCACTCCGCTGCCTGCGGAAAGCCGCGTATTTTCCCTTCACCTGGAGCGGTCGGCCGTTCATCACGAACAGCCGTGTATCACCTTCCTCTGCTGCCGGCAGATATTCTTGTGCAATCACGAAGCCGTCTCGACTCACGGCGTCGATCATCTGATTCAGGTTGGGAATGTCCGTTTCCTGGACCAGAAACACGCCGGCGCCGCCCGATCCTTGAAGCGGTTTGAGAACGCACCGTCCCTCCTCGCGTGCGAAGGCTTTAATCTCGTCACGGTCGCGGGTAATGATGGTGCGCGGACGCACTTCCTCGGGGAATAGCTGGAAGTACATCTTGCTCGATGCCTTTGCCAGACCGTTCGGGTCGTTGACAACGATTACTCCGTGACGCATGGCAACGCGTCCGAACTCGGCGGCTGCCGATGCGGCCCAAGGTCGTTTGAGGTAATCGTCCGAGGGAACATTTCGCAACATCAGCACGTCGAGATCATCCACCGTAATTCGTTCCTCGATGGACTTTCGACCATGAACATCCGCCAGATACGTGTCTGTGGTTTTATAGCGCTTTTCGGACGGGGCTCGTCGGGTCCTGGCTCGTATTGACTCGTCGCGGTCGTACGCAAAATCCCCCACGCCAAGCAAGAACGCATCATGACCCTGCTGGTGTGCTTCGTGCGCCAAACGAGTCGTGGTAAATCCCGCTTCTTCGGTCATGACGTCGTTGACAGCAAATCCAATTCTCATATCAAACCTTCTGCTATTCTGGGATTTCAAATTACTAGAGTTGCGTTGCCCGCGACGGGCGCTACAGAAGTTCAACCACACGGACTCCACTGCGAACCGTAGCAAGCCTTTGCTGTGCGGCCTCTTCGCCAAGGTAGCGCGGCATCCATGGCGGCGGTTGCAACACTTTTCGTAGCTGGAGTTCTTTGATGATCGGGATGTGATCTGCCGACAACTTGCCGACAAACAAGGGATCAAGGTCGCCACCACATGCCAGATACTTCAGGATCGCGTTGAGTCCTCTCAGGTAAACGGCGTCTTTGGTAAGTCCTCCCCCCCGATACACTCGCATCGTGATGGAGAACGCGTTCCGCTGGGAAAAATCGTAATCTCGATCAAGAAGTCGAAACGTATCGATAAACGTAGCACCGTCGATTAATTGCTTGGTGGCCACGACGCGCGCAGCGAGCTGACGCATGCGAGATTTGCTTAGGCCGTTTACTAGATACTCCGACAATACCGCCAGGCCCTCCTGCAGTTCGTCGTAGCCCGCTAAGCCGGTATAGAGCTGACGGAAGGGTTGAGCGCGACCATTGAAATAGGTGAGTAAGTGCGTGCCGATTTCGTGGTGCAGGAGCGCTGCGAGGCGTGAGCGGGGTATCTGCAGATCCTGATTGATCAGCAGCTTGCCGCGAGAAACCATGATTCCGGCAACCGCCGGCGTGATTTCCGCAGTTGCCTGGAACCCGGCGGAGATGGCTTGATAATGCCTGAATTCGACCTCCGCGTGGTCGAGAAACATGCGCGCATCGACTTTTTCACCCCCATCACCCGACCGCGATCGAGACGGGATTTCATCGAGTAACTTTTGTGCCAGGCGGTACAAATCATCTTCCACATCTCCAAATAGTTGTCGGCTTCCCAACAGAAAAGCGGGAGTGTTGCGGTCCCGTATCATCGTGATCTGCCGGTCCAGTTCCTCCTGTTTTTCGCGGAACAGCTGGTGCAGCGCTGGATCTTCAACGCGCTCGATGGGGATGGCATACAGTTTTCGCTTGAGCACCGCAGGATTGACGGGTGTCGGCAAATAATGAAAGTCCGGTAACCGCTCGAACCGGTTGGCGCGAAACTGACGCCAGGCGCGATGGGAATTGATGGGCGTGACCTGAAGCAGGAAGTCGAACTGGCTGCTTACGAAAGCAAGTTGCTCGTCGACTGCCCACACCGCTTTGACGACAGCTCGCCGACCCAGGGCGAGGTAGTGGGGCGGCTTGTGCGTCGTCCGTCGCTGTACAAACTCAAAGATGCCGCGCCGCAGCGCGTGGCTGATTCTTCGGCTGAGCGATCTCATCAGCAACGGAAAGTCGTGATCCTCTTCAAGATCCCGCCACACAGGCGGAAGTTCGATTCCAATGATGATGCAATTGTGTTCTTGATTGAAGGCATCGGAAAGGAGCGGGCGGCAACCGTCGGGCGCGATCCGCTCACAGCGGAAAGCGTCTACCTTCACCGGCCGCTTGAGGATCCGGACCTTGCCAAGCTGGGCGACCAGCGTTTCCACCGTCGATGAGATTGCTGAGGTCGAAGGCGCCATGACGCAAAATCGGGGTAACACATCCGGTTCGCGATGGTCCGTGCCTCCGCCGCTATCTGGTCCAGACCAGATTTCGACCACCAAGAATGCGCCAAATTCGGGAGCAAGCGCTTGAACCACCCCTTGGATCAATTGGTTAACGAACGCCTGACTCTTCTTGGAAGCCGAGACTGTCAGATAAGCGGCCTCGCTCTTTACGAACTCACTTGTCCCGGGGTCCCTGCGGTTCACTGGTTTGCGATACACACACAGGAAGGGCAACTGACGGTCCATATGAATCCGCCCGCCGCCTTGCAGGCTGCGGCGCACCCTCCGATTCGTAGCCAGGCGGCGACAAACCGATTCGATTTGTTTCGCCTCATCGGCGAGTTGCGACTTTGTCAAATGTCTGGAGCTCCTCGACGACTCCGGCCGCGGCGAACCGCAACGCCTGAGAGATTGCAGTGATGTGCTCATAATCTGGTTCTCCCGTCCATTCATCCATGAAGAACTTCTTGAACTCAATTGCGATGGCGCACACCGAATCGTGATAGTTCTCGTGGATCCATCGCGGAAAATACCCGCCCTGAAACTTGACGTTTTCTCGTACGTCCAATCCGCGTCCCAGGTAGTCGAATTCCCCAAGGTCGTGCATCACGCGTTCGACGATGGGCGACCAGTAGTCGCGTCGCATCGTTCCGGTGCCGATGTTGATCTCTGGATGAGTTTCAGCGTCCGCCGGAGCAGCTTCAGGTCCACGGCGGCGGTGGTTATAGCTGTGCAGATCAAACACAACGATCCGACCATGTTGCAAAACAAGGCTGTCCAGCACTTGCTTCACATGAGCGTAAAAAGAGTCGTACGCTGTGAGTGAATGCTCAACCAGATCGGGAGTGGGCTGCCGGTGCCAGACCTTCAACCCCCAGCAGTCTTCCGGCCGTAGATAAACGGCCTTGTCTCGCGGGCGGTTCAAGTCGAATTCGAATCGCGAATGGAGTCCGACGATGCGAGTTGGGGCGACCGATGTCCAACCGCTGGTAAAGGGGTCTTCTTCGCGTCGCCGATCGTCGGCCGAGATTTGCATCCAGGGTTGCAACTCTGCGCGGACTTCGCCTCCGTCGTGAATCGCAGCGGCGACCAGAGGCCCACTTCCATATTGGAGTTGCCAGAAGGGAGTGCTCATCAGTTTGTGCCCGTCACTCAAAGTGAACTGTGGCCCCGTCAGGGCGGTTGCAGCTCACCTATCGCAAGCACTGTGCCAAATCCTCAACGGGCCCGAAGTCCCGCGTTTCGGGGCGCAAACGTGACTGAATGACCAAGTCGTCAAGAACCCCAGGTCAACATTTGATCGCGCTGGCTAAACAGTGCTCGTTGCCTTGATCACCGATTGCCACTAACGCCCGGGTGTGCTGCAGTCGTTCGGCGAAAGCCGACCGCCGAGGAAGGGCATGCATTTTGCAAGCAACGACAACCGCTTCAACGCATCCCAGGTTGATGATTACGTACGAGGATCCTTTTCCATGGATAACCAGCGAGTCCAAGTAGGAAGGATCAGGAAGATCGTTTACGTCGAAATGGACGCTACGCAAGTCGAGAGCGACGGAGACCGGTGCCATGGCTACGGCATCATTCAGGGAGCCGATCAGCAGGATCACTTTTTTGTTGACTCTGCTTCCGAGGAAGTCGGGTTTTCGGAGCTGTCACCGGGACAAGAGGTTTGCTTCACCTTGGAACGAGGTCCTCTAGGACGGGTCTTGAGGATCTGGGCGCGGGTCGCTGAGGAAACATGATGAACGGCAGCAAACGCTACGGACGTACGCGCGGGGTGTTGATGCACATTCTCCGGCAAGCGGTGTGTGAGTTGTGAACGCACCGCCGCCTGATCACGCCAGATCACATAGCCAGCTCAGGAGTTTCGACCAGACTTTACACCGTCTGCTCGCCGGAGCCAGCCTCGGGTCCAAAAAGCGTAGACCATTGTTGCAGCACAGAGTACCATCACGGTCAAAGTCAACACGTAACCATAGGGCATGTTAAGCTCGGGCATGTTGCCAGGAAGTCCCGTATTGAAGTTCATTCCGTACAGCCCGGCAATGAAGCTTAACGGCATGAAAACGGTGGCAATGACCGTAAGCACTTTCATCACCTCGTTCATCCGTTGACTGGCGACAGACATATGGTACTCCCGTAGTTCAGCGCATATTTCTCGATAGCTATCCACAAGATCGATGAGTTGGGCCGTATGGTCGAAGCAGTCTCGAAGATAGAATTCGGTCTCCTTCGAGATCAACGAATGTGCGTCGGGCATGAGCAACAGGAGTGCATCGCGTAGTGGACGAACGGCTCGCCGTAACGACATCAGGTCACCACGGAGTTCATGAACCTCATCGATCACTTTTTCGGTTTGCCCTCCGATGATGTGTTCTTCCATCAGGTCAATGCGTTCCGCATATTCCTCCACGATCGGGAAATAGGCATCCACCACCGCGTCTACGATGGCGTATGCGAGGTAACTGCTGTCGCAGTTTCGGATTCTGCCACGCGCGGCTCGCAGCCGGTTGCGCACTGGATCAAGGCAGTCCCCACGCCTCTCTTGAATGGTGAGTACCAACCGCTCGCTCAAAAAGACGCTTATCTGCTCGTTACGTAGGCAATCGCTCTTGGAAAGCATCCGTAGCACGATGAACAAGTGATCGTCGTAGTAGTCGACTTTGGCCTGTTGGTGAATGTTGAGCACGTCTTCGAGGGCCAGATGGTGCAGGCCAAACGCTTGCCCGACGGCTCGTATTACTTCTACGTCCGCCAATCCGTTCACATTGATCCAGGTGACTCCCGATGTTGCCAATACCCCGGAGAGATCCGAGGGGTTATCCAATTCAACCTCCGCAAACTCATCCGAGGTGTACTGGATCACCTGCACTTCAACCGGTGCCGCATTGGCGGGAGCCTTCAGGGTCCCGGGCATCGAGCCGGGAGGAGCCACTCGGTGCACGCGCGGCGGACGACGTACACGTCGGGACCGAGTTTTGGGCAAGACGGTTCTCATCCAGTCTCCTTGCTGACGTTGGTCGTTCAAAGTGAGCGCGTCCAGGCCGTTGCCCCAACGCGCTCGGAATTGGCAACCTGCCTGTAGCCACCGACGATGTCATGGCCAGCCAGCAGCGCCAAGTCGACGTTCCCAGAAAGCACCTGGCATGCCAAACAAATGCTCAATCGAGATCTTTCGTGGAACGCCATGGATGACTTCCTCGTTGCATGAGCCATTTGGCCAATCCTTAACCGAGCCGGTTAAAGCTTGGTCAGTCCAACGGCGGAAATCTGTTCTGTTCACTGCAACGTGCTACGGAACCGCATGGTCAAGCGTGCCACCCTCGGTTTTGCAGGAGACGACGGCGCGAGAAATGCATAGGGTCTTGATATCTCACCAACCACGGCGTGGTATGTCACCCATTCGAGTACGAGCGGATGAGCAACTGTTTCGAGGGAATAGCTGTGTCCCCTGGGATTGCAATCGGCACGGCACGGTGCATGCCTCATCTCCCCACCATTCAAGCGACGGGGACTCAACTCGATGAACCACAGGTGCTCAGCGAGCTTGCCCTTTTTGATGCAGCTTTGACGGACACCATTGCCGAGTTGCAGTGCGTCAGTAGGAAGGTCGCTAGACACGCTGGCGAAGAGGCTGCGGCCATTTTTCACGGGCACGAATCGATCCTTCAAGACGCTACTCTGGGGCGACGTGTGCGAGAGCTAATCAGCGATCGGCAGATTCCAGGGACGCAAGCGATCCAACTTCTGTTGGACGAATATGAACGACTGTTCGCTCGGGTCACCGACCCGTTTTTCACCGAACGATTCAGTGACCTGCGCGATGTATTCAACCGACTCTCGGCCCACATGTCGCAAGCCGTGGGGTCGCCGGGCGCTGCGGCTGATCACCCTATGATTCTCGTCGTTCACGACTTGATGCCGTCCCATGTCGTCGCAGTACGTGACGAGCGAGTGATCGGAATCGTAACTCAGGGTGGCGGTCGTACCAGCCATGCCGCCATTCTCGCCCGCAGCTATGGAATTCCAGCAGTCTCGGGGATTGAAGGAGTCTTTAGCGTGCTGGAAACGGGCGACCACATCATTGTCGACGGGAATGCCGGCGTAATCTGGGTGAATCCAGGTCAAGATCTGACGGAGGAGTACGCGACAAGACGGAAGGACCAACTTGCCGTCCAAAAAAAGATAACGGTAGCCAATGTCGATAGTTCATGCACAACCCACGACGGTGAACTCGTCGAGTTGCTGGCGAACATCAACTGTGTGGCTGATGCCCAAGACGCCAGGGAAGTCGGGGCCAGCGGAATAGGTTTGTACCGCAGCGAGTTTTTTTACTTGACGCATCCCAGCTTCCCCAGCGAAGAGGATGAGATACGAGAGTATGAAAACGTGATTTCCGCCAGTCCGCCCGGCCCGGTCACGATCCGGACGCTTGATGTGGGCGGGGACAAAACGATTCCCTACATGGCCCACGCGCCCGAAGCGAATCCGTTTCTTGGTTGGCGTTCCATCCGCCTGTCTTTTGAATATCCAGAATGTTTTCTGCAACAGATCCGTTCAGTTCTAGTCGCTGCATCCTCAGCTGAAAAAGAAGTTCGGCTGCTGTTTCCCATGCTGACGACGTTGGACGAGCTTCGAAAGATACGCGACATGGTGCAGAACGCGACTGAGGATCTACGTTTCCGGCATCAGGAAGCGGGTGCCGTTCGGCTGGGAATGATGGTGGAAGTTCCCGCTGCGGCGATCATGATCGATTCATTCTTGCCTCTGGTTGATTTTGTCTCGATCGGTTCGAACGACCTGGTGCAATACTTAACAGCAGCGGATCGCGATAATCCAAAGGTAAGCCACCTTTGCCAGGGGCTTAGTCCTGCGGTACTCCGCGTGGTCGGCCGAGTGATTGAAGCGTGCAGGGACGGTCGTACACCGATTTCTTTGTGCGGTGAAATGGCCGGTTCACCACGTGCTTTTCCGCTGTTGCTTGGAATGGGATTGCGCAGCTTCAGCATGAGCCCTGCCTTTATCCCCATGATTCGACAAGCCGCCGCTCGAATCAGTCTTGATGAATCGCAACAGCTCTTGCACGAAGCGATGCAGGAAACGTGTACTGCGTCGATTCACGAGCTGGTCGATCAGTTTCTGCTGGATCGATGCCCGGAAGTTGCTTCGTACCTGCTGGCCTGATTAAGGCCGCATCGAACAACGGATCAGGCCGCGTCGGTTGCTGAGACGCACACCAGGGCGTACAAATTGAAGGTGTTCGAGCAATAGCAACAGGCTCAAACTGTTAATTTCAGTTGGCACATTAGTTTTGCAATGGAGCCGCGATGTTCAGGCTGTTGGTGGTTGACGATGAACGCTCGGTGCTGACCGCATTTTCACGGGTTTTTGAAAAGTACGAGGACATCCAGGTATGCACCGTGACTTCGGGAATGGCGGGACTTGATGCGGTGCGCGCAGAAGAACCCGATGCGGTAATTCTCGACGTCCTTTTACCGGACCGTGAAGGACTGGAGGTGTTTTCGGCGATTCAGGACCTGGACCCCCGGCTTCCGGTAATCTTCATCACGGGTGGAGGAACCAGCGCCACGGCAATCAGGGCCATGCAGCTAGGGGCGTTGGATTATCTGACGAAACCCCTCGACTTTGCCAAAGTCAAGGAACTGGTTGACAAAGCTTTTCAGATACGCCGACTCATGGTGGATACCATCGAGATCGACCCGGCGAAAGCGCGAGAAGCGGCCGTCGGCGATACCATGATTGGGCGTAGCCCCGCAATGCAAGTCGTCTACAAGGCAGTAGGACGAGTTGCCGCGCAGAATGTGACGGTCCTGATTCGCGGCGAAAGCGGCACTGGGAAGGAACTAGTGGCCCGTGCTCTATACCAACATAGTGATCGTGCGCAAGGACCGTTCCTGGCCGTCAATTGCGCGGCGATTCCGGAGACGCTTTTGGAAAGTGAGTTGTTCGGACACGAAAAAGGTGCCTTTACCGGTGCCGACCGCAAACGCATTGGCAAGTTCGAACAGTGTAGCGGTGGAACGTTGTTTCTCGATGAGATCGGAGATATGTCGCCGCAACTTCAGAGCAAGTTGCTGCGGATACTTCAGGAACAACGATTCCAGCGCATTGGCGGAAACGACGTGATCACCACGGATGTCCGAGTGATGGCCGCGACGAACCGTAACATGGAGCGAATGGTTCAAGACGGCCAGTTTCGGGGGGATCTGTTTTATCGATTAAACGGTTATGCAATTAATTTGCCGCCGCTACGCGAGCGGGGTGACGACTTGCTGTTGTTGATCGATCACTTTCTAGCTGCTGCGTCTCGCGACCTCAACCGTGATGTACGCGGTGTGGCTCCCGAAGCGATGACAGTTTTACGGCGGTATTCGTGGCCCGGAAACGTGCGCGAGCT
>CAJHYQ010000317.1_pt1 | contig 14458 bp, 11 predicted proteins | sample 9198721 | NCBI WGS metagenome assembly CAJHYQ01 (sample SAMEA7708357, study PRJEB35096) | sediment metagenome | biome: marine neritic benthic zone biome [ENVO:01000025]; feature: sediment [ENVO:00002007]; material: shallow marine sediment [ENVO:03000034] sea grass bed [ENVO_01000059] ... | reverse complement strand
GTTTCTCACCCGATGGTGCAACAGCTGAAATTATGTCGATGCGTACCGACGGGAGCGACGTCAAGGCACTGACCAAACTCGGGGCAATGTCATGGGCGCCCTACCACCACCCCTCGGGCAAATACCTGATCTTCACGACCAACCTGCATGGCTTCGCCAATTTCGAACTGTACCTTGTTGACGCAGATGGCAAGCAGGATCCCGTTCGCGTCACGGGCACACCCGGATTTGATGGGCTACCGGTATTCCATCCTGACGGTGACAAACTGGCCTGGACGACGAACAGAAATACGGCCAAGCAATCGCAAATCTACATCGCCGACTGGGACCATGCGAAAGCGTTGAAGCTGCTGGGCCTCTCCGAATCGGAAGCGGCTCCAAAACTCGCCACTGTGATTGCGGCAGAGTCGGCCGAAATGACTCAGGCTGATTGCAGCCCCGAGGATATCCTTCGGCATGTCGACTACCTGTGTCGGCCCGAATTGCAGGGACGTCGAACAGGAACGCGGGGCGAGATCTTGGCGACGGCCTATGTCGCGGCCTACCTGGAGCAGTTGGGACTGGAGCCGGCGGGAGCTGACGGGTCTTGGTTTCAACCGTTTGAGTTCACGTCGGGAGTCAATCTGGGAGCCAATAACTCGCTTACCTCCGGTAGTCGTACCTACGAAGTGGGAACGGATTGGAAACCGTTAGCCTTTTCGACGACCGGCGAGATCAGTGCGGCGCCCGTCGTGTTCGCCGGCTACGGCATCACGGCTCCGCAGGATGAAGGACAAGAGGAATACGACTCATTTGTACACCTGGACGTGAAAGACAAATGGGTCCTCGTGTTTCGCTACATGCCCGAAGAGATCTCTCCCGAACGCCGGCAGCACTTGGGCCGCCACGCGAGCATTCGCTTCAAGACGATGATCGCGCGGGAAAAAGGGGCTCATGGGTTGATCGTGGTCAGTGGACCCAACTCAGGCGTCAAAGATCAGTTGGTGCGGCTGCAATTTGACGGATCGATGTCCGGTAGCGGCCTGCCGGTGATCAGTATCTCGAATCAGCTGGCGGGTGAATGGCTGAAGGAATCAAGCAAGTCGCTGCAGAAACTCCAGGACGGCTTGGACAACGGCGAGCTTGCAATGGGCTTCGAGTTGAAAGACATAGAATTAGCCGCAAACATCGACATCGAACAAGTTGAGCGTAGCGGACGCAATGTGCTGGGACGCCTTCGGGCGGCCGACAAGCCGACCGATCAAATTGTGATCATCGGAGCACACGTCGATCATCTTGGTGTCGGCCCCAGCAGTTCGTCTCTGGCTCGTGACGATGAACGAGAAGGCGTCCATTGGGGAGCCGACGACAACGCTTCTGGCGTGGCCGCAATGTTGGAGGTCGCCGAGTGGCTGGCGTCGATGAAATCAGCAGGAAAGCTTTCACTCAAGCGAGACGTGGTCTTTGCCGCCTGGTCTGGCGAAGAAGAAGGGCTGCTCGGAGCGAATCATTTTGTCAAGAACTTCCAGCCCCGACCCCATGCGTCACACGCCGCAGCCCACAGTTCAACACCACACGGATCCGCCCAGGCAGCACACGGCTCGACGGCACATGAATCCGCGACACACGGATCCGGCGGGCATGGCTCGTCGCAACACAATCCGGAGGCACATGCGGGAAGCCATTCGTCGCTTTATCCATCCATCGCGGCATGCCTCAACATGGACATGGTCGGACGAATGACCGACAAGGTCGTCCTCCAAGGTGTCGGTTCGTCGAGCATCTGGCCGGGTGAAATCGAGCGACGGAACGTGGTGTTGGGTCTGCCAATTGCCATCCAGAACGATAGTTTCATCCCCACCGACGCCAGTGCGTTCTTCATTCAAGGCGTTCCGATTCTTTCCGCCTTTACCGGTTCCCACGAGGACTATCACACGCCTCGAGACACTCCCGACAAGCTTAACTACGACGGTGCTGCATCGATCGCAAAGTTCATGGCACTGGTGACGCGATCTGTCGCCATGCGAGATGAAGCACCCGACTACGTCGCCCAGACACGACCGAAGCAAACACGGGCCCGATTACGAGCCTACCTAGGCACGATTCCAGATTACGGGTCGTCCGATGTGAAGGGCTTGAAGATTTCTGGCGTCGCCAAACAAGGACCGGCCGCGTCAGCCGGTGTTCGTGGCGGAGACGTGATCGTCGAACTCGCGGGGAGAAAGATCGAGAACATCTACGACTACACCTACGCGATTGAAGCGCTCAAAATTGGCCAACCGACGAAGATCACGGTCAATCGCAACGGAAAGAAAATCACGTTGGAGATTACACCCGGCTCGCGCGAATAAGGGCCGTCGATATACGTATCCCGTGACTAACGGCGAACAGGTGTCTCGCCTTGCGCGTGCCGGATCTCGTCGTTTTGGCTACGACGGGCAATTTCTTGGTCGACCGCATTCCGCTTTCGCTGTGCTTCGAGAGGATCTTCAAAGTTCAAGATCAAAGGATCTCGATCCTCAAACACGCGTGTCGCCATGCCGGCAATCGCCCAACCCTCTACCTCCTTGCGCAGAATCCAGACAATTTCGTAGGTCTGTTGGACCCCCGCCTCGTCCGTATCCGACCAAATGCTGAGCACGTGTGCACCGGACTTCTTCTCACCTAAGATTTCCACTTCGGTTACTTTGAATTCGGCCGTCGGACTCCCGGGAGGCTTAATGGCTGCCTCGGTCCGATTCATTTCGGCTTGAGCTTTCGAGGTGAGTAAGGCGGTCGCACCAGCATCGTCACCGATCTTGAGAGCCGTTAGGAAATGCGAGACGGCATCTTTCGGCGAAGCGTGCCGCGTGGACTGGCTGACTGCGTCCGACGAAGCATTTGCGGAGGCCGTCGTCGAATTGCCATCACCACCATCCTTGTTGCTGCAACCAAAACAGATAAGCACACCGAGTACGAAACTGAGTCGGATGATGCGGTCAGCGAACATCGAAGATCTCCTCGAACCATGTGGCTGTTTGTCGTCCACCCGAAATCGCGCAATGGGTCGTCGGGCAAATGCGGCGAAAGTGTGTCAGGATGCCAGAGCAGCGTCAAGGCAGATCGAGATACGCGTTGCTAGCGCCAGCAGGAGAATCACAAAGACATGGCAGCCGAATATGCACGCCGGACGTGGTTGTGATTGGCCCCGTCGAAGGATTGACGATGTCGAATGCGATTGTTGAGTGGTGAAGTGAAACTTCCCTAAGGGAGCACTACTTCTGCACGTGTGCCGCGATGGGCCGGACGACGGGGAGGGGCCTCAGTCGACCAACGCTACAGTCGATTGTCGGCCATTTCGCGTTCGTACAACGCCAACTCGGACTCGAAGCGATCCTTGCGAATCTTCCATTCAGGATCATCGTCCGTATGAGCATTGCAGTGAGCAACAAGCAGTCGATAGAGAAACTTGTGCAGGTGTCGTGGCACGCGTAGCGACCGGAAGCCATCAAGCAAACGCTCGTGCGTTACCGATTCGTCGAAGAACTCGCCAATATTCGGCTTCTTGCCGTTGGCGGCACATGCTCGCAGGCGAGCATTCGCGACGTCAAACAGTGCCTCGCCGGTCCACGCCAAGGATGGCACCATGTTTTGTTTGTCGAGTCGGGCTCGCTGTACAAATTCTCGCCCTTCACGCTCAACGTAGTACTTCAGCTCGGCGGGCAGCATCATCTTGACGCCAACCCCGGGGTGCTTGAGGAATTTGTTGTCGAGCATCGGCCAGATAAGAGCCTTCATCAAATCAGCCGAACCATTGATCAGGTAGGGCTCGTCGACGCGGTCTACCAGCACAAACACACCGCCGTAGCCCAGCGATTGGAGGATACCCTGCAGCTTGGTCAGCAATTCATAGCGGTCGTCGGTCCGTTCACGATTGGGCAGCGGTTGCCCCGTAATCTCCGCTGAGGTGAAGTACATCAACACCTTCCGCAGAGCATTAATCGGGCGTGAGATGACACGGAGGCCTCGCACGATACCCAGTGCAGTCCACAGTCGATTCGCTGCCTTCCAAAGCCACGGCGCCCAGCCCGCTGCAATGATGGCCAGGTAGACCCACGGCGGAGTCCCCTCCCACATCTGTTTGACATTCTCGTTCTCATCGGTCGCGCCGAAGAACAATGCGATCGCTGCTGCAATCGTCAGCGCAGATACAACGACGCCGGCCCAGAAAGGAACGCGGGCTTTGACCGACCAGAAATGGAGGCGACGACGAAGCTTGTGCCAGCGAGCTACAAACGGCTGATCCATTGACTGGTCATAGCATGCCGCCAGCAGCAGGAGATCGCGTCGCTGGTGTCGGTCAAGCTGATTCACATCTAACGTCGAAGTCTCATCCGAGCGAGAGCGCAGGACGCGGTTAATCAGGTCGGTCACGCCCAACGCAAGGATCGCATCCATATGATCCCAGAGGCGGTATGACGTGAGCGCTCGGTCCATCCGTCGACGCCGGGCCGGTAAGCGGCTGGCAAATCGATCCAAGAACGGATTGAAGTCATCATATTGAATTGTGAACAGGCGCTTGTTGGGATGGGACTGATTGAAATCATCCAGATGGCGTGCGATCTGCAAACGCATCGCGGTCTTGCCCGCGCCCTTCTCACCGAACACCACGGACGTGGCTGGCTCGCTCGGTTCGCCGAAGATCTTATCCCACGAAGGGTGGTACGTATCGTTGATGCAGTGATCCTTGAACACAGGATCTGATTGAGCATCCTCCTCCGAGAATGGGTTGCGCGCGATACCGTGGTGTTCGAGGAATTGTTGTATCTTCATCCGTTCGTGATCCTGTCTGCCGCCAGGTGGGGCGAGGCGTCATCCAGCAAGAGCTTGTGGGTGGGCTTAGGTTGGGCGGCATGTTGCGGCTCGCCCTCCCAAGGCATGATCGGTCGAGCCCGATCCGCTTCCGTATTATAGCCCACGCCACTGGTTGACCCGCCTCATACCGTCACGGGCGGCGTAAGTGAGCAAATGAAGATTGCCCTATTGGGCGTCAATACTGTCAATCACCTTCCGGAAGGCTTCTTCGTGCGTGTCCATCGTCTTTTTGGGACCGTAGAACTTAATAAAGTAAAGACCTGCCTTTCCTTCGACGATCACGCCAAACATCCGATAGTTGTCCCGTCGAACGCCAGGCCCGAAGGGACGGGGGCGATCGTTAAAGGTGCCTTGAAGATCGACGACGTGAACGGGCATGCCGTCGACAACTTTCTTCTCGATCTTCGGTTGCACGTCGTTGGAGGCGAATTGGCCACGCCAACGGTCGACATTGGCTTTGACCGATCCACCAGCGGACATCATGGTCAAACGGCCCGCCGTTTCTTCACCCTCTGCCGGCGGCGCGCTAAATTCGTGCTCAAGGATACGACTAGCCGCTTGTTTCTTCGGCCAAGCTGCCGGCAACTCAAGTGTCAGTGTGCCGCGAGCCGCTTCAATTGTTTTGACGTCCGCAGCGCCGTCGTCTGCCATCAACAAGGTGGACATGATCAAAGCGAGCGATAACGACAAGGTCACAGTCCGCACCATCTGAGTAGTTCCTTTTCGATTGGAGGACCCTCAAGTCACGCAAAGTGAACGACTGACTTGCATCGGGTTCGGGTGAAGGCCCATTGTCAGTTCATGAATCGTACAACATACACCAAAGCGCCAAAGAGAATCAGGCAAGCAATCAACAGCATAAAGACGACCGTCAGTGTCGACTTGTTCGATTTTCGTCGACGGTAGAGCTCCATTGAACTCCCTTCGGCCGCGTTTGTCACGATTTGCGGTATGTCCGAAACTGACGGATTCGAATTGGCGGTTGAGACGCCGGGAAAGAGTGCGCCCGCTTGTTTCCATTCGGGCCAGCCCTCGCGCCAGACCAATGAGTCCGCGGTGACGCGACCTTCAGTGATCCACGTTCGCATCACATCAGCCGCAGCGGGACCGAATTGCCCGCCGGAGGGCGGTCGCACGTACCAAACAGCATGTGGAGCTTCCTCGATTGGGTCAGCATTCTCTGCCGGTGCCTCGACGGTAGAAGAAGCCGACGTCTGAATCGCCGCCGCCGCGACGTCGACCGGTTGCTCTGGGTCCAGAATCGAGTTCGATGGCTGCGACACATCAACGGCCGCTCGATTCGAGACGTCCACTGCGGGAAGATCGGCAAGGTTGACGTCGGCGACCGGCTCGCGGCCTGGCAACTCGGGCTTGCCGGCCACGTCGACCGCCGTTGGGCTGGGCGTGGCGGGGCCCGCTGGCGTTTGGTTGACCGCGACCTCAGAGCTCTTCGGTGTGGGGCTGGTCGAGTCGGCGCTCTGTTTGGAAGGCTTAACTAGTTGCGGATCCGACTCCAGCGGGATCTGAAACTTCTCACCGCAATGCGGACAGATCCCACGTTTTCCGGCTAGAAACGCCTTCACATGCAATTTATGGCCGTTCGGACAACGAAACCGAATCCCCATCGCTGATCTCTGTCCGCATCGAATGTGAGCAAAATAGGGGTACAACCTTTGCCGGATTAACTTATAGTATAGGAATAGAGAATTACGGTGGAAACCAGCTACGCACATTGTCCACACCTTCTGAGTCGATATCGGGCTGCTAATTAAGACGTTCTTGCTCATTTTGACGGCCAAGCTGCGACTCGCATCTCGCTAAACACCCCTCTGACGTGAGGGGTATGCACCCTTTGGTACTGAGTAACCAACGCACACGGCGACAGTTCGCGTTCGTTTTTGCTTGCCCACTCAGTAGAACAAAGACATTCTTGAGTGAGTTTGCATTCGGCTTTCATCAGGCGAGAAACGTCCGGTATCACCGGTGGACACACCAAGGAAAACCAACATGGACCGCAGAGAACAACGCAATCGAGAGGACTTCGAGGGCCCGATCGAGATTGCGCTCGTTGGTGATCTGACCGACAACGAAGCGGAGTTGACCGATCGACTCCTAAGCGTCCCACCCAACGGGGAATGCACACTGTTTATCGATTCCCCCGGCGGCAGTCCGTATTGCGCGATTGCATTGACGACCTTAATTCGGCTCCGCGGTATTCGAGCCACGGGCGTTGTCACCGGTGAGTGTTCGTCGGCAACGCTTTGGCCGCTTGCCGCATGTCAGCGGCGTGTCGTCACACCGTTTAGCGTGCTGCTGTTCCATCCGATGAAATGGCAGAGCGAGGAACACGTAGGACTGCAGGAGGCAGCCGAGTGGGCGCGACACTTTGGTTCTCTCGAGCAAGACATGGATCGCTTGTTGTCCGACCTGTTCGGAATCTCGATGGAGAAGCTCGACGCATGGATCAATCCTGGACGGTACGTGTCAGGTCGTGAGTTCGCTGAGTCTGGACTCGCCGAGATGATCACGCTGGATGAGCTAACATCGTGTGCGCGGCTGGAAGACGAAGTCGAGTCACCGTCTAGCAATGGCAATGGCGCGATGAAAGTCCCGGAAACACAGGTTCATAGCTCGACAGCTGAGCTATCTCACTGATCTGTGCCATCCGATCTCAGCCGATTCAAGCCCGATAGAGCTGGTGACACTCGTTGCAGCTCTTGTAAATTTCTCCGGCTGATTCACGGGCGGCGTCGTAATCATTCCGCTTAACCGCGCCGATCACCTCTTGTGCGGCCCGCTTGAGCATCTCGCAGTACGATTTGTATTCATCGTCGTCAGCATCTTGCATGCCTTCGGTGGCGAGGACCTGCGCGAGCATTGCCACCAGCTCCGCTTCATGGACGATACGTTCGCGCTGCGAGCTGTACTCAGCCTTTGAGGCCAACCAAGTGGACAAGCGTTCCTCGTGTGACTGTTCCAGTCGCTCCATGAGCGGCGCGCGATCAAACAACTCGGCCCACTCGACGTCCTCTTGGCTGGGTTTTCCAACCAGCGACGAGCCGCGAATCAGATCGTCCAGATCCAGTATCCGCTGTTTCGCCTCACGAAACACAGGTGTGGTTCCGACTTTGGCATTAGCGGCGACACGAGCCATTGTGTCCCTGGCGATAGCGGCTGATTTCTGCCAGCGCACCTCCGCGTCGTATTCAGCGATGATGGCGAACAACACAGCCGCGATTGAAAACTCACGACGAGCCTCCAAGTAACCTCGCCCTTTAAAGTGGCCGGCCGTCTTGACGGTATCCTCCACGCGTCGCTTGATCGCCTTGATTTCGTCTTCAATGGTCGACGCAGAAATCAGCTGGCTCCAGGCAAAGCCATTCGTCGCCGGTGCAGGATCAGGAGATCCCGCCGTAGGGCTTGACGGTTTTGACGCCCCACGAACGTCCGGACGTGGACCAATCAATCCGTCACGAAACGCATCCTCGAAGAAGATCCCGGACGGCAAATCCTGCCAATCGGGGTGCCGCGCTCGTTTATTGCTCTGTGCCCGCTGGCCTAACGACTCCTCCACCGGAAGAAAGACGACGGCCAAGAACACGCCGAAACGGATCAAGGTGATGGAGCAGTGACGAATCATGATCAATTTCCGAGAGGTACTTTCGATTATATCCAGCCATTCCAAACCGGCCGGATATAATCGTTAGTAGATCTTTCTGACGGCGACGATTCATGAGTTCATTCCAAGACAAGTCGACGAGGCGACAGTTTCTTTACGGCAAGTCAGCCGTCGACGCGATCCAAAATCTTGGCCAGTCCCTCCCTCCACCCGAGACCGCCTCGAGCAGCGAGTCCGTGGCGGATGATCAGCGCAGCTGCTTGGTTCAGATCGGGCGTCGAGCCATGGCTTGTGAATTCGAGGTTTTCCTGAATGCGGGTAACCACGAAGAGGCAACCGACCATGCAATTGAAGCATTGGACCTGGTCGACAACCTGGAAGCCCAACTCAGCGTTTATCGCCACCGAAGTGAGATCAGCTTGCTGAACTCGGTGGCCGCTCAGCGGCCCGTCAAAGTTGAACCACAGCTGTTCGAACTCTTGGAGGAGGCCGTAACGCTGTGCACAGAGACTGGCGGCGCCTTCGACATCACCTCGGGCCCCCTTGTGAAGGTCTGGGGGTTCCTGCGACGGGACGGTCGCATGCCGTCGGCCGAAGAAATCGAAGAAGCATTGCGCCATGTTGGCAGTCAGCACTTGCGTCTCGACCCAAGCCAACAGACGGTTTCGTTTGATCAAACCGGCGTCGAAATCAACCTTGGAGGCATCGGCAAAGGTTACGCGCTGGATCGCTGCGCTTCCCAGCTTGCGTCGGCATCCGTGAACGACTTTATGATCCACGGCGGGAACAGTAGCATCCTCGCCCGAGGCGAACGATCAGGTATCCCCCAAGCCGGCTGGATCGTCGGCATTCGCCATCCGTTGCGCCCCGAGCGGCGACTAGCCGAGATTGTTCTGCGCAACAAATCGATCGGCACCTCTGGGACTGGAACACAGTACTTCTATCATCAGGGCAAGCGATACGGTCACATTATTGATCCCCGAAACGGGCAGCCGTCCGATCGTGTCCTGTCGATCACGGTGGTTGCTTCGCGCGCAACGACAGCCGACGCACTCTCAACCGCATTTCACGTGATCGGCGTGGAAAAGGTTGCAGAATTCTGCGAAATGCACGACGGGATCGGCGTCCTCATGACGGTTCCCGGAAAGCACGCAGGCACCGTCGAGCTCATTGCGATCGGTTTGGGCGAAGACGAGTGGCAACGAGTCGAGGCTTGAGTCTCGGGCCGTGAGATTCAAGCCACAAGTCTCCACTCAGTCCCACCACCAGGCATCGTCGTCAACTTCGTCCGACGGCCGCAGCCATTTGCCGTATGCGATCTTCGCCGGCGCGGAATCTCGTGCTCTTGTCAGCACTTCTTGGCGTTGAAAGCTCACGCCGCCGCTCACGGCCGCCACCACATGCTTGTCGTGAATCACGCGATGATTGATCACCGACGGTACTTCACGAGGTACTCTAGCGCGTGGGACGGCGTAGGCTTCGTCGGACAACAATAAGGCCATTCTCCAGCCAAGATCCGCCTGCACATTTTCGTTGCGCATTAGGGCGGCGACGGCAGCAAGGCGAAAGACATTGTCCAGCTCAGCATAGATTGGGTACACACTGGCCAGGTCCTGAAACCTTTCGGTAAAGCTGCTGGCAAACGCTCGATTCAAGGCGTCTGATTCACCCGTGTGCACACGCTTGCCGAGACTTGTCAGAAGTTCGTTCTCGCTGAGCACCTGGACCATCTGTCGCGCTAGCCTGAAAGCGCTGCCGCTGGCATCCTGGCGGATGACGCGATTTCGCAGAGTAAACCACCACCTCAGCATGCCAAGATCCGGCGGAGCATCGTTTGGTCCCATTTCAATACGGTCCAAATAACTCACGACCTCGTCACTGCCCGGCTCCAAGCCAATCCCAATCAACTTCATATGGTGGTCCGCTTCCACGATGACGCGTGCCACACGGGTATTCGGATCGATACCCGTTACTTCGATCTGTTGATTCCCCAAAGCAAGCTGAAGTCCGTCAAGCCACGCATCCCGACCGCCCGGCTTCAGCGGTTCATGAGACGTCCGACCGATGTACTCGTGCGTTCGGGCAAGATGTTTCTGCGTTGGCGTGATCGCACACACAAAGTCACCCGAGCCCAAGAAGGCGTTCCGCAGCGCGACGACCAAGTCATCGAGCCTCAACAACGGTCGGCCCGACACCTGATCAACGACTCGCCCCTGCTGATTGACGGTCCACGGACCAGCGGGTCCGGCAAGGATCACGTCACTGTGCTCACGATCGACAAACAGATAGTCGACACGATGCAGGCCAGCCAACAATCGCATCGCGAGCGACGGCGGTTGCCCCTGCTCTAGTTGATCGCGAAGCGCACGCTCCAAGCGAGTCAGGGAGACCTTCCGCAATTCACTTGGCTTGCCAATCTCCTGAACGGACACGCGGCCTGCGGCTAAGGAAGCACTCTTCCAAACCTTGGTCAGCTCTCCCTCGACATCTTTGTCGATCTGACGCAAGACACCGGATGGGTCGACAAACACGCCGCCTGGGAAACCGATGATCGATCCTTCTCCACCCACGTCGTCCCAGGTGTTCGGCGCGATGGTCGAACGGATTAGTTCGATGAGGGTATCGAAGTCAGCCTGTGTTCCGCCACCTCGTCGGGCGGCGTTCGCGTCACGCTGCTGGACATCTTGCGCGGGGACGACTTGAGCAATCGCTACCGTGGCATGCAGGGCCGTCGCCGTAAAAATGATCAACGCGGTCAGAAACCGCTCCCACGAAAACTGGCGATGTGTAATACGACTCAGATCAAACTGAATTGACATGGCTCTTCTCCCTTCGTTCCGAGGGTTGCCTCACTTGAGGCTTGTCCGCTAACCTGCTCCGACTATCAGCTTCACACAGCCAGAGGTGTGATGTCAAGAAAACGGTTATGGTGGGCGGGAGACGAGTCCATAAAAAAACCCTTGGCGATCGCCAAGGGTTTTCTATTCACTACAGCAATTGAGCCGTTTGGTGTGACGACCCAAATTGTGCTTAGTGGCATCCGCAGGAGGGCTCGCAACCACAAGCTGGCTCACAGCAGGAGTTGCAGCAACGCGACGAACGCCAATGGCGTAGACGCGAGAACAGTCCACCGCACTTTCGCGGTGCACAGCACGGATCGCAGCACGAAGGCTCGCAACCGCAAGCGGGCTCGCAAGCGGGCTCGCAACCACAAGCTGGCTCACAACCACAGGCCGGCTCGCAGCACGAAGGTGCACAACAACGACGCAAGCGATGTCGCAAACCACCGAACAAACCGCAACCGCGGCGTCCACAACAAGGATCGCAACAAGGATCGCAACAAGTGGGCTCGCAACCACATGCCGGTTCGCATGCGGGCTCGCATCCACACGCCGGTTCACAGCCGCACCCGGCATGGCGTGAGAATAGGCCAGCCTCGACGGTGCTGCTGCTGAGCATCAACAGTGCAACTGCCAATAGGGCCGGCGCGACATGACTGATTTTCATGGGAGGGCTCCTTTTGTCATCCCCATACTACCGAAACACACCAATTGACTTCCTGTGTCGCCACGGCCTGGGTCCCGCCTGATCTAATTTCGGCGGCAACGCGCGCTAGCGCCAATGGTGACTCAGCTGAGCAACATTACTCAGGTCATGCGTTCCTATCGGTCTGCCTGTCTCGCAAGTGTTAGCCAGTCAGCCCACGCTTTGCATTTTCCCGATATGCCCATCCGGGCGTATCGCCCTTCGGGGACGATGCGCGCTTGCCGTTGATTTGGGCGATCACAGCTGCAAGAGAGATGCGGGTCGCGCGGGCGATGACTGTTCAATTTGCCCACTCGTGCCAAAACTCGATTGGATGGCGCGGAGAACAGCTGACGACATTCGTTTGCATCGCGCGCGAAAGATTACGGGCAAGTACGGTTCTATCGAATTGGCACGTCAGGTTGGATTTCGCGCCATGCCGGTCAGTGGCTTGTGCGATGGCAAGCGATCCGATCGCAGTCCGTGTTCCAATTCATCCAACAGCGTGCTGGGCTGGGACTGCTCATCGCGATCGCCCGCGTCAACAATTCTTAACACAGGTCGAGCGTTCTTTTCGGAGACCGAAGACGAATTTGACGGCTTCCATCAACCATCACCGAATGACAAGGCTGCAGCTCACCATCGCTGCCAGAATAATGACTCGCTGAAGGGCTGAATCGAAGGGACACTTTGTCTCGAGCCGGTTTCACGTCGCGAAGCTCCGGGCTGATGGGTTCTGATGTCGAGTCACAGCATCAGTGTCGGACCCGCCCAATAGTTCCACGTGGGTCGCGAAGAGTATTGTGGCATGACCGTCGACCTCACGATGGGAGCTCAATTGTCAAAGATTTCCCAGCAGATCCTTGTTGGGACGACAGCTAGCAGGCAAGCGTGGACCCCCAAGTGCGGTCGTCTTGCGATGTCGCGACCGCCCAGCTCGCCTTCTCTGCAAAGACATCGGCGGTTGGTCTCCCTCGACGAACCCCTCCTGTCTCTGCTAAACTCCCGGATTACGCTGGCAGGAGTCCGGGTCGTCAGTGACCGTGACAACTGTCCGGCGGAGACGACACACAGGCAGTTGCGGGAAGGACGCACGCAACACTGGTTCAATGGTGCTAATCGGCTGGATGCCCGGTGGGCGACTAGTACCTTCATCGGCGAGTGCCGTGCTGCGGCATTCGATGTCAGGAGTAGCAACGTGCGACGACCGTTCATAGCTGGAAACTGGAAAATGAATATGACGCTGGAATCGTCCGTCCAGCTAGCGAAAGAGATCGTGGCAGGTAGTGATGCGGACGTGCCGGTGGATGTGGCCATCTGTCCACCTAGTGTGTACTTGTCCGCGACGTCGGCAGCCCTGCAAGGATCCTCGGTTGGGCTTGGAGCACAGAATATTTACCACGAGTCCGCCGGCGCCTTCACAGGTGAGATCAGCGCCGAGATGGTATTGGACATTGGTTGCCGTTACGTCATTCTGGGGCACAGCGAACGTCGGAATATTCTCGGTGAGTCGAACGAAGACGTGAACCGAAAAGTCAAAGCGGCTTTGGCCGCTGGACTGATCCCGATCGTGTGCGTGGGCGAGCTGTTGGACGAACGCGAAGCCGGACAAACGCTGACTGTGATCCAGCAGCAGTTCGACGGATCACTTGCGGATCTGACCAGCGAGCAGATGCAGCGTTGTGTTATCGCCTACGAGCCGGTGTGGGCGATCGGCACAGGCAAAGTCGCGACTCCGGATCAAGCTGAGGAAGTGCACGCCGAAATACGTCGATTGCTGACCGACCGATTTGGGCCAGAAACGGCTCAGGCAATTCGCATTCAATACGGTGGAAGCGTCAAGCCGGACAACGCCGCCGAGCTGATGGGCCAAGCGAATATCGATGGTGCATTAGTAGGTGGAGCTTCACTCAAAGCTGACAGTTTCCTGGCCATCGTCAGTGCATCGCGGGAAACGCTGAAAGCTTAGGGCAACACAACTGTTGGGAGAGATTCGCAGATGATGATCGAAACGCTATTGGCGGCGAGTATCTGGCACTACGTCTACGCCATTCTGTTGTCGGTGACGGCGCTCTTTCTGATCCTGCTCGTGCTGGTTCAGCGGGGTCGCGGAGGTGGATTGGCGGGCGCGTTTGGTGGCATGGGTGGCCAAAGTGCGTTTGGCACCAAAGCCGGCGATACCTTCACGAAGGTCACGATTGGAGTTTCCATTTTCTGGATCCTCCTGTGCCTGGCGTCGGTCAAGTTTCTAGGCAGTAACACCGGCTCCTTCGGTGCGGCGACGGCGCCCGCACAAACTCAGATGGGCCCCTTGGGTCCCGCTCAAGAAGAAACAACGTCACCGCTAGGAACCAGCCCCGACAACACGGATCCCGGTGCGACGCCCCCCAGCAACCCAGCCCCTGGCACCAGTCAATCGCCGCCAGCCGATCCGAGTCCACCCGCACAAGAATAGGCCGAATTCGTCTCACGCCTGAAGTT
>CAJHYQ010001286.1_pt1 | contig 14512 bp, 6 predicted proteins | sample 9198721 | NCBI WGS metagenome assembly CAJHYQ01 (sample SAMEA7708357, study PRJEB35096) | sediment metagenome | biome: marine neritic benthic zone biome [ENVO:01000025]; feature: sediment [ENVO:00002007]; material: shallow marine sediment [ENVO:03000034] sea grass bed [ENVO_01000059] ... | reverse complement strand
GTGGGGCCATTGATCGTCGGCACCAATCATGGGTCGGCAAGGACTGAGAAGGGAAACGAAATGAATCGTCAACGGGTACGAGGTTGGGCGCCTAGACGGCCGCTAGGTTTCACGTTGGTGGAGCTGTTGGTGGTCATTGTCATTATCGGAATCCTGGTAGGACTGCTGATTCCGGTGCTGGGCATGGCCCGCGCATCGGTGCAAGAAGCAGCGATCAAGGCGGAAGTTGCGTCCTTGAGTCAAGCCATCGAGGCCTTCAAGACGCAGTATCAAACGGATTACCCACCCGACTTCGCCGGCCCCATCGCGCTCAGCGGTGGACAGCGACCCTATGCGTTCGACGTGGCCACGATCAATGAATTCATGTCGCGTATCTCACGCTATCGAGACCCCACGACGGACATACCGCGGAACGCCATGGGCATGCCGGACGCAAGTGTTCAGTATGCCAATCTGGATCCATCCGAAGCCCTCTACTTTTGGTTGCGCGGGTTTAGTGACGACAAGGCGAATCCCTTGTGGGGCCCCGTCGGAACACCCCAGGAAGCCGTGCAGCGGACGCCTATTTTCGACTTCGACAAGACCCGCCTGTTCGACCGAGATGGGGATGGATTCTTGGAATACTATCCCCGCTATGCGCAGGATCTGCCCTACATTTATCTCGTGCATTACCACTACGTGGGCACGTTTCAGCACGAACCGCTCATGGCTCGAGCTTTGGGCTCCGGCTCGGCTGGCTCCGCCGCCATCCCCTGCCCGCGACCCTATCTGCAGGTACGCGCTGAGCCAAGCGCGCTGTCGGCCGATTACTTCATGCAAAAGAACAATTTCGCCGCGTCCGACAAATTCCAGATCCTCGCGGCCGGATTGGACAACAATTTCGGGTTACAGGTTAGTCTGAACAACTTCCGAGCTTTCACGTTTCCGAAGGGGCCGTATCCAGACAAGCCACATCTGGATAACGTTGCGAACTTTGCCGAAGGCACGCTCGAGGATCAACTGCCATGATGCCCCGTATGAACCCGGCCAAACAACCTGCTGCGCCCGTCGCAATCGGTTGCCGCCCGGCACAACTCGGTAGGCAGCACCAATCCATACGTCGCGGTTTTACCCTGGTCGAGTTGCTGGTCACGATTTCGATTATCTCGATCCTGGTGTCGATCGTCTTGTTCGCAATGTCTGCAGCTCAGGAAGTCGCCAGGGAGGATCGGACCCGCGCACAGATTGCACGGATCGATGCGTTGCTTGCCGACAAATGGGATACCTATGCGACGCGACGCTTGGATATGATCGTGCGAGACGACAGTGGGCGGGTCATCCAGCAATTTGAACCGAACTATCGGATCTGGTTCTCCAAGGCCCGTGTGGATGGCGTTCGCGAATTGATGCGGATGGAGTTGCCGGATCGTAAATCGGATCTAGGAATTGCCGATTCCGCAAGCAGCTCCGATGAGAATTCGGGCCTGCCGACCGTGCTGCGTAACCCGCCCTACCTGTTTCGCGCGTATCGCCGAAAAGCACTCAAGTTGCTCAACCAACAACATGGTCCCGGAGAACTCGTTTCGCTGGGGGCAAGATGGACATCGCAGCACCAAGGGGCTGAATGTCTGTACCTGATTTTGTCGCAAATGACCGACGATGACAAAAGCGTATTGCAGTTCTTCGGCGACACGGAGATTTCTGACGTCGACAGCGATGGCATGCCGGAAATCGTCGATGCATGGGGCACACCGATCGGTTTTCTGCGCTGGGCACCTGGCTTCCTCACAGCCGGAGGAATTCAAGACGGTGAGGCACCTGACGCTTTCGATCCGACAGGGTTTTATGCTGCGAAGGAAACCTACGCACTCTATCCTCTCGTCTTTTCCGCGGGACCTGACAAGCTGAAAGAGATCTACGTTTCGCCGTTCATGGTCTACAGCCAAATCATCCCTCGAAACAATCCATTCTCTGGCGTGGGTGGCTATCAAGATGGCAATCCCGCCGCGGGCAGCTGGTTCGATGCGAACAGAGATGGTCGCGACGCAACTCGCGACAACATCCACAACCACCTCCTCGTCGCCGGTACCTGATTCCAATGCCAAATCAACCTGTCCAACTTCGATCGCTTCCTCAGCGAAGGGGTCTGACGCTGACTGAATTGTTGGTTGTCGTCGCCATCATGGTGGTGGTCGCGGCTGTCTTTGTGCCCATGGTACAGCCCATTCTCAGAGGTCAGAATACACGCGAGGCATCCCGTCAACTGAACGTGATGATTGCGGGCGTTCAAGCCAAGGCCGTCGCGCTGGGTCGGCCGGTCGGCATTTGGTTCGAGCGCGCGGCTCACGAAGCCACCGCTCCGCCAGAAAGATGGTTTACCTCTTACCGCGTCTTCGAAGCCGTCGAACCGGTTCCCTACACCGGCGACGTCTATGATGCTCGTGTCGCAGTGAGGCAGTTTCCCGGCGGTACGGGCGAACTTTGGCAAGCTAATTTTCTATCGCCTGCACCGAATGCCATCTTGCAAGTTCAATCAGGCGACACCATTCGCTTCAATGGGCGTGGCCCGCGATACATGATTCGTGAGGTGACGCCACAAGCGATCCTGTTTACCGTACCGCTCAATCTCGCTCCGGGCACTCAGCCCATGCTGTCGCCCGCGAAATACGTAAACGTGGTACCCGGTGTCACGTTTGAAATCTTCCGACAACCGATCAAGTCGACCAGCGCACCCACTGAATTGCCCAACAACGTGGGAATCGATCTCTCGTTGTCCGGATACGCCAATCCCAATTCGCCGATCCCCTCGAGTCGTATGCCAAGCTTTCGCCAGATCCCGGCGGCACTTGAGTTTGAGATGACACGTCGCGGCATTACGGACATCCCGTTGCGGTATCCAGAGTATGACATCGCGATCATGTTCAGCCCCAATGGCGGAGTCGATCGAGTTCATTACATCCCACACGAGCACGAACACGAGGACGGTGTCGCCGAACCTCTGCTGCCTTATCTGGCAGAAGTTCCCTACGGAAAAATCAGTCTGCTCATTGCGCGTGACGACAAGATCGGCAAGGATCTTGAGGGACAGGTCAACGTGACCAGCACTCCCGGACGTGTCGGAATCAGCAGCCTGAACGAACAATCAAACATCTGGATATCGATCGCGGGCCATTCGGGGCGAGTCCAGGCAGGACCAAACGCAGCACTTCCGCCAGCAGTCTTGAACAAGGATATCGAGCTGTTGCTTCGCGACGCGCGTCGTCTTGCTGATACCGGACAAACGATGGGAGGTCGGTAGTTAGAGATGTTCCGTGATAGTTGTATGGACCGACTCGATTTCAAAACGAGGTCGCGCCTGGCGAGCCCGACCTGGCCGTGGCCACCACGTCCGCCACAACCACCGACACCGCAAGGTCCTTCCCGACCGACGGCTGAACGTCAGGCAAGCCGGCGTGGTATCAGCTTGTTGGAAGTTATGATCTCCATCGGCGTCGTGGGGATCGGCTTGATTGGCGTCGCAGCGCTAATCCCGCTGGCTCACCACAAGGCCGAGCAAGGAGTTCGCGAAGATCGCAAAGCGGCGATGGGTAAACGGGCCTTCCGCGAGTTCCGCGTGCGTGGCATGGACCGACCCGGAACAGGACGTGCTGGCGGCAACGCGGGATCGCCCTACTGGCTCTGGCCAGGTTCGCCCAATGGTGATCCGCTCTCCATTTATGATCCGACGGGAAAACTGGTCCGCCAGTCGTATTGCCTGGACCCCATGGCAGCCACCGCCATCAATCGATTTCCGGCAGGTCGAAACGGACCGATTCCACGACTTTCGTTACTGAGCATCCGTCCCGAAGACGTACGGCGAACGCTCCCGGCCAACAATGCGGCCTACCTGCTGAACGATCCACGTGGGCTGATCATGACTCAGGGTCAAGCCGAGGAAGTCTTCCGTCTGCAGGACGAATTGGTGTTCGAACGACCCGACAACAAGAACGATCCACCGTTCCAAGTGTTTCTGGAGAACAACAAACGTTTATCGGCCGGAAGCTTTAGCTGGATGGTAACCGCCGTTCCCGATTTGAATCCATTGTCAGACCGCTGGACCGTCTCGGTTGTTGTCTTCCATCGTCGAAAGCTCACGCTGAGTCCATCTCAAGAGGTGATGGCTCAGGTTTTGATTCCGACCGTCAATGGACTCGACACCCTTCGTAATGCAGACGTTAAGGAAGTGTTCGTTAAGGAAGCAACGACGACTGCTGACAGGGATCAAGCCGGTGTCCGTCACATCAAAAATGGCGACTGGGTCATGCTCATGCAGCAACGGTTCTTTGATATCGACGGACGCTTTCCCAGCTACGACATGAAATGGTATCGCGTCATCGCGGCAAATGACTTGACAACAGAGATGGACACAAGCAGAGAGTTGTTACTTTCCGGTCCCGATTGGCAAGCCTCACCTCTGCGTGGACCGCTCCTTATGGTCTATCTGCGTGACGTCGTCGCGGTCTACGTGAAAACGATCCGCATGCACGACAGCGGCATGCACTCGTGGTAGTGACTGATAGTTGACTGACTGACCTGCAGCGAAGGTGATCTCTCGCCGGCTGCAGACTTGTTAATCGTCAGGGGCATCTTAAGAAAAACGGAACACTCATGACACGCCGATCTAAACGTCGCGGCATCCTATTGCTGATCGTCTTGAGCCTGTTGGTGTTGTTCGTGCTGATAGGCGTCACGTTTCTGGTCGTCGCAAATCAATACACACGAGCGGCCAAAGCATCATCCAGGCACGACATCACGGGCGATGACCCGGGCGAGGAACTCGACGGCGCCTTGTACTTGCTGCTGCGAGGCACGACCGACACGTCGAACCTGGCATTTCGGCACAATTTGCTCGGCGATCTCTACGGTCGCGACGGGTTCACGGGCACGGTCGTGGCCCGTCAGGATGAGGCCGGCGGTGAGTTTATTCGTCTGGTGATTCAATTGAATCGGCCGCTGGCCCCAAACTATCCGATCCCACCCGTGGACAAGTACTACACCGGTGTTCCGAACCGAGACTACTTTTCCGGTGGTGTGCTGACACTGATTGATGGTAGCAGTCGCGGCCAAAGCGGACGGATTGTTCGCTACGCTCCGGCAACGTCAACGGATCCCGCCTATGTCGTTGTCCACCCCTTCGAGTCTCAGAAGGTTTTCAAGACTCAGTTTGAAACCTCGGGATTCGCACCGAAAGAGGCGGACCGATTTGTGATCAACGGCAGACCGTTTAATGGAACCGGAGATGGCTTTAATGTCTTCACCGGCGACCTGGATCAGGAGGAGCCCGTATCAGAACGGCCCGTCGCGCTGTTGCCGAACTACCGGCAAAGCGAGGCCGATCAGCGATCGATCCTACTCGGTATTCCGCGACGCATGATTACGATGGGCGATAGTGACGAGTCCTGGGACGCGGTCGACTATCAAAACTATTTTCTCGCGCGCGTCCCGACGAGCTTCCTGCCGGGGGGCAAATCTCCCATCAACGACCCTCTCATTCCATCCTTTCACCGTCCGTTCTTGATCGATTACTGGATGCAAGATCCCGACACGGAGGTCCCGTGGGACGGACCGAATCCCGGCGCGCCCTGGGCCGATCCACCCATTATCAAGGACCGTCGCCGGATGGTGATTTCGCGACCGATGCCGCAAGATCATCCCTTTTTCACGGGTAGCAACCCAGCGTTCAATATCAATCTGGGATTCAATCCGCTTGCCTTCCGCGCCGACATCACCGGTGACGGACAAGTGGACGAGGACGACAACCTCACAAGCCTCTTCACGACCGCCGCCAGCAATCCGTTGCTGAGCCACATCACGATCGGCCCGTGGGATGTGGACAACGACAACGACGGCATCAACGACAGCATTTGGGTCGATTTGGGAATGCCGGCCAAGACGGCGCCCGACGGCCGACTGTACAAGCCCCTGTTTGCCGTCATGTGTATCGATCTGGATGGCAGGTTGAATGTCAACGCGCACGGCGTTCAATCCGCTTTCAAGGTGCCTCTGAATGCCGATAACACAGCGGCCGGTTCGGCAGGATCCGCCATTCCGATCGAGGCAACGCGGGGCCAAGGTTATGGTCCGGCCGACATTCGTCTGGAACCCGCGTTGAACGTTACGATGATCGACACGCTGCTGCGCATGCGATGGTCCAGCCGCTTCGACGTAGGGCTGCCGGGCTATGAGGGCGAGAATCCGCAGCAAGGACTGGATACTCTCAGCTTTCTCAAGCAATGGGATATGCCGCGGAACTTCCAGACACAGTTCCAAGTCACGGCACCTGAGTTGCCAGGCAGCGCGTACCAAACGCCATCCGATCTACGCGGCATTGGTGGCGTCTACCTGGATCTAGCCGGTCAACCGCGTTACGCCGGCATGATGCTCAACAACGAGACGATCGACGACCCGTACGAATCGGATCTCGTCAATCCCAACGCCAGCGACACCCTGTTCACGTTAAACGATCAGGAACAGCTATTGCGATTTGCGGATATGGACACGATGAGTATGGCGTACGTGGACCCGATTATGCCATTCTCCGGCCGATTACGTTCGGTGATGTTCTCTAACCCAAGCGTACTGACGAATCCTCACCAGTTACGTCGATTCACAACTCGCTCATTCGACATACCGGCTCCTAACGTTCTGCCGCCATTGGGACTGCGTCAACACGAAAGTGATGGCCGTAGGATTACCGACGAGGATGGTCGGGCGCTGTTGGGTCTGCACGTCAGCTTGAGTGACCTGATGCGGGCGCGTTTGATCTCCAATGGCTTTGCCAAGGGGCAGCCGTTGCCGGAGCGAATTCGACTGGCTGACGCGCAAATACGACTTATGCTCGCGCCGGATCTTCGACAGGGGCAGCGGCTGGACATTAACCGCTGGATTGGCAGCTCACGTGATGAGTCCGGAACGGGTGTTGTCGACGAGCCCGGTGAAGGTGCTTCCAACCCGGAGCAGCTGTGGGTCGGCACGCCCTTTCAAACCGCGGTTCGATTCGCGGCGAACGATCCGCACTTCAAGTCCGACCTGCCACAATTCTCCCGTCAATTGCTGGCCCGACATCTCTACTGCTTGATGATGTTGTTAATCGATTCTCGCAACGGTGAAACGGGCCTGGAGATCGGGACTGACTTTTTGTTCGACGCCCCGAATTTGTCGCTGCGGGATAAGAAGAGAGCGACGGCGCGACGAATCGCACAATGGGCCGTCAACGTCGTCGACTTTCGCGATCCGGACGTGATCATGACTCCCTTTGAGTTTGACCTGGAGCCGTTCGACGAAAACGGCTGGAGCGTCGATGACGACTATCGTCAGGCCTCTGCGCAGGACGATGCCGAAGACCGAGCGATCGTGTGGGGCTGCGAGCATCCCGAGATGGTGATTACGGAAACGACAGCGTGGCACGATCGACGGGTACGCGATACGAACAAAGAAATCCCCGCTGGTGGTGACGAACCACAAACACGAAAGCTACCCGCGGGCGAAGACCCAGAGATGTTCCAACCGGACGACGATATGGATCAGTATCGGATCCCGCAGGGCACGTTGCTATTAGAGCTGTATTGTGGGCGTAATCGACTCCAGAATAATCCAATCGCACCCAACGAACTCTATTTTCAAAACAAGTCCACGGGCGAGATCGGATTGGACTTGGGTCGTGTTATCGATGGCAGTCCGGTCTGGCGAATCGCGATCGGCCGTCCGGATTTGTCGGATCCAAAATCAAAGGCCGTGATGTTGCCCGCGCAACGCGAGCTGGATCCGAATGTCGCCAACCCAAATGACTTCGATCCCAACGACGACTCGATGCTATTGGGCATGGGATCGGCCGGTACGCTCGTCCCAGATGCTGGCTACGTGTACGACCGATATGTCATTTTCAGCAACACGATTCCGGGCAACGTAGCCGGTGATCCAACCCGGTATTATTACAATCGTGGCGCCCCACCAATCCTTCAACCGGGTCAGTACGCGGTTGTCGGACCCTATCGTCCACTTAACCCAGCCGATCATGCGGCCCGACGTTCGACCATCACGATGGGCAGCAAACGGGATACGCCTCCAGGTGAACCGTCCGAACCCTCAGATCAGCAGATTGTGATGACCAGTGGTGGCATCATTTACCGACAGATGGTCAACGGCACGCCGCTCATCGTGCCCAACACAAAGCCAGCCGTTGGCATCATGGTCTCAGCAAACATTGTCGATACGGATTGGAGTGACAATGTGCTGAAGTTCCAAATCGGCACCGGGCTGAGTGTGTCGGAGCCGCTGCCGCTGAACTACTACGACGAACCGACTTGGTCACCGGACGAGGCGCGTGAGTTCAAGAGCTACTATGGCGACATCGCCCTCAACAATATCTTGCCGGATGTACCTTTTGACGAAGAAGGGGCCTCGCTCTTCCTGACTCCGGATTTGCTGCGCACCGGAACGACGCCGACTTTCCGCGTGGCGGTTCTGCAGCGACTTGCCGATCCGACCAAGCGTTGGGACTCGCAGACCAACCCGTACATTTCGATCGACGCTCAGCCGATCGACCTGACCGTCTTCAACGGTGAAGATCAGACGGATCGCGATCATCCAAGTTGGGATCGAAACGCCACGTATGCGGGTGGCGAACCGTATGATCCGGTCGACGATGAAGAGAACAAGATTGCGCGACATTTTGACACGCGCGAACGAGGCGGCGATCTGGGAGACTTCACGGCCGCTCCCAATCCCAACATCTGGAATCCACTACCCGAAAGTCCGCCACGACAGGAAGGCGTGGACAATCCACCTGAACTTGATGTCGCCGACGCGCACTGGAAATATGCACTGCGACACACACTTGGATATCTGAATCGGTCGTACTCCGGCGCCACCGGGCGACTGACGGCTCCTAGCAACTACGTTGGTGATCCAGCGGATCCGTTCTCGTGGCTGGTTTGGAACGACCGACCTTACGTGAGCCACTTCGAATTGATGCAAGTGCCTAGTAGTGCGCCCTGGCGTTTGCTGTACGAATTCCGTGGCGGTGTCTCAGGTGATCCGTACGAGTCGCTTTATCATGAGGGAGGATTCCCGCATCTACTGAATTTCTTCCACAGCGACGAGTCCAGCGGTACCCATGCGAATTTGAGCCGCATCTTCGAGTACGTGGAAGTTCCATCACGTTATGTTGGCACTGAAAAGCGACTCGGTGGGACACTGTTCGCAAACATCAGGCCTTTCGCTTCTCCGGACCTGTGGGAATTCGAGCTGCCGAACAACAAGATTTCCGTCTTCCGCGACCCGGGCCGCATCAACGTGAACACGATCCCGGATCTGGTCGTGTGGCAAGGTATTGATCCTCGGTTGAACACCAGCAGGTACAATCGAATCCAAGATAGTCTCAAGGGAGAGTCCGATGGGCAGCGCAGACCTGCCTTCTATGCCAATCCCGTGCGCTCAGCGGCAAGTGCCGGCTTGATGCCTACCAACGACCTGACGCAGACGCCCGTGGACGCGACGTTGCTGAGGTCTGATGGAACCGGCGTGCCAAAGCCGCTGTTCGATTTCGACGTCACCCAGATGGAAGGACTGTACGAGAATTCGCAGGACAACTCGTATTTTCGTTATCACAGACTTCAACGCCTCGGTAACCTGTTGACGACACACTCCAACGTGTATGCCATCTGGATTACCGTCGGCTACTTCGAGGTGCATCCTTGGAACGCCAACGAACCGTTAAACAAGAACGCGATCCCGCTGCCGGATATCGTGCATCCAGATGGTTTCCAACTAGGCCTCGAGTTAGGCAGCGATACAGGCGAAATCAAACGCCATCGCGCCTTCTACATCATCGATCGTTCGATCCCCGTGGCCTTCGCACCGGGCGAAAACCACAACATCGACAAGGCCATTCTGTTGCGGCGGATGATCGAATGAATGGGAAACGGAACGACACGGCAGTAGGACGATAGGACAATACGACATAGGACCATAGGACGACAGGACATAGGTCCCATACGACCTATAAGACCTATGCCCCATTCTTATTCCTATGTCCTATCCGTTTTTCCGCGGCCGACCCGAGCGTCCAACCCAGTGCGCTCCACACGAATGTGATCGGCACCATGGTCAGCGCGAGTACGGGCAGGGTCAAACCTGTGAAGCTCAGGCCGCTGTAAATCCAACTGGCCAGCACATCTCCGCCTCGCACGACCGCGGTGTCCATGAATCCCTTGGATTTGTATTTCTGCTCGCGGGGAATCACGGTGAACAACGTTTCTTGAGCGGGCACGGAAATCCCAAAGGCTCCACTACGTTGCGCGACGCGGCCCGCGACGAGCATGGCAAGTGTCGTTGATAAGCCAAGCCCCAAGAAACTTGTCGCGTAAACCATCGGAAGGATGCACAACACGATGGGCAATCCGAACCAACGTATCAGCCGACCCACAATGAGACCCTGCAGGATCACGGTGACAACTTGAACCGCCAGGTTCATGCGTGCGAACAACTTCAAGCGCTGCTCGGGGTCTTCAATCGCGCCACCAATGATCTCAATCTGCTGGAAGTAGCCTGTCGTCCCGCAGATTGACGAAAGTATCATCAGACCACAGATGCCCAACAGGTAGGGAGATTGAAACACGCTGACGATACCTTCCCAAAATGATCCACCGGTCGGCTGGTCTTGATTCTCCGACGCGACCGATGAAGCAAATCGCTTGGCGGCGCGATGAAAATGCGTCATGAGCCAAGTGGCCAATTCGAGCAGGATGATGGGAACAAGCAGCAGTTGTGCAACACGGATCTGATCTGCAAGTTCTTGTGCGGCCAACGATCCCACCATGCCGCCGATCGTGCCGCCGGAAGCAATCACACCAAACAGTCTCTTGGCCTGGTCCCGGCTGAACGAATCGGCAAGAAAGCTCCAGAAGATCGAGACGGCGAACATGTTGAATACGCCGACCCATACGAAGAAGCTGCGCGCAATCCAAGGGGATGACTCACGACTCATCAATAACCAAAAGATGAGTAGGCACAGCGAAAAAAAACGGTAGGTGACGTGGACCAAAATGCGACGTGAAACGCCGGCCACTAACATCGCATAGATGGGGTTGAGCAGCAGCATCGTCACGAACGTGGCGGCGAATAACCAGGGTAGCTCGCCCGTGCCGAGCTCACTGCCCAGCGTTTCACGTACGGGCCGAATCAGGTAGTAGCTGCTGAGCAGCAGAAAAAACCACGTAAATGCAAAAAGGCCCGCAGGCCATTCTTCCTGCTCGATCTGCGGCAGCAGTCGACGCCAAAACGACGTATCACTCATACGTTGGGAATCCGATAACCAACTGGAGGGGCAAAGGAGCGATCTATGATAGCCAAAGTGGTCCCGACTTTGAGCGGTGGCATAAGCTGGCCGTCCATCAAATCTCTATATCAAAATGCGGCTTTGGTTTATAATCCACCGGCCGGCATTCATGGGGCTTGTCGACAGCGCAAATCAAGATCGTGCATATCGTTATGGGAAAAATCACCGCGCCGGTATGTCTCGCCGCCTGGCTTGTAACATCTGCCTTTCAGGTGACTCTGGCCCAATCTCCGCATATTCTGCTTGGCCCCGCGGACCAGTTGGCACTCGATCAGCCACGCATCGCCATCGAACTAGCAGAGATGGATTCGGGGCGAGTGATCGGTCCCGGTTTTGCAAATACATTTCTGCTGGATACCGGCGCGAACAGCATTTTGGCCGTCGACGACGCCATCGCCGAACTCAATGCGAACGGCTATCGCACGGAGGGCACATTCTTTGAGCAGGGCGTTGCGGGATTCACCGAATTCGATGTTTCCGCCCCGTATCGTTTTAATTTTGCCGGCAGCGATGGCATGAGATTGTCGCTTGACAACGCGCGCATCATGTCGAGCAATACAGTCAGCTTCTGCCCGATCCCCGGTCTCTGTTCCTTTTACGGGATCGCCGGTATGCCGGCGATGGATAAGCGCGTCACAACTCTGGATCTGAGCAGTCTGGGTGGCGGCAATGTTGGCGACGGCGGCATCTTCGACATCTTCGACTCGTTGGCCGGCATTGACTTCTTGTCGACGACCTTTTCCGACCAACTGCCGGAAACCGATTTGCGACGCTATCGCGTACCCGTGACACCCGTCAGGTTCGAGCCAGAAGGCGATGGTCCGTTTCCCATCTGGACGGACTTACCGTTTCTTGAGCTGACGGCCGGTCATGGCGATGCAACTCAGAAAGGCAACTTCGTGCTCGACACGGGCGCGCAAATGAGCATCATCTCCAGCAACCTCGCGTTCGACATTGGGTTGGATGCGAACAACAACGGGCGTCTCGAGGACGAGGCAGTTGGAATCCAGCCAATCGGCGGAATTGGCGGTCAGATTGATGCGCCGTTGATGCTGGTCGACGAGTTGCGGATGCCGACCAAAGAAGGCGTCGAGATGGTCTACACCGATTTGACCGTCGCAGTGGTCGACATTGATCCCACGATTGATGGGATCTTTGGAATGAACCTGCTCAGCAGCGGATGGACCGGCTCACTGTTTGGCGGTGATCTTGGCGATCTATCTGATTTGCTGGGCGACGCGGGTCTGGGAGACTTGTTGGATGGGCTCGGTGGACTCGCCGGATTGGGTGGCGAAGGTGCACCGTTTGGCTTCTTTGAAAAAGTCCACTTCGACTTTCGTGACTTCACGTCTGGCAACGGCTACGTGGTGCTCGACCTGATGCCGCAGGTCAGTGACGTCGTGATGCCTGTCGGCGATCACGGCGATCTGGACGGTGATGGTGACATCGACTTCAATGACCGCGAGATTTGGGTCCGTGACGTCAACGACACCTACTTTGGTGACGCGAATTTAAACGGTCAGTTTGATACGGCGGACCTGGTGCTGGTCTTCCGTGCAGGTGAATACGAAGACGAAGTCGCCGGAAACTCGCTGTGGGCAGATGGAGACTGGAACGGCGACGGAGACTTCGACACCAGCGACCTGGTTGTGGCCTTTCGAGACGGTGGCTTCGAGCAAGGCCCACGGCCCGCCGTCAGTGTCCCCGAACCATCTTCGCTCGCTCTTCTGTTGGTGTCGTTGCTGGGATTGGGTGCAGTGCGACGACGAAACAGATAGCTTCGCGACCGTCGGAACTCGACCCGACCCAAGCAACTCGAACGCAACGAACTCGGGTGCGTGTTCCCTACATCTCCTTCAACGACGCGACAATCTCGAGCACGGCTTTCTTGCCGTCGCCATAGAACATCAGGGCGTTGTCCGCAGCGAACAGTGGATTTGGAATTCCCGCGAAGCCTGGGCTGAGACTTCGCTTGATCACAATCACCGTGCGTGCTTTGTCGACGTCAATGATCGGCATTCCAGCGATTGGACTTTCCGGGTCGGTTCGAGCGATCGGATTAACCACGTCATTCGCGCCGATGACAATCGCCACATCAGCGGTTTCCATCGTCGCATTGACCTCATCCATTTCCTTCAATTTGTCGTACGACACATCAGCTTCGGCCAGCAGAACATTCATGTGCCCGGGCATGCGGCCGGCCACAGGGTGAATCGCGTACTGCACATCGGTATCGTTCGCTTCGAGCCAATTGCCCAGATCACGAACCGCGTGTTGCGCTTGTGCGACAGCCATCCCATATCCAGGGACAAACACCACGCGCTGCGCGCCATCCAGAATCATTGCGACATCGTCCGCTGACGTGCTGCGGACGGTCGCGTAAATCTCGTCGGCATCAACAGTAGACGACCCAGCGTCGATACCACCGAACAGCACGTTGGCCAGCGATCGATTCATCGCCTTGCACATAATCTGCGTCAGGATGATTCCCGAAGCACCGACGAGAGATCCGGCGATGATCAGGACGTTGTTGTCGATCACGAATCCAGTCGCCGCCGCAGCGATTCCGGAATAGGAATTCAACAAAGCAATAACGACCGGCATGTCCGCCCCACCAATCGGGCTGACGAGCAGTACACCGAGCACCGACGCAACGATGAAAATGGCCAGATACGCCAGCGGATCCTGACTCATGACCAGCCATGCACACAGCGACAACGATATGATCAACAGCAAAGCGTTGATGAAGGATTGACCGGGGATGTTCCAATTCTTAGCAAACAGCTTCAATCCCTGCAGCTTGCCAAAGGCAACAAGGCTGCCCCAAAACGTGACGGTGCCGATCACACCTGACGCGGCAGTCGCAATCAACACGTCCGTGGTTGCAACGTCAAGCTTGAGGACTTCCGCACCGGCAACAAGCGTTGAAGCAATCCCTCCAAAGCCATTGAACAGAGCAACCAATTGAGGCATCGCCGTCATCTGAATGCGGACGGCAAGGACGAGGCCGATCGCACTGCCGATCAGCACGCCAACAATGATCAAGCCGTATTGCTGCACACCGGTCAGCGTGACGACGACGGCCAAGATCATGCCCGATGCCCCCAGCAGATTCCCGCGAACGGCGGTACGGGGGTGCGCCATGTTCTTCAGGCC